>PJEL010000140.1_pt1 | contig 83449 bp, 71 predicted proteins | sample 1853271 | NCBI WGS metagenome assembly PJEL01 (sample SAMN08108733, study PRJNA415343) | Invertebrate metagenome, whole genome shotgun sequencing project. | host: Globobulimina | place: Sweden: Gullmar Fjord | collected 2015-08
AAATGTCCTTTTCAGATATAATGCCGGTATTCATATATTTGATCTTGAAGAGGCCGTATTTACTGTAATCCACATAGGTCTTTAATGTGTATACATAAGCGAAGCAGTATAGGGCAGAAACCAATATCAATACTGCAGCTGCCAGCCCCCTCTTCATTGTGAATCTGATTTCTCTTGTATCTGTGATAGTGATAAGGTACAAAAGGATAATGAAGAGAAGATAGTGCGCGGTAGATAATTTAAGTGGATATTCAACCATCATATGCAGCAATAAGGGAAGAAATAATGCTGCACCGATACCGGCCCGTTCAAGCCCCATCCTGTAAAATAGCAACGCAATTCCGGAAAGAGCGATGAGTATGGAAAAAACACCTGTCACCCCGGATTCAGCCAGAATGTATAGGAGTTCATTATGCGGGTGGCTTATGAACTCCTTATAGACCATCCCCTTGTAGTCTGGATTGTCCTCAGATACTTTAGCCTTGAAGTGCATAAATGTGCTTCCAAAGTTTGAGAAGCCCTGTCCAAAGAGAGGGCTGTCCCTGAACATCTCAAAAGAGGTGTCATACATTATAAGGCGTTCTGTAAATGACCTTTGCTTCGTATCTGATAGCCATTTTGCCTTTGCCTTCATCTCTGTCTCAGCACCTTTGACCAGTCCGGGGCTGCCGCCTTTTGAACTGGCAAGGTAAAGCCCTGCTCCTGTTCCAATTGCAAGGACGAGTATCCAGACTGCAAGCTGTTTTTTTACGGTAGAATATCTCCTGAAGCATGTGCCGAGAAGCACAGCAATGGAGAGCAGGACTCCTAAAATACCCGCCCTTGAACTTGCCAGAATGAGGGCAGCTGAAAGCAGGAAGAGTGAGATGAAGATGAATGCCTTTTTTATTCCCTTATAGTTAATGAATCTTTCTGTTGTAATGAAGTAGAGGCTTATTGCGATTCCTGTTGCTGCCCATGAAGCAAAAAGGTTCTTCTGTTGGAAAGCTCCTCCTACATGGGGCACGTAGTTCAGTAATTTTGCCAGTGTTAATGCAAGGTCAGTTCCAAGCATATGAACATAATATGAGGCGGCAAAGGCCTTTAAGATAACAAGGATTGATTCTATGACAGATGAAGTGAGAATAATAAGGAGAAGGCTGTCCCTGTCTTTGCTCTCGAACCTCAACTGGTGTATGCTGAGCCAGATAATGAGTGCTGCGGTAATGCGCATAAAATTTATAAGAAAGAGGTCAGTGCTGTATATAGTGTTGAAGAGGCTTGTTGATAATATCAGTGCGACATATGCAGTAAAGTACTTAAGGTATGAAGGCAGAATGAATGTCCTGCCGGTTATCGAGTTTATGACCCCTAAAAGCATAATGGTCAATATGCCGACCCAGATAAGGTATTCACGTGGGTGGGCAACAGTACCGCCCATATTGGGGATGGATATATGCATCAGCAGGAGAAGTGTTATTGAGAATACGCCGAGTGCCAGTTTTTCATTGATACCGGATATCTGTTTCAATGTTTTACCCCCTGTCTTGCATCAGCGGAGAGCAGGTTCTGCTTTCCCTTTACAAGTGCTGACATGCCGGGGTATATTGACAGGCCTTCATTGATAAGTTCATATGCTTCATCCCTTCTTCCGACAAGGTATAAAGCCAGTGAACCGCGCACGAAGACATCAGGGTGAGGAAATACTTCTTTTTCAACAAGTAGGAAGTCTGCAAATTCCTCTATAAGTTTTCTGTCGCTGCGTGCTACACCGAGTCTGAAGTTTGCATCATAATAAAACCTTCTCCCAAGCTGCTTGAGATATATATTGTTCAGGGACGGCTCAATGAGTTCAGGCTTTATGGAGCCCCTGATAAGAATATCCTGGTATCTCTTAAGATTGACCTGAGCACTTATTGTTGTAACTGTAAAATATAACATTATTATGCAGCTCCCTAAAGCAGCAGTTATGGCTGAACTCTTCAGTATTGTATTCTTTTTAATGGTGACATGCTGAACAAAATAAGATGATGGAAGATACAGAAGCAGGATGAAGAGCGTCCAGTGGGGCATGGACTGATAAAGAGGGTATCCAACCTGCATATGAAAAGCTATAGGGAAGAGGAAGGCGGCATATGTGCCTCCTCTCTCTCTTCCAAGTTTATAAAGTAGAGAAATGAAAGCAGCCATGACAAGCAAAAGCCCGGCACCTCCGGGAAGTCCTGATTCGACAGTCCTGAAGAGAAATTCATTGTGGGGGTGAGTTGTGAATGCCGCCTCATAGGGATACTCAGGATGCTCCTGTGTGAGCTTGCTCCTGTAATACATGAAGCGGCTGCTGAAGTTTCCGGGGCCATGCCCGGTCAGTGGTTTTTCCCTGATCATTTTGATTGCCGTAAGGTACATTGGTATCCTTGTGTCATACACCTTCTCACCAGCAATGCTCTCTACTGTCCTGTCGATCTTTCTGCCGACCGATGAGAGGGCAGAGTCGCGTTTGTGATATAGCTTTTCAAAAGTTAAACTTCCTGTGACCCCGATTACTAACACAAGTATCCATATGACAGGGTAGGCAGCCTGTTTTCTGAAATAGCTGAATCTGGCAGTAATGAGGATAAGCGTACCTATGCTGATCTCAATCAAACCTGCTCTTGAACCTGTGAGGAAAAGTATGAAGCTGATCAAAAGGACCAGAAGATAAAAATAAGCCTTAAATAGCCGGCTGAAATTCTGGAATATGCGCCCCGTAAGCAGGTAAAGGGATATTGTAAGGGAGGTGGCAAGATAGGAAGCAAGCAGGTTCTGGTGCTGAAAATTCCCGAATATCTGATCATTTGCAGTTGTTACTATCAGAAAGATGTCAGTGCCAGGGTTGAAGTATTGAAAAAGGCTTATCATGGACTCAATTACTGCTGAAGCAAGTATAAGATATAGAATTCTTTCTCGATCCTCTTCGTTAAGATCAAACTGATGCAGGGCGATGAAGAAGAATATTCCGCCAATGAGGCCTGCGGTTTCAAAGGTGAGGGCATGGCTGTTTATTAGAGGGTTGAAGAATACAGGGGCTATAAGAAGGATTAGGAAAAGAAGTATGAACTTCAGGACATTCGGGATGACTAATATGTTACGTTTAAACGTATTTACAACTGAGATCAGAACTGTTACAGATATAGTTGTCCAGATCATGTATGCGACAGGGAGGGAAAGAGGGCTGCCGAAGTTCCGGATAGTTATGTGGGAAACCGCCAGAAAGAGCAGTGCAAGAATATAAATGTGAAAATTCTTAAGATTATCGATATTCATTCATGCTAAAAATACCAGAATCAAAAAGGCATGTCAAAAATTGATATAGAAAATATGTTATTGTTTTGAATTGACAACAGATTTTGAAATAATATAACATATATATTATATATTATTAATAAAAGATTGTTAATCAAAGGGTTGCGACACTTGTTGCAGTATGCCTTGTGTTTCTGCCCTTTTTTTGTGCAGAAAATAATTCCTTTGAGTATGCTGTGTGAAATAACGCTTTGGCCTTGTGGTTTCTGGCATTTAAAGCTCTTATAGTCCTTGAATGTACTGAATGAGCTGAAATAATTAATCTCGTTTTGAACTATTATTTCTTATAACTTAATGAGAAATAAAAGAAAATTGGCCATTGCTTTAAAAGTTGCTGTAATCTGGTACGGGAATTGCTCATTATATAGCGTCGAGGAAAAAAATGATGAATAAAACAATGATAAACAAGCGACACAGATCACAAAATTACTTTATTAAAAGTAATAACAAAAAGGAGGAAAACATGAAAAAAGTATTATTAACAATGCTGTTTGTAATCGTTGTAGCATTTGCGTTCTACGGAACTGCTGATGCGATCAGCGGTGTATGTTCAGGTTGCCACACAATGCATGACAGTCAGGACGGAAATGCAGTAGCATCAGGCGGACCTAATGACATTTTGCTTAAAGACGACTGTCTTGGGTGTCACACAGATACTGGATCAGTAGGACCAAGGATCGACAATGCAACAGTCTTTCAGGCCGGTTCTTTTGCTGATTCAATTGTAGCCTCGCATACAAATGCTCACAACGTAGCTGACCTTTCATCAATGTCACTGACTGCCGGTGAAGAGGATGATATGCATGCCCTTCAGGCACCGGGCGGAGTACTTCTCACCACACAGCTCAAGTGCGCAGGCACAAGCGGCTGTCACGGAAGCCATGATGCAAAGACAAGCAGTTATGACGGCATACAGGGTTTCCATCATAAGAGTGTAGCGGATGCAGGCTATAAGTTCCTGCAGATCGTAGCCGGCAATTCAGGTTCGGGCATAGCGGTTGACGGTGCTAACGCTCCTGGTGCAAACCACACACTTATTTACGGAACTGAGACTGCTGCCAATCACCCGGTCTATGTAGCAGGTGCAACTGGTATCAGTATATTCTGTAACAACTGTCATGATACATTCCATGGCACAGCAACAACTGAGACAAATTCCAACTCACTCTGGAATCGTCACCCGACCGACATCGCACTGACTTCTGCTATGTCTGCAGCTGATGTTGATGTTGTTAACAACCCGTTCGCCTTTACAGCTATATATGCAACAGGTCTTTATGGCAATGCAAACCTTACAGGTTATGACGCAACAAACGGTCAGGTAATGTGTCTCTCTTGCCACCGTGCACATGGTAGTAACCAGCCTGATATACTCAGGTTCGACTACTCAACAATGGAAGCAAGCGGCGGCGCAACAGCAGGTTGCCTCGGCTGTCACGTAGACCAGAGATAATGTAATTATGGTAAGGGGAACTTTGGTTCCCCTTACATCTAAGGGCTTAAATAAGTTTTAAGCCCTTAGATGTAAAAAAGAGTGTGAAGATGATACCATTGAATTATAATGAAGATGATACCCAGACCACATATTGACAAGACTGCGAAACTGATAATCATTTCAGCTGTATTTGCTTTAATAATATTCACCTCTTATCCCTCAGTAGTTGAAGCCCTCAGCGGTGTTTGTTCAAACTGTCATACAATGCATGACAGCCAGGACGGTAACCCTGTAGCTACTGGAGGCCCTAATGATGTCCTTCTGAATGAGGATTGCCTGGGTTGCCACAGTAATGCGAGTAATCAGAAGATCGTAACTATAGGCACTAGCAAGATACCGCAGGTGTTTCACAATGACGGCTCTGGAGACCTTGCCGGCGGTAACTTTACTTACCTTTCAGTAGATGATAACAGGGGGCATAATATAGTTGATCTTGCAAACCCTGAAGGTGCGAACGGGGGGTGGGCTCCCGGAGGGCTATGGGGAGGACACGGCAATACCGCTACCATGGTCAATGCTGATGCCGGCAACAGCAACCTGACATGTGCAGGGGCAAACGGATGTCACGGGCTGAGGCATACTGATTCAGCTGATTCAAACCTTGAGGCCCTGAAAGGCGCACATCACAAGAACATCACAACTGACAGCACAAGCGCATTTGATGATGATTATAACAGCTACAGGTTTCTCAGGGGTGTCAAGGGATATGAAAATGACACATCAGGGAGCGAGTGGCAGAATATAGATGCAAATACACACAATGAATACTTCGGTGCATCAGCACCTGCGGATGAGTTCAGCACTTGCGGAAACTGTCACAGCAACAGCCCAGCTCCCAACATAATACCTCCCCAGGGTACAATGAGCGGATTCTGCGGTACCTGCCACGGTGAGTTTCACCTCACTGACTCTTCACCAGGTGTGGGTGTCATGATTGGAATAGGTGACAGCAGTTCATCACCGTTTCTCAGGCATCCCACAGATGTTGTTCTTCCCGGTACAGGAACTGAGTATGACTCTTATAATGCCTATAGTGTTGAGGCTCCGGTAGCAAGGGGTGTTGTTCCTGACTCTATCAGCCCTAATGTAAACTCTAATGCCGGTGTTGAAGGCGGTATCGTTATGTGCCTCTCATGCCACAAGGCCCATGCTTCTGAATTCCCTGATATGCTCAGGTGGGATATTGATGATATGATAGTAGATACCTCTGGAGCTGCTGCCGGTTCTGGCTGTTTTACCTGCCATGCCGGTAAAGACGGCATTTAAGGCGGAGCCGTCATTGACGGTGCTTAAGTAAAAAACCTGAACTTTATTTTTATGGGTTGCTCATTATAAATGAACAACCTTTTTTTTATACTGAAATCATACATAATAAAGGTGTTGCTGCCTATACATGTATTGACTCAATGGATTGGATTTAATATTATTTATGCAATATGCGATATTCTGCTTATATTAAATACAGTAATATAAAAAACCTCTTTATCTTTATCGTTCTGTTATCTGCCTGTTTTATCATTCTTTCCTCAGACAATGCCTATGCTCAGAGGCCGCTTGTTAGGTTTTTTGATGTTATCGATTATGATGCTGACTGGAACAGGCTTGTAAGGCCTTCATTTGCTATGTCTGACCCTGACACAGGAGAGATATATATCATTGACGGCCACGGCAGGGTGATAATATATTCTTCAGAGCTCTACCCGCTCTTTACAATGGGCAAGAGCCATCATGTTGAACTGCCTGAAGGACTTGCCCTGGACAATGATGGCAACCTGTATGTTCTGCAATCTTTTTCAGAGAGATTTCCCAGATACCGGATATCGATATTCAACTCCTGCCTAAAGTGGGTTCGTGATATTTCTTTTGATGTGTCTATTGGTGAAAAGCCCTTTATCCCCTACAGGATGGCTATTGATAAGAAGGGATATCTCTATATTGCGGGAATACGTTATCCAGGGGTTATTGTCCTTGATAAGGACTATAAACCTGTAGACCTGCTCGCTCCTGTTGAGGATGACAAGGCAGTCACCTTCATCAATGTTGCAATTGATGATGATGGCCTTATATACCTTGTCAGTGAAGACAAGGGTCATATATATGTCTATGATGAGAACAGGGAATTTCTGTTTCAATTTGGTGAAAAAGGAGGCAGCGCCGGAAAACTCAGCCGCCCGAGGGCGGTAGGTTTTGACAGCCAGAGAGGCTGGGTGTATGTTGTAGATTATATGCGCCATACAATAAATGCCTATGACAAGAACGGTGGTATTATATTTGAGTTCGGCGGGATGGGATGGGGGGAGGGCTGGTTCCGGTTCCCCATTGATATAAGCGTCAGCAAAAGCGGCGATGTTATAGTGACGGACCTCTTCAACCAGCGGGTGCAGGTATTTAAACCCTATTAATATGATCAGTTTAAGGTCAAATAGGGTCTATATGATATTCAGGCATCTCTTCATGAATCTCTTTCTGTTGATCCTTTTAGCCGGCATTACCGGCTGCAGTCCTTCCTTGAAAGAGGCGGTAATAATGAAGCCTGTGCTTGATCCTTTCAAGAGCCAGGCGGTCCTCTATCTTAATGGCCCTGAAAAGACATTTGTTGATATAAGCTTTGTCATTTCAGGAGCTGCCCTCGTATCAATGGAAGGCGACAGAAGGGAGATCATTAACGCCCCTTCTGAGGTCAACTCATTAAAAGTGAAGGGGCGGCAGCTCCTTCTTGGCGAGATAAGTATTCCTGAAGGTATCTACAAAAAACTTATTTTGACTGTTGACGAGGCCTCATTAAGAAAAGCTGATGACAATGTAACTCTTGCACTGCCTTCCGGGCCGATAGAGATACCCGTTAATCTGACGATAGATGAGGGGCAGAGTGAGGCGCTTTTTCTGAAATGGAACCCTGAGGCATCTATTGTTGACGGCTTTATGTTCAGCCCGAATGTAACCGTTATCAATGAAGTGCCGGAGCTGAGCAGTATGCTGATCTATGTTACCAATGAGGATTCAGGCAATGTGTCGGTCATCAACAGGCAGTCAGGAGAGGTTGTCGGCTGTGTGAAGGTAGGGCACAGGCCCAGGGGGATTGCTGCAGGGCTTAGAAAGGAGAGACAGAACATTTATGTTGCAAATTCCGGGAGCAACAGCGTATCGGTCATAAATGCCAAAACCAGCAGGGTAGAGCGTGAGATCCCCATAAGGCTCGGCAGTGGTCCTGAGGCTGTTGCTGTTGCCGGTGTCTCATCCGGGCGTGAGCTTGTGCTTGTTGCCAACTATAACTCCAATACGGTATCTGTTATAGATCCTCTTACGTTCAATGAGATTGAAAAAGTGCAGGTTGGCAACGGGCCTGTTGCGATTGCTGTGGATCCTCCTGTGAGTGAGCTTTTCGGTTCAAGGTTTCTTGAGCTTTTTGAGGCAAAAATGCTTGAGGACTATCGTGCTAAATATATCAATGCGTATGTTGCTAACAGGAACTCAAACAGCATATCAGTCATAAAGATCAACATTCATAATAACTCTGTTGTAGGTGTTAGGGATATAGATGTAGAGTGGGGCCCTGTCGCATTGTCGGTAGACTACCCGAAAGGAAAGGTATATGTTGCGAATAATGATTCAGACAGGCTATCCCTCCTTGATATAGTCTCTATTGTGAGCGGGGACGAAACTGTAACCACGGAGCATATCGAGAATATTGGAACCTCTGCCATTGGGGTGTCGGTGAATAATGTTTTTGACAGGGTATATATACTTAAGGAGTTTTCGTCTGAGGTTGTTGTGATTAAAGCCTTCTCTGAGAGTGCTGATAACTTCAAGGCAACTATTAGCCCTGCCATTGCAAGGACGCCTGTTGGTGACTCGCCAAGGGCAATTATGCTTGACCCTGAAGGCCGTAAGCTGTATGTGGTCAATACGGGTGCTGACACAGTTTCTGTTATCAGTGCTACAACAGCAGGTGAAGAGAAGACTATACCTGTAGGAAGGAGTCCTTATGGGATAGCCGTCTTTTCTAAATGATCGTCCCAGTTTATTGTTACATGTCAACCGTATCTCATAGTTGATCAATGACCCATTCTGCCGATGTATATATGAAGATGACAGGTTTGAAAATATCAATATTTTTTCTTTTGCTTCTGCTCATTACCCCCTCTTCGCCGTCTGCAGCACTTAAGGTGACAGGGGATTTTGATTATACGTCATCAGAAGATAATGACAACGGGGATAAGTCGACATCCGATCTTTCAGAAGAGAACTTTAGGTTAACATTTAATAAATACATTAACCCGTTTCTGTCGTACGACCTCTTCTTCAGTGCAAGCCGAAAAGATAAAGATTCTGAAGAAGCTGACGGAACTGTAAATAATAGAAAAGAGACTACGCTTGAACCCGGGATCGACCTGCTTCTTAAGAACCCTTTGTATGAGCTCCGGTCAGGTTACAAAATACAGGAGGAGACGGATACCGATGATGATACAACCATGACATCTGATTATTTTTATTCCCGTTTCATGGTCTCTCCTGTGAACTTACCTTCATTTGACGCTGAATATAACATCGAGACTGATAAAGGTGATGAAAATGTTGACAGCAGATCGGAGAGATACCTCTTCAGGTCTTTTTATGAACTTCCTTCTGACGCGGTTGAATTCAGGATGAACCTTAACTACACGCACACCACTGACGAGGACCCTTTCAAGGTAACGTTCAAAAGTGAAGCCAGCAGCCTTTCAGGAAACTACAGGCTGTCACATTCGAGGCGGTTCCTGAATGAGAAAGCTAATGCTATATTTACATATAATGGTAATTTCTCACAAACTGACAGTAAGACCTTCTCAAGTGTTACGGGAGATGTCCTTTTTCAGAGACCTGGGGTGGGGTTGTATGACCAAGGGGAAGATAATTTACCGCTCTCCTCTGTTGGAACTAAGTCGGAAAGGTTAACCGATTCTTTCCTTGACGTATCTACCACAATAGGCCTTAGTGATCCGGGTGGCGAACCTGTGGGTGATGCATTTCAAAATATTGGCATATTTATAACAGAAGATAAAGCGGTCAAGTATCTTCATGTTTATGTCAATCAGAATCTCACAGCAGATATTCTGAGGCTTGCATCAAGCTGGAAGATATATTCAAGCATCAGCAATACAGCAGGATCATGGAGCGAGGTTGGCGGCACCGGTGTCCCAGATGAGATAAATGTTTTACTGGAAGATGCGGGAAATAATATTTACCGTATAGAGATAGAACTCCCGGTTGAAACAAGAGACTCTTATATAAAAATCATAAACCAAATTCACAGTGGTGTCCCAGGTGTCTTTGTTACAGAGATAGAGGCTTATGGTATTGAGGTAGTTCCTGTATCAGGGGTTCTTGAGAGCTCAAATAATTCTATCAGCCAGAGGATCAGCCTCTTTTCAAGCTATAGGCCGATGAGCAAGTTTCTGTTCACTCTCAACTTCTCTATTAACAGGTCTGAATCAAACCCGTCATCTGTATTGGATTCGTTCCAGAAAATTATTTCAAGCATCTACAGTAAGTCAGAAGACAGTAATGACAGCTCTGACTACAGCAGTACAACAATAAAGAACCTTTCACTTTCGGGCACATGGTTTACAAATAGATTCCTTACTTCTGACTTCAGGGCTCAGTTTAATCAGACATATAATGATGAATTAACAACTGATATAGCCTCCAATACATATTCATTGAACTTTATCTATTTGCCGATCCAGCACCTGGATGCTAATCTTTCCATCACACGGTCTGAACAATTCAAACTTGAAGAGAAGAACACTATAAATGATTCAGCCATATTGTCGGTAACAACATTACTGCACAGGGATTTAAATATGGTCACTGATATAGGTTATACGCGCTCACAGACACTTACAGATGGAAAGGAATCTTCATCAAAATATATAAACGGTATCATTGATACTGATCTAACAAAGAGAATCTCGTGTGCTTTCCGCTATAACTTCAGCTGGAAGACAAACGATGAAGAGCAGACATCAACCCAGGGCGGATGGGCCACGGTTACTTACAGGCCAGGGAGGTTTATTAATGTATCCGGGGATATCCGTTATGCTACCTCCGAGGATATCACAACAATTCAGGAGATTCTCACTCTTGACTGGCGTCCTATACCTGTAGTCCAGGTAAGCTCAACATACCGTCACTCTGACTCCAGCCCTGATAACTTTACAAAGGACTCTTTTTTTAGTTCGGCAACATGGAATATTAAGCGTTTTGTTGATCTTAAGATGTCATATTTTTATGAGATGATGAAAGGGGAAGATGAGATAATGAGCCAGAGTGTAAATGTTGGTATGAACTTCAGGTTTTAGTATCTTGCGCATAATGAAAATTGCGAATATAAATGATAGTATATTAAATATATTTCAGGAATCTAATATGGCTTTTAAACTATATAGTTACATTAAATTTAACAGGGTTTTTATCGTATTGCTGCTGGCCTGCACTATGTTTTCAGGCGGTTGCGTTACGCACTCCAAGTATTTCAAGAAGGCTGATTATGACATTGACCTGGTCCATAGAATAGCTGTCCTTCCTTTTGGGAACCATACTCTCGACAGGTATTCAGGAGAGAAGATGAAGGAAAAGGTGGTGATCGAACTTCTGTTGAAAGGGTATGAGATCATTGAAGAGGGTGAGATAACAAGAATGCTGGTTGATCTGAAGGTGCAGAGTGCAGCTGAATTGACGCTTAATGAAATAAGGGCGCTGGGAGAGGTTCTGAAGGTAGATGCTGTTATAAAGGGTGCTGTTTCTTCAATGGATATCGTTAAAGGCGCTTCAATTCACTATCCTGAGGCGGCGCTAACCCTCAGGATGATAGATATTAAAAGCGGCGAAACTGTATGGTCTGTTTCAAACAGCGGCGGCGGCCCGGGCTTCCTGACAAGGCATTTCGGTACTGAGGGAAAAACCCTTGACGAGGTTGCTCGTAAAGTTGTAAAAGAGGCTGTCAATACATTACAATAGCTTTTATATATATAAGCATATAATAACTGTTTTCTAATATTAATTATTATGAAAAATCATGTAATATTCCTCATTTTCACTATAGGGCTTTTCATTTTCGGATGTTCGGGAGCATCCACCACATATCATATTAAAGAGGATGTCGACTTCAGCTATATCAAGAAGATTGCTATACTTCCTCTTGATAATTTCTCACCGAATAAGACAGCATCTGAAGCGGTAAGGCAGGTGCTGACTACAGAGATGCTCGCCTCCGGGTTTGTTGATGTTGTTGTGCCTGGGGATGTGATGGCTGCAATTAATAATATTGGTGTGAGATCTGTTACGTCCCCGAGTGTTGAGGAGATTCGCGCACTAGGCAAGTTCCTTAGAGTTGAGGCGGTCATAATCGGTTCTGTTGACAAGTATGGGGAGACAAGAATGGGTAATATAAATGTCGCTGAGGTTTCGCTGACACTTATGATGGTTGATACGGGAGCAGGTGATATACTCTGGTCAGTAACCAAGTCAAGCAGCGGAGCAAGCTTCATGTCAAGGCACTTTGGAGCCAAAACACCTACATTGAGCGAGACAGTTTCAACAGTAATAGGGGAAGCAATCGCGACACTTGAAGCATACTGACCATATACTGTCTTCTTTGATCTCTTTAAATGGGTAATCACTAATTCGAAATGTCTAACAATCCTAAGAATAAATTTTCTAAACTATACATTCTTCTGCTTATTCCCATAATCAGCCTTGTAGTTTATCTGTACTATAACTCTCAGCATAAAGAATCCTTTATTAAAGAGATAGAGCTTGCTGAGGTCACTGAAAAGCCCGGGCAGGAGGTCTTAGAAGAAGAGAAGGGTTCGAATATTGAAGATTTCCTGAAATCTGTAACACCTGAAGATGTTGATATTGAATTTGAGAGCGGCCCTGATATGTCTAAAGGTGTAATAGATCCAGCCGCTTCTGAAAAGGACGAGTCCCTGACCGGTACTGCAATGGATAATGCCGCCCTTACTGAGGCCTTTATGAGGGAAGAGGAGCTTGGCATTGATTCTGCGCAGGAAGGGTCAGATGATACCATTGAGGATGTTGATGGTATCAAAATTAAACCTGATCCTGTTGTAGAGACGGTTGAAACAGCAGATGAATCTGTTGCTGATTTTCTGCCAGCACCTGAATATGTCGAATCTGCTGATAAATTTGTCGTAAATGTGGATGTGGCCGAATCTGAGAGACTTTTTACTGATGATACGGCAATCTCCGGAAAAGAAGGTGCAGGTGAAAAAATAGTAGTTCTTCCTTTTGATAATTTCAGTGTCGATGATAGCGCTCTCTTCTCTGTAATGCCGGCAATTCAAAAGAAGCTTGCTGAGTATGGATATTCTGTTGTGCCGGAGGATGAGCTTTATGCTTTTATCTGCGATAAAAAGTTAAGGGAGACCGGAATGATCTCAAATAAACTTGCTGAAGAGATATCCGGGCATTTTAATGCAAAGGGTATAATAATAGGTTCTGTATTGGCATACTTAACAGAGGGAAGGCCGCAGTTCGGCATGGTGGCGAGGCTTATTGATCCTGTTGACGGCTCAATAATATGGGCTGATTACTACTCTGCAACAGGAGGAGACTTTATATCTGTGCTTGGCCTGGGCGAGATCAGGAAGATGAACAAACTGATCACTGAAGTTACTGACAGACTTTTTAAAACATTTACTCTGGAACACTCAAAAGAGGGCGATGAGTTAAAACACAAGGTTGCTGTAATTTCTCCCATGAATAATACTAAATATAAAGATGCCGGCAAAATAGCCTTGCAGCTATTTATTGTGAATCTCTTTAAGAGCGGCAACTTCGAACCGATTGAGTATGGTGAGGTCAGAAAGCATACTAATAATCTCAGGGTCAGAGCGAAGGGTGAACTTGATCACAAAAGTATGGGTGCGCTTGCAAAGGCCCTTAATGTGGATGGTTTTGTATTGATGGATGTCAGGGACTTTTTTAGCGGGAACATGCGCGGTTTACCTCCTAAGGCAGCTATTTCTGCAAGACTTGTATCTGCCGGAAACAATAAGATACTTTGGTATGCTCATGATAATGCTACCGGTGATGATGATGTTATAGTTTATGACTGGCGCAGGCTGGGTTCAGTCGATAAGGTGGCAAACAAGATAGTTGTGAAATTTGTTAAGGATATGGGGAAGGTTAAATGGAATTGAATAGTCTGAAATCAGAGCAGGAAGCTTTTTTTTACCGGATACTGTTTTTTGTGGTTTTATTTATGTCTGCTGTGATCTTTACAGGCTGTGTCTCTACTGGTGGGAAGCCTGATGTTCTAGCTTATGTCGATGCTGATGTAATTACGACTGAGGACCTTGCTGATGCGGTTAATGTGGCACATAGGAGGGACGATCTCTCATCCGCAGGGGAGCTCGATATGTATGTCTACCTGAACAAGCTTATTAATGAAAGACTTATTGTGCAGGAGGCAAGGCGTATGGTGCTGCAGGAACATCCTGTGGTTATGCAGAAAGTAGAGGCTTATGTTGTAAGGGAATCTGTCCTGCTTCTGCATGAAGAAGAGATAATCAACAAGGTGTCATACACTGAAGAAGATATCAGACGATACTATACGGATAATTATAAGACTGTTACACTTGATGCCATAACAATCGGTACTGAACAGGATGCTGTTAAAGTTAAGGAGATGATTTCAGGAGGTGCTGATATCACCGGCCTTTCAAAGGATGAAAATGGAATAAGCAGACTTGACCTCGGAGCTGAAATCACATACCAATTATTAACACCGGACATGAAGAAGGGGGTTGATGGTCTCATGCCCGGAGAGGTGTCGGATGTTATTCAATCAAAAGGCATCTTTTATCTTCTGAGGCTGATCGGATATGAAGATGCGGCTGATGAGAAATTCGAAGGTCGCAGGAATAATATAGAGGAGAACTTAAAAGCGGCTGAAGAGGATGAAAGAAGCGCTCAATATATTAAAGAGCTTCGGGATACTTCATCAATAAAGATTGATCATGACATTCTTTCATCGCTGAAACTCGGTGTAACGGATGATCAGAGGCATTTGTGGGCTGATGACGAACGTTTGCTGGTTGAGATAAATGGAGAGGTGCTCACCGTAGGGGGGTTTATCAAGCTTATTCCTGCGGTCGTAAGGATATCCAATGAAGATATGCTCAATAACTGGATAACCCGAAAGCTTGTAGATCAGGAGGCGCTGAGACGTCGATATGACCTTAAGCCTAAGCTTAAGGGGATGCTTATGCGTTATGAGAACAGGCTCTTGCAGGATCTTTTCAGGAGAGAGGTAGTGATGCCTAACATTACGGTCTCTGAAGAGCTTCTTACTGAATATTATGATGTTCATAAGGAGGAATATCTTACGCCTGCACGCTATAGGCTGAGCATGATAGTTACTGAGACCCGGGATGAGGCCGATGAGATCCATTCAAGTCTTCAGAAAGGAGCCGATTTTCCTTGGTTTGCCAGAATGCGGTCGATGGATCTGTCTTCATCTGAGAAGGGCGGTCTTATAGGCTGGTTTGATGAGCCGACGCTTCCTGTTCAGCTGCAAGGTATAATTGGTGAGCTCAAGCCAGGAGACATCACCTCTGTTGTTGAGATAGACTCGCTCTTCAATATATTTCTTCTTAATGAGAAGGTAGGGGTTGAGATCAAACCGTTTGAGGCTGTCAAACAGAGTATTTACAAGGCATATATGGATGAGCAGTACAGAGAAAAATATAGAGAATATATCCAGCAGCTGAAGGTCGGAACAGATATTGTTGTTGATGAAGGTGCTGTGAGGTCATTTGAAAAGAATTTCAAATAAATTACTTTTGTGGTATAAAATATTATAATAATGCACATAACCCGGCAGAAAAAAAATATCTTCATAACCCTTCTTCTTGTTTTCGTAGCGGTGTCATTCATCGCCTCATGCGCTCCTGCGCCTAAAAAGAGAACTAAAGCCAGGTTTAAGCCCAAAGAGTGCCTTGACTGTCACGATGAGATGCTCCCTAAGCTGCAGCTTCGAGTCGTTCACTCGCCTGTCAGCAATCGAGAGTGTGAGTCATGTCATCTCAGGCATGGGAGGCTTGCAATGCTATCCCTTGTTCAGAGGGAGGAGAAGAAGCTTTGTTCCATATGCCACGCTGATGTGGTTGAAGGGATTGAGCAGATGGCGAGTATTCATACAGTGCTTAAACAGGGGGGATGTCTTCCCTGTCATGATTCTCATGCCTCTGAAAATGATTTCCTCCAGAAGAAAGCTGGTAATGCTACATGTCTGGACTGCCATAAAGAGGAATCCTTCAGTAGGGAGAAGCGCCATAAGCCTCTTGATGGCAGCTGCCTTACCTGTCATGCACCTCATGGTTCTGAACATGAATTCAACCTTGTAAGTGAAGAAGTAGTGCTTTGCGGATCCTGTCATGAATTTTCTGATAAAGCGTTTAAGGATTCACACAGGAACTACCCTGTTGAGAAGGGGAAGTGTACAGGATGCCATACACCTCACACATCCTCAAATGATAAACTTCTGAGAGAATCTGTACATGCTCCGCTTGCAGAGCTTAATTGTTCTTCTTGCCATAAGCCATATGACGACCCTGAACCCTTAGATATTATTAAAGATGTCGGAGAGCTCTGCTATGATTGTCATGCGGATGAGAAGAAGGTGTTTGATGCTCAATATGTTCATCCTGTTACCAAAGAAGGCAGGTGTATCAGCTGTCATAGTCCGCATGCATCTGACTTCCCCGCAATCACTATAGCGGGGAAAACGGGCCTCTGTCTTGAGTGTCACAATGGGAAACCGTCAATTAAGGTGTCGTCGCCCCATAAACCTATTCAGGAAGAAGGATGTATCGGATGTCATGATCCTCATGCGTCTGCAAATGAACTTTACCTGAAGCTGCCCAAAAAAGAGATATGCTTCAGCTGTCATGATGATGTCAAGAAAGAGCTTGATAACAGTGTTCAGCATGAACCATTCTCCAGTATTGAATGCTCCAGCTGCCATAATGTTCATGGAAGCGGTAATAAAAAGATGATGAGATTCGCAGAGAAGGACCGGTGCTATACATGCCATAAGGATAAGGCAGAGGAGTACTTTAAGACCTATATACATACACCCGTCAATGACAGTGAGTGCTCATCCTGCCACACATCACATTCTTCCAGATATAATGGACTTTTGAAGAATGATAAGGATAGCATATGTGCCGATTGCCATGAGAACATGCTTCTGCTTTTTGAGAATGGTGTGCTTCATCAGCCCTTCATGGACAGGAAGTGCAGTTTATGTCATGACCCTCATTCCAGTGATAATGAAGGTTCTGCTGTAAAGCCAATGACCGAACTATGTTACAGCTGTCATGAAAAGATGAAAGCTGAATATGATATCAGTTCAAATAAACACCTTCCTGTTGAGGAGGGCAAGTGCAACGCATGCCATAATCCGCATGGATCAAAGCTGGAAAACCAGCTTCTTAATGTTACCAATGACCTATGTCTTAACTGCCATGAGAGGATAGTAACAACAACATCGAGAAGGGGACATATTACAATGGAAGAGGGAGACTGCATGAGCTGTCATGTAGCACATTACTCCTCTTCTCTGTATCTTCTGAATGATATCGATCCTTCTCTATGTCTGAAGTGTCATTCCACTGATACTGAACAGCTGCTCAAGGCGCACAGGGTATCACTTGGTGAGATCAGTAAGTGTACAAGCTGCCATGAACCTCATGTTACTGAAGGGCCGGGAATGCTGAAGAAGGTGCTTCATGAACCGTTCAACAGAGGTAACTGTGAGGAGTGCCATGAATAACATGATATCCAGCAGGAGAAATATGATAATAAAGTCTTTTGGTCTTCTTTTAGTCTCTTTTCTTTTGGTTATTTTTATATTCAGCAATAGTGCAGATGCAAAGGTCAAGCTTAAGGCTAATGAACCTGATCTTTGCTATAGATGCCACAATGTGCTGAAAGAGAGTCTTAGTGATGAGTTTAGGCATTTTCTCTTTAAACAGGGCAAGTGCAGCACATGCCATGACCCTCATGTGAGTAAAGACAGGGGGCTTGTTAAAAAGGATATTAACCCTCTTTGTCTGGGCTGCCATGACTCTATAAAGGATCTTGTTCAAAATGCTCAGCAGCATAGTGCGATCAGGGATGGTGCATGTACTGACTGTCATAATTCTCATAGCGGCCCTAACAGGAAACTTATGAAGAAGCCTGAAAAAGAGCTGTGCTGGGAGTGCCATGCTGAGCTTAAACCTCAGATGGACCGTGTAAATGCCTGTGTTCCGTTTAAGAAGGGAGAATGCTCATCCTGCCATAACCCTCATGGGTCTCTACAGGACAACCTTCTTATTGATGAACCTATAAAGACCTGTAAGAGGTGTCATAATACTGTAAAATGCAGTGCAGGTGGCGTACCTATATCCTCAGTTACTAAAGATATGAACTGCGTATCCTGCCACTCAGGTCATAGTTCTGATATTAAAGGCTTACTGGGTCCTTATGGCCATAGCTTCTTTCTTAATAAGGAGTGTGAGAAATGCCATAAGCCATTTAAAGATGGTGGCAGGATAGAGACGATTCAGGAAGGTGAGAGGCTATGCCTGAGCTGTCACAAAAAGGATACTGTTATCATTGCTGATGATATTCATGGGAAGGATACACCTAATTCCTGCTCAATGTGCCACGACCATCATGCATCCAATAGAAGTGAATACACGTTAAATGAATCAGAGATGTGCTCAAATTGCCATGAGGATACTGAAAGAAGGACAACTTTCATGGAGAAGGCCTTAAAGTCAAAAAGGGAGTGTGAACCGATCAAGAACAGGCAGTGCTTTGAGTGTCATGTGCCTAAACACTCTGAAAGAAAACTTAATTTCAGAGAAGATGAATTTGTATTATGCAATAAATGCCATGAAGCACAGCATAAGATTACTCATCCACTTGGCCCCGATGTAATAGACAAGCGCAACGGCCAGCCGGTTACATGTGTCACTTGCCATAGTATGCATGCAGCAAAGGCTAAGTATATGCTTACTCATGACGGCAAGAGAACCTTGTGCATCCAGTGCCATAAATATTGATCATTTACCTGGAAGCAGCAAATGATTTTATTGAACTTTCCACCTTATTCTCAATATAGCTGTTTTATGGCATATATATTGTTTCATTTATTTAGTGATCTGTGAAATGGAAACTTGGGGCTAAATATGAAAACAGCGTTCTTTTTTGGATTTATTGTTGTCAGCATAACGTTTTTATTCTCCACTTATTCTGTTGCTGATATGTCTGGCAACTTCTGCAGCGACTGCCATACAATGCACAACAGTGAGGAGGCGCGGCCGACAACCTTTAATGATTCTCCATACCCCAATTTTGTACTTCTTAAGGGTTCATGTAACGGTTGTCATTCAGCTACCTCAGCCGCTTCCTGGCAGAGTTCAATAGCCGATGCTCCGATCGTTTATAACACAGTTGAGCCAACATACGGCAATAAAGGTCTGGCAGCCGGTAACTTTTACTATACAAGCACCGCAATTGACAACACCGGGCATAATGTCTTGATCTCGAACCCGGATGGCACATTAGGAGATATACCGCCAGGCGGAGTGGATCTTGGGCAGCAGCTTAACTGTTCAGGCACCTATGGGTGCCACGGCCATAATGGAAGGCAAACCGGTGACACAGCTGTTGATAATATTATTGAAGCTGTTACGGGCGGCCATCACGGAGATAATTCTCCAATGACAGGCAGCATCACTGAGGTCTCTAAAAGCTACCGCTTTCTTCTAGGTATCAAGGGTGTTGAAGATGCTGACTGGGAACAGGATAATATAAATACCAGTCATAATGAGTACCAGGGCTCTACATCAAGCGCCACTGACACCGTGAGCTATCTTTGTGCAGAATGCCACGGTGATTTTCACACATGGGAAGGCGGTGCTTCAGAAGTCGGCACAGCATCACCCTGGTTAAGGCATCCGACTGATGTTGTGCTGCCTGCAACGGGTGAATATTCCGGATATACATCCTACAGCCTTATCACTCCCGTAGCAAGGGTTGCTCCTGATGCTGTTGGTGATACTGCTGTGGTAAGTCCGGGGAGCGATATTGTCATGTGTCTTTCATGTCACCGGGCCCATGCTTCACCATATTATAAGATGTTAAGGTGGGACTATAAGAGCACTACTTTATCAACCGCACTTTCTGGCTGTAATGTATGCCATACATCAAAAAATTGACAGGGATATTAAAATGAAGAATCTCTATGATGATGACACCAGGTCACTTATATTAATGTTTGTTCTCTGCATTGCCGTGATTGCTGTAAGTCCTTATCCTGCAGAGGCTGGTAAATACTTTGACTCTGCACATGGTAACTCATCTTATGGTGTGAATCGCAGCGCATCAGGATTTCCTACTGACTATACCACGGGGCTATGCGCTCATTGTCATGAGCAGCATGCAAGCATTAATGATTCTGAACCCGGCCCTTCCGGAGGTTCACCTTCAAAATATGAACTTTTCTATGACAATCATGTATCACAGACTGACGGCATATGTTTTGAATGCCATAAAGATGCAGGCTCCTATCAGACAAGCGGAATGATAGTTAACAGGAGCTACAGCTACAGGGCAGGGGGGTGGACATCTGACTCTGTCGATGACATAGAGGAGTCATTCTCATTCAGCTCGCCTGATACATCACACAGCCTTGATGATATCAGTACATTTATCACCGGAAAGTGGGGGTATACGGTTGATTCCAACCCCTGTGCTGCCTGCCATAATCCTCATGCAGCACAGGGAGATCCTGCAAACAGTGCCAATGGGGTTAAGACAGCTGCCACTCGAGGATGGGTTGTTTCAAGGCCTAGTCTTCACAGTAAAGATAATAATGCCTGGGGCCTCTGGGGAGATATACTTGCTGAGAAGATGAGCCAGTACACATATCAGGCACCTTACCGGTTCGGCTCAACAACCCTGTATGAGCCTGATGGCTCAACCACCCAGGATGGCTCAAACCTTGCTGATTTTGTGACTCTATGTACAGACTGCCATGATGATGTTAATACGATCAATAGTACCTCTCTCGGCAGGAACCTCAATAAGTTTAACTGGAACACTGAGCAGCACGGCGGAGGTGCTGCTGCTGATGGTTGCGGTGATATAAAGTCACCTTATCAGACGGCCCAATGCGGTACATATGTGCTTTCATGTACAGACTGCCATGAACCACACGGCTCCCCCAATTTATTTCTTATAAGGAAAGAGGTGAATGGTGCAGAAGTAACAGTTGATGCCGGAGCTGCACCAGGCCCGGACTCAAGAGCCAATACTGAGTGGATGTTCCTTTGTGAAAGGTGTCATGACGGCCTTAATATTCCTGATGGCAACCATATACATCCATCCTTTGTTCCACCTCAGGTATCAGGTTGCTCATTTTTGCAGTGCCATAATGCAGGAGATGAGTACAGGCTTTGCACCGACTGCCATAATCATGGAAATCAGGATATTGATGGAACGCCATTTGGCGAACCGCTTTTATGATTTATACGGAGGATCATTATGAATAGATTGATATCATATATAATAGTTGCAGCTTTATTAGCAATATGTACAGTCTCATATGCCGCTCCAGATAAGGTTAAGACATCACCTGTCATGGCTCCTTCAAACAAGGCCAAGATGGAGAAGCATGTTGAAAAAGCAAAACGGAAAAACCCTGAGAAATATAATTTCATGATGGAGAGGGCTAACAATATGGTAGTTGACTGTCTTGGCTGTCATTCTGATCTTCTTGGACCTGACAACAATTAAACTTAATTTTTTTTGCTGCCCCATCACTTTTAGTAGAATCTCAACATCAACAGTTCCTGCCGCTAATTACAAATAATTTGTGGGATAAGTCACTCAGGTGTGGATTATCCCACATGGTTTCTGCAAAAATGTTTACTTTCTAAGCAAATACCTATGTAATCAGGGTATTCATGCTAGATAATCAGGGTATTCCATGAAAATATTACTAAATATCAGCAGGCACATTAATTGCAATATATTATCCAAATCTAACTAACCCCTTTTTTTCATGAAAGATAACGGCAAAAAGAAGATACTTATAGCAGACGACGAAGAGCTTATTGGCTGGTCGTTGCGCAGATACTTTGAGTCCGATGGATACCATGTAGATATAGTTTGTAATGGCAGTGACGCTCTTCACAGGCTCAAGAGCAACGATTATGATATTGTGGTAACAGATCTCTTTATGCCTAACCTGAGTGGAATGGAGGTTCTTACCAGGATGAAGGAGAGCGGGATAATGACCCCTGTGATCGTTACTTCAGCTTACTTCTCTGAAAAGATCATGTCTGAAGTACTCAATGTAGGCGCTTTTAAATGTATCAATAAGCCTTTTCAAATGGAAGATGTTCTCGGTGCTGTCAAAGAGGCTGAGCAGTCCAGTCTGGAAACCTAAGATTTTATTTACCATATTCTCCCAATAACAATTCCTCGTAGATTCAATAGTATTTATAAATATTCCTTATAATCTATTAATATTATTTAAATTTCTTTTATCCTTTTAAGGGTGTAACATTAAAAAGTTTGTAACTAAAATGATACGTATGAGATCTTTAATTATTCCTATAATATTAATGACTATGGGATCAGCAGCAGCACAGGGAGTAACGGTTGATACTAATGTGCACTTTACAGGCAAGTACTGTGAAGAGTGTCACTCTGCAACGCCTGTAGAAGGCGGCGAAAAACACCTCAAGTTTGGTACCGATTATAAGCAGACATGTAATTGCCATGAATTTGCTAAAGGTACATATATCCATCCAGTATTTATAAAACCTTCCAAAGAAAAGGCAGCTTTAATACCTGACAACTTTCCGCTTACTGAAGGTGAGATATCCTGCAATACCTGTCATGATATATACCTTCAGTGCCAGGACAAGGTGGTAACAAAACTTTTCAATAAAAACTTTCTCAGAGGCGGTCCTTTTCAGCATAGGACTGACATCTGTTTTAACTGCCACAATCAAGATGAATATAATATGCTGGATCCTCATAACCAGATTGATGAATATGGGAATATAATAGAGGATAAATGCCTCTACTGCCACACTGAAAAGCCTGATGAGAAGACCGATTCATTCAAGAAAGGGAGCTACGGGAAGCAGGTGAAGCTCATCGGAAAACTCATGCCTTTATGTGTCAGGTGTCACCCGACTAAGGAGAGGATGCACCCGATCAATGCAAACCATCTTCAGAGGCCGTCTACAATGACACTTGCAAATATAAGGGAGTCGGAAAAGAAATATGATGTCATTCTTCCGTTGAGCAATAAGGGGGAGCTTACGTGTGCAACATGCCACAATCCTCATGAAAAAGGGGTGTTGCCAAAGAGGAAGGCCTCTGCCAAAGGCGCAGGAGAAAAATACAGACTAAGATTGTCCGGGATGACCGGTGAGATATGCAGGGCTTGTCATAAAAAATAATAACAGGGGGTAGAAATTTGAAGTATTTTAAGTATGTAACTTTCACTTTATTTTTTGTTTTATTGCTATCGTTCCTTTCAGTATCATTTGTAGCTCCTGCTTATGCTGCTGATAAGGAAAACTGTCTTATGTGTCATAAATATCGTTTTCTGGGCAGGATCGATGAGCAGGGTAAGAAGAGGAATTACAATGTTGACGAGAATATCTACGGGAGCACTGTACACAGAAATGTGCCCTGCAGGGACTGCCACACCAACATAAAGAACCTTCCGCACGAGCCTGTTACTGAGGAAGTCAGTTGTGCCAATCAGTGCCATATTAAACCTCCATTTGCAAAGGAGAACTTTTCTCACAAGAAGATAATAACTGAGTACAACAAGAGTGTCCATGGCCTCCACGAGGATGACACCGAAGCTCTTAAGGCCGCCAAGCCATACTGTAAATATTGCCACCTCAATCCGGTTTTCACCTCGGTTTCTGAGGAAAGGATAGCCGGTTCTTCCCTGCAGAGATGTCTTAACTGCCATGAAGAAAAAGGTGTCACACAGGCATATAAACATATAACCCACCGCCTGCGTGCCAAGACATCCCGCTCCCGCCAGGAGATTGTAGAGCTCTGCTCAAAGAACTGTCATGAGGATGTTGATCTCATGAAAAGCTTTAATGTTTCAAGTGAGAGCCTTGAGTCTGTTGAGACCTACAATCGTTCCATACATGGAAAGGCAGTAGCGTTGGGTTCTCAGGAGACTGCAGACTGCGTAAGCTGTCATGCGACGAGCAGGATACACGATATTTATAAGAAGGATGAACCTATTTCAACAGTTCATAAAGATAATATAAAGACCACATGCGAGCAGTGCCACAGGGATGTTAACGATAAGTTTGTGAAGATAGATGTGCATTCCGGCATAACCCATGATGAGAAGCCATTTCTTCATTTCCTTGAGGTATCTTTAGGCTTTGTTCTTTATGGAACGATATTCGGCCTTCTGAGTCTCGCTTTCCTTGAAACTGTCGGAAGAAAGAAGGATGGTATTAAGTGGGAAATAAAGAACGGAACAACCTGGCGCGGTAAATCAAAGAGAGGATTTTAGTAATGAAATATATACAGGAGGTATCATGACAACATCTTCCGAAACAGTCGTAACTTCTGCTAATGATTCGCCTGCAGAAAACGATGATATGCATTATGTGGATAATATAGGGTATGTGCCGCGGGACATCTACAAACATGTTCTATCAGACCCTCTGGGTGATATGCGGCGGTACTCGCTTCATATAGTTGCTCAGCATCTATTAATATTTACAACTTTTATAACACTTGCTGCTACTGGCCTGTCGCTCCACTTTGGAGACCTCTTCTGGGCTCCCATAATACTTGCTCCGCTTGGCGGGCCGGATGTTGCCAGGCTGATCCACTGGGGTTCTGCTGCGATCATGGTTGTTGCTTCTGTCTATCATCTATTGACCCTGTTTGTAGGGACCATTAACAAGGTGCGTAAGAAGGAATTCAAAATTCTGCACACTCAGATACCTACATTAAAAGATCTGCAGGATGTGGTACATGATATTAAGTATTTTCTCGGGAAAGAGCAGTATCGTCCTAAAATGGGAAAGTTCATGTACAAACAGAAACTGCATTACCTCGCAATCATATGGGGGACATTTGTAATGATCGTTGCAGGTACGACGCTTCTGTTCCCTGAGGCGATGGCTGAGTTCTGGCCAAATCCTGAATTTGCTCAGGACCTTGCCAGGCTTATGCACGCCGATGAAGCTATTATGGCGGCATCGGTTGTAGTTTTCTGGCATTGGTCAAATGTTCACCTTGTACCTGGAAGGTTCCCGCTTCAATGGACTGTATTGACGGGTAAAATAACCAGAGAGCACCAGATCGAAGAACACTTTCTTGAGTATATCGATATTCTTAAGAATGATCCTGAAGAGCGAGAGTACCTGAGGAGCGTTATGAAAGAGAAAGGGTATAAGACTGAAGGAGGTGAGGTTTAAGTGTCCGGGAAACCTAAAAGACTGAATCATCCAAAGCTTGTTTTATTAATAGGGTTTGTTTTTAAAGTTATCACCCTTACAGTTGTATTTGCTGTTATGTATCACCTGACATTTTCACCTCATGGGCCTAATCTCCTTACTCCGTTTAAGGCAAAGATCGATGAAAAGAAGAAGTCTGCTATCATGGAGGAGGTTAATCGCCTTGAAGAACAGGAAGTTCACAGGCACTTCCATAATGTTGTTGAATTTCCTGAAATGCCAGAGAACTTGAGGCCAGTATGTTTTATATGCCACTCAGATTATCCTCACAGTAAGAATAAGAAGGTCAGGGCTCTTCTGAATATGCATACACAATTCTTCACGTGTGAAGCTTGCCACATTGAGGATAAACCTGACATAGAGCCGGTCTATACCTGGTATAATCCGGTCGTTAAGGATCCTAAAGGGCCTTTCTTTGGCACAAGCTATAATCAGGAGACAGGTAATCTTAATCCTGTTGATGATAAGCTTTCCAAGATATCGGCCTATTTTAAAAAGGGTGATGTACTTAAATCAACAATTCAGATGCAGGATTCCGATCTGGCAATTGACTACATGAAGATCAGGGACGAACTTACACCTGACCAGCGTGATAACGTCAAGAAGAAGTTTCATGTCGACATAAAGCCAAAAGGACATGAGTGTAAAAAATGTCACAGCAAAAAAAGCATACTTGACTTCAGGAAGCTTGGTTTTGCTGATAACAGGGTTGTTGACCTTGAGCAGCTGAACATCACCGGCATGATAACTAAGTACGAGAAGTTCTACCTGCCTAACCTATTTATGAGTGAATAGGCTTAGGCCTGTCCGGAGCATATCCGGCCAGAGGTGAAGCAGTATATTTGCAGTATATGGGGCATACTACTCTCCTCCCTGAAAAGGGAGGAGAGTTTTCTAAGTTTATGTATGTATTGAATATTCAGCCGGTTAAATATGTCCAACCTTTTTTGGAGACCTGCACTAATCTTTAAGGCCAATAATATGAAGAGACCACTTTCTGCCATTTCTTCTTTTATCTTCTGTCTTCTTTTATGTGTTCCAGGCGTTGCATTTTCATTTGAATGCGTTAATACTGAGTTTCTTTTTGATATCACAGGTGATATGGATCAGCCGAGCGATATTTCAATGTCAAGCAATGGAGATCTATACTTTGTGGATGGGGTTAATAATAGGGTCGTGGTTGTTAACAATAAGGGGCTGTTCAGTCATGTATTTGGTAAGAAAGGCTCAGGGGCTGGGGAATTCAACCTGCCGCTTGGGATTGATATTTCACCTGAAGGAAATGTCTTTATAGCAGATACGGGAAATCAAAGAATTCAGGTATTTGATGCTGAAGGTAAATTTCTCTATATGTTCGGTACTGAGCATGAGTCAGACAGAAATACCTCTGAGCCAGTTGATGTTCTGGCATCTGATTTCAGGGAGTATCTGTATGTAACGGATAACAACAACCATAAGGTTAAGGTATATGACAGAAAAGGCGTGTTTCAGTTTCAGTTCGGCAGATTTGGCGAGGACTTTGGCGAGTTCAGGTATCCCGCTACGATTTCAGTCAGTGAAACTAATGAGGTCTTTGTTGTTGATGTTCTTAACACAAGAGTACAGAAGTTCACTCCAGAGGGAGTGCATATAACTGATATAGGGTCATGGGGTGTGCAGCCTGGCAAGTTCTTCAGGCCGAAAGGGGTAGCTGTATCTGACAGTGACTGGGTATTTGTAAGTGACAGCTACATGGGGCTGATTCAGGTCTTTTCAGACATGGGCAGGTTTGACGGAGTAATATGTGAAGAGGGTAAAAAAAGATTTTTTAATACTCCTGTCGGTTTACATGTTGACAGTAAGAACAGGCTTTATGTTGTTGAGATGAGAGGGAATGAAATCACAGTATTTAAAATAGTAAGGTAGTTTAAGCTCTTGTTTTGAAGAAGCTGAACCCAATGTTTCTATATGCTCACTTATATTGAAAAATCAATAATGCTTTTAATGCTTGTAATGGCGGTTTTCTTCTTTGTATCTGAGGCTGAATCACTTGAAGTCTCTCCTAAAAGAGATTGTGTTGTGTGTCACATTATGTGGATGGATGACTTCAGGGAGAAGGAAGAGACCCTAATTGACTGGCAGCCTGGCAATGTACTGATGAAGGATACGCAAGGTGTTGTAAGCTCTGAAGATATTTGTTACAGCTGTCATGATGGATATGTAATGGACTCCCGCAGTGTAACCTGGAGAGATAATCGGCACCCTGTTTATGTGAAGCCGTCAGATAAAGTAGCTATACCTGAATCATTCCCTTTAAGTGTTGACGGGGAAATATACTGCGGAACATGCCACTCAGCTCATGGAAAAGGAGCTGCAGCTACTTCACAAAATGCGAAAACATCACTTTACAGAGAGATCAATTATGACTCAAGTCTTTGCGAGATGTGCCATGTTGATCAAGCCAATTATAACTTCTCAAACAGCCATCCTGTCCACTCAGATGCCATAGAGCTACCGGAAAAACTTTTTGATATGGGAGGAGAGGAGGCGTCTGAAAGGAATATGGTAATATGCCAGAGCTGTCATAAGGTACATGGTGCCAAGGGTGAAAAAATACTCATTACAGACAACAACAACTCCCAGCTCTGTTTTTTTTGTCATGATGATAAAAAGAGCATTGAGGGTACCAAGCATGACCTGAATCTTACTTTGCCCGATACAAAGAATATAAAAGGGCAGACGCTGCGCGAATCAGGGCCATGCGGAGCATGCCATTCCCCTCATAACGCTGCTGGCAAAAGACTGTGGGCACGAACTCTTGGTGAAGGAAATCCTGCCACGCAGATGTGTCTTACATGTCATTCAAAAGATTCAGGTTATGATATTAAAGGTGTGGGTGAGTTTTCGCACCCTGTCAATACCAACCCGACTCTTGATACACCTGTTCCTGATGAACTCCCGCTTTTTTCAGTTGATGGAGCAAAGACTCCTGAGGGTAATGTACAGTGTTTTACCTGTCATGATATTCACAGGTGGGACCCTGAGTCCCTGAGCAACAAAGGTGGCAAGAATGTTGAAGGCGACTCGTCCAACAGCTTTTTGAGAATGACCAATAGTACCGGATCCAACCTATGTGTTGGATGCCACACTGGGAAAAAGCAGCTAGTCTATTCAGATCATAATCTTGAAGTAACTGCGCCTGATGAGAAGAACATTCAGGGTGTTAATACCAGTGCTTCAGGTCCCTGCGGTGCCTGTCATCTGCCGCATAATGCTTCTTCTTACCGTCTTTGGGCAAAAGACCTGAATGAGGGCAATGTCATGACACAGTTATGCAGCGTATGCCACAAAGATGAAGGCCCTGCAGGAGAAAAGCTTATTGGTGAATACTTTCATCCTGTCAATGTATCAGTTGATAAGTTCAATATTCATACAATGCTGCCACTATATGATGATGTCGGAAATAAAACATTTGAAGGAAAGATCGTATGTATCACATGTCACGATCCGCATGTGTGGAACCCTGACAGTTCTGCATATATAGATGACTATAGTAATACCAATGTAGAAGGTGATGCTTCAAATAGTTTTCTCAGAATGTCTAATTCTCCTTTTTCCACTTTATGTGAGGCCTGCCACAAGGACCAGGCGCTTGTGGACGGCACAGACCATGACCTGAATGTAACAGCGCCGGAAGAGAGGAACCTGCTTGGCCAAACGGTCAAAGAATCAGGGCAGTGCGGTGCATGCCACCTTGTTCATAACAGTGTGAACAGATTGAGACTCTGGGCAAAGCCGCATAACCAGTTCTCCTTCAGAACCGGCATCATTGAGTCGTTATGTAATAGCTGTCACGGCAAAGATAAGATAGCAGAAGCCAAGATTCCTGTAATTGCAACTCACCCTGATGACAAGCTTGTTAATAATGTGATGAGATGTGACAGAAGCATGATAGATTTTGCACCGCTCTTTGATGAAAGGAGCGGGGACTTTACCAGTTACGGGAATATTTCATGCCCCACATGCCACAATGCCCACCAGTGGAGTCCTATTGCAAAAGAGAAGGGTCCAGGCATCAACCTTGAGGGTGATGCCACAAATAGTTTCTTGAGAAACGTCAGCTACAACAATATCTGTATTGACTGCCATGGTTTTGATGCGCTCTTCAGGTTCAAGTATTTCCATGACATTGAAGATAGAATACCTCCAGCCGATATTCGGTAAAGACCACATAAGCTTTTCACACCTTGTTAATTATTATTCTTCCATAGTATCGCAACGCATAGTTGTTATTTTATAAAGTTATAACAATTAATTATTTACCTAATGAATAAATATATAGTATGTTTTTATTATCAATCGATAAATGTTTCCTGTATAGTGTTAAGAAGAATATCTCACTAACTTTAACTTTGGTTGTCATATCTTTTTGAAGGGACAGGGAATGTTAATGCTGCTCTCTATTGAAAATGCCTCATACCTGAAGTTCACTTTTGATTCCGTATTCTATTTAGAAGGAATAATTAGTAAGCCTCTCATCAGATTTATACCATCTGTTCTTTAGCATCTATGTTGAATGATTCTGAAATTAGTAATAAGGGGAATAGAGTATCAAAATCAGGTGATATACTGACGTTGATAGATTAATTAAAATTTATAATTAGTAAGTTTTATAAATTATAGTTATAAATATAGAGTTGCTAATTGTTCTGGAAGAGTCTGATTTGATTACGTTATGAAAAATAAATATTTATTTTTATTACTCTTGCCTGTCTGCTTTGTCTTTATATTTGCAGCCGTCACATTTGCTGCAGATGTCGGGAATTGTCTTTTATGCCATAAGTACCCGGGACTAAGCAGGATCGACGAGAATGGGGAGATGAAACTGCTTTATGTTAATGAAGACATCTTTAATATAAGTGTTCACGTCAAGGTTAAATGTGAGGGCTGTCATGCAGATATTAAGAAGATACCACATGATCCTGTAAAGAAGGTTGACTGCCTTGTTGAGTGTCATATCATTGAGCCCTCAAGCGAGCAGAAGTTCTCTCATAAAGATGTTGAAGATTATATGGAGAAGAGCGTACATGCAACAAAAGAAAAAGACGGCGAACCCAAACAGTATGTTGAAGACATGCCAACATGCAAGAACTGCCATGATAATCCTCTGTACAGGCCGATATCATTTAACAAGCAGGTAAAGCCTGGTATTTCCGATGTTGCGCTCGGCAGGTGCAGGGTCTGTCATAAAAAAGAAGAATTTATTTACAGGTTTTACAATCATGTAACCACAAGGCTCCGCAGGACGAGAAACCCTGTAGAAATTGCGGAAACATGCGCAAGATGTCATGATGACTCGAAAATTCTTATAAAGCATGACCTCTCTACAAAGGCCGTCTTCTCATATGGAGAGACCTTCCATGGAAAGGCAGCACGATTCCTGGATGAAAGGGTGCCTGATTGTCTAGACTGTCATGTAAATACAGGGGAGTCGGTTCACCAGATGATGAGCCGTAAGGATACTAAGTCAATCACTCATGAAAGTAACAGGCATAAGATATGTTCAAATATAGAGTGTCATCCCGGCGCTAATAAGAAATTTGCTACCTATAGTGTCCATGCTGAGTTCAATCTTGACCAGAGCCCGATACAGTATTACTTTACACTCTTCTTTATAGTTCTCACTGGAGGCACACTGCTCCCATTAATGGGGATTATTTTACTTGATCTGATCAGGAGACTATTTCCTGATGCCATGATAGTTCGGAGGAAATGACGTAATGGCAAAGAAGCCGGCAATAAAAATTATAAATGGCGAGAAATTCTTTTACAGATTCTCATTGAACCAGAGGATCCAGCATATAATTCTTGCCTTAACAGTTATTGTTCTTGTTCTGACAGGTATGCCTCTTAAATTTCATGATGCTCCATGGGCGCAGTTCCTTTATGGGATCTTCGGTGGTATAAGTGCCGCACCAGTTGTGCACAAGGTGGTAGGGAGTGTTATGCTGGCCCTTTTTGTCTATCACATCGGATACCTCGTCTATATTATTCGAAAGTATCAATATTTGCCTATGAAGCAGCGTGAAGACATGACTGCCGGGAAATTGCTTAAAATTATTGCAACGCAGCCTCTCGTTCCCAACTTAAAAGATGCACTGGATATAAGAGATCTTTTGAAGTATCTGCTGTTCTTTACAAATAAAAGGCCAGACGGTGCCAATTTTACCTGGAAAGAGAAGTTTGATTACTGGGCGCCTTTCTGGGGTATTGTGATAATTGGAGGTTCCGGCCTTATAATGTGGAACAAGGTGATTGCAACAAAACTTGTTCCGGGAGGGATAATTAATTTCTCCTTAATTGCACATAGTGATGAGGCTCTTCTTGCCGCCTTATTCCTTTTCATATGGCACTGGTATAATGTTCATTTTTCCCTCACCGTCTTTCCGATGGGCACTGTTTTTTTAACAGGATATTTATCTGAAGAGATAATGGTTGAGGAACATTATGAGGCATATGCTGAGATTATGAAGAAAGAGGGATATGAAGGAGAGATGCTTCTGCCGCATGGTTCCCACACTCAAACAGATAATGAAGAAGGGCATCTACCATGAAAAATATCTTACACAAAATATATATATTGGCCTTTATGGTTTTGACGGTCTACTTCATTTCAATTATATGGGATGTTACATTTCATCATATTTTTGAAGAGTACCACAACAGAAAAGAGTATCTCGATGTGCAGGATTTCAAGGAGAAACAGCAGGTGGAGGAAGGTAAGTCAACCTTCGAGAAGGTCATTCTTGAGAGTGAAGAGCGAGTGAAGCGTTATCTCGGTTACAGGGTGATTGAGGAGCAGAGAATAGAAGGTCATTTCCACCACATTGGTTTCGATATAGGTCCTGACAAGAGGTCTTACTGTGTTACATGCCACGGGGACATACCGCATGATAATGTGAAGGAGATAAGGGCATTTCTGAATATGCATGCATTTTTTATTGGATGTCAGACCTGTCATGTCAAGGCAGATAGCGGTAAGGAGACAGGTGTATATAAGTGGTATGACAGAAAGACAGGCGAAATTGTTGTAAGCCCGGTTCCAACACATAAGGCCGGAACATATGGCGCCAAGATTATACCATTTGAGCGTCACAAGGGAGAACTTCGCAGGATTGACACACAGGAGTTAATTGATTTTGCAGGTGAATTTAAGGTGAGGGAAGAAACCCTTTCTGAAGCTCAGAAATCAAAGGCAAAGAAGGTGATCCATAATATTGTCAGTGAAAAAGCACATGTGTGTGAGGACTGCCATCAGAACGAGTCCCCATTGCTTCCGCTTAAGGAGCTTGGGTATCCTGAAGACAGGGTTAACTCTATCCTCAGTACTGAAGTTGTAGGAATGATCAAGAAGTATACAGAATTCTATATGCCCAGGATGCTGCACCCCGGTCAGAGTGAATCCGGCACAGAAAAATAGCCTTCAGAAACAGTCTTAATACTTAACCTCTCCAGTATTCTTACTTGTGTTTAACGCGTGCGCTGTCCGGCTTGAATTGATAGCAGATATCTTTTACTATAAAAGAGTTTGATAAATAGAATTATATTAAAGAAAGAGATTTTATTCGACAGGTTTTTAATTGTCTGTTTCACTTCCCTTGCGCTCTTTTTATTGATAATAGCAGCTTCTCCTGCCTACGGAATAACTGTTACACCTGTAGAACACCTTTTTGATATTTCTCATAACTTCAGCCAGCCAAGTGATGTCTCTGTCTCAACAGATGGGAATATATATGTTGTTGATGGTGTAAACAATAGTATTAAGGTATTTGACAGTAACGGTAAATATATATTTTCCTTTGGTAAAAAAGGACGTAAGGCTGGAGAGTTCAACTTGCCGTTGGGCCTGGATATTGATTCATCAGGTTATATATATATTGCTGACTCAGGAAACAGCAGGGTCCAGATGTTCAGCTCTGAGGGCAGGTATATATCATCAATTATGATTCCACCGGTAGACGGCATTCTTGCTGACCCCACAGATGTTGCGGTTGATGAATCCAAAGGTGTTTTCTATGTTGTAGATAATAATAATCATAATATTCGTGTGTATGATATGAATACACTTCAGCCTGTTAAAACATATGGATCACCTGGAATAGGAAAACGTGAGTTCAGATACCCATTCTTTATGACACTTAATACAGAGGGATACCTTCATGTTGTAGATGTGATAAATACAAGGGTGCAGATATTGAACCCAGAAGGGCTTTTTGTTGAGAATATAGGCGGGTGGGGCGTTAAAAAAGGTGAGTTTTTCAGGCCCAAAGGTGTTGCAACTGACAATGACAATCTTATATATGTAAGTGACAGTTACCTCGGCGTGATTCAGGTCTTTAAACAGGATGGTGTATTCCATTCAGTCATCGGAGAAGAGGGTAAAGCAAAAGTCAAAAAGTTCACTTCCCCTGTGGGCATATTCATAGACAGCAATAACAGGCTATATGTTGTAGAGATGTTTGGCGAAAAGGTGAGCGTTTACAAGTTGATAAATAAAACTAAAGGTAATTCCTCTAATTAGAATGAAGGCTGCCAGGTTTGTTATATATAAGGCCCTATGAAAACACTTCCCCTTTTATTAATATTGACGATACTGCAGTTCTTTCTTTCTGCAGAATCTGGCGCTGAGGTTAAAAATCCAAGAAACCCTGACTCTGCAAAAGAGTGCGCTATCTGCCATTTCAGATGGATAGACACCTTTTATCTGGACAGAAAAGGCTCAGATCTTGTTGAGTACCAATCGGAGATCGTAGTTGCTAAAGAGGAAATATGCTTCACATGTCATGACGGCAGTGTTGTTGATTCAAGGGGGCAGGTTTATAATGACCATAGGCACAAGGTAAATGAAGTCCCTCCTGTCGATATGAAGTTTCCGAAGGAGTTTCCGCTGGATAAGAATGGTAAGATGCAGTGTTCAACATGCCATAGCGCACATGGGGTCTCAAGTGAGATGGGAATTGAAAAGACTATCTTCCTCCGGGCATCAAATGAAAATTCTGGAATGTGTATTATGTGCCATGACGATAAGGGAGGCGGAATAGATGAGGGTAATCATCCTATGGGAAAACTTAAGGATTTTACAATTCCCGATGAGCTTATTTATCAAGGGAGCAAGGAGGGGGGTGACAGGAGCCATGTTATATGCGAGACCTGTCATACTGCTCACGGCTCTCCGAATGAGAGTTTCCTGATCGAGAGTGCAAGAAACTCCCAGCTATGTCTTGAATGTCACAGAGATAAGAACATCTTTTCAGATGAAGGGATAAGAAGGCCTTTTCATGTCATTAACTCAAAGTTTGAAAAGGTGAAGATACCGGCTGAGCTGATAGATAGAGGCGCAAAGCTCGGGAGTAATGATGAGATAATCTGTCAGACATGTCATAAGGTGCATAACAATAAAATTGAAAAGCAGCTGCTGTTGATAAAAAAAGATAAGGGTTCCACGTTATGCTTAACCTGCCATACTGACAAGCAATATCTTGAAAACACCAAGCATAATCTTAACCACTCAGCTCCTGATGAGAAGAACCTTGAAGGCAAGACAGTATCTGAAGCAGGCATATGTTCTTCATGTCATCTGCCGCATAAGGCTGCAAGAGAGCTGAAGGAAGGAGATGACTTTACCACATCTATCTGCCTTAGCTGCCACAGCAAGTCTAACATTGCTGAAGAGACCATACTAGATGATTACAGGCATCCTGTTGATGTGAATCCTTTTGAGAAAAAGGATTCTGATTCCAAGATAATATTAACAACAATAAGTGCAGAGAAGGAGAGCCTTGAGCTTCCGCTCTTCAATGTTTTTGGAGCACAGGACAGGGATGGTGCAATCACCTGTGCTACATGCCATGACCCTCACAGGTGGAATGCTGATTCCACAGAAGGAGAGATCAGAAAGGAGGTCAAGGGAGACATGAATACCTCATTTCTGAGAAGCCCTTCACCTGAACTCTGCAGTAAATGCCATGATGCAAAGTTCAATATTCGGAATTCAGAACATGATATGAGTATAGTGGCCCCTGATGAGAAGAATATTCTCGGGCAGAAGCCTTCAGAATCAGGCCTATGCGGTATATGCCATATTGTTCATGGGGGGCAGAAGGATTATCTATGGGGAAGAACTATCGAAACGGATACCGGTAATGTCGTTCAGGATCTATGTGTGAGCTGTCATAATGAAAAGGGAATTGCAAATAAGAAGGTTGTGAAAAACTATTCCCACCCTGTAAATGTCAAGCCCTCTGAAGACAGCATTACTACTATATTGCCGTTATTTAATGAGCAGGGGAGGGTGTCAGGGGATGGCTTTATGACCTGTCAGACCTGCCATGACCCTCACCGGTGGAACCCGAACAAGGTTATGAAGGGTGACCATTCTGACGTTGAGGGTGATGCCACAAATAGTTTCCTCAGGCTGGAGGCTTCCCGTGACTCAGCCCTTTGTGTGACCTGCCATGCCCGTCAGGCAGTAGTTCGGGGAACAGACCATGACCTAAATGTTACTGCCCCGGAAGCAAAGAATGTTCTCGGCAAGACCGTAAATGAGAGCGGCAGCTGCGGGGCATGCCATATTGTACATAATGGTCCAAACCGTATGAGGCTCTGGGGTAGGTCATATGACACATACCTGCCGAGAAAGGAACTTATCAACTCTTATTGCACAGGTTGTCACTCGATCGAGGAATTAGCCAAGGACACTATGCCTCTGGCCAAAGACAAAGTCCCATCTGTAGACACTCATCCTGAAAACATGCTGATAGATAATGTGTTAAGAAATGACAAAGATGCGATAGATTTTGCACCACTGTTTGATATTAATACAGGTGAGTATATTACCGTAGGCAATATCTCATGCCCTACCTGCCACAATGCACATAAGTGGAGTCCGGTCCTTAATAAGGAGGGGAGTTATGAAAATGTGGAGGGTGATGTCACAAACAGTTTCCTCAGAAATGTCAGTTACAATAACATCTGTATTGACTGTCATGGCTTTGATGCACTCTTCAGGTTTAAATATTACCACAACCCCTTTAAACGGGTAGAGAACTTCAAGAGATAGCTTGTGTTGAGGCCTAAGTGTCTGGCGATAAATTATTTGTAGTACTTTTTATGGCACTTCAGGCATAGTTCAAAAGGACCCTGAGCATTCATTGCCCATAGCTTAGGGTAGTCAGATGCATGAGGGTTGTGACAGCTTGCACAGGTCAATTCTTTTCCTTTACGGAGCGGGTCAGGTTTGTCTTTTGTAGGATGGCCTTTTTCAAAATACATGCCTCCGAGAACATGCCTCCCTGACTTCTTGTCAGCATGACAGCTGGTGCATAATTCCCAGGTCGGTTTGTGAAGGTTGAACTCGTTTATGGATGAGTGAGGGCTGTGACATAGGGCGCATTTGCCTATGTTGACAGGGCCATGGATATATTTTTTACTAAGCCACTCCTTCTTCTGTTCAATATGACATTTGAAGCATATCTCAGACTCTCCTTCAGGTATGTTGTATCTTGGAACACTGTCAGGATTATGACAGCTCAGACAACTCCATACTGAAGCAGGGCCATGAACAAAGGGATAAGAGGTTATCTTGTTATGGCATGAATAGCATGTGGAAACAGACCTTATTATTGCGCTGCTGTCTTTTTCGGTCAGGTCTGAAAAGGTTGTAAGGTCGACAGGTTTTTTATCAGTCTCCTTAGGGTTTAGCTCATGACACTCAGCGCACTCCCTGTGGTTGTTGAAATGGAACCTGTCCTGTTTGTAGCCGGCAGGAGGCTTCCTGTAGCTGCTCTCGATATCAGAACGCCGGAATATATTGATAGATGCGCTATCCAGCTCTGCATTGCCCTTGAAAGCTGTTATCTCAACGGTATTAATTCCGTATACAAGAGGGACATCGAAACACTCAAACCTGCTGTCAGGTATGATATCGCTTTCAACATCGTTCTCTGCTTTTATGTGTAACCTGTCCACCAAACTTAAAGGAATACTTACAGATACACTGGCGTCCGTAAACTCACGAACACTCTTGTCAGGTGGGTAGTTTATAGTTATTACCTTTTCTTCTGCTGATATATTTCCACTAAAGAGTAGAAGAAAAGAAAGGCTGAGAAGGGTGCTTTTTATTTGCATTTTGATAAAGATGACGGAAGCAGTTTTTTCTTAAGTATTTTCTGTACGGACTTTTTATACATCTGCATAGACATTTGATCTTCACCTTTAAGCTCATATGCCCGGCCAAGCTTATAATAAGCCATTTGAGCATATGGGTTAGCTACTGTTGCAGATTTAAGTATGTCAATTGCCTTGTCATAGTCACCTTTTAATATGTGGACCTCTCCAATACCTGTTTTGACATCATTTGATTCGGGTTCTATCTTTAATGCATTATTGAAACTCTCCAGCGCAAGGTCGGCCTCATCGTTTTCAAGAAGCAAAAAACCTAACAGGATATGTGATTTAGCAAGATCCGGCTTAGCACTGATCGAGCGTTTAACAGTATTTATTGACTGGTCAATAAGCATGGAGTTTGCAAATTTCAGAGCAAGGTTGTAGTTTCTTTCAGCTTCAAGGGAGGCTTCATCCTGAAGAGCATTGGCAGGAGTAAGGATTGTAGTCATTTCCTCTTTGGTTATCTCACCAAGAGCCAGCCTTATGTATCCCTCAAGTGTGTTCAGGTATGTGAGGGGATGGCCTGGGAGCACACTGTCAATTTTGCTCCCTTTGCCTATGATAGTAGTTGTAGGGTATACCCTGATCTGATAATTGCTGTATACAGTTCTCTGCTTATCAAGAAGTATTGGAAATTTTATTTCATTAGTTTTAAGAACTTTTTTAATGTCATCCTTCTTGTCTGCATCAGCAGTTATTCCAATAAAGGAGACACCTTTCTTTGAATATTTTCCTGAAAGGCTCTGCATATCCTTTAATGCAAGGGTTGAGCGATTATGCCCTGTCTTCCAGTAAGTGGTAACCAGGATTTTGTCAGCATAATCACTTAGGTCGACAACCTCACCATCTACAGATATGAGCCTGAAGCCGGGAGCTTCATTGCCGGGCTGAATGTCTTCAGCATATACGGCAGGGCTTATTAAAAGCATGATTGATAAAAGTATTGTGATCATCATTGGTTTATCACCGATTTTGCTCTATCATATTTTTTAATTTTGTGACATCCCGGCAGGCAGCTTCCGCCGGTCTCGGTCTTTTTGAAATTAAGAGGGACCTCCCATGAACCAAAAGGAACAGCGTCTCTAATATGTTTCAGATGATTGCTGGCATGCGTTTCATGGCAAGAGCGGCAGACCCTGCCCTTTGTCGGTTTGTTGACATGCTTGAAGTGAAGGTTCATTTTGCCGTTTCTGAAGTTTGTCAGAGTCGTTGTCTCCTGGTCTTTAACCAGTGACTCCTCATGACAGCTGAAGCATAGCCCGTAGTTGTGTATCGCAAAAGGCTCATAAAATGTAGCAGGGTAATGCTCTCTTAACATTCTGAAGTTATCTGAACCATGTGTGTTATGGCAACCTGAACAGTCCTTCTGTTTTATAGGGCCGTGGTGGTCGCTGTTTTCAGCTAGAAGTTTTTTCAGGTTAGTAATAACAACCCCTCCAGCAGTTGTCCTGTCCTTATCATGGCAGCCTAGGCAAAGATCCATCGGCGGCTTTGAAAGGATCTTTGGTATGTTTGAGACATGGGGCTCATGGCAGTTCAGGCATGACTTATCCATTGCTATAGCACCATGCGGGGTCTTTACCTTGTCTGTCCACTCCTCAAGGTCAGTATGGCATCCAAAGCATAGTGTGGGCGCGGCTGCTGGAAGCATGAACTCTTGAGGCGCAGAATGGGGGTTGTGGCAGTTAACACAGTCTTCTGCTACAGGTGCATGCATAACCTTTGCAGCCTGGAACGTCTCAGCCTTATCAGTGTGGCATGAATAGCAGAGTGTAGGGCTTTCAAGTTTGAGGTTCTTTTCAAAATTAGCTGTATGAGGTTCATGGCATGCTACACAGCCTCCTACAGCTGCCGGGCCGTGAACGAATTTTTCTCCAACTAACGATTCATCATGACAATCAAAACATAGGGAACCGCCTTCTTTTAATAGCTGGAATTTATATGGTGAACCATGAGGGCTGTGACATGATGAACACTCACCGTCCTGTACAGGTGCATGTGTTGTCTTTTTAGCCTCAAAAGCGTCATGGCATGCGTAGCACTTTTCTGCAACATTATCAATTTCCGCGAAATTATTCTTTTTCGGGTTTTTGCTATGTTTTTCAGGTGTTTCACCATGACACATTTTGCACTCTCCGGCGGCAACGGGTCCGTGAACATATTTGTCTTTGTCGATATTAGCATGACATTCAGATGTGATACATCCAGTTTCCTGAGCACCCAGTTGAGCGTTTATTCCCGATAGTATAAAAAATGACAGAAATACAACAATGAATACAGCGTAATAATTTCTCCTCTCCCTCTTCATAGTTCCTCCGGTAATATTTATAGTATAAGTATGTATATTAAGTATTCATTATAAAATTATATATTTATTTATTCAATTGAAATCAAAGCCTTATGGCTGCTCTGTTATTGGTCAAGGAGGAGAGGTTGTGCCGCTCCATGCGGGTTATGACATGAAGTGCATTCCTTCCCTTGTATCTTTTTCTTAGAGCTCGTTTCAATATGCGATGTTTCGTGGCATATGTAGCACTTGCCGGTGCTGTCGGTTACTGGTTTGTAGCGGTTGTTTTCAGGGTCCTTTATGTGTCCGGAAAGCTGTCCATGGCAGATCAGGCATTCGCCAACGGCTATGGGGCCGTGAACATAATTGTGGTCATCGATTTTTTGGTGACACTCTGAAGTAGTACATGCATACTGTTCTGCAATGGAGTCTGTCAGGCTGCCAGCTGCAGAGAGAATAAATAATAGTACTACGAAAATAAAGGTTTTACATGACGGCTTCCTCTTCACTACGCCTCCTTATGGTTAGAATATGGATTAATTGACGCTTCGTGTTTTGTCTTAGTATTATAACATTTGGTCGGGTTATACTATTCAGGTAAATTGTTTGATTATATAAAATATATCAGCAGTAAAAATTGTCTTATAAAGCTTTTACTGAACAGAAGCGTGCAGGTGTAAATGACCGTGGAAAAGAGCAGTAATAAAAAACGTCTGTTAATACGGATTCTGGCAGCAGTTGTTTTTCTGGCTGTTATTCATTTTCTTCTCAGAGGCCCGTATCTCTCAAATACCATCAAGAGGGTAGTGATACCTGTTATTGAAGACGTTACCGGGGAAAGAGTAATAATGGACAAGGCGGTCATAAACCTTTTTCCGTTTTATATACAGGGTAAAAGTATAAAGATACTTGGTAAGGATGGTAAACGGCTTCTGTGGGTTACCAAATCACGTATTTATGTTGATCTCCTGCCTATGCTGATAAAGGAGTTCAGGATAAGCAGTCTTACTCTGAAGGAACCCAGCCTGACTGCAACTGACAAAGAAATGCTTGAGATAATTGAGCATGCAAAAAAATATACGTCTGGTTCTGAACCCGGCAGTTTCGGCATTGATCTAGAGAAGATCGAGCTGACTGACGGTGAATATGATTATGTGGATCTTGCCAGCAAGAATTTCTTTAAAGGAAATGGCCTGTCTGTTGATACCCGGATAGAAGATGTGATCGATCTTGATGTCAATTTAAGCAACGCTTCTTTCAAGCTTAAAGATCTGCCGGGACTTGATTATTCTCTTAAGGGAAGGTTCAGTTTTGATGACGGGCAAATAAAGATATCAGAAGCGATACTCTCTTCTTCCGGCGCTACTATCGCGGCAACGGGCGAACTTAACCTTTCTGATGAATTCAGTATAGAGAGCGGCAGCTTATCTGGAAAGGCCATGGTTCAATCAGCAAGTGTTAACAGTCTGTTTGGTGTCAAAAGAGAGACAGATGGGGTGTTGGCCATCTCCGGAAGTGTCGGTTTGTCATCCGGAGATGATCCATATATTCCTGAGTTTGACCTTGATCTTGATGCTGAGGGACATTTCTACCTTGAGACACTTATGGATATTATCGGAGTTGATGAGAATGTGAAAGGGAGAATAGCCTTAAATGGAAATATAGCCGGAACTTTTCCTGATATCTCTGCACAGGGTAGTGTGAACCTTAATAATGCTGAATTCGACAGCCTTCCTATAGACAGCGGACTCGGGAATATTGAGTATCACGATAGAAGGTTCAGTCTGACAAGTTTTACAGCTCATACTTATGACGGAGCCCTCAGCGGCACTGCTCATATTGATATACCCGATGGAGATTTTGGTGTTACAGCATCAGTCTCAGAAGTGGACAGCGTCAGGCTGCTCAGTTACCTGGGTTGGGATGCTCCATTCAGGCCGGGGAAGATAAATGGCGATTTTGACCTCCTTCAGATCATAGGGCAGGATATTGATGTTGCGGCATTTTTAAACTATAGAAATACAACACCCCAGGATGATGAATTTATTGACAGGATCAATAATGTAGAAGGTGACCTTGACTACAGAAACAGGATTGTCACGATAAACAACTCTCAACTTTCATCTGATGATACGGTTTTTTCACTGGACGGCACTGTAGACACAGGTAATGAGTTGATTGACCTTATTGTTCAGCTTGACTCAATAGATGTCTCTGATCTTTCCTCGCCTTACTTCATTGATATTGAAGCACCTGTCAGTTTTGTAGGCGCATTAAAAGGAGGTTTTAGCGGACCTCAGATCACTGGAGAGGCCCTGATGGGAGCAGGCTATATCAATGGCTTCCCTGTTTCCAATGGAACGGCAGATATATCTTACAGAGCTGAACTGCTTGATATTGAAACGCTCCATATCAACCAGTCAGACTCCAGATTTGAACTGAACGGGTCAATAGAGTTTAATGACGCCGATGATCTCTTTGATTTTGTATCACCTGACTATACAGCCTACACCTGCCTTGTAGATGTAGATGCCGAATCTTTATCAGATGCTCTTGCAGGCGGTATCCCTCTTTCAGGGAAAGTGAACGGAACAATTAACTTTACCGGAAGTAATACGGATTTCAAGGGTGAAAGCGATATGGTTTTTGAAGGCGGTGAGATATATGGTCAGGAATATGATGAACTTAGGCTGCATGCATCAATTGATCAGGATAAGGTTGAGGTGAAGTCAGCAGTGCTGAAGAGGGGTAATTCTGACCTGTCTGCAACCGGCAAGCTCTATTTTGATGAGCGGTTTGAGATATCAGCCTTCAGTGATGAGGTCAGCTCTAAGGATATCTCTTATTTATCGGGCAGGCAGATTGATTCAAGATTAACACTGCAGCTTGATGGTAAGGGTACTTTTTCCAAACCGGATATTAAGTTCCATGCAGGTATCATTGACAGCAGTTTCAGTGGTGCTGAAGTTGGAGGCGGGGATATATCCGGAGCCATAAAAAATTCCAGGCTTACTGCACATGGAAGTCTTTTGGACGGAAGGGTATCCATGGATATGAACATGGTTGTTTCTGATCCTCCCTCATGGGATATGGATGTAGATTTCAAGAAGGGTAGATATGATTTTCTTGCAGCCGGGCTTATCAGTGATCCCCCGCAGGACCTTTCAGTGTTTTTGGAAGGCGGTATAAATCTCAGGTCTGAAGAGGGCAATATGTCAGTCATGTCAGAGTTCCCCTACCTGAGCTTTAGTCTGTATGGTTATAACTTCAGGAACAGCGGTGATATTGTCGTCAGCCTTGATGACGATGATGTAGAGATAAAGTCATTTTCACTTGTCGGCAAGGACGCTAATGTCAGTATTGGCGGGGAGGTCTTTCTCGGTGAAAGTTATAATTTAAATCTGGAAGGAGATATTGACCTGCTTCCTCTTCAGGCTCTTACTGACAAAGTGACCTCACTTAAAGGAAGGGGGAATTTTGCCATAGACCTTAACGGTGTGTGGGATGACCCTGAAATAGTCGGTGAACTTAATGTTAAAGAATCAATGCTGGGTCTTAAGGGATTTCCTCATAAAATCGGCCCGCTTAATGGCAAGGTGTTTTTTAATAAGGATAAGCTTATATTTGATTCTATTGAGAGCGACTTTGCCGGAGGGAAAATACTGCTTTTCGGAGCAGGGTATCTGGAGAGGATGTCATTTGACAGGCTTCTTCTCTCAACCGAGATGAAAGGTATTAATCTCAGCCCGTTCAAAGGGGCAAATGCTGCTTTTGACGGTAGTCTCTTCTTTGAAGCATCACCGGAAAATTCCAGTCTTACCGGCAATATTATTGTGAATAAAGCTCAGTACAGAAGAGATGTTGACTTTAAAGAGTTGTTTACGGGCCTTGAAGATGCTGACAGTATCACTTCAGAAGAGACATGGCTTGACAGCATGCTTCTGAATATAAGGATTCTTGGTGTAGATGATTTGCAGATAGACAATAATATTGCGAGAACTCCTGTTAAGGTGGACCTTACTCTAACCGGAACCGTGGCTGATTATGGATTAATAGGCATAATGGAGGCTGAGGAAGGGTCTGTCTTCTTCAGAGGTAATGAATTTAAGATCCTTAAATCGAGCAGCGTTGATTTTGTTGAACCTGAAAAGATAACCCCTGTATTTCACATAAAGGCAGAGACCTCAACCGGAGGGTATCGTGTAAAGCTGAACCTTGATGGACCTCTTGATAACTTTACATTATCTCTTTTTTCAGACCCTCATCTTTCTGAGATGGACATACTTACACTTCTCTCGTTCGGCAGAGTTAGCGGCGAGGGCGGAGGTGTTGAAGGCGGTATGGCCGCAAGCGAGGCAACATCTCTGCTTACAGGCGGCATTCAGAGTGAAGTTGAGGCCGGCTTCAAGTATATAACAGGGTTTGAGCGTTTTGAGGTGGAACCTCAGTCAACAGCATCAGGCTCAGTAAGCCCGAGAGTAACAGTGGGAAAGAGCTTTCTTGATAACAGGCTCTCAGTAGTATATTCGACCTCTATAGGTACAACAGAGGAACACATAATAAAGATGGAGTATGACCTGGGCAGTAATGTCTCCATCATAGGCTCAAGGGATGAGATTGGAAGTTCAGGCGCTGACATAAAATACAAGTTTGAATTCAAGTAGTTGTGCCAATCTTTTATATGAAGAACTATAAGAACAGCTATATGTATTCATTAACTGTGAGATCAACGATTCTGCTATTAATCTTACTGGCTGTTATATGCCCGCACATCCCGTCGTATGCCTCAGATGCTGTGCATACAGTAATCTCTGTTGAGGTGATGGGGCTATCGAGAATTACTGATGATGAGTTTCTCGATATGATGTGTATCCAGGCAGGCGATGAATTTAATGCTGAAGTATTAAGAAGGTGTATTAGAAGGGTTTTTGTGAAAAACATTTTTCTTGATATTCAGGTAGATACTGAGCTTTCAGATAAAGGGATAACTCTTAAATATATAGTGAAAGAAGTTCCTGTTGTCAAAGAGATAAGGATCACAGGTAATAGAGAACTTTCAAACCGGAAAATACGGAGAGTTATTCCTTTTGAAGAAGGAGATGATTTCAGAGAGAACCTTCTGAGTAAGGCCGGGGAAAACATAAAGGATTACTACATTAAGAATGGCTTTTTTGATGTATCATTGAGACTTTCATCAGACCATATAGAAGATCCTTTAGGAGTTATTGTAAGGGTAGACATAGATGAAGGAAAGCCTATGGTCATAAAGAGTATCAATATGCCGGAAGATGCGCTGAAGAGAGTGAGTATTTATTCCGGACAGGTGGTTGATGTAGTCAGGCTTGAGAAGGAACTTAATAAGCTTAAGGAACATTATATTGACGAAGGATACATGAATCCGGTTATAGGACCTTATGAGCTTACTGATGGGGTTCTGCATGTTCCGGTCAATCCTGGAGCCAGGCTCTTTATCGAGTTCAGCGAGAATGCGGTCTTCAGTAATAAAAAGCTTTTGAAAGAAATGCCTTTCATGGATAACGGCATGGTCACTGATGAGCTGATAGAGGAGGCCGCTCTAAGGCTTAAGGACCTTTATCTCAGCAAAGGCTACTATTATGTTCAGGTAGCAGCGGGGCTTGAGACTACAGAGAATGATATATTGATCAAGTTCATGATTTTTGAAGGCAGAAGAGTAAAGCTCAGGAAAGTGAGTTTCAAAGGGACAAGTATTAACAGTGATGTCCTGAATGATATTGTCCGTCTTCAGGAAAACGACTCTTATAATGACAGGAATCTTGAAAGCGGGATTGACTCACTGGAGGGCTTTTATAATGCTTTGGGATATATCAATATGAATGTATCCAGTGTTGAAAAGGAGTTTAATGCTGACGGAACTTTGATAGACCTCTTGTTTGATATTCAGGAGCAGGCACAGGTTAGGATCACAGAGATAAATATATCAGGCAACAGAGACCTTTCTTTGTCAGAGGTCAAAGGTGCTCTTCGCCTCAGGAGGAATATCCCATTCAATCTTCTTGATATAGGGGACTCCAGGCACCGCCTCCTTTCACTATATAAACGATATGGCTATGTTGATGCATCCGTTGAGATAGAAAGTAAGGTGAACGGATCAGAGGCTGCCGTATACTTCAAGATAATTGAAGGGCCACCTTCTGTCATAGGAAAAGTAATGATCCGGGGTGACCGAAAGACCAAAGAGAAGATCATAAGACGTGAGTTCACCCTTAAAGAAGGAGCTCCCTATAACCATGATGAACTGCTTAAGATTAAGCAGCGGATATATAAGCTGGGTCTCTTTAATGAGGTGACGATTAATGAGCTTTATGCTGAGGAGCATGACTATAGGACAGTAAGGGATGTGCTTATATCTGTTGATGAGGAGAAGCCTGGGTCTGTAGAGGTAGCCCTGGGATATGGTGACTATGAACAGTTCAGGACATCCCTGGATCTCAGCTATCGAAATCTTGGCGGTTATGACAGGGAGGCCAGCATCAGGGGCGAGTTCAGCGCCGTTGAAAAAAGATACACTATTAATTTCATTGAACCATGGCTCTTCAACAAACCTAACCTTCCGTTCAGCGCATCATTGATTAAGGAAGATAAAGAGAATGTGAATATAGATACAAGGGATGTTCTTTATAAGATAGACAGGCTTTCTGCAATAGTCGGCATTGAAAAGGAGTTAAGCAGCGGCCTCAAGGCTAACATCAACTATGAGTATTCTGTGAACAAGACCACTGATGTTGACCCTGGAGTGATACTTAGCAAAGAGGATACAGGTTCTATTGCTATAGGAAGTGTCTCAGCATCTATGTTTTATGATACCCGTAATAACCCTTTCGATCCATCAAGCGGTGCAATTAACGGTGTTGTGTTTAAGTTTGCTTCCAAGGCGTTTCTTTCTCAAGTTGAGTTCATAAAGGGAACTCTGCAGAGTTCATGGTTTTATCAGCTGCGCAAAGGCGTTGTTTTAGCAGCATCCTTTAAAGGTGGCGCATCCTACACATATGAGAAGGAAGATGAACTGCCGCTTGTTGAGAGATTCTTTCTGGGGGGAAGGACTACGGTTCGAGGATACAGCCATGATAACCTTGGCCCCAAAGGAGCAGATGATGTGCCAACCGGCGGAAATGTTTTTGCACTTATAAATCAAGAACTGAGGCTGGATATCGGCAAGGGAGTGGGACTTGTACTGTTTGTTGATGGAGGCAATATCTGGCATACGACCAAAGACATTGACAACAAGCTTTTATTCACGGTTGGAGGCGGTCTTCGATATAACACGCCTGTAGGCCCTGTGAGGATAGACTATGGGCATAAACTTGACAGAGGAGATAGTGAGAGCGCGGGTGAGATACATTTCAGTTTTGGACATGCGTTCTAAAATAAGGTTGAAAGTTGAAGGTTGAAAGTTAAGGGTTGAAAATGATGAAAAGATATTGTTCTATCTCTAAGCTGATCATATCGCTTTTAATTCTGATATGTTACCTGTTCATTATTCCCAGTACGCATGCTGAGATAATTGAAAGGGTTGTAGGGATAATTAATGATGATGTCATACTTATGAGTGAGTTTGATGCAGCCTACAATACAGCCAGGTCCACAGGGACAAGTATGTCTGAAGCAGAGTTTCTTGATGATATGATAAACAGGAAGCTGATCCTTGAACAGGCAAGGCGATTCAGGTTTGAAGGAGCTGAAAGGAGGAAGGTGTCGGATAATATGCTCATTGAGAAGTATCTTGAGAGAAGGATAAGGCCTTTATTCACATATCTTTTGATCTTGTAGAAAATTATTATATTGAGAATGAAGAACTCTTTAAGGGTGTAAGTTTTTTTGAAATAAGAGATGAAATAGAGGCATTTCTTGTAGATGAGAGGCTCGGTATCAAAATACTTGAGCATATACAGGAATTGAGAGATGATGCGTATATAAGAGTACAGTTGAAATTCTGATGCTAGTTTAAGCCTATTTAACAAAGGGTTATATTGCTGAATCTAAAGCACAGTCTAAAGCTTCATTATCACCGCTGACTCGTCACAGTCAGGGAATTTATGACATTTGAGGCACTCGCCCCATATCTTTTGCGGAAGGCTGTTCTTGTCGATCTCCTTAAATCCGTTCTTTGTGAAGAACTCCGGGCTGTAGGTTAGCGCAAAGACTTTCTTTACCCCGATCGTGCCAGCCTCTTTGATACACTGTTTAAGGAGTTTCTTCCCGACACCAAGCCCTTTATGTTTGCTTGAGACGGCAACAGACTTTATCTCAGCTATATCCTCCCACATTATATGCAGCGCTGATACGGCGATTATTTTCTCTTCTTCAACACAAACAAAATAGTCCCGTATGTTCTCATAGATCTCATTTAGGGATCTCGGAAGCATCATCTCCTTCTTTGCGAACTTATTTACAAGAGTGTGTATTCTCTTGACGTCCTTTATGTTTGCCTTTCTAATCTTCATGATGATTTATTATACATATCCAGAATAATTCCTTCTCTGAGGCCGTTGTCTGATACTATGATATTCTGAAAGTTAAAAGCCTTCATTATCTGTATTAGTATTAATGTCCCTGGCACTATAATGTCAGCTCTTGAAGATTCCAGCACAGGGTATTTGCGAATTCTCTCATCCTTTCTTACTGCTGATATTTCAGTAAAGATATCTTCAATAACAGTAAGGGAAAGTTTTGAATTGTGAATGAGTGTGTGCTGAAACTCTTTATGTCCCTGATGCATAGCCGATAGGACGGTGATCGTCCCTGCAGTCCCAACTAGAGTGATCTTCTCCGAAATGTTTTCTCTGAGTGATGCTGTTACCGGCATAAGCTGTCTGTCAATCTCATACTGCATTAATCTAATCTCATCATTAGTCGGCGGGTCACTCTTTATGAAACTGTCATGAAGGTAGACAGCACCGATGTTTATGCTTTTAATATATCCGGGTACCATATCTCTGACAGATATAAACTCAGTGCTTCCGCCTCCTATATCAAGAAGAAGAGCTGATCCGGTAATAGTGAGGTCCATAAGCATACCGAGTGAGGCCATCCTGGCCTCATCTTCATCAGAAGCAATCAGAATATCAAGGCCTGTTGATTCTTTGACCAATGATATGAATTCCCTGCTGTTACCCGATTCTCTCAGTGCGCTGGTACCGATAGCTGAAACTGATTCAACTGGGTATTGTGAAAGGCTCATAGCGAACTTTTTTAGAGCTTCAATGCTTCTTCTAACTGCTGCCTCATTAAAGATATGATTGTTAGAGAGCCCCTCGCCAAGCCTGGTTATTATGCGGTCGGAATAAATTTCTTTTATCACATTGCCGGTGACCTCTCCTATAAGTAACCTGAATGTGTTAGTGCCTATATCAATACCTGCGAGGATCTTTGGTTTCATATAAAAAGCGGTTTATCTGAAGATGGAATGATACCGGCCCTCTCGGCTCTGTTTATCAGTTCTGTGATCGCTTTTTCACCGGTAATCCCTATATCCAGAGAATGGTCATTTACATAAAGGTCAATATGCTGTTTTATTACATCATCTGAGAGTTCATGTGAATGTTCTTTTATATATCTCATTGTGTCGCCACTGTTATTAAATGCAAATTCAATGCTTTCATGTAGTATGCTGTCAATTGAATTAATGAATTTTGAACCAAGTTCTCTTTTGGCTATTATTCCGCCAAGAGGGATTGGCAGGCCGGTCTCTTCCTCCCACCACTGGCCAAGGTCCATCAGCTTCATCAATCCATATGATGAATAGGTGAATCTGCTTTCATGAATTATCAGTCCAGCGTCAACCTCTTTTTTTGCAATAGATGCAATTATCTCATTAAACGGCATAGCGATGATATCAGTGGTTTCTGAGTTGAAATCTGGGTCAAACAGCTGCAGAAGCAGATAGGCTGTTGTAAGCATGCCGGGAACAGCGATCCTTTTATTCTTGAGGTCATTAACAGAGCAGTCATTATTTGCGACCAGGAGCGGACCGCAGCCTCCGCCAAGAGCACTCCCGGACCTTAAAAGGCAATAGTCATCCCTAAGACGGCCAAAGGCATGATATGAGACCTTTGACAGGTCAAGTTCACAATTTACCGCCTTCTGATTAAGTGTCTCTACGTCAAGCAGTGTCTCATTGAATTTGATCTCACCGGTATTTATCAGGTTGTGAACCATTGCATAAAAGATAAAGGTGTCATTGGGGCAGGGGGAGTAACCGAGAGATATATTATTCATGGCCGTTTCCTTACAAATAGATGGTTTCTATTATATCATATATGTATGGAGCAAAATCCCCTTAAAAACGAAGTTGAGATGGAGACAAAAGCTGAAAGGTTCAATGAGATAATAGGTTCTCTGCTTAAGCACCTTCATGGAAAGGAGAAGGCTCTCAGGCTTTCACTTATATCATTTTTCTCTCAGGGTCACCTGCTGATAGAAGATCTTCCCGGCATGGGCAAGACAACCCTTGCCATAAGCATTGCAAAGGCGCTGGGACTCAAGTTCGGCAGGGTACAGTGCACAAATGATCTGCTTCCTACCGATATAACAGGTCTTTCGATCTATAACAAGAATACCGGTCTTTTTGAGTTTCACCCAGGCCCCATATTCAACAATATTGTCCTGATCGATGAGATAAACAGGGCTACCTCAAAGACGCAGAGTGCACTGTTGGAGGCTATGGAGGAGAAGCAGATAACTGTGGAGGGCATAACCTATAAGCTTGATAAACCATTTTTTGTTATCGCCACACAGAATCCGGTTGAGCACCACGGAACTTTCCACCTTCCAAAGTCACAGCTTGACAGGTTTATGATGCAGGTAAGTGTAGGCTATCCTGAGAAGGAATCAGAAATGATGATAATAAGGGATGTTATACAGAATGAGGATAAGCACCTGGTTGAAAAGCTCATAGAGAAAGAAGAGGTGCTGCAAATACAGAAGAGCATAAGGGATGGTGTTTATATATCAGATAAGATCCTGAGCTATGTGCTTGATATTGTGAGCGCTACAAGAGAGAGTAAATATCTTGTAGCCGGACTCTCAACAAGAGGTGCACTTGCGGTCACAGAGACGGCCAGGGCAAATGCTTATTTCCATGGAAGGGACTTTATCATACCTGAGGATATCAAGGAACTTGTAGAGTATGTGGTTCCGCACAGGGTGATCTTCAAGGAGGAGTATGAAAGTTATGACAGGAAGGAGATCATAAGATCGCTTATAGACGAGGTGCCGGCCCCGGTGTAATAAGGATAACAAAGGCGGGTTGGATATATATTGTTATCACCGTTATTCTTGCCATTACTGCTGCAAACAGCGGAAACAACCTCGTGTATCTTCTTGTCTCTGCCTTACTGAGCTTTATCCTTATCTCAGGGGTATTCGGATTGAAGAATATTTCAAAGATCGATGTTTATCTCGAATCGCCTGATGAGATCTATTCCAATAGGCCTTTTCCTCTGAAAGTCACATGCCATAATTCAAAAAAACATTCCCCAAGCTTTATCATCAGGTCATTGGTTGCTCAAGGTGATATTCTCTTTCCATTTGTTGATTCAAAAAAGAAAAGCTCCAGATATTTTGACCATGTGTTTAATGGCAGGGGCAGACATCATATAGATAGTATTCATGTTTGCTCGATATTCCCTTTTAGTTTCTTTATAAGGTGCAGGTCTATTAAAAAAAGTTTTGAGTTTATAGCGCTTCCGGAACCCAGGAAATGCGACATTACCAGTTACCTTCATGATGAGATGAGTATAAGCGGAGAGGTCTCACCGGAAAAGCCGGGTTACCATCCTGAGGTCATATCGATAAGAGAGTATGTTCAGGGAGACCCGCTCAAGTATATAAACTGGAAGGCAACCGCAAAGACAGGAAAGCTTAAGACAAAAGAGCTGTCTTCCCCTGTTGATCAGCCGGTCATGATAGATTTCAACAAGGTTAACATAATGGACGTTGAAGAAAAGATCTCGTGCATTACCCATGTGATCATGCAGCTTCACAAGAAGAATGTCCCTTATGGGTTAGTGATAAGCGGCAAGACCTTTAAGCCGAGAGTGTCAGTAGATCACAAGGTCAATATCTTAAGGGAGCTTGCTCTATATGAAGCATGACCGTTCTTCCCGGGTGAGGGTTGAGATCATACTGAAACTGATCACATACCTTATAGCGGCCATTGGTCTTGTTTCTGTATCAGCAGATGCAGGGCCCATTTATATTGCGGTTTTTCTGATTCTCTTTATCGCTTCAATTTACTTCGAATACAGTCAGAAATTCTATATCCCCAGATTGCTTCTTAATATCATATCTGTAATGGTTATTTTCTTAGGGATATTAAGGCTTAACCTTGATACCCTTGTGACAAATACCATTGAAGCCTTACTTATCCTTCTTGCAATAAAATTTCTTGAAAAGAAGGAGTTCAGGGATTACATGCAGATATTCGGAATATCTCTTCTTCTTCTTTTCGGTTCGGCCCTTATAAACTCGGACATCATATTTCTTGCTTACTATCTTATGCTGATACTGCTTCTGACTATAGCTGCGGTTCTCCTTACCTGCCTTACTGAGGACCGCTCACTGCAGCTGGAGCGCTCTGTTGTGTCACGGATATTTACGAGGTCTCTTCTCATACCGCTATTTGCGATACCGCTGACAATTGTGCTTTTTGTATTTCTGCCAAGGCCGTACTCATCCTTCCTTAATGTTTCCGCACCGCATAACAGGGCAGCAACAGGTTTTTCGGATAATGTACAGCTTGGAAAGGTCTCTGAGATACAGGAGGATACTGATACCATCTTCAGGGCTGAAATGGATGAAGTTGACTCAGGCAGCCTATACTGGCGCGGCATTGTATTTGATGATTTCGACGGCAGAAGCTGGAAGGCATCTGAAAAGAGCGACCTTAAGAGACTTACCAGGCAGGCTGTTATAGGTAAGGAAGTGCAGCAGACGATATTCCTGGAACCTTACGGGAATAAATATCTATTTGCCCTTGATAAGCCGACCATGATCAGAGGCCTGAGAACGGGGAAGGGCTTCATCTCATCATTGTCAAGAAAACTTAAAAAGAGAATAAAATACGATGCGGTATCTGTACTGACCGACACGATTCCGGAAGCCGACAGCAATATGGATGCATTTCTGCAATTGCCTGATGAGGTTTCTGTAGAAATCGTAAGACTTGGTGAAAGACTTTCTTCAGGTAAAAGCGATATTGAGGTCATTGATTCAATGCAGGCCTTTTTTAAATTAGGTGAATTCAGATATGCCCTGGAGAACCTGCCTGTCTCCGAAACGCCGCTTGATGAGTTTCTCTTTGAGTATAAATACGGCAATTGCGAGTATTTTGCTTCTGCAATGGCTGTTATGCTCAGGATAGCAGGGATACCTGCAAGAGTTGTTGGCGGGTACAAAGGTGGCGACTACAGCAAGGTTGGGGGGTATTATCTTGTCCAGCATAGGAATGCTCATGTATGGGTAGAGGCATTTGTTAAGGGCAAGGGGTGGCGTAGGATAGATCCCACTACATCATTTCCTGTTAATTTCACAACAAAATACAAAGAGAACATATTTTTTAAAGCCAGGCTCTATTTTGATGTGCTCAATTATTTCTGGAACACTTCTGTTGTTGACTATGACATGAGAAAGCAGTTCCGGCTCTTCATGCAGCTGAGCTATAGCATAAGCAAGCCGAGACTGGCTCCTGACCTGACAGATAATAAAGAAGCTGTTTTTTTGTATTTTATACTCTTTGTAACATCAGCTGTTTTAGTGTCTCTTGTTTTTGCCGGTGCATTCAGAAGAAGAAGCCGGGAGGAAAAGGTAATGGGCTTTTTTCTTAAAAGGATGAAGAGGGCAGGGTATGTTAAGGAAAGTTCTCAAGGACTTGAGGAGTTCATTAATACTGTTCAGGAAAAAAGCATAAGAGATAAGGCCTCATTATTTGTTGAAGAATTCGAGATTGTATTTTATAAGGATAAGAGCCTTAAGACAGGTGATGTGAAGAGGATGAAGGAAATGATAAAGGAGATATCACCGGTAAAAAAGAGGCCTGTCAATAAATGATGATATGACAGACCTCTGAGATTCGTTATGAAAATGTCTAAGCGTTTTTGCTTTTGTAATCTTCAATAGCCTTATGAAGCGCGTCTGCTCCAAGGTTAGAGCAGTGCATCTTCTGTGCAGGCAGTCCGTCAAGTTCACCGGCAACGCTCTCTTTTGTTATCTTCAGGGCCTCATCAAGTGTCTTGCCGATAACCATCTCAGTCACCATGCTTGAAACAGCTATGGCAGCTCCGCAGCCGAATGTCTTGAATTTGGCATCTACTATCTTGTCATCCTCGATCTTGATGAATATTTTCATCATGTCGCCGCATGTAGGGTTTCCCTCTTCGCCTACACCGTCTGCATCGGCTATTTCGCCTACATTCCTGGGATTTGTGAAATGATCCATTACCTTTTTGTTATACATTGTATACCTCCATGATCTGCATTTATTCTGCTATGGGAGACATCTCTCTCAGCTTCATTATTATCGGCTCGAACTTTTCTATGAAATAGTCTATGTCATTTTCTGTTGTCTCCATCCCTATTGTGAAAACCACTGAACCGTGTGCCATATGTGATGGTATACCGATCGAGGTAAGGACAGGAGATGCTTTGAGTGCCTTGGATGTGCATGCTGAGCCGCTTGCGGCATATATTCCGTATGCACCAAGCATGAGAAGCATCGCCTCTCCTTCAATATACTCAACTACAAAACTGGCATGTCCGGGAAGCCTTTTTTCAGGATGTCCGGTAAGCCTGACCTTTTCAATGGCGGTAACGCTCTTAATTAGTTTGTCCCTGAGCTTAATGTTATGGCCTATTCTTTCGGAAAGGTTATCTCTGGCCATCTCAGCGGCCTTGCCCATGCCAACTATAGCAGGGACGTTCTCTGTGCCTGCACGCCTTCCGCCTTCCTGTATTCCGCCGTATATAAGAGGCATAATTCTTGTGCCCTCTTTCAGATAAACTGCAGATGCGCCCTTTGGGCCGTAAAACTGATGTGCTGAGAGAGATAATAGGTCAACACCAAGTTCTCTCACATCAACCGGGATATTCCCGACAGATGCAACTGCATCAGTATGGAAGGTTATGTTTTTGGCGCGTGCTATTTTTGCTATGTCAGATATCGGTTCAATTGTTCCTATCTCGGTATTAGCATGATTGATGGAAATAAGTATCGTCTCATCAATGATTGCCTTTTCAACTATTGCCGGGTCAACGATACCATTATTATCCACAGGCAGGAATGTCACAGTAAAGTCCGAACGTTCAAGAAACCGAGCGGAATTCGTGATAGAGTGATGTTCCGTCTTTGTCGTTATTATGTGCTTGCCTTTGTTCTGGTTGGCTATTGCAGCACCCTTGATTGCAAAATTATTCGACTCAGCCCCGCTTGCAGTAAATATTATCTCATTCGGCTTTGCATTAATAAGGGCCGCAACCTGCTCTCTAGCCTTTTCTATGGCAGCTTTGGCAGTCACTGCAGGCTCGTATACGCTGAGCGGGTTGGCGAAATCCTCTTTGAAATAAGGCATCATTGCATCCAGCACATCCGGGTGAAGAGGGTTGGTTGCTGCGTGATCCATATATACTGTTCTCATTATTACTCCTTTAGCTTCTTTATGAAAAATTCAAAATGGTCCGGTTCTTCCAGCACTCCCAGAAACTCATTACCTGTAGTGCCGCACCATGCCGGAACATCCTCAAGGGCACCGTCATAGTCAGTCAGCACAGCCAGGGTCTGGCCTACCTCTATCTCCTTTATCTTCTGAGCGATAGTAAGGAGGTGAATAGGACACATCATATATATTATGTCAGTGGTCGAGTCAGCATTCAACCGCTCGTCAAGAAATTTCAGTTCAGATGCTGCGTCCATAATATGGTCCTTAAAATTGGGCCTCTTCCTTCAAGAGGTCCTTTAGAGTAATTGTTGTAAGAAAGCCGGATATCTTCTCTCCCAGGGATTTCCAGAGGAGCCTTGCTACGCATCCGTCAACACGGCTGCATGAAGTTGACTTGGGGTCTGTTTCAAGGCACTGAGTTATGGCGATCGGGCCTTCAAGTATGCTCAGTATCTCCCCGATGCTTATGTCTGCCGGCTTTTTTGATAGGGTGTATCCGCCACCGGGTCCTTTCCTGCTGCTGATCAAGCCACCTTTACGCAGCTTGTTAAGGAGCTGCTCAAGGTATGAGATAGAGACTCCCTGCCTTTTAGATATCTCCTTTATAGTGATAGGGCCGCTTTTGTAATCTTTTGCGATCTCAAACATAGCTCTCACTCCATACTGAACTTTTGTTGAAAGCCTTAACATAATTAAAAGTACAATACCCTACTAATATTGTCAAGTATTAGCAGGGAAATTAGTATTCTATGATTTGACATACATTTTATCCCGCAAATGAGCTTCCTTGACTATTTAAGCTCTTACTTGCTACTTTTGATTATGGCTAAAGCAATTGCATTATTTTCAGGCGGACTGGACAGCACCCTTGCGATACTTGCTGTTATGAAACAGGGGATTGATGTTACAGCCATAACCTTTATGAATCACTTCGGCTGCAGTATCGGAGACAAGTCATCATGTTCAAAAGATCCGTTCGCAGCTGCTGAGAAGTTTGGGTTTACCGTAAAGATGTCGCATCTGTCTGACAAATTCTTTGATATAGTGAAGAACCCCAAGTTCGGGCACGGCAGGAATATGAACCCTTGTCTGGACTGCAGGATACTGATGCTCAAAGAGGCAAAGATTATGATGGAGATGACAGGCGCTGACTTCCTTGTGACCGGTGAGGTTCTGGGACAGAGGCCGATGAGCCAGAGGAGAGACACCTTCCCTGTAATAGACAGGGAGGCGGATGTTAAGGGACTTGTTCTCAGGCCGCTCTCTGCAAAGCTCTTAAAGGTTACGATAGCTGAAGAGACCGGACTTATTGATAGAGAGAAGCTTTATGGTTTTAACGGCAGGTCGCGCAAACCCCAGATGGCGCTTGCAGATGAGTTCGGTCTGACAGAATATCCTGCACCTGCAGGAGGCTGTCTTTTGACTGAACCAAATTATTCATTCCGTCTGAAGGAACTCCTCACATTTAATGCTGATCCTTCATTTAAGGATGTGAACCTTCTGAGAGTAGGGCGGCATTTCCGCCTCAATCCAGACTGCAAGGTGATAGTCGGCAGGAAAAAGGATGAGAATGACGAGATACTCTCACTTGCTGATGATGGAGACATTACCATGCATGTCCCTGGGTTTGGAAGTCCTGTAACTTATATTTCAGGAGATCCTGATGATAGATCAATGAAGATCGCAGCTTCACTTTGCGCCCGATATTCTGCAGCCAGAGAACTTGATGAGATTAAGGTGGCTGTTAAGAAAGGTGAGGAGGATTTTGAGCTTATAGTAAGGCCTGCAGATTATGAGACAATAAACCGCTATTCAATAGTGATGGACAAACCCGCCAAAGTCTTGAAATAATATATTCCTCATGACTGTGACCTCACAAAATAAAAACTATTCTTTTGAACCCATAGGCTATATCCAAAGCTGTTTTAAAGAAAAGTTTGGAGTGGCGAGGCAGTCGATGATGATTTCGCAAGCCCTTGGTCTTCTTAAGCTCAACCCCGACCCTACCTATCTTAATTCACTTAGTCATCTGAATGAATTTTCACATGTTTGGATTATTTTTGTGTTTCATAAAAACATCGTGAAAGGTTGGAACCCTTTAATCAATCCTCCCCGTATTGAAGCACCAAAACAGGTGGGAGTTTTTGCTTCGAGGTCGCCGCATCGGCCAAATCCGATCGGAATGTCAGTCGTCAAAATTGAAAGGATTGATCTTTCCGCCCCAGGCGGAATTGAACTTCACCTCAGCGGGTTAGATATTTTAGACGGAACCCCGGTGCTCGATATTAAGCCCTATCTGCCATTTGCAGATTCTTTTGTCGACGCGACTTCGGGTTGGGCGAGTCAAAAGATCCAAAAATATCAGGTAGAATTTTCCAGTAGTAGTCTGTTATTTATTCAAAGATCAGGTACCAAATATCATCCTGATTTGCAAGCCTTGCTCCAGGAAATGTTAGAGCTTGACCCCAGGCCCACATCGCAGCGAAAAAGATCGCGTATCGAATCTGATGAGTCGGAGGGACTTGTCTTTGCATTAAGATTATTTGACTTCGATGTAAAATGGAAAATTCATAACAAAGGAATTTATGTTCTGGAACTCGAGAAGTTAGCAGATGTTTCTATTAAAATTAAGGAAGTTCAACTTCCTTAATTATAGCCTTATCGGAACGCCTTTGGACCGGAGGTACTCTTTGGTCTCTTTGACTGAATACTCCCTGTAGTGAAAGATGGATGCTGCAAGAGCTGCGTCAGCTTTTCCTTCGACAAGACCTTCACGCATGTGCTCAAGTGTTCCGACGCCTCCAGATGCTACAACAGGGATGTTGACAGCCTCGGATATCCTGCTCGTGAGTTCAATGTCAAAGCCTATTTTTGTTCCGTCCCTGTCCATGCTGGTAAGAAGTATCTCTCCGGCACCAAGCTCTTCCATCTTTTGGGCAAAACGAATAGAATCAAGCCGCCTCATCTTTCTACCGCCGTGTGTTGATAGCGCCCATACCGGTTTGTCATCTGAGGGGATCTCAAGTCTTACATCGCTAAGGGCAGGGTCGCTAAGCCATGAGAGCCACGGCTCATCAGGCTCGAACTCCATATTCGGTATAACACGTTTTGAGTCGACCGCAACAACGATGCATTGACTGCCGAAACGTTCAGAAGCCTCTTTTATAAAGTAGGGGGTTCTGACTGCTGTGGTGTTTAGAGATACCTTGTCACACCCCGCATTCAGCAGGTCGCGTATATCATCAAGCGTCTTTATGCCGCCTCCGACAGTCAGGGGCATGAATACATCTTCTGCGGTTCTGGATACAACATCAAGTATCGTCTTACGTTTCTCGTGTGATGCGGTTATGTCAAGAAAGACGAGTTCATCCGCGCCTTCCTGATCATAGAACTTGGCATTCTCAACAGGGTCGCCTGCGTCAACCAGGTTCTTGAAGTTAACGCCTTTAACAACGCGCCCATCCTTTACGTCAAGGCAGGGTATGATTCTTTTAGCTAACATATTAAAGACCGTGATGAGTAATGCGTAATGAGTGATCTGTTAAAAACAGACATAATTAAACTCCGTCATAGATGAATACGTTATATTTTCTTTTTAAGATATTTTATCAGTCCTAATAACATCTTTCTGATTGATTCTATCTCATCATGGATTTTAGCATCTTTGATAAACTTCAGTTTTTCTGAAAGGATTAATTGGGTTTCTAGTTCAGAGAGAGAACCAAGGGCAATATAAAGAAACTGAACAAATTCTTTTTTTGAGTTTCTTGCTGACCCTTCAGCTATGTTGCTGGATATCGAAACAACGGAACGTCTGATCTGACTCACTAATCCGTATAGTTCTTCTTTTGGAAAGCTTGAGGTGAGTTTGTATATCGTTTCTGCAAATTCAATTGATTTTTTCCAGACGTCTAAATCTTTATGGGTTTTGTAATCGCCGTTACCCATTACTCATCACGCATTACGCTTTACGGCCTTTATGGCTTCTTCAAGCTTCAATGCTCCAGAGTATAGAGCTTTCCCTGTAATGACCCCCCAGAGATTCTCTATCTGATTGAGAGCGGTAACATCATCCAGTTTTGAGACTCCACCTGATGCGATAACGGGAATATTTACAGATTCAACCATCTTTGCCATCGCCTCTATATTCGGGCCGGTCATCATTCCGTCACGTGAGATGTCAGTATAAATAATACCGGCGGCACCGGCAGATTCCATGTTTTTTGCAAATTCAATAGCGTAATGGATCGTTACCTCAACCCAGCCTTTGACAGCCACCATACCGTCCTTAGCATCTATCCCGATAATGACCTTCCCTGGATATTTATCGCAGGCTCTTTTCACCATTTCAGGGTCTTCTGTTGCAGATGTTCCTAAAATTGTCCTGTCAACTCCGAGGTTGATAAGCTTCTCTATCCTCTCAATGTCACGTATCCCGCCGCCTACCTCTATGGGGATATCAATTGCTTCACGGATGGCTTTGATATGTTCAAAGTTGTGCTGCTCCCCTGTGAATGCACCATCAAGGTCAACAACATGCAGCAGCTCTCCACCGAGATCCTGCCAATGCTTTGCCATAGAAGGCGGATCATCAGAGTAAACGGTTACTTCATCTTTTTTGCCCTGTAAAAGACGTACACACTTTCCGTCCTTCAGGTCTATTGCAGGAATTATTATCATGGGATTGAGTATATCATAAAGACCGTGATTCGTGACGCGTAATGGCTTGAAGGCCGTGATTCGTAATGGGTAATGAGTAATGGGAAAAGGCTATAAACAGAAATAAAGAATTAATAATGCGAAGATGCTTCCTGTTATTAGATGTATCTTATAATGTATCCTTATCTCATACGTTACGGTCTTTATCTGTTTTTTTATTCAGTTACTCATTACCCATTACGGATCACGCATTACGGAATGATATTTGACAATATCATTCTTTTGTACTAATATATCCATCAGAAGTTGCCTTTAAACTGGTCCTGAGAGGCTGGAAAGGTTTTAACACAGATCACCCATGCGGGATCTCTATGAACCTTCTTCCTCTCAAAGGAAAGAGGGTTTTTTAATGTCCAAAGAGATACTTAGCAGCCAGGAGATCGAGAAAGCGATCACCCGTATTACCCACGAGATACTTGAAAAGAATTCCGATTTAGAAAGCCTCTGCCTTGTAGGTATACAGAGAGGCGGTGTCACCCTTGCCGAAAAGATAGCATCCAAAATCAAATCCATTAATGAGATAGGCTCTCTGGATATTTCCCTTTACAGAGACGATATCTATATCAAGGATGTTCAGCCTGTCCTGAGGTCAACCGATATCCCATACTCAATAGAGGACAAGACAGTTGTGCTTGTTGATGATGTTCTCTTCACAGGTCGTACAACAAGGGCTGCCATGGATGCACTTACAGACTTTGGCCGGCCGGCAAAGATCCAGCTTGCTGTACTCATAGACAGGGGCCACAGGGAACTTCCGATCAGGGCTGACTATGTCGGCAAGAATATACCCACATCTCTTGGAGACAGGGTAGACGTCACTTTGTCGATTGATAATAAGGATGAGGATTCAGTAACAGTAGTCAAAGAAGATAAATGACGATATGCTGAGATCAAAAGACCTTCTTGGTATCAAAGAGCTGACACCTGAAGAGATTTACCATGTGCTTGAGACGGCATACGGCTTCAAGGATGTCATTATGAGAGATATGAAGAAGGTGCCGCCGCTCAGAGGAAAGACGGTTGTCAGCCTCTTTTTTGAACCATCCACAAGGACAAGAACTTCATTTGCACTCGCGGCAAAGAGGCTTAGCGCTGACAGCGTTAACTTCTCTGTTTCTACCAGCAGTGTTGTCAAGGGTGAGACCATTCAGGATACGGCTCTCTCTATTCAGGCGCTCGGTGCTGACTTTGTGATCATAAGGCACGGTTCATCAGGTGTTCCCCACCATCTCAGTAAGGTGCTTGATATCTCTGTTATAAATGCCGGAGATGGTGCAAACGAACATCCGACACAGGCACTCCTTGACCTCTTCACTATACAGTCTCACAAAAAAGAGATCAAAGGCCTTAATGTTGCGATCATCGGCGACATTGCTCACAGCAGGGTGGCCAAGTCAAATATATACGGATTAACAAAGCTGGGAGCTAATGTGAGGGCCATTTGTCCTCCTACGTTAATGCCTGCTGAACTTGATAAGCTTGGGATAGAGGTGTTTCACTCAATTGATGAAGGTATTAAGGATGCTGATGTTGTAATGACGCTCAGGCTTCAGCTTGAGAGGCAGACTAAAGGGTTTCTTCCATCTTTGAGGGAGTATTTTAATCTATACGGCCTTACTTCAAAGAGGCTTAAACTTGCAAGGAAAGATGCGATAGTTATGCACCCCGGGCCAATGAACAGGGGAGTTGAGATCTCCTCTGATGTTGCTGATGGTCCCCAGTCAGTAATACTGGAACAGGTAACGAACGGTATAGCGGTCAGGATGGCTGTTCTCTATCTTCTTTCAGGGGTCAAGCAATGAGCATATTGATAATAAACGGCAAGGTCATAGATCCATCTCAGGATCTATCTGCTCCCAGAGATATACTTATTGAGGGAAAGAAAATAAAAGGGATATTCCCGAAAGGCAAGAGCCCTAAGGCGGATAAGACAGTAGATGCATCAAAATGTATAGTGATCCCGGGCCTGGTTGATATTCATGCACATCTTAGAGAGCCAGGCTTTGAGTATAAGGAGAATATTAAGACCGGTACTATGGCTGCCATAAAGGGCGGTTTCACGTCAGTATGCTGTATGCCCAATACAAACCCGGTTAATGATGCGGTATCAGTTACAGAGTTCATACTTAAAAAAGCTGCAAAAGAAGGCTCATGTTCTGTTTATCCTATCGGTGCTATAACGAGCGGACAGGCCGGTGATACACTTACAGAGCTTGAGGCGCTTATCAAGTCCGGATGTATAGCATTTTCAGATGACGGACTTCCCGTCATGAACAGCCTGATAATGAGAAGAGCACTTGAGTATTCAAAGATATTTGATGTTCCCATCATAGCTCACTGTGAAGATTCAACTCTTTCAGAAGGCGGTGTTATGAATGAGGGTATTGTATCTACTAGGCTTGGGCTTCAGGGAATTCCAAAGGCAGCAGAGGAAGTCATGGTTGCAAGGGACATATCTCTTTGCGAGCTTACAGGAGGGAGGCTTCATCTCGCGCATATCTCTACCGAGGGTTCGGTCAATATGGTTCGCAGTGCTAAAGAACGCGGTATAAATGTGACGGCTGAAACTTGCCCTCATTACTTTACCCTTACTGAGGATTCACTTAAAGAGTTTGATACCAACTTCAAGGTGAATCCTCCAATAAGAACAGCGGTAGATCTTGAAGCGATCAAGGAGGGGCTTAAAGATGGTACTATCGATGTAATTGCAACAGACCATGCCCCTCACAACTATGACGATAAGAACTGCGAGTTTGATAAGGCAGCCTTCGGGATATCCGGGCTTGAGACGGCACTGTCGCTGGGGCTTAGGCTTGTAGATGAGAAGCTTATAGACTTAAAGCAACTAGTTACCATGATGTCTGTAACCCCTTCTGAAATAATGAAAATTAATAAGGGGAGCCTTTCTGAAGGCTCTGACGCGGATATCACAATAGTTGATCTTGATAAGAAATATACTGTAGATTCTAACAAGTTTTTATCTAAAGGCAAAAACACCGCATATCAGGGCATGGAACTCAAAGGTGCGGTTGTGACCACGATATCAATGGGGAAGGTGCACGAATGGGAGTAAAAGCGATACTGGTACTGGCAGACGGAACAGTTTTTGAGGGCAGGAGCTTTGGCGCACAGGGAGAGTCTCTGGGCGAGGTTGTTTTTAATACATCAATGACTGGTTATCAGGAGATACTTACAGACCCGTCATATAAGGGACAGATGGTCTCTATGACATATACACAGATGGGTAACTATGGTATCAATTCTGAAGATGTTGAATCTGATTCTGTTATGGTTGAGGGCTTTATAGTTAAGGAGAGTATCGACTTTCCAAGCAACTGGCGCTCTCAGGTAAGCCTGAATAAATACCTGGCTCAAAACAAAATAGTCGGTATAGAGGGGATTGATACAAGGGCTTTAACACAGCTTATCAGGGACAAGGGGGTTCAGAACGGGATCATATCGTCTGTAGATGCTGATGCTGTAAGCCTTCTGGAGAAGGTTAGGAAGCATCCTGATATATCAGCATTTGACCTTGTCGCTCAAGTTTCAACGAAAGAGACATATAAGTGGGATGAACCGCTATGGAAGTGGGGAGAGGCTAAAGAGAAGGCTGATGAGACAGGCAGCAGACCTAAGGTATTTGCCTATGACTTTGGCATAAAGAAGAATATACTTCGCCATCTTTACAGTGCAGGTTTTGATGTTACGGTAGTTCCTTCAGATACACCGGCTGAAGAGGTGATAGAGAAGGCTGACTGTATCTTTTTAAGTAATGGACCCGGTGACCCTGAGGCCGTCGGTTATGCGGTGGAGAATACAAAAAAACTTCTGGGAAAGAAGCCGCTCTTCGGTATTTGCCTCGGCCATCAGATCCTCGGCCTTGCGCTTGGCGGAAAGACCTACAAGCTTAAGTTCGGGCATCACGGCGGCAACCACCCTGTAATGGAACTTGCTACTGGCAAGGTGGAGATAACTGCACAGAACCATAATTACTGCGTGAATTTTGAGACTATCAAGGATCAGATGAGCCTTACACATAAGAACCTCTATGACGGCACAGAGGAGGGCTTCCTTCATAAGGAACTTCCCATTATGTCTTCGCAGTATCATCCCGAAGCTGCGCCCGGTCCGAATGATTCAGGCTATATATTTAAGAGATTCAAAAAGATGGTCGAGGACTTTAAATAATGTCTGACAGCAGTGCATACACGTTGAAGAAGGATGACAGCAGGCTGGTCTTTTCAACATCATCATACAGAGTTGACAAAGGCAGCGTCCTTCATAAAGGTATTTACAACCATGAATTCGCCTCAATGATGGCTTCGGTTATCATCTGTGGTTCTGTTTATGTGGTCATCGCTTTTAATGATGAGATCATGGTAGTTCATTACCTGAGTCTCATATGCCTCTTTATAATTCTGTTTGCATCTCTCAGGAAGTTTGTCTTCAGGGAGAGGATGCTTGAACTTATGATTAACAGAGATGGAGAGACTGCAAGTATCATTACTCCCGGTCTTTTTACCGATATGAATGAGAGCATACCTTTGTCGGAAATTGATACTGTAGAGGCTGGAAGCCTTTCTCTATTTCCTGAAGACAGGGATGCGGCAAAATTTGTTGAGAAGATATCCAGGCAGCACGGCAGTGTTGTTCCAGGCCTAGCTGACGAAGCAGAATTTGTTACTCTGTCGCTCAAGCTTACTGACGGTACAGGCCGGCTGATCTATGCACAGAGACTGTTTGACAATGAAGAGGCAGACCTGCCCCTTAATGAAATCAATAGCTATCTTAAAAAGGAAGTGAACTGAATTGCCGAAAAGAGAAGACATAAAGAAGATACTGCTTATAGGATCCGGCCCGATAGTCATCGGCCAGGCATGTGAATTTGATTACTCCGGCACACAGGCGTGCCGTGCACTGCGTAGTGAGGGATATGAGGTTGTGCTTGTGAACTCCAATCCTGCAACCATCATGACAGATCCTGAGATATCAGACGCAACATATATTGAACCTTTAAATGTAGAGATACTTGAACTGATAATAAAGAAGGAACGTCCTGATGCGCTTCTCCCAACAATGGGCGGCCAGACGGCCCTCAACCTTGCGGTAGATCTTTCTGAGCAGGGAATACTGGATAAATATAATGTTGAGCTTATCGGTGCCAAGCTTCCCGCTATCAAGAAGGCCGAGGACAGGGAAGAGTTCAAAGAGGCGATGGAGAAGATAGGGCTTGAGGTTCCCAACGGTGCAATTGTTAATTCACAGGAAGAGGGAATGAGGGAGATCGAGCAGATAGGTTTTCCCGTGATAATAAGGCCTTCATTTACTCTTGGCGGCACAGGCGGAAGCGTTGCATATAATCTTCCTGAGTATGAGGAGAACATTAAAAGGGCGCTTGACCTAAGCCCTGTAAATCAGGCTCTTATAGAGGAATCAATTATCGGCTGGAAGGAGTTTGAGCTTGAGGTGATGCGTGACTGCATGGACAATGTTGTCATCATCTGCTCTATTGAAAATATAGATCCTATGGGTGTTCACACGGGGGATTCCATAACTGTTGCTCCTGCACAGACATTGACTGACAAGGAGTACCAGATGATGAGGGATGCCTCTGTAGATATCATCAGGGAGATCGGTGTTGATACCGGAGGTTCAAATATACAGTTTGCATTAAACCCTAAGAATGGACGAATGACGGTCATCGAGATGAACCCGAGGGTCTCAAGAAGTTCAGCGCTTGCATCAAAGGCAACAGGTTTCCCCATTGCAAAGATAGCTGCAAAACTGGCTGTGGGCCTTACCCTTGATGAGATCCCCAATGACATCACAAGGGAGACTCCCGCATCGTTTGAACCGACTATAGATTATGTGGTAGTAAAATCACCGAGGTTTGCATTTGAGAAGTTCCCTGAAGCTGATGATACACTCACCACCCAGATGAAGTCTGTAGGTGAGGCGATGTCGATAGGCAGAACATTCAAGGAGTCGATGAACAAGGTTCTCAGGAGCATGGAGATAGACAGCCATGGTTTTGAAGGGTTTGAGATAAGTAAAGAGGATATCAAGATCAAGATGAAAATACCTAAGGCTGACCGCATCTGGTATGTTGCGCACTCTTTCAGGCTTGGATTCACGATAGATGAAGTATATGAGATAACCGCAATAGACCCATGGTTTCTGTATAACATAAAACAGATCATTGATATGGAAAATGCTGTATCAGAACTGAAGAGCAAGAAGCTGGATCTTGTAACAGAAGAGAAGCTCAGGGAGGCCAAGGAGTATGGATTGTCTGATATAAGGATAGCTGATCTGCTCGAAGTTGATGAGAAGATGATAAGGGATCTGCGGTACAAGATGGATATAGAACCTGTTTACAAGGTGGTTGATACATGTGCTGCTGAGTTCAGGGCCTTCACACCCTACCTTTATTCAACCTATGAAAAACCGTATTACAGGATACAGGATTCAGGGGACAGGGTTCACAACAAGGCATGTGAGGCTGCCCCTTCTGATAAAAAGAAAGTAATTATCCTCGGCAGCGGGCCAAATAGGATAGGACAGGGTATTGAGTTTGACTATTGCTGTGTTCATGCCGTCTTTGCGCTTAAAGAACTCGGATATGAAACCATTATGGTCAACTGCAATCCTGAGACCGTAAGTACGGATTATGATACAGCGGACAAGCTCTACTTTGAACCGCTTACACTTGAGGATGTGCTCAGTATTATTAAAAAGGAAAACCCTGAGGGAGTATTTGTTCAGTTTGGCGGGCAGACACCGCTGAAGCTCGCGGTCCCTCTTGAAAGAGAAGGGGTAAAGATACTTGGCACTTCCCCGGATTCCATCGATATGGCAGAGGACAGGGAGAGGTTTAAGGAAGTGCTGCATAAACTTGAACTCAGGCAGCCGGAAAGCGGCACAGCAAAGTCTGTGGATGAGGCGGTAAAGATAGCCGCAACGATAGACTATCCGGTAATGGTCAGGCCTTCATATGTGCTCGGCGGCAGGGCGATGGAGATCGTCTATGATGAAGAGAACCTCAGAGACTATATGAGGAGGGCTGTTAAGGCCTCTCCCGAGCACCCGGTCCTTATAGACAGGTATCTTCAGGATGCTGTTGAGATAGATGTTGATGCGATATCAGATGGTAATGATGTTATCGTCGGCGGAGTTATGGAGCATATTGAAGAGGCAGGTATACATTCAGGCGATTCCGCATGTGCGATCCCGCCTTACTCACTCTCATCAGATGTCATCAAAAGGATCAAAAAACATACAAGGGCGCTTGCTATGGAACTTAAGGTTCTGGGGCTGATGAATATACAGTATGCTGTAAAGGATAACGAGATATATATTCTCGAAGTTAATCCCAGGGCATCACGGACTATCCCGTTCGTCAGTAAGGCCACAGGTGTTCCGCTTGCCAAAGTGGCGGCAAAGGTCATGGTCGGTGTGACGCTGAAGGAACAGGGTATCACCTCTGAAGTTGAGATATCCCATACAGCCGTGAAGGAAGCGGTATTCCCCTTTGACAGGTTCATGGGTGTTGATACACTTTTAGGCCCTGAGATGAAGTCTACTGGCGAGGCTATGGGTATAGACAAGGATTTTGGAAGGGCATATTTAAAGGCTCAGGCATCCTCAAAAAATACCATCCCGATGAGCGGCAAGGTGTTTGTTAGTGTTAAGGATAAGGACAAGCCTTCAATGCTTCCCCTTGTTACGAAGCTTATTGAATTGAAGTTCTCTATTGTTGCTACCAAAGGAACCGCTGCTTATTTCAGAGATAACGGCCTTGATGTCGACTCTGTCAATAAACTTATTGAAGGCCGCCCTAATATAGTTGATATGATCAAAAATAATGAGATAGACTTTGTGATCAATACAATTTCAGGAACGACCGCACATAACGATTCGCTATATTTAAGAGAGAGTGCATTGCAGCAGGGTGTGACATATACCACAACAGTCGCAGGTGCAAAAGCGGCTGTTAATGCGATAGAGTCGGTCCTTAAGAAGGATCTGAATATCCGTTCGGTACAGAGCTATCATAAACAAATAGATCTTTAGTATCTAAAATAAATAGACCATAAAGGGTTTACAATAATTTGGAGGTATTGTTAAAATTTTCATATGCAGAAGATACCAATAACACCAACAGGCTTCAAGAAGATGAAAGACGAACTTGAGAATCTTATAAAGGTTGAGAGACCTGCCATTACCCAGGATATAAAAGTAGCAAGGGCACATGGCGATCTCAAAGAGAATGCTGAATACCATGCCGCAAAGGAGAAGCAGGGTTTTATCGAGGGGCGCATCATGGACCTGCAGGGGAAGATAGTCCTTGCGAATGTTATAGATCCCTCAAGGATAAAATCTGACAAAGTGGCATTTGGTGCCATTGTCAAGCTTGAGGATACTGATACAGGTGATGAGAAGGAGTACTGCCTTGTCGGTTCTGATGAGATGGATGTGAAGGCCGGAAGGATATCTATAAACTCCCCTGTTGCCAAGTCTCTTATCGGTAAAGAGGTCGGCGACATAGCAATTGTCAGAACACCGGCAAAGACAATTGAATACGAGGTCATAGAGATACGCTTTGAGTGAACTATTTAAGGCCGCTGTCAAAGATAACAAACTCGTAGCAGAGAACCATTACCTTCTTACCCTCCAGCCTCTTGGAGAAGTACGCGCTCCTGAACCGGGACAGTTCTATATGCTCTCTGTTGACAGCAGTATAGACCCGCTACTTAAACGCCCCTTCAGTCTCCACAGATGGCAGGATGGCAACATTCAGATACTCTACAGGGTTGTAGGTAAAGCAACAGGCATCCTGAAAGGCAGAACCCCTGGAGAGGAGATAGAGGTGATAGGTCCTCTTGGCAAGGGTTTTCCTTTAGAGGGTCTAAATAACAAAAAAGCAATACTTGTTGCAGGCGGAATAGGGATAGCACCGCTCCTGTCACTTGCAGATAGAAGATCAGACTCTGGTCCTATCCTGTATTATGGTGCCAGAAGTAAAGATGAGCTTCTCTGCCTTGATGAGTTCAGGTCGATAGGGATAGAGCCGGTTATTTCAACTGATGATGGCAGTGCTGGGCAGAAGGGCCTCATAACAGATCTTCTGGAGAACTTTTTAACCAGTCACGCATCACGCGTTACGGATCACTGTATTTATGCATGCGGCCCTAAACCTATGCTTGCTTCTCTGGCTGAAGTTGCGGATGAATATAATATAATGGCTTATATGGCGTTAGAAGAGAGCATGGCGTGCGGCATAGGAACATGCCTCGGCTGTGCTGTAAAGACGAATACAGGTTACAAAAGGGTCTGCAAAGAAGGCCCTGTATTCTCTTCAAAGGATATTGTCTGGTAATGGATCTTTCTGTAAATATAGGAAAGCTGAAACTCAAGAACCCTGTGATGACCGCATCCGGGACATTCGGGTATGGAGATGAGTTTGCAGAGTATTTTGATGTAAGCAGGCTCGGTGCCATTGTAGTAAAGGGCCTGTCGCTTAAGCCTAAAGAAGGCAACCCGCCGCCGCGTATCATCGAGACCCCTGCAGGTATGCTCAATGCAATCGGTCTTCAGAATATAGGAATTGATGCATTTGTTAATAATAAACTGCCGTTTTTGAGTAAGCAGGATACACCTGTCATAGTTAACTTCTTTGGTGACTCTATTGATGAATATGTTGAGGCTGCTGAGAAGCTCAGCACTTATGAAGGTATCCATGCCCTTGAGATGAACATCTCCTGCCCTAATAAAGAGGCTGGCTGGAGCGTCTTCGGTACAGACCCGAAGGTCACGGAAAAAGTAGTGAGTGCTGTAAGAAAGGCCACGGACAAGACTCTTATAGTCAAGTTGTCGCCTAATGTAACTGACATATCACATATGGCAAAGGTTGCCGAGGATGCCGGTGCTGATGCTCTCTCATTAATTAACACACTGATAGGCATGGCGGTTGATATAAGAAAGAGAAGGCCGGTTCTTGCCAACAAGATAGGCGGCCTTTCAGGGCCAGCTGTAAAGCCGGTTGCCGTAAGGATGGTATGGCAGTGCTACAAGGCGGTGAAGATACCTATAATAGGTATGGGAGGGATAGTCTCTGCTGAGGATGCCCTTGAATTCATCATCGCCGGTGCAAGCGCTGTTGCGGTTGGGACAGGCAACTTTGTCACACCTCTTGCAAGCATGAATGTTCTTGAAGGCATTGAGAGGTTCATGAAAGAAGAGGGCATAATATCCATAAGTGAACTAACAGGCTCAATCGCATAGTTATTATGAAGATACTTCTTATAGGCAACTTCGCCCCCCCGTATGAGGAGGAGAGCCTGCATAATCTCTCACTTTACAACAGGCTGACTGATGAAGGTCATAAGTGCAAGGTCATCAATATATCCCCCAACTCGTCCATTGTTGACGGTTTTATCGATAACACCTCTTATGTAGCATTTATTCTCATGGTGATACAGCACGGTTTCGGCAAAGACGCTATTCACTTCTTTACTAAAGGTTATACCAGGCCGGGACTTATGAAGATGGTTACAGCCGTCTTTCTTGCACGGCTTATGCTGACCCGACACTTCATAACCATTCATCCTGAGCTTTTTTCAGTATTCGGTCAGCTCAGGAGCAAGATGGGCGGGCAGATGCTTCTTCACCTGTCATTCTCTCTTTCAAGTAAAGTGATATGCGGCGATAGACACACATATGATGTTGCGTCGATTCATTATAAGAATAAGAACAAGTTCGCCCTTATCCCGTCCTTTGTACTGCTGCCTGCTGAGATCAATGAGAAAGAGAATATGAATCTTGAGAAGATCAAAGGTAAAAAGAGAACAATAGTCCTTTCCAATGTCAGGTACCCTTCCTTTATCTTTGATATTCTGGATGCATTGATGGATAAAAAACTTCTCTCTGATACAGGTGTTGTGCTCGCATTTTCAGAGAAGCTCTCCAGCAAGCTTGAGCATGTGATCAAGGAAGAGGGCAGGGAGGCTGCTGACAATATAATCTTTGTGGATTTTGCAGACCACAGGATGCTCTCACTTTTTTATGCTTCTGCCGACCTTATCATGAGGCCTCAGAGCTGTGACGGTGTGACGCTCTTTGACTGCCTTGCTGTAAATGCCAGAATGCCTGCTGCTTCCAAAGAACAGATAATCTTTCCTGTAAGCCTTTCAATCGTCAAGGAAGGGGAGATATCCGACACAACCTCCTACCTCGTCAAAGACCTGCTTGAAAGGGATGAAGATTCTCAGGTCGGAATCGACTCGAACCGAGAGCCTGAGACAGAGGATCTTTATCAGAAGATAGTAGAAATATATGCTGCGAAGTGATTGGCTGTATTAGCTGTTGCTTTGAGGGAGTTTTCTATCATTCTCATTGACTATTTTGATAAATTCTTCGACCAGACTCGGGTCCCATTGCCCGCCCTTCTTTTCATTTTCAAGGATCAATTTTGCCTTTTCTGTCTGCATGCCTTTCCTGTAGACCCTGTCACCAGTCATTGCATCCCATGAATCAGCTATTGAGACTATGCGTGCAAGTAGAGGGATGTTCTCTCCTTTGAGCCTGTCAGGATAACCTTGTCCGTCCCACCTTTCATGGTGATACCTTGCTATCTCAGAAAAATGCTTAAACTTCTCAAGAGGATCAAGTATCTTTGATGTCATATCAGGGTGGTCTTTGATTATCTTCATCTCATCAACAGTAAGTGCACCACTCTTTTTAAGGATATTGTCAGGCACACCTATCTTGCCTAGATCATGCAGCATTGCACCCTGAGCCAATGCTTTAAGCTGTTTCTCATCAAGCCCGATACGGCGACCCAGCAGCAATGAATAGCGGGTTACATTTTCAGCGTGGTGTGCGGTATATTCATCACGAGCCTGAAGGGCTTTTGAGAGGGAGTTGAGGATGCCCATATAAGCTGTGTCAATATCATTGAAGAGATCTTCAATGCTGTCGGCCATGTTGTCAATTGATGTGCTTAGGAGTCCGAGCTCATTCTTGGAATTAGAATTTATCCTTGCATGCAGGTCACCACTTGCTATTATTCCCGTTACATTGGACATGTTTATCACCGGCAGTATGAATCTCCTGTGGATGACATACCATGTGATCAACGAAAGCAGTAAAAGTGCGGCAATGAGCAGGGTGGTTATCCTCTTTTCATATTTATCATCAATGTTTTTTATGATAGAGAATGTTTTGTTAAGGTCAAGCTCAACCTCAAGACCGCCAATCACTTCACCCTGGTAATGAACCGGAATGATTATATCGAAATACGGGAGACTTCTGCCTTCCTCATTATAATAGTGCTTCTCTATTTCACCACCGAAATACGGAATCCCCTCCTTGATGACAGTGCCATAATAATCAGAGAGGTCCTTTTGCATATGTTCAGGTTTATTAACATATCCTATCACCCTGCCTTCATTGTTAAAGATGTAAACATTGATAAAAAAGAAATCCAGTTTATCTGCATCATGGGTAGTAGCATGATTGAAGATACGGTTAATGGCATTTTCACTATAAGGGTCCGGAAGGGATTGTATCTCTCTTTCTATGCCAAGCAGAAATACATATGCCTGCTTTTTTGTCTGATCCAGAATGCTTTCCTCAATAACCTCTTCAGAAATGTAGAACTGTATTGCTGCAGTTATTATCATGCCTGCAATGATAATAACTATCAGCTGCAATGAAAGGCTTCTGAATAAATATCTCTTTAATTTGTTAATCATGATAGCTTAAATAATAACCAAGATGTTTTTTTAAAACAAATTTTGTCATGTCTTGACGATTGATGTAACAGTGCAGTTTGAAAGTGCAACAGAGCTTTAGCGTAAAAGTAAAAATGCAAGATCTTTTGGTCACGTTGTTCTCTCAGAATGGCAATAAAGGAAAAGATTCTGGATTCCCGCCCAAAGCATCACGGGAATGACACAGGAGAGATTGCTTCGTTGTTCTCGCAATGACACAACGTTATTCTTTCTGAAACTCTTTTTCTTTAAAAGCCTCTAACTTCTTCCCGTACTTAAGGTCATTTCTTCCGAGGTAGTTTGAGAGGAACTTAGAAACTGCTGATCTCCAGTTGCCCTGAATCGTTCTGAGAGTCCAGATGATCTTGTAATCAAGGGACCTCATTATGAGATAGAGGTAGATGACCGGCTCAGCCGTTCTTTTGACAATAAAGTGAAGGGTGCTCATGCAGAATCTGTGAATTATGTTTCTGTCCGCCTCTTTCCTGTTAAGGAAGGTCACAACAGGACGGGGTATGTAAGGGGTCATGCTGAGAAGCTTGTTGAAATAGGTCTTGTCGATATCCACCATATACCTGTGAAGGTATGCATCAGGGTCGGCTATGCCGTCATTTATCGCTCTTTCTGTAAGCGGTGTGCCCGGGAAGAAGGTGAGGTGCGCAAGGGAGATGGTGTAAGGCTTTTTGAGGCTTGCCATAGAGTTGATAGTCTCCATGGTATCATGCTCAGTCTCATATGGGTTGTCGGTGATCATCTCATAGTAAGGAACGACCCTGTGCTCTGTAAGTATCTCAGCAGCTTTTCTGACCGACTCGAACTTGATCTCACGGCCGTATATCTCATTGTTTACATGGTCGCTGCCTGACTGCACACCCATTATCATCCAGCTCATTGCCGCCTTATCCAGAAGCGCCAGCTTCTCCCTGTCTAGAAGGGTAGGTATGACACGAACCATGAAGGGCAGGTTGATATGCTTTTTGTACTGCTCGCAGAATTCCTTTATCCACTCTACGCTGTGAGCGAAGAAGCAGTCATCCTCAAAGTTTATATAAAGGACAAATGGGTCTTTCTTAACCTCTTTCAACTCTTGCATGCAATTTTCAACAGACCGTTTTCTTATCTTTCTGCCGTATACCTTGCTCAGGTACGAATTTGCACAGTAGCCGCAGTTGAAGGGGCATCCTCTTGTGGTGATCATCATATGGCATGTGCCGCCGTAAAGGGCGTGTTTGCGGAAGAGTTTAGGGTCTTCAGAGTAGTTGTGTATCTTATCTTCATGAAGCACAAAAAAGTATGAAGGCAGATACTCCTGTATCGGGAGGCTGTCAAGCTCTATCTCAGGAAGTGAAGAGGGGCATTTAAGAAACTCTCCCTTCTGATTTGTCCATATATTCGGTATGTCAGGAGTTGCTTCCCTGCCCTTATCCCTAAGGTGCTCAAGCAGCAGCACGATAGCTCTTTCACCCTCACCGCAGCAGACATAATCAGCATGCTCCAGACAGTCATCAGGTTTGATAACGGCATGTACACCTCCCCAAACAACAGGAATGTCGAACTTTTCTTTTAGAAGGCGTGTAAAGTTCAGAGTGGGGTAATACTCGATCGACATAAGGCTCATGCCTATGAGGTCTGGGTTGAACTCCTTCATGAAGGCCACAGCCTCAGGGTGGAGCGTATCGTCAAAGTAGCCGGGCAGATGCAGTATCTTTGTCTCATGCCCGTTTGCAATAGCATTGGCAGCGAGATACTTGAGCCCTGTAAGGTAGGCGTTTGACTGTACTGAAAGGAGCAGTAGTTTCATGAAAAATTGTATATTTTTATTAAATGTGAACTATAAATATAACACAGATAATCCATATAAATCAGGCAAATATAATTAATTATTACTAATTTACATTTTGTATTTCCTGATGTAAACTATATGTCATGCAAAGGGTGGTTGCTATAGTACCGGCACGTTACAACGCAACACGCTTCTCTGGAAAACCCCTGGCACTTCTCGACGGAAAACCAATCATTCAGCACGTTTATGAGCAGACCGCAAAGGCAGGACTTGTAGACAAAACATATATTGCCACTGACGATAAGAGGATATATGATGCTGTAGAAGGGTTTGGCGGTGAAGTTGTGATGACCTCTGAGGGCCATGCCACCGGCACGGACAGGGTAGCAGAGGTTGCCTCCGGATTAGAGTGTGATATTGTTGTGAATGTTCAGGGTGATGAGCCCTTTATAAGACCTGACATGATTGACGGTCTCGTCAGTCTTATGCAGGGCGACAGCAGGGCTTCCATCGGCACCCTGGCAAGGAGGATCACTGATGTGGGTGACCTTCTCTCACCGAATGTCGTTAAGGTAGTGATGGATGATGAAGGTTTTGCGATCTATTTCTCAAGGGCTCCAATCCCTTACCATAGGGACGAATGGAAGGATATTGGCTCTATAGGTATTTCTGACAGTATAAAACTCTACAAACATATAGGTATATACGCATTTAAAAAAGATGATCTTCTGAAGTTCACCGGCCTTGGCGAGTCCGGGATCGAGAAGATTGAGCGGCTCGAACAGCTCAGGGCGCTCAACTTCGGCATGAGGATCAAGGTTAAGGAGACAGAATATGAAACATTGGGAATCGACACACCTGAAGATCTCAAAAAGGCGGAAGCATGGCTGAAACAAAATATATCTTTATAACAGGCGGTGTTGTCTCCTCACTCGGTAAGGGGATAGCTGCCTCTGCAGTTGGCGCGCTTCTTGAGGCGAGAGGCCTTAAGGTAACGATCCAGAAGCTCGATCCGTATATCAATGTTGACCCCGGCACGCTCAGCCCTTTTCAGCATGGCGAGGTCTTTGTAACGGATGACGGAGCAGAGACAGACCTTGACCTCGGCCACTATGAGAGGTTCACTTCCACCAGGATGTCCCAGAAGAACAACTGCACAACAGGACGGATATACAACAACGTTATTCAGAAGGAGAGGCGAGGCGACTATCTCGGAGATACCGTTCAGGTTGTGCCCCATATCACCAATGAGATCAAGGATGCGATCAAGGCCCTGTCTGATTATGATGTTGTCATAGTTGAGATAGGAGGCACGATAGGTGATATTGAGAGCCTGCCTTTCCTTGAAGCGATCAGGCAGTTTAGAAATGATGTAGGAAGGGATAACGCAATATACCTGCACCTCACACTTGTGCCGTACATATCTACTTCTGGTGAGTTGAAGTCCAAGCCTACACAGCACAGCGTTAAGGAGCTTCGCGGCATAGGGATACAGCCGGATGTTCTGCTATGCCGTACTGACAGGCCGCTTTCCGAGGGTTTCAAGAAGAAGATAGCCCTGCACTGCAATCTTGATTTTGACTCTGTTATAACAGCCAGTGACGTAAGCTCAATATATGAGGTTCCCATCGCTCTTAAAGATGAGGGTCTCGATGATCTCATAGTAAGCAAGCTCTCACTCAAGGCACAGGAGCCTGATGTCTCAAAGTGGGAAGATGTCATTAATAAGATCAAAAACCCTGAGAGCACTGTCACAATAGCGATGGCAGGTAAATATGTAGACCTTAAGGACTCTTACAAGAGCCTTCATGAGGCGCTTCTGCATGGCGGGATAGCAAATAATGTGAATGTTGATATCCTCTATATTGATGCAGAGGATATCGAGAAGAACGGTGCTGAACGGAGCCTGGCTGATATTGATGGGATACTCGTTCCGGGCGGGTTCGGCGAAAGGGGCATTGAGGGTAAGATCGAGGCGGTCAGATATGCACGTGAGAAGAAGATACCATACTTCGGCATATGCCTCGGCATGCACTGTGCGGTTATCGAGTTTGCCAGAAACGTCTGCGGCATGAAGGACGCAAACAGCACTGAGTTTAATAAAGAGACCCAATATCCTGTCATATATCTTATGGAGGAATGGTATGACTTTAAGACAGAGTCTCTCCAGAAGAGGGATGTGACCTCTGACAAGGGCGGTACCATGAGGCTGGGTGCGTATCCCTGTGTTTTAGAGGAGGATTCTGAGGCATACAGGTCTTATGGTGAAAAAGAGATATTCGAGCGTCACAGGCACAGATATGAGTTTAATAATAAGTTTAAAGAAGATCTTCAAAATAAAGGTCTCTTTATAAGCGGGACAAGCCCTGACAAGGAGCTGGTGGAGACTGTTGAGATAAAGGACCACCCCTGGTTCTTTGCTTGTCAGTTTCACCCTGAGTTTAAATCAAGGCCGCTTTCCCCGCATCCGGTATTCAGTTCGTTTATAGAGGCTGCATATAAGGGTAAAAAGCTGCTTTTTACCGATCAATCAATTGAAAAGGTGGAGGTATCTGAATGAGCGATATTGTAGATATTTTTGCAAGACAAATAATTGACAGCAGGGGAAATCCTACAGTTGAGGTTGATGTGCTTCTTGAAAGCGGGGCATATGGCAGGGCGGCTGTTCCGTCCGGGGCATCTACAGGGCAGCGTGAGGCCATTGAGCTTCGTGATAAAGGCAAGCGCTATATGGGCAGGGGTGTGACAAAGGCTGTAAAGAATGTTAATGATATCATCGCTCCATATATTATCAGTACAGACGCTGACGAACAGGTTTATATTGATAATCAAATGATCAAGCTTGACGGCACAAAGAATAAGAAGAGGCTCGGTGCAAACGCGATACTCGGGGTGTCGCTGGCCGTTGCAAAGGCTGCTGCTATGGATGCAGGGCTGCCGCTTTACAGGTATATAGGCGGCACTGATGCAAAGGTTCTTCCAGTACCGATGATGAACATTCTAAACGGCGGCGCACATGCTGATAATAATCTTGATATTCAGGAGTTCATGATAATGCCTGTGGGCGCATCAAGCTTCAGCGAGGCGCTGAGGATGGGTGCTGAGGTCTTTCACAGCCTCAAGAGCCTGCTCAAGTCAAAAGGGCTGAGCGTATCTGTAGGTGATGAAGGCGGTTTTGCCCCTAACCTCAAGAACAATGAAGAGGCATGCGCGCTTATAATCAAGGCTATCACAAAGGCGGGGTATAAGGCAGGCAAGGATATATTCCTTGCGCTTGATGCTGCATCGTCTGAATTCTGCAGTAAGGGGAAGTATAAGTTTGAAGGCAAGTCATTAGGTTCTGAAAAGATGATAAGCATCTACGAATCGCTTGTGAAGAAGTATCCGATCATCTCAATTGAGGACGGATTGGATGAAAATGACTGGAGCGGCTGGAAGAAGATGACCGACAGGCTAGGCAAAAAGGTGCAGATCGTGGGTGATGACCTCTTTGTGACCAATAAAGAGATACTTGCTGAAGGCATAAAGAAGGGCGTTGGTAACTCCATACTCATTAAGCTCAATCAGATAGGAACACTCACTGAGACCCTTGAGGCTATAGAGACTGCAAAGCGTGCTGGTTATACAGCTGTTGTGTCTCACAGGTCTGGAGAGACTGAGGACACTACGCTGGCCGATCTTGCTGTGGCCTGCAACACGGGCCAGATAAAGACTGGTTCTTTATCAAGGACAGACAGGGTAGCCAAATACAACAGGCTTCTGAGGATAGAGGAAGAGCTTGATGTTACTGCTGTTTACAGCGGCAAAAGCGTATTTTATAATCTCAGGTAGGAGACCTTATCAATAATGCCAAGCATACGTAAAAGGCAGGTGCGGCAGAACAGGAAGATAAGAAGCCTGGTTATATTGACTTTAGCTGTACTCTTCTTTATCTACCTTACCCTCAGCCTGATCTTTGGCGAGAAGGGGCTGATGAGGTATATGAAGCTGAGTTCTGACAGGGACCAGATCATGGCTGAAAATGAGAGAGTGGAGAAGCATAACAGCGACATTCGTGAGCAGGTCGAAGAGATGAAGAAGAACCCCTCTGCAATTGAGGAGATAGCAAGGGAACAGGGTCTCACAAGAGAGGGTGAGCGCATATATAAATTTAATAATGACCGATGAGGTGTTAAATGTACGAACTGACTGTTGAATCACAATTTGCAGCTGCACATCAGCTGCGGGGATATAAAGGGAAGTGCGAGGATATGCACGGGCATAACTGGAGGGTGCAGGTCACGATATCATCTGAAGTTCTGAATGATATAGGGCTGGCAATCGATTTTAATGACCTTAAGAAGATATCAAATGAGGTTATCATGTCCCTTGACCATACTCTTCTTAATGAGGTTTTCCCCTTTACAGAGATAAACCCTTCTTCTGAGAATATCGCCAGATGGGTCTTTGATTCTATCAAAAAGAAGGTCGAGGATGAGAATATATCCTGTACCTCTGTTACTGTCTGGGAATCAGAGAATTCCTCAGCTACTTATTTTGAATAGAAGACATTTTGTTTAATAGCTACTTTTTTTCTACTGTCATTCTCGCAAGCGAAGCGCGTCGGGAATCTTTTTGCCTTAAGATTCTGGACAAGGTCGGATCGACCAGGCCGGAATGACAGAGATTGACAATATGGATTTAAACTTTGCTGGTGAGATCATAAAGAAGGCGCTCAAAAAGGGCGCTGACTCTGCCGAGGTCTTTATCTCAACTGATAAGGGAACGTCTGTTGAGGTGAAGGATGGTGAGATAGAGGCGCTTGAGGCTTCTCATGAAGTTGGCTTTGCTCTCAGGGTACTAAAGAACGGCAGGACGGGCTTCTCTTTTGCAACCAGCGCCTCTGCTGCTGAAAAGGCTGTTAACGATGCAGTAGAGGCCGCACGATGGACAGCAGAGGATAAGAACCATATCATCCCTCAGATGCTTAAACCCTCCGAGGTGTCTGTCTTTGACAGAGCTATTGAGACCATAAGCGAGGAAGACCTGATCAAATCTGCCATACAGCTTGAGGCGTCCGCTCTTTCATACGATAAGAGGATCAAGAGGGTGAGAAAAGCTGAGGTGAGCTGCAGTTCCGGTGAGACGATCATCTTCAACTCAAACGGTATAGCCTCTTCCTACATGAGCAGTGACATAACTGCACAGGTCTCTGCTTTTGCTGAAGATGAAAGCGGTGATGCCCAGATCGGGTCAGGATATGTTTCCTTAAGGAGACTCGCTGACCTTGACCTTAAGTCTGTAGGTGTCAGTGCATCTGAAAGGGCGCTTGAACTTCTTGGTTCCAGGACAATATCTGCGACAAAGCTTCCTGTCATACTACCTCCATTTATCTCTGTTGAGTTCCTTGAGGTTTTAAGCGCCTCCTTTTCCGCTGATGCCGTACAGAAGCAGAGGTCCTTCTTTGCCGATAAGATGGGCAAGGATGTGGCAAGCCCTTTTGTTGAGATAATTGATGATGGCACGATGCAGTGGGGCAGCGGATCTTCCCCTGTGGATGATGAGGGTGTTCCTACATCTGAGAAGGCGCTTATATCAGGCGGCAGGCTTAACGGCTTTCTGCATAACAGCTATACCGCCAGGAAAGCTGGAACAGTATCCACAGGAAATGCCGTTCGGCATGGAGCGAAAGGACTTCCCGGTGTAGGTGTTACAAATATCTATATAAAGCCTGATGAAGGTGGAAAGGGAAGGGATGGACTCATAAGTTCGATGGCAAAGGGTGCGTTGATAACGAGTGTTATGGGTGTGCATATGGCAAACCCTGTTTCAGGTGATTTCTCCATCGGGATATCCGGGATAATGATAGAAGGCGGCAAGAGGCAGTATCCATTTAAAGAGGCTGTTATATCAGGCAATATCCTGGATCTCTTTAAAAAAGTTGAGGAGGTCGGCAGTGATCTTGAGTTCTACGGCAGCGCAGGATCCCCTAGTCTGTTTATTGGAGCGATGGATATAAGTGCGTGACTCCGGCTTCTTTCAAGAAAATTTTATCTGAATGTCGTATTCAATATCAGAGTGATCAAGCGGAGGACTTTCACTTTTACAGATCAGGTCACCTTTTACAGACTCGCTGTTGCTTCTGATCATCCCATCTATAACACGAGTAAGATCAAACCCTCCATCATTACAGTCCCTGCTTAAACAGTCGATCCTGAAACAAGCGCTGCTGCCGGGTAAGAAGTTAACAGTCCTTTGTATCGGTTTTGCAATTCCCATCTGATTGTATATCATGTTTATAACGATGCTTTTGACCTGTGGATAATGCTTTGATATAAAGCCAGCGTCAAGTTTCTCCTGTATTCTTTCAGTTCTTGCCCTGTTCCCTCTGTTATGCATGTTCCTCCTCGTCTCTAAATAATTAAAATAGCCGCAAAGATCAAAAATCTCTGCGGCCTCATAAACTACAAAAAGTTCTAATATTTTTCTTTATTATAGCATTAAAATAGCATTTAACTGATGGTGCGTCAAAGATGAGGAGTGTGTGGCGGGATGGTTATGATTTTTGGGAAGTATAATGCAACAGTGCCACAGAGTAAAAGATCAACAGAAGATAAGTGTAAAGGTCTTTTCTCTTTATCTTTAGGTTAGGGAAGGTTATAATGCATTAAATGATTTCAATTTCCTGAACAGGAGGTGGAGATATGGGTGACAAAGGCGGTAAGAAGGATAAGGCAAAATCTGAAAAACAGAAAAAGTCAAAAAAAGACAAGAAGAAGGATAAGAAGTAGTGCTATAGGCACTTAAGTACGCAAGCCAGGAAGCATACTTGTAAGATCTCCCCATCCCCCTCTTGCCAAGGAGAGGGATGGGAGGGTTAGATAGATTTCTAATTATATTCTCAATAGCGTGTTTTATTGACCTCTCTCTCTTGCACATGCTATATTTTTAAAATGATTGCAAGAGCCTTCATCTTATCATTTTTTCTTCTAACCATTGCTGTTTCAACCGCATATTCTGATATATTTAAGTATGTTGACAAGGACGGGGTTGCGCATTATACAAATATTCCTCAGGGCAGCAGGTACAGGCAGATACTTGGTGAAAAGCGTGCTGCATCACCAGGTGGTCTTTACCACGATATAATTCAGAGAAAGTCGTCAAAGTATAATGTTGAGCCGTCACTCGTAAGTGCGGTTATCTCAGTTGAATCAAACTGGAGGCCGGATGCCGTATCAAGCAGGGGCGCGATGGGTTTAATGCAGCTGATGCCGGGGACTGCTGATGATATGCAGGTAATGAACCCGTTTGACCCGGAAGATAATATTGATGGCGGGGTCAGATATCTTAGTCTTATGATAGATAGGTTTAATGATATTGACCTTGCACTGGCTGCATATAATGCCGGTCCCGGAAGGGTAGATAGATCCGGCGGCCTCCCTGATATAAAAGAGACAAGGGAATATGTAAGTAAGGTGCTTTCTCTATATGGAGGCTCAGCAGGCAATAGCCCGTCAAATTACAGCAGCCCGATGACACAGACCTTTAAGGTCACCATGAAGAAGAGAGCGCCTGTTTATACAAGTACTCCGTAACACTTCAATAGTGCTGCAGTACAACAGTGCCACAGCTCAACACAAAGCGAAATATAAAGAATTTTATTTTACAGATAAATATTGTCTGCTTCTTCTGTAAGCAGGTGAGAAGAGGTAGAGGAGTAGAAGGTGAAGTTTTGTCACTGTGATCGTGAAGAATGCTCCGAATAGGCTGCCGATGAAGCAGCCGAAGAATAGAAAGAAGAGCACATTTTCGTAAAGCCCCTTTGCGATATATAGTCCGTATATGCACCCTGTAATTATCCCGACTGATGAACTTATCCCGAAGGTGTAATCGCGAATCTTATCCTTTTTTGCGTAAAGGGACTCAAACTTCTCCTTCATATCCCCTGCTTCACTGAAATCAGGTTTTTGCATATTGATAGAGTAAACAGAAGAGTGTAAAAGAGCAACAGAAGAATAGTGCCGCAGTGCAACAGAACAGCAGTTAAGATTTATTCCAGTGAGGTAGCTAAGGAGGTATTTTTGAACGCCACTATAAACCAGAATAGTATACCTGCCAGTATTGAGGGTACAGCGATCATTGATAGCAATAAGACAAAGCCTGCAAACGCATGAGTAAATGTTGTGCCTGAAAGTAGAAGTATGATAAAAAACAGCATTGATGCCAGAATCCCATTTGTCAATGATCCTATCATGCAAATGCCGAGGCCGTATGAGTAGTATCGCATCAAGAGCAGCAGAACTATTGTGCCTAATATCATTGCAAGTGGATAAAAGAACGGATTGGCGATTGCACTGACTGAAAAGAAATGCACTATAGAAATTGATATTGTGGAAATAAATCTATCAAAGCTGAATGGTGGTCTGAACGATATGGCACTGAAGTACAGGAAGAGGCCTAAAAATGGTGCAAAAACAAATCCTGCGATTATACGTATCAAAGATAGAGACCTGCTGATCTCAGTAAAGCCTTTCATCTTGTCCCCCCTTAATTGGGGTAGGGTCTTCAGAAATAAGTCAGGCAGACATGTTTCTTTTACAATGTG
>PJEL010000141.1_pt1 | contig 83222 bp, 100 predicted proteins | sample 1853271 | NCBI WGS metagenome assembly PJEL01 (sample SAMN08108733, study PRJNA415343) | Invertebrate metagenome, whole genome shotgun sequencing project. | host: Globobulimina | place: Sweden: Gullmar Fjord | collected 2015-08
TCCATAATTTTCTCAGTGATACTGGATTTTTTAGTTGATAATTCTTCAGCTTTTTTGAACTCCTTAGCAAAGTTTTTCTCGTCTTCCTCTGTCCACTCAGTAGAGCCTCCATCAGCGAACGATGGTACAGCACCTTTCTTGTTCATATGACTTAAAGCGCCATACCCTATTCTTTGTGCTGAAGCAGCTCTTATTACAAATTCTCCTGGACTTAAATAAGCAGGAACCTTATCTTCTCTAGGACCGCCTTCACCAAATATACGACCACCTGAAGCTCGCGGTTGACCTTCGTCTTTATATCTCTCAACTCTCAGCGCATAAGGGTGACCTTCTTTGCCAAAACTACTCTCATCAGTATCCTTTCCTACTAATTTATCTAGAAGGCTATTGGTAATAATCTGCTGATCTACCATAGGACTAATACCTAGTTCTATTGCTTCTTTTTGTAATGCTATTTGAGATTCACTCTGTCTTTTCTCCAATGCAACGTATATTTCTTGTAGTCTAGAATCCACATCAGTTAAATCAAAATCTTCGATACCTCTGTATTGTAAATCACCAGCAGCCTCTATCCTTTTCTTAGATTTGTTGTAATCTTCTCCTGCTTCTGTAAAAGGTAAATAACTCTTCCAGCCAAACTTATCTCTAGATAAGCCTAATTTGTCTTCTTTAGATATTTCTGCCGAAGCTCCCTCTAATAAAGAAGATATTTGCTTCTGTATTTCAGTTATCTCTTCTCTAAGATCTTGACTTACACCTGGTTGAAGTTTGATTTGTTCAAGGTCTTTCATATATTTCTCATACGGCGCAGTTTGTTCAGTTAGAAAACCAACCTGCCTTGACCGTTCCCTACCTTCTATATCCAATCGTTGTTGGTCTGGAAGGTCAGCAAGTCTTCTTCTCTGCGCTGCCTTGGATTTGACATCACCGCCGCCGTAATAGAGATCATATTTTAATTGAGATCTTTCAAGATCGTATTTAGTACTTTTACCAGTAACTAAATTTTCTCCAACCTTAGAAGCCCTGCGCATATCTTCAATTGATATTGGTATTGGAGCATTTGGATGCGACCCACCAAAAAGACTATCCATATTATCTCTAAACCGTTTCATAACAGGCATCATATCCACAGATTGTGCCGCTGCCATGTCTCTAAGTGATGCCTTTAGATCAGCTGTCACTTCCCTTATTCTACTACCAAGTTGTGCTTGATACATAGCATCTGCCAGCTTAGATTGTTCATCTGCTAATTCTTTATATATTTCTACTAGTCTATTTTTTTGCTGATCAATGTTATCTAATACAGTTTTGACTTCTCTATCCACGTCCATAGTCTGTGGTACTGTTTCTCTTATAAGCCCTGAATCGCCCGCTTCTTTAGTTCTATTACTAAGATCTTTATAAAATGCATCAAAGGCCCCTTCGTTACGCACCATGGCATCGACCATGGCCTTTGATTCTTTTTCCATTTTAGATTCCAATGTAGATAATTTAGTTCTATCAGAACCTTTTTCAGCCACATAACCAGTAAGGCCTGCAACCACATATGCTGCTATAAGTTTTTGAAGTTCTTGTGGGTTTACATTCTTACCCATTTGTTCTTGTAATTTTTTAGTATTGTCCGATATTTCTTTATCATATTTGCCTTCTTTAAGGTTTTTTTGTATTTCAGTATAATCTATATCTTTTACTTGTCTTTCAAACTTTTTGTCAACTTTAGATTTTTTGGCTTTTTTGTAATCTTCTTGCATTCTTGTGCCAAGATCTTTTAAATCAGAAATACTAGGTTTCTCACCTTTAGCAACATTTCTAACCACACCCTCTAATTCTTTACCATACGCTTTAACACTTTCTGGCATCTCCGTACCTATAACAGAACTTGCTGTCTTAAAAGCGGCATATAAACCCATAGTAGAAACGCCTACTGCTTTTATCTGGCCCTCAGTTAAACCAAATATCTTGGCTAACTCTGCAATACCAGCACCCATAGCGCCCATAGTAGCAACAGTACCATATAATTTAGCAGAACTTTCTTCGTCCTCTTTTGCCCTTATTATGGTAGATCTTTCTTTAAGTAGATCTTCCATAACCTTAGGGCCTTTACCGGATTGTTTAGCTTTGGATATATCTTTATCTGTTTTAGCAAGTTGCTCGTCGTATTTATCCACCAAACTATTGGAATATCTACTATTAAGAGCGGTATATGTCGCCATAGCAGTCTGAGTCTTTAACATTTGCTTGTCACTGAACCAGCTTTGCTTGTTATTATCTTCCTGTAGATCTCTCAAATCCTTAACATTATCAGAAAAGTCTTTTTTGTCATAAGACCATGGTTTATACCATTTTTTTTCTGGTAAATACTTAGCAAATTCTTGAGTTATCTCTTTACTACTTAAACCTGAGCCTGCGAAAGCCCTTTGCATAAATTCATTTTCAGATATAGAACTGGAGCCAAGCACACCAGCTACGGTATTTTCACGTTGACGTAATTTACCAAGAGCTCCAGATAATCCAAACTCATTAGCCATATTCTTAACTATTATATCTATAGCTTTATTGGCCTTTAAAACGGTCTCACTATCTCCGCGCCCTGTAGCGCCCTTTCGTATACCAGAAAGTCTACTAAGCGCTTCAGTTTGTTTTGATCCGTCTCTGTTAGCAATGTTGATAGCGTCAGTCCACTTACTTAACAAATTATCTATAGACTCGGCATCACCTGTGTTTGCAAGAATTCTGTCTAATCTATCTACAGTTTGAGCAGTATTATCAACTACCTTACTAGTCTGTACTGTTAATTTGGCAGTTTCTTCATTACCGCCCTTAAATATTTCCTCTACATATTTTGATAAATCTTCTGGAGATAATTGAGTACCAAAACCCTTCGCTGTGCTAGATATCTCTTTCACCGCTATCGCTGCCTTATCAGCGTTATTTATTTGATCCTCCAGTGCTCCTCTAGTTATATCTATTTCTTTGAATCTCTCAGCGCTTAGTCTAAATGCCGGTGATTCTTTTAAACTCAATTGAGTTGTACTAAGATCTTCATACTTTCTTACACCTAAATTTATATTATCTAAGCCCGTAGGAACTCCGCGCATGTAACCGCTAACATCTTTTTGTAACTGAACCCTATTACGTTCTATAGCTAGATTCTCTTTTAATGCCCTACTGCCTTCAGAAATTGCTTTAGTTAGATCTACAAAAGCTGCTCTAAATTGAAACACAACTTGGTTGTTTTTAAGTATAGTCTGTAATTTTTCTATCTCTTCAATAAAACCCTTACCAATAGTAGCTTTTTCACCTTCCAACCCTTCTCTTCTTAAGTTACCTACCTGCTCAATTTTCAGTCTATACTCCCTCATAGGTTTAAAAAAGTATTTCTTTATATCCTCGCCCCAACCTCTTTGAAATGGAGATTCACCGAAACCAGTTGAAGGTGAATAACCCTTACTGCCCTGTAGTATAGTAGTGGTTGGTGTTTCACTAAAGAAACGTTCACCTAAACTAAAATCACGTTTGAAATCTTTTTTTGTTATACCTCTAAGACCAGCAGAAGCACCTGCTACAAACTCATTTAATGTGTCAACCCTGTCCTCTATCTCGGACTGTATTTGCCTTACAGGAAATACTTGATCAACCAAAGGCATCATTTCAGAAAAAGAACGCTCCTCTATCTTCATAGTCTTTCTGTTAAAATAGGTAGCGGTCCATTCATAAATACCATCTATGGTTTTCTTATACTCAACTATAGCCTGTTTTCCAGCCACATCAAATTCTTTTACGGCTTCATCAATAAAAGTTACCACATCGCCGGACTTAAATTCATCTCCAGGTTGTCTTGGTTTAAAGCCCTCTGTTTCTAAATTAGCTTTAGTTAAAGAAGAAGTTGCTCCAATAGCAGAACGTAAGCCTTTATAAGAACGTTTAAGCACCTCAGAACCTGCTACATCTTTCCAATTAACAGTAGATGACCATTCTTCTTCAACACCCTCGCGGAAATTAAAACGAGTACCTGTTTTACCCTTTCCGATAAATCTAAACTCAGGCTCAATGTCTATAATTAGTTTATAACCCTCAGTTAATCTCTGATCCGTAAAAATATCAGATATCTCTTCTTTACTTAACCCTTCAGTAGATATGTTAGATATAGTCTTTCTGAAATCAACATATGTGGAATTAAAACTCTCTCTTACTTTTTTTAGTTTGCCCTGTAGATCTTTTATATCTTTATCCGCGGCAGTAGATAATGGAAATTTATTCTTCAATGCAAACACATCGTTTAGCTTTCCTCCGATTGTATCCAAAGCTTTGGCTGGTGAAACCTTTATATGTTTGGCAAGCATCTCACCCACAACAGGAAACTCACCAAGTAGAGATTTAAGTTCCGATTTCCATTCCTCAGGGCCACTTATATCTGTCAAATCTTGTACATATCTGGCAGCAACGTCTAATTCGGTCTTTGCTATTTCCTTTAACTTGGTTCTTTCAGCTATCTTTATAAAATTCTTAAAATTATCAGTGGTTTTTAATACGGCGTTGCCAAGTTTATCATAACCTGAGACTAAATTAACATTAGTCTCAGCTAATGTGTTTGCTACATTAATAGAGTCTTTTTGAATTTTAGCCAACCCTAATATGGGACTTTCATACGTACCTAATTCTTGTCTTCTTGTCTTAACTTTTGGATCTCTAGCCTTATTAACTCTTTCAAATCTGTTCTGTAATCTGTCGTAGTCTTTACCAGTATCTCTTATAGAAGATAATTGTGCTTCATTAGCCCTACGAACACCGTATATTGCTTTTTCAAACTCATTTGCGGACATAGTTATTCTATTATAATACCCATTAGCTGCACCCAAACCCTGGTATAAGGCATAAACAGTACCGACTAACGGCGCGATTGATTTTACAAGATTAGTATTTTCATTTGCCCAATTTTCAGCAAAACTACCGGCAACTGGGCCTAATTTTTCACTTATACCTACTACAGCCGAACCTGCAATTTCACTAGATTTACCAGTAGCATAAGCGCCTATACCTAATACACCTTGTGTTATGGATTTAAGATCCAAACCACCACTAACTAAAGCACCGCCAGCTGCTTCTAATGTTTGGGCCGCGCCAAAATCCGCTACTTTATCCCCTAGGCCTTCTATAGCCTCACCCATTACTTTAGTACCATCAGCAGTTTTAGAGACCATATTACCTATAAACTGATTGTAAGCCATTCCAGTATTTCTAACTATAAACATAGTTTTACCCAGGCTAGTTTGAAAATCCCTTAATGATTTACCTTGTTCTTTACCTTCTACAGGTGCAATAGTTTTGAGCAAATCTCTTGTACCGCTTGGGGTTTTTACAGTCTCATTAGATCCCTTACCAAATATTTCATATTTAGTAGTAGCCCACTCTTTCTTTACGGAATCAAACACATCAGAAAACATCGACTTGCCAGATCTATAATTCCCAACCAACATCTCCACCAAACTACCACCCTTTGCCATAAAACCGAAGAAACCTGCTATAGCTACTCCTGCTAATTTAACAGAATTTGGAATTGAAGAAAAGAATTCCAATAAAAGTCTTGTGCCTTTCAACACACCTTTGAAAACAGGCAAAGCAATTTTACCAAAGGATACTTGAAGCTCGGTGGCGGCGGCCTTTGTTTGCTCTAATTGTTTGGTATAAGTCTTCATTAATTCAAGGTTACGTCGTTCTGCTGATCCCTTAGAATTAGTGCTATCCTTTATAGCACTTAAAGCCTCATCCCAATTATCCATCAATACTAATAACGAGTTATACTGTCTAGTACCACCAATAGACTGAGCTATATTCATTCTTTGAGCACTAGTTAGATCATCCCATTTTCCAGCTAAATCAGCTAATATATCAAAACCACCTCGAAGTTCTGGACCTTCTTGGACAGGAATCTGTAATTTAGCAAGTTCTTTAGGACCCTTCTCTGTAGTAAGTCTTCTAAAAATAAATCTCATAGAAGTACCGACTTCTTTACCGGTCTGCCGTGTAACAGAACCGATAGCGGCTATCATACCGTTTAATTCATCAAAGTCAATGCCTGCATTTTTTGCTGCTGCTGCTGCCTTTTTCAAACCGTTTGCCATATCTCCGGCAGTAATAGCGTGTTTGGCTTCAACCTCACTCCAAGCATCCATAAAACGCATGGAACTCTCACCTTCCTGTCTAAATACCTTCATAGCGGCAGTAAGAGCCTCTGTAGCGTCCGTTGCACTTAGGGTGGTAACGTTGGATGCCAATGTAGCAGTCTGTGTTCTCTCTATAACTTCAGCCTGCGACAAACCTTGTTGTGCAAATATTTTCATTGATTTTAAAACATCATTTATAGATACTCCGTATTGTTTACCAAAACCTATAGCAGACTGGGCCATCATTTCAAAGTCAGTTGAAACGGCAGGCATTACCATTCTTAATTGTGCTAAACCAGTTTCTATTTCAGCCAAAGTACCGACAGATTCTTTTAGTTTACTAAAACCTCCATAAACTATTGTAGAAGCAGCGCCCCATTTTGCAGCACGAGTTATAGCAGCCTTAAAACCTCTACCAGATCCCTGCATAATGGATATTAAGTCCCGTTGTTTTGATGAAAAATAACCAACCTTTTCTCCAGCAGCATTAACAGATTCACCATATTTCTCAAAATCATAAGCTCTATTTTTAACAACATTACCAGCTTGATCAAATATTTTTGTCATATAGGTAAATCGTTCGCCCTTTTTAGGGCCGCCTGCTTCTTCAGCTTTGCCAAAATACTCACTAACTCGTTGAAGATTTCTTTTATGCATGGCCTCTTGTGTTTTAGGGGCTTCCCATTTAGGTACTCGAACAATACCCATCTCTCCCCACTCGCCAGGACCACCCTTCTTAGTTGATTGTTCCAAATCAAATGGGGTATACATTGTCTCTATGTTTTTTAAGAAACCAATTGTGTTCTGTATATTTTTACGTTGTGGTGCTTCAAAATCCTCTAAAAAATTAAAACGTAGAAATTGCTGCATAGACTCTCTAAGTCTTGTAATCTTATCTACCATACCAGTAAGATCCCAAGCTTCTATAACTTCAGGACCTAATTTCTTTAATTTTTCAGCATCAGTTAATAAATCTACTAAATCATCATCATATCCAGTTATATCCTTAAATGCTTCTCTAGCCTTAACTATGGGCGCTTTCATTTTACCACCGCTGCCCATAGTATCACCTACCATGTTTTTAAATATACTTCTTAGTTGTTCATCGTCTCCCAAAGAACCCTTAGCTCTTTCAAGTAGTTGCCTTGGATTAATAAAAACTCCTGCTCCTTTTGCAAGCTCTGGATCTATATACCTACGACCTTCAGTATAAATATCAGTAGTTTTTCCTAAACCCCTATGTACAGTGCTTTGCATTTGACCTACACTACGTTCAAAATTTTTATAAGCACTACGTGCGCCTGTAATATCTCCCGCCGCATTCAATTCATTTGCTGTATTCTTTGCCTCTTCTGCTTGTGTTATAAAGAAATCTCCTACAGCTATTCTATAATATTTCCATGCCTTGAGTATATCTGAGTCCGTTATATCACCGGTCTCTTTCAATATATTTACAGTCTCCATGAACTTTTTACCCTGCGGGCCTTTCTTAGACACATCAGAAAGTGCTGATTTTACTTTTTTATGCAGGGAATCAAAATCAAAAGTACCAACACCTAAACCCTTATGCTGTAACTGGAACGCTTTTGCTTCTTCATGGAAAGACTTTAAATTTTCAAAAACTGCTTCTAAATCATCACCTTCTACTATAGGTGGAGGAACCATATATTGTTCTAAATCCGGTTTACGTATCTTCTTCTTAATTTTACTCGGACCACGCTGCTTCTTTACCGTTTCTTTTGCACGTTCTATACCCTCTCGTATTGATCCTTCCTCTGACTTTGAAATACCTGCAGGTGATTTTCTACCTATAACAGATTTAAAATAATCCATACCGCCGGTTATAATGGCTTCTATTTCAGAATCAGACATTTCAAACTCGCCGGCTTGTTGTTTTTTATAATGTTCTTTTAATTGTTTGACAGACCCAGTCTTAGCGTATCTGGATTTACCCTTTCCTAATGAAGACATAGATTCTATACGTTTTCTAGCCTCCGCTATGGCTTTCATATCGCGAACATAGCGTTCAGGATCATAATCGAACTCAACAGATGCCCAGTTTTCTGGATCTAATCTGTCATAAAACTGGATTTCTCCTTTTATATCTTCTGCCCTATAACCTTCCTGACTGGCCAAAGCCTTCAAATAAAAATTAACCTGGGACATAGCATCTTCTATTTTTTGCCTCGTCTTATTTGTAACATTCAAATCTTTATAAGAAACGGTCTTACCTACCCCAACATCAGAAACTATAGATTTTCCGACTGTTTTAACATCCATTACCTTTTCAGGAGTACCAGCAGCTGTCCTCAAAATAGAGTCAATATGGCCAGTTATCATACCCCCTATTTCATCTTTCAACATTACCAATGTTTCAGAGTGGTATTTATCCCCATATCTTTCTTTCTGTATCTTTTCTATTTTACTATGTAATCCAGTGCCAAGAGTAGCAGAAGATTTTAATAGGTGTTTTTTGAAACCTTTTGGCTCTTTCCCTGTCATAGATTCAACTATTGAATTTATCTGAGTTTCAAACCTGGCAGTCTCATCTTCTAACTTCGGCTTAGATATCCCAAACTTACCTCCACCGTGTAATCCACTAGCTCTATATATAGATTCATATGTGGCTCCTTTTAATTTATTAAGACCTCCAGTAGCCTTCTCAACTAATTCCTCCAAATATGAATATTGATCATACTTACCGCCTTTAGGTGTCTGCTCAGCATACCAACCAGGACCTTTAGTGCCCTTAACGCCGCCCTGAGTAGACATAAACTGCTCAAACCTACCCGTAGATTCATATTGCTGTGGTTTATAGGAAGATACTCCGGTTGGACCCTTAGATAATTTACCCTTTGGTATGATTGTCTTTATTACATCAAACTCTGAAGATTTTACTTTAAGAACCATTAATATTTTATCTAATTGTAATAAAGCCTTAGCTTTTTCCATACTAGATTCGACGAATTCACTTACCTTTTGTTCATACTCTTCAGAACCTACTGTAAGTCCAGACGAAGCAGCAAGTTTCTCAGCTGACTGAGAAAAAATAGACATAGCATCTGTACCCACCTCTATCTTCCTCGCTTGCTCTTTATCTAAAGACGGCACACCAGCCAGTTTTGACAACTCGTCTACTTGTTTATTCATATTATTTATGAACTCGGGACTGATATCAGTTGACTTTCCTAAAATTCCTTTAGATATTTCAGGGAGATCAGACCCCTTAGTTATTCTGCTGGCAACAGATTCGATATCCCTTTTAATCGCTACATTATAATCACCCAAAGAACCCACAATATTATTTACTTTTTCATAATCATCGTATAATCTGTCTATGGAGGATATTAACATTCTAGAATAAGCACTACCTTCGTCTGAAGAACTGGCCATTCTTAAATTCTCATATAAATCCATAGCAACAGCTTGTGCTTTCTTATATTTATCTGTATATGCTTCCTTCCTTCCCTCTTTCATACCATAAAACCCAAAGGACTGATCTTGTATATCTTTTCCGGTTTTTTCAGTGTAACGTTTATAAACATTACCAGTGCTTGCTGAATAACTTCTTAAACCATATATAGGTTGTTGTACATCAGTAATATGTTTCTTTATATTTATACCAGACTTTTTTTGTTCTGCCTGAATAGCCTTTATAGCATATGTGTCTATGTCCATATCAGCGGCAGACTTCATTATCTTACTTCTTTGTTCTGGAGACATGGACTTTAGTTTGGAAGATAATCCCACGACAGCAGCCTCTTCTATCTGGATAGCTAGTTCTTTTAAAAATCCCTCAAGACCTAACTCTTTAACTACCTGAGATATTAATTCTTCTCTACCCATATAACCAGATATCTGTGTAACGTCTCCTCCCCTCATCTGAGCTAATTGAGTAGCTTCTTTTCTCACATCTTCAGTAGGTAAAGCCTCTAATCTTCGTTTTATAGACTCCTCATTTGCATCGGCAAAATCCTTTAATTCACCGTATGTTTTATCCTCTTGAATTTGTTTCCAGAGATCACCTGCTCCTTCTGTACCCATACTTAATGCTTTTATCATTTCCCCTGCAACTGGTTTTTCGCCCGCATGTTTTACATCCATACCTTTTTGTTGAGCAAACCTAACAATTTCATTTAATTGTGTATGAATTTCTTTACCTACGTTTCCGCCAAAAGATTTTAAATCGGCGGGGTATCTCTTAGCCATACCACCAGAAAGTTTACCGGTTTTACCTATCATACCGCCGCCAAAACCTATACTGGACTCAACAATACGCTGCACCCTATTAACAGACTCAACCTCTGCTCCTGTATGTAGCTTATATAATTGTGCTTCTATGGTATCAGCAAACTTCTCTTCAAAAAGTCTAGTTCTTATTCCTGATTTAATAAGACCGGCGGCTTCTTTATTAACCTTAGAAGAATCATTTATAACAGACATTACCTTGTTTGCATAAGAAGAACTACTTTCATCCATTTCAGGTTTAACAGAAGAAATAACTTTAGATATGGATTCATAATCTTCACTACTCTTCAAGACTTTTTGAGCCGTTCCTTTTAAGATGGCTTTTACATCTTCTGCTGAAGACTTTTCCATACCAGGTCTTTTCGAAAGTATATCTAACTGCTCTGAAGGTTTTAAATACTCTAACTCCCTTGTTAAAAATGGTTTCTTCAGAAATTCAAATCCCTTTTCAGGATCAAATTTCTTTTCAAATGCCTGCATCATATCTGCAAGTGGGTATTTACCAGTCGGTTTTTGTATCGCTTCATAAGTAAAAGCATCCCTAAACACACCAGCCGTACTATCAACATCTTTATTTAAAGAATCAAAATGTTTCTTTATATCTTGTCTAGCTTTGTTTGTAACAGCTGTATGTATTTCTATAGCATCGCCATCATAGTCTAATTTTTGCTGATGAGCGATATATTTAGGTATAACATTAGAAATAGCGATATTTAATTGATCTATTATTTTAGTAAGTTTATTTGCTTTTTCAACATCACCCGCACCGAAGGCAGTAGTCCTGGCTTCTTCTAATACTCCACGTTTTTCCTTAACTTTCGATAACACCTTATCAAAAGATTCTAAATCCATTTCAGGCATACCTGGGACAGTTAATACATTCTTACCTATATCTCTTTGGCCTTTTTTAGGATATAATAATTTAGGTTTATAAGGCTGCACACTTGCTGTACCAGTAAATGGGTATCTAACGCTTTCTATATAAGGTACTAATTCATTTTCAATGTGATCTTCTATAGCTTTTATAGTATCAGAACCAACCATTCCGCCCTTAGTTACATCCTGTAATTGCTCAGTATACTTAATTAAATCATACAAAGAACCTGATGTCTTTTCTGGGTCTGCTGTTTTCTTTATAAAAGTTTCACCAGCATTTTCTAAGATTTTAAAACGTTTTGAAAATTCTACTGGTAATTTTTTAGCCATAGATGGATGAATACCTAATTCATGTTGTTTCAACACAGGTACTCCTGATTCTTTTAATCTACTGACTTTTTTACTGTGTTCTTTATTTATAGAATCAACTTCACCAGCAATATGGGTGAACTCTTCTAAACCGTAATCCCCACTTATAGATTCAAACTCAGAAGATAAACCTTTCAAAGTAGAACTAAACTTCCTCAAATCATCGGTTTTATCAACAGTGGCGTTAACTGCTTTAGACATAACCGCAGGAATTTTTCTAGTAAAAAGTACCTCAGCTACTCCGCCCTTCTTACCTAACACCGCTTCGGCCAAACTATTATAATAATCTATCTTAGATCTTTCTAACGCAGCGACTGATTTTTGAATCTTTTGTTCATTTATGGCTTCCATCTTTAAAGCGGCAGCAAAATCTTTACCTCTGCCTTGGGAAACAGCTCTATCTAAAACGGACACAGCCTTTAATTCTTCTGGTGTGGCTCTACCAGGTTGTTTGCCCACAGCAATATCACTAGCTCTACCTATGGCAGTGGCGTAGGCCTCTTCAGGTTTCTTTTTAGATAGTTGTTTTTTCAAAAACTCTTCTACATTTGTTCTTTCTGATAAACCACTACCAAGTCTTAAATTTGGATCAGGAGTAATTGTTGTACTTAAAACACTGGTTATTAAATCATATATCTCTTTCTGTCTTTGTACACCGCCGGGCTTTCCCCCTCTAGCAATGCCCCAAGCCTCTCCAGTAAGACCACCTACACCTTTCTTTATAGATTCTTTTATTTCAGCGCCCTCTACAGGCTTTAAGGCGTCTTCTAAATTTTTGGCCATATTAACAACGGTCTGAAGTCGTCTAGATATCTGATCCATACCATACTCACCAGCTATCAAAGGCTCTGGGTAGGTACCCCTAGCTAGAGCACCTGGAACATAAAATTCCTGTTTACGTCTTGGATCTACAGTACTTGGAATTTCTGTTTTAAAAGCTGATGGAAATTTGGAAACATCTAAAACCGTACTAGTTAGACTTCTAGGAGAACCTTTCGAGGTACCTTTAGTACCTGTTCTGGCTTCAAACTTTTGTAATTCACTTAATTCAACCAACGGTAGATTTGATAGTATAGTATTTTTTAATTCAGGAATTTCAGAATTCATTGCTTGTAATGCTTTGATATATTCAAAGTATTTACTTGTATCCAATGTAGATGATGCATTTATCTCTTTCATAAATTCAGAAGTTTCACCAAATATAGTCTGATAAGCAGCAAAAGCAGGTATGTTTAATTTTTCACCCTTCTTACCTCTTTCAATTTCTTGTTTTTCCCATTCTTTAGTTTCACCCGGCTCTTCCACAATTTGTACAAACTTCTCACCAACTAAACTCTTGCGCATTTTACCAAATTCATCTATTACATCAACATAGAAATTTGAAACTGCTTCCAGGTCAGCGGCTTTTTTACCTATCTCATCAATTAATTTAGAATGTACTGCACCGCCAGCTCCACCTGGAACAGTTGTTTTATAACCCAGCGCCCTACTATATTTACTAAGTTCACCTTCCTCACCGGTCCTGCCCAACATACGCTCATAGACAGGCTTATCAAATGTAGTTTTTAGTGTGGTAGCAGACATAGAACTGCCAATTATGTTATTCATAACAGATTCTAATACTTCGGGCTGTAACCCACGCTTGCCGGCGCCATAAGCACTAATTCTTACATCAATTGGTTTCTCTTCGTATAATTTAGGTACAATACCTTTTGATTTATAAAACTCACTATAAACACTTTTTAATTGTCTTATACCCTCAGAGTCAGACTTTATCTCTAAACCCTCACCAAATATTTTCTGCATAACATCTTTATATTTATCAAATATTTTAGATTGAGTGGCGGCGCCCTCTTTTGCAACAACACCCATACTAGGCTTTTTAAACATGTCTATTATAAATTTATTTCCAGATTTAGATAAGTCTGTTTTTAAACTTTCTATATCAGATTTGGCCATCCCGGCTGATTTCAACTTATCAGAAAAATTACCTATTATTTCAGATGCTAATTTACCCATATTCTTGGGCATAACGGCAGTACCCAGTCCAGCAGATTCTCTGTCGGTCATTACTTTTACACCAGCACCTCCATACTTCTGAAGAATAGATCTTATGTCAACATCTGGACCAACACCAGTGGGAGTAATACCTACACCTTTTGAACCATAACGAGTAACAATTTTTCGGCCTAGATAATTCATAAATACTTCAGCTAATTTAGCAGTCTGTACTTCAACATCAGCTCCGCGAACAACTGAAATAGTCTTTTTTACATCAGATATTAGAGCCTTATCAGCTCGACCTTTGTATTTTTCAGGTTCTCCTAATATCTCCTGAAATGTACTTAAAGTTTTAGATATTTCTGCATCTATATCTTTTACTAAACCTGTCTTTATTTCAGACACACCTGCGCCTCTTATCATAGCCTCAGTATCTTTTTCATCAGAAATACGGCCCATAGCACTTGGGCCCACTAAATTACTGGTTGCCTGTGTTAAAGCTGTGGCTAATTTTCCCGAAATTAAGACTTGGTCCTCAAATGTACCAGCAGTGTGCCTGAGTTCTGCCAACACATTGAAACCATATCCCTCTTTACCATACCTGCCAGACTCTATAATATTTCTTTCTTTTTCTGTTCTAAGAGCGGGAAATTCAGTAGTTATGCCCTCAACTCCTAATTTTGCCATATCAACTTTGGAAGAAGATAGTGCATTTGTTACATTAGAAATATTTCTACCTAACTGATTAAATTGAGCGCCAAAAGGAGCAAGTTCCGTTAAGTTTTCAGTGTACATCTTTGTTACTACAGCATTAAGAGGTCCAAGAACTTTATCTCCATAAGATTTTCTAAATTCCTCATACCTACTGGCTTGGTGCTCTGGTACACCCAAAGTACTTATAGTAGGTACCTCACCGCCTCTTATAGGACTAATCTTTCTAGTCATACCCACATCTGCAGGACCTAATTCTCTCAATTCCTTAGATTCCTGTACTAATTCGCCTAGGCGAATATTTAAATCTTTTATAACCCTCTTTTGTTTTTCGAAATCCACACCGCCGGCTGTGGAAGTTTCAAATGCAGGTGAAGTTTGAGACATCATATTAACTATATTTTCCATATGAAGACCACGTCTAGGTCTTCCTGCTGGAAGCACGGGCATCAAACCTTCTATTTCACTTATTATATTTTCATACTTTCTTATAGAACTTTCTTTTGCGCCGCCTTTGGCTATACCAGTTAGTGATTGTCCACCCTTTAATACTTTACCTATAATATCATATATGTTTTCAAATTTAACGGCATCCATTGATTTAACAAAATCATAAGCAGAAAGACCAGCGGCATCCATACTTTTTATAAAATTATTTATACCTTTTTCTAAATTTCCAGATGATACAGCAGATGTGTGTGTTTTAATAGCCTCAGATATTCTTTTTTCAAACTCAACAACAGAACCTATCCCTGACTTTTGTAATTCTAATCCCTTGCTTGTAGCAGCTGCTTTGTATTGTTCTACAATACCGCCTTTCATTTCCGGTATATTACCTAAATCTTTCAACATCTTTTCTGCTAATTTACCCGCAGACTCTAATTCACTACCAGTAGTAGGTCTTAAACCTACTTGTCTTATTTTTTCAGAATAATCAGTTTTAGGAGTTATCTTATTAAATTGTAATAATGTATCATATATTTGTTCAAAACCTGTTTTAAAAGTAGCAAACTTGGGTATTGATCTCTTACTACCGTGTAATGTTTTGAACTGTACATCACCCCCCTCCGATACTTTAGCTGCAGGTAAAGCAATAGATTTGACTAATCCTTTCTGGGATAACTCTCTTTGTGCTGCTATTTTTCCATAAGTCTCTCTAAAAACGCTCTGAGCCGTGGACATTGATTTGTTTAGAACGTTGACAACATCTTCTTTCATTTTCTTACCAACTTCAGTAGACCCTGAATAACTCACTTTCACATCTTTTAAACCATCAACTATAGAATCACCAAACTGATCCCTTAAGTCTTCGATAGCACTTTCAGATGACAACTTTAACCACTCCGATATTCTAGTTGATATCTGTTTGTCTTCGGTGGCCCTGGAAGTAATTCTAGTAGTAAATGTTTCTTTAAATTCCTTAATAAGTTGTGCAGGAGAATCCGCAGATTTAGGAGATTTCTTTAATATTTTTTTTAACGCATTAACATTTGCTATATCTAGACGCCATTGCCTGTCTCCAGCAGAGCCCTCACCAGCTAATTTAAAATTTGCAGGTTTACCTTTATCTTTTACAACTGACCAACCAGACTGCGTCTGTTTAAATGAAGATTCTAAAGTATTTATAATATCGCCCTGTAATTTATCTAATGATTTGGATAATTCTTGGGCTCTTTTATTAACAGAATCTTGAAATGATTTACCCACCTTGGTAAATCCCTTTGAAAACGGTTGTATGTCACCGGTAGGTGATGGAATTATGTTTCCTTCTCTATAAGAAACTTGTGGTTTATATCTACTAAGCATACTATTAGTAGAGGTAATTTTCTTAAATTCCATAGCACTGCTCTGAGCAGCCTTACGAACATTATCCACTTCATCAGACAAACCTTCAAATTTATCTTTTACCTTTACAATAGATTCGGATAGGCCGGTTGGGTCCATAGATTTTTTAGTTTTATCAATGTTGTTTGCTAAATCGCCAGCGTTAGTAATTAATCTTTTAAATGCAGCATTTACAGATTTGTTAATATCAACACTACTAGTTCCCGGCTTAGCCTCACTAGCCACAGTTATAGCAGTTGAGTTCTGAAGAGCAACCACCGCTTCCCTGAGAGATTTAACTACAATTACCAAATTACTATCAGTAGACGGTATATCAGGCCTATTAGTTACTTTTAATATCTCTGCAGGACTTCCAGATTTATAAGCTTCTTTTAGCGCTTTAGATACAGCATCTGGCAATTTACCAACTGCATCTTTATATGAATCAAATACCTCTTTGGCCATACTTTTAAAATCAGGTAAAGTTTTCTGATAAGCTTCACGTACAGCCTTCTCAAGTACTTGAGTAACGGCGGATAAATCTAGGACAGAACTAGTACCGCCTGTCTCTTTTATAATTCTTTGGCGGGCTTTAATATTATGGGGATTTATAATACCATAATCTTTTTTTATTAATTCTAATTCTTTTCTAAGCGAATCTCTATCTATCTTTATTTTGGGATTTATTTTGTTTAAAATATCCTCTATGTCATTTTGAAGTTTCTTTTTATCTATAGGAATTTGAACAGGTTTATCAAATATAGTTTTTTTATCTATAGACATCTTATTAATTTTAGACATAAAACTATCTATCTTATTAATTGCAACATCTATCTTTTTATCACCAGTACTGCCCACCTTAGCCACGTTTTTGAAATTAGATAATAATTGATTCATAGACTTTGTTAATTCATCTATACCCTCAACACTTATCTTTTTCTCTTTAACTTGTCTTTTTAATTCATTAGACAAATCCTTAAACGAGGATGCAAGTTTATCTATATCAGGAGCAGAACCGGCAACCTTACCTACCGTTGTATTCTTTAGTGCTGGTATTTTAGATATTTCCCTAGCAATGAGTGTAGCAATCTGTTTGGGATCATCTTTAACTCTTTCAGTTGCTCTGCTTACTTTACCTCTTACACTCTCTTTACCTTTACTTATTAGACCAGATAAATTTTTATATAATTCTTTATTACTACCGGATATCTCTTTGGCTGACTGGCGCATATCTTTAAAATCATTTTTAAGACCAGAAAATAAGGAAACTATATCCTTTACAGCGGTCACAAAAGATTTAATCTCATTTAAAGATATACCGCCGCTTGTGCTTTCACCCTTACCAGACATTCTTATATTTCTTAAAGATGCTATAGTTTTGTCTAATTTATCAATTTTTTTAGCAGTAGAATCTAAAGAAGTTGAAAGATTATTTAATGCCTTAAAAAAGTTTTTAGGAATTATTGATTGAATGTTAGAAGAAACAGACTTAGTGGTTGATTTTATCCTACCTTCAGATATACCTCCAAAACCTTTTTTCTCAATGGTATTACTTAAAACCCTAAGACCTGATTCAACATGTTTGTCAACATCCTTCATTGTCTTTTCAAGTTTTGACAAATCACCGGTGTCAGACTTTGTTGATTTAGCAGCACTACTCAAAACACTTACAATCTTTCTTACTATATCACTGTTGGCGCTTTTGAATGCATTCTCTAAATCTTTCTTGTTTAAAGACTCCGTACTACTAGATTTAGACTTTACACCCTTTAAAATATCAGAGAGTGCATCTGTCATACCTTTTTTTATACTTTTTTGAAGTTCTTTAGGAAGTTTTTGAAGTTCACCAGTTAATTTCTTATCAAATGTACTGGATTTGCCACCACCCCTAGTAGTGTCATTGGAAGAACTATTGATGTTATGTTTAACATTAATGGTTTTATCTGGCAAGATAAGCACCCCCACTTTTATTTAAATACTACTAATTAATAAAGTTAGATAATTCCTTATACCAATTCCTATTTTCCTAATCCTGGCCGAGCCTTCTTCTTTATATCCATCCTATTCTTTATCCTTTGTGCTTCTCTAGGCTTATCATACTGTATATCTTCATATAATTCATTTGATTGTGTTATTATAACTTCTTCACTATCGAAGGCTGACATCTGCCCGCCTGTTTTTCTTTTACTACGCCTTGCTGCATCCTCCTTACTTCTATCATCATAATAAGACGTCATATAAGCATCCAGTGCTTCGTCATCCTCTACTATAGACTCAGAAGGCCTATCCTCTGGAAGCATCTCATATATATTTTGATAATAATTAGACCAATAAGATATATGTAGCATATCATTGGTATAATCTGATGTAGAAACTCCAAACAAATCTTCAGATACTTTTTGGCTATTAACATACCTTATTCTCCATAAATTATTTCTAGCTATGTATCTGATAATATCAATCGGTATTCCGCTATTGAATTTTATAAACTCAATAAAAATCTCATTTTTGAAGCCTGAATTGTTATCACTAAGAAAATCTTTATACGAACGCCAAAAATTATTACCAGTCTCATCATAAGTACAGGACCAACATAGAAAATTTACACGTTCTTCTTCAGATTTATTCTCAGCAGACATCATAAGTTTGGACTGTTTTTTGTACATTATCTCTCTAAACTCATTATCAAGTTTTAAAATAACTTTTTTTATTCTGTCTTGGTTAGCTCTAACCTTTGTTGTCTTGCCTAAAAGGACTCTTTGGGCGTGTATCTGATCTTTTAATTTATCTGCCCGTTCTTGATCTTCAGTAGTAAATATACCCCTTTTTACTATAAGATCCTCAAGATCTCTGTTAGGTAATATACCTTCACTTATAGCTCTACTATAATATTTATCATAAATAATATTTGATTTCATTTTTGTAATGTTATCAGGATGCCTAAAATTAATCAGCACATCCTGATTTCCATCATTAATATAAAAAAACTCTTGTCCTGTAAATATCTTCAAGAGGTATTTTTCAATGTCGTCGTATGATAACTCCATAAGATACTATTCTACTTTCCATCTTTTTTCTTAGAGGATTTTTTAGAAGTTTTCTTTTTAACAGTTTTTTTAACAGTTTTTTTAATAGGTTTATTATTGTCTTCCTCAGAAACAGCAGCAGCGGCTTTGATAACTTCCCTTGTTTTGTCCATTATATCTGCTTCAACTTCTTTCATAGCTACTGCTTCCGGTGTGTTTTCTAAGAAATTAGAGTCAAGTCCCTGTAAGAACAGCATGACTTCATATCTAGATCTAACACTCAGAGATTGATTTTTCTCAATAAGGTAGGTGTCATAGGAATCCCACACTTTGGAACCATTTTTTTTCTGAACAATACAAGATGTTATATATTCTAATCTTGAATCATCTGCAATCTGTTCACATGTATTACTCATAGGACCATTCAACCGTTGATTCCACTGAAACAATTCCTCTCTAGCGGAAGCAACTTCTAAAGATCGTAATCTTTTTTCATTAACATCAACTACATCTTCTAATTGTATAATCTTATCGTTAAGTAACTCTGTAAGTTCCATTTGCCTTTGTTCAAACTCAGGACCAATAATGCCTCGACGCATAAGAATACCATGCATTTCAGCACTAGTTGTAATCCCCTCAATCAAACATTTTGTATATATTTTGCTATAAGACCAGTCTGCTCCGCGGACATCTTCCGCTGTAGGCTCAGCAATAAAATATTCAGTTTCATTGTTAGGACCTACAAATACACGTCTATTGTTTAATTTAGTATCTTCACTCATGTTAATATCTCCTTTACCCTTATCTTTTTACTTCAATAATATCCTCTGAAGTAACCTTTTTTTCTACGTTATAATGTTCAGCCTTGGAATGTAAACTACGTATACAATCATTACCTGCCCTTAATATTTTACCCCTAAGTACTTTAAAAACTTCCGGTGTAGGGCAAGCAACTTGTGCATAATCAAGAGCTGATTCGAACATAGTAGTTACCTCTTCCTTAATTTGTTTCTTTAAACTCTCCCTGCCCATATCTTTATTCATAGCCTATAAGCCTCCCTAATTAAATTTCCTTAACAAAAATCAAGTGGGGAAAATAAATTCCCCACATGATCGCCTTTATATAAAATTAGGCATTACGTCTAATTTTAAATTCACCAGTAATAGTACCAATAGAAATGTCACCCTTAACAACATACAAATCATTAGTTGACCTAAAACCAAAGGTCTGGGTTGCGTTAGCTCCCATGTCAAGAGTGTTACCCTCATCGGTAATTTTGAGATGTTCTACAATAATGGTTTTAAGAGCATACTCTGTATCCCCTGCCACATAGGCAACGCCGCCATTATTAAGCACACCATCAACAAAGAAGTTCTGACCCACTAAATTTCCACCGTCGAAAACAGTTCTGTTATAATTAGTTCCGCCTGCTTCTTCATCGGTCTGAGCAAATACCTTAACAACAAGTTTAAGGTCTTCAGACGCCATAAGGTCGGCGAGATCAATATCATCAAGACTATTAGCTTCAAACTCAGTAAGTTTTTTAGCAATCTTGGCCCAGTTTTCCAGATCACCAGCGATAGAGTCTGCTGTAACTGTAAGTGGAATAGGCAAAGTAAGAGGTCTATCGTAAGGAGATAGATGACCTAACTCACTTAAGGCCTCTCTTGTAAGATCAGCAGAAATTGTAAAACCAGTTAGTCTCCAAGCATTTTCAAAGGAAACATCATCAGCAGCTACAATAAACACTTCAACTTGGCCTTGCCTAAGCGCACCAAGCATATCAGGCCTATTAATATCAGATAACGCTGTAAAATAAGTATTGGCAGTACCAGTACCATACGCATCAGCCGAATAAATAGCCTCTACTCTATCATCAGCGGCGAGGCCGAGTCCGGTCGGTAGATACAAACGATGACCAGAGCCCATATCATGATAAACAAATGTACTAGATGCAGCCATAGTACCAGCAACAACAGCAACATTCATCATCTCATTAGCACTATCATCAAACCAAGTAACAGCAACTGCTCCATCCTGGTCTTTTCTTAGAAAACCAAGACCAGCAGACAATGTAGCTATATCATCGGAAGCAGATAAAGTAAGATCAACATAACCATCAGAGATGTTAGTCCCAGATAAAGTATATGAATCGTAGTTAACAAACCTTCCATCATTCAATAACCACATTTTGTTGTCAGTTTCAGCGCCATAATTTTCAGTTGCATTAGCACCAGTAGTGTAACTAAATTCGATACTATTTACATAAACTTCGTCCAAGAACAAAGTCTGATCGATGTTATTGGCCAAAGTACCAAGAGAACATTCGTCTTGTACTGGGGCCCAAACAGTTACACCAGGTAAATTACCACAAACAATGGCAAAATCAGCTGCAGACGCGCCATGAAGAAAAGTAGAGGTCTCAGTGAGACTGGTTCCACTTACAACAACAAGGTTAGCGTTAGTATCAGTAGCAGTAGCATCCATAGCGATCTTGGCGGGCGGTACTTGAGCCAGAGTGGCAAAAGTGCGTACATCGCCAAAATCATTGGTATTTAGTGTCACCGCCACGGCGGGGCATTCTGTTACTTATAATGACCTCAGCTTTACCTGTTAGGCGGGGGTGGTGCTTCGACCTCCCCTCTCATAGTCTCCTATGAGTTCAGACTATATCATCACCCTACAAATAGGAGTTTCACACATAGTCGTTGAAGGCTTAATTATGACAATTTATAATGTATACATTCTGGAAGAACTATTTTTATCATATCCAAAAAATCATTGACATATTTCTTGCTGTACATTCTTATCATATAGTCTTCTCTTTTTACACCGTTTATTCTACCACGATGCTGTACTATTTTGATAGTTCCCTTAAAGAATTTTCTAACAGCCTCTATCAATAATTTATTTTCCTTGTAACTAAAACTATTGGTACATATGCTACAAGAAACAGGCTCGCCCTTTTTGTTTCTCTCTATACTACCATCATCGGCGAACCAAATACTCATAGATAATAAATCTATTTTATTTATTATAGTTTCATCCACACCCTTCAATCCTTTTCTATAATACAACTTTAAAAGATGTGTTATATCAGGATGAGCTATGGTGTAAAATCTATAAAAATTACTATTATTAACTTCTCTGCCACAAATAATTTTTTTGCCAGCTTTTTCAGTCTGTGTTATAGGTCTTGAAAATGGATTAAATAAATCGTGAAGCCATTTCAAATAACCTAATTGCTTTTCGCAATGAGACACATACAATCTGGCATTTTTAGAATGAGGTGCTAACCATATACCGCCATCACCTAACATACTACCTATAAGAGCAGATTTTTGTATATCTGACATCGGAGTATTACGTATTTCTTTAAATATATTCATGCCAGATTCATTTTTGACAATATTTAAAGAACTGTACCAGTACCTGACAGTAGAGTATGATCTGGATAGGTTTGCAGCTACCCTAGATATAGATCCATATTTACTATGTAAATCCAACAACTCTTCTTTATTGTATGGAAATCTATCTCTACTTATATCTATTTCATATTTATCTATATAATAATAGACCGTACTAGGCGAGACTCCAAGAATATCTGCCATTTTATGCACCGAACCTATTTCTTTAAATAGTTTTTTAAGATCGTGTTTTTTTATAGATTTTTTAGTCATAATTAACTCCCTGCTGATTGTCTCTATCTTTAGGATTATCACTCCGATTTCGGTAGTACCTAAAGCCTAACAAGATATCCCAGCATATCGTGAAATTTTACACATTAGTTACCTAATGAGGATGCCTATCCGACATCATCTACCACGTCTACAATGTCCAAGCTACCGAGTTCAAAAATGTCCTCAGACGTAAATGTAGTAGTGCTACCAAAAGACTGAACTCTATAGAGAACTTCGCCGTTTGCCCATACTGACTGGCTAGCATAAATTATTCTATTTCGAGCCATAATTTAATTCCTCCATTAAATTTTTTAATTAAAAAATCAAAAATACAGGTTGGTTTAAAAATATCATTCCTTTTTTTACTGAATTAGTATCGAGGCAATACAAAATCAGTAAACCCTTTCCCTTCGACATGTTTACATGTTAGTATAAGAAAACATATCGAAACTAATTTTAGATCTATAAGCATTCAAATCACTAAGAAAAATTTCATTTCTATTTCTTGTCATTATCAATGGTAAATTTATATGTCTAGATGTTACATTTTCAAACATTAAATTACTTGTTCCAGAAACAGTTACTCTATCAAATAGAGAGGTTAGTTTATTAGTTGTATATCTTCTACCATACCAAGTACCGTCATAATCAAGAACTGTGCCTATTGGAAAATCCATAAGTGGACAACCGCCTAGATATAAAGCATCGTATAAAGTTTCAACTAAATCATTTCTTTCGGCGGTATTTGAGGCAAATATATGTAAATCTACTTTCCTGGCTACCTTCTTACCTCCACCTAATTGATAACCGGACTTGTCAGTTCCTTGTATATCTATAACCACAACCGGGGGGTCTGAAGCCTCCACAACAGCCCACTCATCTACCACACTTGTGTAGTTCCAATAATAACTAACATGTGTGGGCTCAACACTACCGTCAGTTATAATTCTTCCATCTATATAATCAATTATATAATCATCGTCATTAATAGGTGTATAAACAGCCTGACCACTAACTGTGGTCTGGACATAGACCGTCGACCTATCTGTTTGCTCTGGTATGCCATATATTTGCACACCGTCATACCTAGTACCAGATACCACATCAAAATAACCTAAACAATTATCACCGCGACTATTCAATTCATCAAAATAACATAAACCTCGGCCGCGATCGACCGGACTTGGTAACATTTCAGTTGTTGCCTCATAAACAAAACTATCCAGGGATGATGATTCCTGAATAAAATTAAGAGGTATTAATTCCTCTTGCTCTACAAAAGTAGATAACGCCACATCTTTTATAAAGTAGTATAAAGATAAATCCTCTTTTCTTAATCTGGTCATCTCAGACATTAGAAGCACTCCTTTTGGTATCTATCCTGGGCTCTATCTACAGCCATTTCAATCCATCTATCTATATTATCATCATAAAATTTGTCACCTGCTGCGAATATATTTATTGGTGGAGTATTTGAGAATGGATATATAACTAACTTCTTATTTAACTTCTCTTTTTCCAATTTCCTTATACTAGCTCCATATCTAATCAAATATATCATCACTTTTTTAGGTACCGCTGAATCAAATGGATCTATACTTATTGGCTTCTTACCAAATAATTCTTCATAATCTTCGGCACTTACTTCCACATAAACACCTGTAGTACCTTCAAAAATATGCCTTAATACTCTCAATCTTCCGACGAATTTAAAATTATCCATATCTGGTATATTTATGGAAATATCATTGTCTCCATATTCAACCTCTATAAACTCCTCTAAGGCAATCCTTAAATCACCGTAATATAATTCTGGCATAGTTTTGCTCTTTTTGTCAGTAACTGCGCCAACAAGTCTAAGATCGTACTCACTCATTATAGATTCTATTATATCGGGTATAACTGACTCCAATACATCTATCATCTCATCTCTTATTAGTTTATCAAAACATTCAGCATTACGCTTAATCTTAAACATTAAATATAATCCTTAACTATTTCGTTACTATCTATAGAAGGCTTCTCAGTAGTAAATGCAGTTATTACGAGTAATGTTTGATTACCTATCCCGCGCATTACAGGAGGTTTGGACAACCTACATTCCACGCCATCAACAATTAATTTGGAGCAGTTCTTAAACTTGTCATAATGTTTAGGGTCTGTTTTTAATGCTACAATAGTAGAACCTTCACTACCAGCAGGGGTATATATAAATTCATTACCAAAACCGCGAGCTTCGGGGTCCCATGTTACTAAACAATCAACCCAAGTAACTCTCTGAGTTTCTATATAACCCTGCCCTTGGCATATAGGACATCTTCCTTTTAAAAAATATTTATATCTGGTAGGATCATTAAAATCTAAAACTTGAGTCGGAGTCCATTTACATTTACCTGTAGATCTCTGGGTCATCTTATCAAAATAACAATTAGGACATTCTGATTTTACAGGTTGTCTATATATTTTAACTTGCCGCCCTAGATTTTTAACAACATGGCGCATGTTTTTTTTATATAAAGATTTAACTCTGTTAGAAACAAAAGTTCTTCTTTCCGACATATTAAGTCTCCTTTATTAATCTAATCTAATCCCAGTAATTCCACCTAATAATAATCTCTTAATCAAGGTGTCCAATCTATTCTTAAGGTTGTCCAACATCTTACGTCTTACTTCTAAACCAGGTTGTGGATCAAAAGTAGAACCCTCATCCCTTATAACCGCGCCGGCCTCTGTTGCGTCCAGCCATAATTCTCCCATTAATAAATCTATGGACGTAGATAATAGATAAGCCTCCTGATTCGCTGTAGTAAAAGTTAACCCACCAGGTGGGGGGCAGTTATCATAAGACTCCATAAGTTCTCTATCACTGTATCTGAAGGTGTAATACCATATATCTATACCTACTTCAACTACGTTATCAGAACCGGACACAGTTACCCAAGAAGTTGGAGTGATGTCTTCACTAAATTTTAAATATCTATAACCATTTATAGTAGGATCTGTACTAGAATTCCTAGGCTCATCTGCCACATGTATATCAGCTGGCCAACCCTTTTCATCTAATTCATATGTTTTTAAATCTGGATGAACCGACGACAAGATGTCCTCGCCATATTCTCTAAGTAATCCCACAGGATCACCTATTAATAGCCTGATTCTATCTATAATCAATTTATCCTCTGACCCATAACTTATTTCAGGTGGGAACAATGGATCATAATATATCTCACCTTCTTCACCTAATACTGGATCTGACCAAGCGCTAGCTATACCTGAATTCACAGTGGAATAATATTGCGATATATACCAATGATCAGTCTCACCAGAATAATCCACAGCACTATATGTACTTTGATTTGGACTCAATTCAATTTCTTCAGGTACTAGATCATCTATTGGTGCGTATGGACCCTCACTATAATCACCTCGCTCCACTCTTATTCTATCATATATCTGTCTTACAGTGTTTATATTATCGACTGTAAAAGTTAGATTTATCATAACAATTCTCCTTATTGAGTAATAGGTGGTGGATATGCCTGCAAACCAGGCTTCAATTCATCAACCTTTAATTTACCAGATATTGGGTCATTACCGCTCACCCCTGGCGTGCTGCCTACTGGACTTCCAGACATACCTAATGATCCTATAGAATTCCCTCTAACATTTAAATCACCAAACGCTGTTGTACTCATACTTGGTTCACATACTGGTATTATAGTTTTATATACTGAGCCAATACCGAAATATATATCATCTAAATATATACCTATGTTACCTTCTGAAGTGAATCTTAAAGTATCTACATGTATTGATGCTCCAGGACCAGGTGGTATATTAAAATCTTCAAGTGGTATGTACACTTTCTGCCATTCATTTTCTATATCTAAATTAGCATATGAATCTAAATTCAATTCGCTGCCAACATTATAAAACTGTACTTTCATATTTTTACCAGATTGCCAGCTGCGGATATTTAACCATAAAACTAATAAATCAAAATCAACTACATCAACTGGAGACGTGGTCTTATGAAAAGTAATCTTATCATTGTTTGTTAATGTGCTAGCATCTAAACCGTTAGTTCCAGAATGTTTGGCATCAGAACTTTCGAAACCACTGTGTTGATGCTCCCAATCACCACCTTCATCTAATGGGCCAGTACCATTCCAAATATGTATAACACTTTCACATACAGGACAAACTTCATCTACATGTATAATTTCATCATCATAAGTGGTTGTACCTGTACCATGAACAAAACCTATAATTCTATAATAACTTTCTTCGACAAAATCCACATCTTTACTCTGTTCATCGATACTTGTTGGTGAAGACCATATCAAAGTCCACGGACCTACACCTGTACCTGAAACAGTGTCTCTATATATTTCCCAACTATAACCAGAAATGGAGCCATCACTTGAAGTTCCGGTTATATATAGATTATAATAACAATCTAATGGTGTAACTGTAATAACCGTGTCGAACACAACATCCTTGGCTGTGCAACTATACTTTGTATCCCAGCCATCGGACCAACTTGCACATAATTCAACCGAACAGTTAGTTGTAGTAGGTGTATGATTAAAAACATAACTATATTGCTTATCCAATTCAGTAGTTAAAGTACCATCATCATCAAAAATCCAATCATACTCATTACAGTCTGGAAGACCTTTACCTACTCTATCTATATTAGAGGATACATTATTAAAATTTACGCCGCTACCTACAGTAGCTTGCGCTGGTAACTGATTAAAATTAACAGTAGGCCCACTATATCTATACTGTATGTATGCCTCATTGTAATTTATGGTTTGATCCACAAAACCATCATTCCAATGAACTACTATAGATATCGAATGAGATCCTGGGTTTGTAAAAGCACCGTTTGATGCAGAATGCCCGCACCAATCAGTACCAATACCCTCTGTATGTGGTATTGTGTCACTTTTATCAGATCCATTTATACTTGTATCTGTACTACCATAAGCACCATTATCATTTATTACCCAATCTATAGATGTAATCCTGTCATCTGGATCTGTACCAGAATACTCGAATGTAACTACAGTATCAGGTATTTGCACACTGTTACCTACTGCTTGATGGCAAGTTATATCAGGCACAGGAGCGTTATATCTTATCTCAATAGTCTTTGTACCACTATTAGTAGCAATACATTCATCTTCCACTATTAAATCAACATTATAAGTGCCTGCTGCTGTCCAAGAATGAGAACTTGCGGCAGCACCTGGTAAGTCGTTGGATTGGTTACCATCATCCCAATCATAGTCGCTGTTATCGATGGTATTTATTAACTGGATGTTCTGACCATACCTCTGTCTCCAATGATACATAGTTGTGGTACCAAAAAGCCAAGAATGCTCATCATCACTAGAATTAGTAGTATTATATGTAACCCCTACAAAACCAGTTGATGGTAATGTCCAAGATATATTGGGTATTATATTATCTTTAATTTGTGCATTATTAGTATATACATCTAAACCTGTAAGAGTTATTTCGAACGTTGCCCATTCAAGAAGCCTATAGGCTCCAGAACAAAGTGAATTTCTATCATTAGTGTCGCCTCTCCAAAAAACTATTAAAACCTTAGCATTAGAGAGCACTACCCCACTCTGTGACAACCAATCAGCATCACCTAAGTTACAAGAATAATAACCACTACTCTCAACCGTTCTAACATTATTCCAAGTAGAAGAACTAGAGGCTGTACCATTTGGGAAGAAAAATCCTTGATATTTTATGTCTGAATTTCCTAGAACATTATCTTTATCATATACGTAGCCATCAAAGGTTATGTTCAAACTCATTTAATTCCCTCCCCAGGTGATTAAATATGGCGCTGCGCCTCCGATAATTTTTAGCCAGAATCCTGATATTTCTTTATTACTACCATCAGTATAAACAGTGTTAAAATTATGCGGACTCCCTTCAGGCGTACTTCCTACAACATAAGAATAAAATGCTTGTTGGTCACCAGTATAAGTGTTTGCTACCTCCACCACTCCTGTACCATATAAATCCTCAATCTGATCTAACACATAATTCTTAAATTTAGATATAGTTAAATCATCATGTACGTGTTCATGTGCCGTATCATCCCAGTAACCATACTCTATTGGTATAGCAATCATCTGCCAGCCATATTCAAGTTCAATGGACCCACTTGCAACACCACTAGACACAGTTATCTCTCTGTATCCGTAAAAATCATACCCAGCGGTGGAAAGAAATCGAATGTCCATTAATTAAAGTGCTCCTTCAACTTTATAAGGTATGTTGCCTATATAGTATGGATAGGCATTACCTGAGGCAGTAGGTGATGACCAATCAGAATCAAAATCCTCTTTAATTCTGTGAATTATATAATCAGTACCACCTGTAGGCACCTTACGGAAAGTCTGAGAAGCGTTAGGAGACCCGTAGTCAGGCCTTAAAACATCCTCATATGATTGATTATGATTTCTCCTACTTTTAACTAAGTCATAAATATTTTCAGGTAAGATCCTTATATCTCTATTTATAGTAATGGCAGAACAATTAGCGTAGCATACATAAGACCCACTTTCAGATATAGAATCCGTCATAATATACATACCATCATTAATGAATGACTCTACCATAGTACCAGAAGATACCGTAACGTCTGTTATGGCGTCGGTTATTATATAAGTGGCAGTATAACTCTCTATAGGATATCCATTTAAATCATAAAAAATAAAAACATCTGAAAATTGTTCATTTCTATTTGCAGTTATCATAATAATACCCTACTTGATCATTTTAATTACCTCTTACATAATATAAATATCTATTAATAATATCCCTCATCGTCCAAAATCTGACTAATTTTTCTAATCTTATCGCCCAAATGAGACACCAAATCGTTTTCATCTATACCGCATATATCCACTGGATCAGTGACAGGATCAGTAGCGAACAAAGTAGCCATAGTGTCTGCAAGATCTTGGTATTTGGTAGGAATTGGGTCACTATCCAATATATTTTTCATCACATATACAACAGCTCTTTCAATCAATGCTAACCTTTTAGACAGATCAGCCACCAAATCGTATATATCTCCAACTTCTGATTCAATTTTTGCTCTAATTTCCAATTTATCCATAAACTTTTCTGCAGTGTCTTTTAATGATTGCTCATAAGCAGTATACGCCCTTGTAGTTATACCACCCTCACCATCATATTCGGTCATCTCAGCGACATCTATAAATGAAAATCCAGATGCGGTGGTTAAAGAAACAACAACTGGGTTGTGTTCCCTTATAGAATTTAGGAAAGATGGGTCTGTAGTTTTGCCCAAATACCATTCTCTTTTAGAGCCAATTCCTAAATCAGTAGATGCTGTACTTTTAGGAACTACACCACCAATACCGGTAATTCTGTTCGCTTTATAAACAAAATAAGTATCAGTCATTTTTATTATTCCTCCGTTATATTTTTATCTTCCAAATACAAAAAATCATCATTAATAAGTTTTTCAATACCCATTCTCTTCATAGCATCTTTATAAGAATCTTTATACGTTTTATACATAGAATCTAAAAAATCCATATGATCATCATAAGTAGGTAAGGAACCTTTATTGATGTTAGTACCTTGTTTCTGTAAATAATCCCTTATATGTTTGGTAGCAGACAATGGATTTATCCCATACTGTTCAAAATATTCTAAAGCGCCCATACCTAAGGAATTATGATTTATCAAATCCCTTAAACCTAATCTAAAAGAACTCTTTACATGGTGCTCTATTTCTGCCAATTCCATGTCCTCTTCATCCCAATCTTCAGAAATACCACTGTTCTTTATTATCTCATCATATGTAGCTTGATATTGTCCTATTTCCTTTAAAGCACCTTCTAAGTATAACATTGAATCAGAAATATTAGACATAGTTTCTTCTATATCCAAAAGCATTTCTTCTCTATCCAAAACATCTTCGGTATTTTGTAAATCCCGATCCAATCTTTTTAACTCTATTTTCTGCCTCTTAATTTTAATATGAGACTCTTTTATAGCTCCGCGCTTTCGCTCTATCTGAGCTAATATCTGCTTAATTTGCTGATAAGGAGTACCAGCAGGTGATAACATAGTAAGTGACATCAGTTTACTGGTGGTTTGTGTATTACTCTTACCAAAAGATCTTGTTGCTCTGTCTATTTCAGGCATCTTTTCTGCTAGCTTTCGAAGTTTAACTTCATCAAATACATGAAACTTAACTATATCTCCACTAGAAGCGGCCCTTGTAGATATCTTTAAAAACGTATCACTGTTATCTAAAATTAAATCTAAACTATTCATCTTTTCATTTATTGTTACTAAATCCTTTTCCATAAATCCTCCTATTTAAGTAAAACTAAACATACCATTATGTTGAACTACAGCGTTGGTGTCAATAAAAATATCAAAACCTAATTCAATTAAAGATCTACAAGCATAATAATCTTCAGAATCATATACCATATCTTTTACTCCAGTCTTAAACACATCATACATTAGCATATCTGTTTTGTTGCCTCTGGTATAAGGATTAGAATAATATACATTATTATTCTCTTTCGCATCGTTAACTAACGCTTCGACGGCCCGTCTAGATAACATAAAAACAGCAGTACCAATTTTATCTGTCTTACTAAGCATACCCTCTACACCCAAATTCTGACCTACATTAAAAACCCTATTACCTTCACTATCAAATCCTTTCAAAGGCACTGGAGCTCCTATCACATCTTTATTATGTGAAATCATTCTTATTAAATCATCAGCCTGTAAACGAACATCAGCATCTAAAAATAATAAATGCGAATAGTTTGTAGTATTATAAAAATAGGACAATATTGTATTTCTGCCCCTTGTTATTAAACTTTCATTCCCTATAGTCATCATCGTAAATGGTATTTTCTTTTCATAGAATCCCATAATAGAATGTAAATAATCAGTGTGCACCATTGAATTATATGCTGGTGTTCCTATAAAAATATTAACTTTTTCCATTCCTTTTCCTCCTTAATAATATAATGGTTACATTATAGCCATCCATTTTATAAAATAATTATCTGAATCTATATGTCCAGAAAACTCCAATCCAAAACCTCCACCTGATATAGCGGTAACTATATAGGGATATATGGAAGGAGGTGAATCTATAATATTAACTAAATTAACACTTAAACCATACGATGTGTCAACAAACGGTTGACTAAACTCTACAATAGCGGTGTCTACACCACTCGCTAAAGTATAATTACCAGACTGCATACCTTCTGTTATACTTATGTTATCTATCTGTGTTTGTAATGAACCTGATATAGTATCTACTTCTGATATAGTATAATAATCAACTGGCTTAAATTCTAAACCGGAGCCATCCAATTTAGTCATAACATGATAACCTTCACTACCAGAATAAGTAGAAGGGGTATCTAATAACTCAGTAAATAAAGTTGCTCCGCCGGGATATATACCAGATATTGTAACGCCGCCTGTATTCCCGAAAGCATCACCCATAAGGTACGGTAGATCATCAGCAGTACTCCTATACCAAGCGTAAACAACACCTGATGCTACTGGATTACTCCAGTCTATAGCATAATCATCTTTTAACTTACTGATCACATAGTCAGTTTTATTTAAAGGCACGTTACGTAGCGCTTGGGAAGCATTTGCGGTGATATTAAATCTTGGTACATCTTCTACAGACAAATTATATTGTCTTTCCTGCTTTACCAATCTATATATATCTTCTGGATTTACAGTTATTTCCTCAGAAAAAGATAAAAACCCAGAACAAGTAACATAATATATAAATAGACCATCCTCAGGTATCGATAAAGTAGTTTTGTATACACCAGGCTCAATAGTAGATTCTGTTAAAGTTCCAGAAATAGGCGGCGACAAAGGAAAATCCCCAGACGCATAGTTCACCTGGTAATACACATCTTCGCCTGATATCAAATAATTAGTTAAATCGTCCTCAAGTCTAGCGGATATAGGGAATATTTCATTTTCATTAACTCTTATCATACCTTAAAATTTACCTTTAATTGAAAGCACCTTACTGAAAATTGAGTTTAAAAAATCATCTGGAAGAATTACATTCTGATTAGAGGGATAAAAAATTCCACCAAAACAATAATCTATAAATTCAGTACAAAACATTCTCCCATTATCTTTGAGATCAAAGTCAAAATCATATTGGATTTTTTTATTCCAAACATCTTCTGCTTTTTTAATTGCTTCTATTATCTTTTCCTTGTGGGGATGCCTTAGTACACACACTGAATCACATCTAAGAAAAGTTAGTATATCTCCCTTAGACACACCTTTACCCAGCATATGTATAACAATATCATCTCCTAAATACATAGCGGAATGGGAATAATGTCCTTTTATAAAAAAAGTTCCCAAATAATTATCATATCTCCTCAATAACACATCGCCCGGTTTAATCACATTTAAAATTTCTCTAGCATCTGGACCTTTTACACCATAACTAGAATCACCAAACAATATAATGCCTCCTCTATATATTCTTATATTAGCAAAAAACTTAATTAATGCTTTTTTAATATCATAGAAAGTTGACATTATATTCACCTACTTTATTAGATTAAATTCACCATCCCTATATTCAACATAAGACTTGTTATAAACCCAATCACCAGTATTAATATAAATAAAATTTTCTTTTTTAACTATCTTTGGAACATGTGTATGTCCAGCTATTATTATATTTCTATATTCCAAACAATTACTAACTATATTTTTTTCCATATTAGATATTAGATCTTTATCTACATTCTTTCTATATACAATAGACAATATTTTATATATGACATTTCTTATAAAAGATTTAAAATTAAAACCAAATTTCACCAAAAATTCATGAATAGAGAAAAAAAACTTACCGGCCTCTAAAGTAGTATCCCACTCATGGCCGTGTACCACAATAATATCATCGTCTATATATCTATCAGTTACATTAACATTATGAAACACACTTTCTAAAATCTCCATTGCAGGGTCATGATTACCTCTTATTAGTATTACATCATTAAGGGAGTTTATCTTGTCAATTAATCTTTTATATTTAATGATAATGTGATCAACATCATCTGTCCAGCCATCTATTATATCACCAATTATAATCACCCTATCGTAGTTTGTACTCAATAAATTCATTATTTTATCAGTACTCTTAAACAATGGGCTGCCTAAATGTAAGTCCGATATAAACAATGTTTTGGTGACCATTCAAAATCCCCTTTAAACAGACTTATTCCTATGTAAACACATTATACAAGCCACAAACCAATCATGGTCTGGAACATCGTTATTGGTGTCTGCTAACATTTTTAGCCTCATACCGTGTCCTATCTGGTCTGTATCAGAGGAGTTTAAAGCAATAAATCCATCACCTAATAAAGGAAGTTCTCTAACAAATTCGGCCAATACTATTTCAGTAGCAAACATATTATATCTACCATTACCAGTAGGATCTGGTATTATGTTTTCATATTTCTGTGTTGAGGAATTCCATTCAGCGTCCCAGAAAGCAGTAGGAGATTCACCTAAATCATTATCAGGTATATAAACTATGCCACCAGAGTGGGTAGTTATATCGGAGATTATATCTATGGAACCAGTACCTGGTACTGCTGGAACAATCAAATAACCACCATAAAGATCATAATCACCGGTTTCTGAAGATACTACATCAGTAGGTCTGGTTACCAACTGTAATGATAGATAATCCGCAACACCACCTTTCCATGTTATATATCCCTCATGTAACCATGTTTCATTTTCTACTACATTAAAGTCTATATATTTAACCATTGGATCAGCATCACCTGCGTTGTACTGGAAAGTAAACCTTTCGCCGCCTCCTATAGATGATGGATCGGTTGAGTCATCTCCAACACCAGTCCACATTATACGAAGGCCTAATTTACGGGAAGTCTGATGTACTCTCATCTTACCCGATCTATCTCTAGGACCATAAGGTATGTTGTGTAAAGTAACGAACTTTATGGCATCAGACTTTGATAAAATTTCTTCACCATTACTTATAAATATATCTTCATCAGATATCTTTTCTATCAAATTGTCGGACGAAGCCAATTCAGATAAAGAAAAATAATCTGCTAAGTTTTCAGAACCTGACACAGTTATCATAAACTTATGTAAATCTGGTATCTCTATATCACTGCTAGTATTATTTATACCAATTATATTCATATATCGTACCTCCAAGCTGTTTCAACACGACAAGAGGTGTTTCTTACTGGGCTGCCGCCCTTATTCACATAAACTTGTACTTCATCCTCAGATTCTATTAATATATTTAAATTACTATTAACATATAATCTTTTGTTGTCGTAATTAAAATTCAAAACACTACTGCCATTTACAAACACATCAAATAACTTCTCATTATTACCAGTCTTACTTTTACAAATAACGCTGGTAATTATAGCCTTATTTCCTGGAACATACGCGTCATCGATAGCGTCCAAATCACCCAATAGAGGTAAAAACATACCATCTGCTGCGCCTTTTCTCGCAAATTCAAATGAAGTCTTATTGGTAGATAACCATAACTGCCTTGTATTATCAAAATTATATATAATACCAGTAGACCTATCCATCCAAACAATATCCCCAACTTCTGGTTTATCCTGAAAGGATATTGGAACTTTTAAATGCTCTTCAAAACAACCTTTTTGTGCCATCTATATCTCCTCCACTAAGAATTCGAAAGTTATTGCTATTAAAATAGCATCATTAACCATAGTGTCGTTTGAATCTGAAGTATCTCTATATATTTTAAATGGAATAACGTCATTTCTATTTATAGGATTGTCTACATCATTACAATCCATAATGGTACTTGTATGTATAAATGTGTCATCGCCTACATCTGTTGGTAAATCATATTGTGCAGTAATAGATGTATTACTTTTAGATGTTATTGATTCAAGATCCTCAAAAGATTGATATTCTAAACACCACACACAAGATTTATCACCGTCTTGAGAATAATTATTAAAGAAATACACATCAACATTTATATTGGTACCTCGCTTCCATTTATTTGGAATTTTAAAACTGCCGTAAGAAAATTCTTTTGTTGTGTCATCAAACGCCAAACCAGTAACAGGAGACCCTGAAGCAGTTGTGAGCGCAGGGCATGGAGTAGAACCCTCTGATAAATTACCAGGGCCGAACTTTATTATACGAGATTCATCAGGGGTAAATTTCTCTATCTTGCTTATCTGCGCAGATTCAGAAAAATCCATTATTAGTCTTCCAAAATCCAAATATCTTATATATCTATCAGTATCGACATTGTCTAATTGTACTGACGGTGATATACCCCATTCTCTACCTAAACCTTCCGTTATGGGTCTATCCCAATGCCTAACAGATGCTGAACTTGCGGCATAATAATCATCTGAGGTACCAAAACATTCAAAATTCCATGTCATAGCTGAAACAAAGCCAAAATTAAACAAATCTTGACCCATTAGATTATCATTATTAATAACTCCTACTGCCGCTATATTTATTCCATAATTATATCTATGATTTGTAGCCTTCAAGCCCTTACTGGCCCAATCGTTTTGTGCGCAATACCCACTTGTGGTGGTATAATATAATGTGTTTACAGGAAAACTTTCTAATAATAACCAATCGTTTGATGTAAGACTAGATTCAATTAACGTAGAATTCCAAGTAGTATTAGGATAACTAGCGTCATTAACTATACCAATTACGTTATCAGTATTCCATGCGTTAGCAAAACAAAGGTTAGAATATGTTTGGTTATGTATGTAATCTATACGTTCATTGAACGCCAATCTACTATTTGTAGTAGTTGTACCATAATCATACCCAGCCTCATCTACAAAAATACCATCAACCTGTAGAGTATTCCACTGATCCACTTTTGATTTAAAATCATTTATATTCTGATTAGCTGATACATAACCAAATATAATAGAATTTTGATTTAAAGATTTTATTCTTGGAATGATGGTTTGAGTGTTACTATAATCACCGTGGCCTGAATCTTGAATACCATCACCAAACACTAAATAATTATACTTAGCCATATCTTGAGATACTTTTTCATTATTCCAACCATTATCCGAGGAATTAAATGAGTTTAACCATCCATAGTATATAAGTAAATCCGATGGGTTAGGATAAGTCCAGCTTTTTATATATTGTGTGTACCAACCATTTTTACCAATAGATGTGTTAATACTACTTATATCGCTTTGAATATCATTCAAAGTTCCACTAACACCCAACAAAGGTTTATATCCTTCCACATAAAGAGGATTATCGGAATCATTATATAACTCCCTTCTATGTACCAAAACTTGCATCGGTATGAATGAACCAGATACATTTGTATAAGGGTCATCAACAATAGTTGAATCATCTAAATAATAGGATACATCTCCAGACTCACAATACTGGTCAATAGTTAAAGGTATAGAGCCGTTATGTAGAAAGACAATACCACTTAATTGAGTTTCTTCATTAAACCCTATAGCGTTATCAAAAAATATATCTAATTCTGAAGGACCAGTTAATGGCTCCATGAAATTTATATATAATAGTGTTCCAGAAATAACGGTATCACTATTTATCTCATACGACATCTTAGTTATATCTGCATTATCTTTTACAAAATTATATTCGACTGGCATTATGATGTCCTCCAAAATTCTATACGGGCCCTTCTAATAGAAGTAGATACCCCATTTGATGATGAACAATAGTCCATATCTATATTGTAAGACCCACTCAAGGTAGTGGGATAAAAACCAGAGACTGGTGCCCATTGGTCTGCGCCAGTGTCTTTTCCTTCTTGTTGATGTTCCATTATTGTAGTAGTATCATTTATCTGCACTCTGCCCCTAAAATCATTAGACGTATTTTGATATTGCCATTCGTAATACCAACCCATTCTATAATAACCAGAAGGGATATCATTGACTGAAAATCTCAATTTTTGTTGGTAAGTTGTACTAGTGGTACTACTGGTGGAATCATCGATAGCATACCCATACCAGGTACCAAACACCGGAACACCTCTGGTTACATCAACTATACCACTAGAACTGACTTCTGCGCTTTCAAAACCTATAAAATTTAAAGTATGAAAAGGACTACCAGTTACTTCTGATGAATCAGCATACACATTAACTGTGGACCCGCTACCTGGAGGGCCAGCAGGGCCATCAAAACCGTCTTGACCGTCCTGACCATTAGCACCTCCAAAAGTAAATATACTAAGAGAAGAACCTCCATCCATAGTATCTACAGTAGAAGTACCATCCCTAGATATACCTATTATTTTTAATTTATCTCCGTCACTCAGATCCATAACCACTGTCACAGAAGCTGAGGTACCATACAAAGATTGTTTTTCATATAAAGTAGCAGAAGAGCCTGGGATATCATTATAGCCTATTCCATTATCAATCTGCATTTTTATATCTGTTTGAGTTCTTGATGTGCCGGCGGAAACTAATGCCGATACTCTAGCTGTAATTATATAAGTACCAGTTGTATTAACAGTTATCTCTGCTGAAGTAGGTGTAAAGGAAAAGGCAGTTGTGTTGCCCCTCTTAGTGTCAAATGGTATATCAGTCCAAGAAGTACCTATAGTAGTATTTAAAGATGAATCGTACACATCTATATATTCTTTGGTCATGGAACCACTCAACGCAGCACCTATATTAGTTAAATTAGAGCCATCACCATAATAAGTGTCAGCAGTAACGTCGCCAGTAGTAAGTAAATCACTATCATACATATTTAACTGTAAATCACTTAAATCGTATTGTATTTGTGAAGAGTTATTTCTAATATAAAAATGACCACCACTTCCATAATTGAAATATGTATTATTATCAGAAGCTCTGCCCCATAATACATTTTCAGCCGCATCGGATGAATTCCTTGCTAACCACACCACATCATTACCAAATACTGGAGAAATACTAAATTCTGGGGATACAATAGAAAATGTCCAACCACCAGAAATGGTTTGAGGTATGTCGGTATAGGCAATATTCTCCGTTATATTATCTATATATGATTTTCCATAATATCTTAAATCACCACGTACATCATTATGATATAAGGAATGATCATCAGCAAGAAGTCCAGTTAACGCACCGTGAGATGTAGTACTTATGGCCACTCTAGATATTACCTCATTCCTCCAATCAACATAATCTTCTCCGTCATCGGTAGAGATAACTTTAGCATTTACAGCGTTTTGCCATGATAAATTTGTTTGGAATATTAAACTTGCAATCGGCCTAATTTCCGGCGATAAAGTGGAATTTAAAACCAGTGATTGTACCTCTATTAAAGCAGATTCTCTTGCGGATGAGGAGGTCTGATATATATCTTGTCCCATAATTACCACCATGGGATTGTCTTTCTCATTAGTAGCAAAAACATGATACAGAACAAAATCATTGTGTCCGGCCTCTGATAACTGCCAAGCCCCTCCAACATATTCATTCCACGCTAGACGTGTGCTGGATGTTCCATCCTGAGTACGAACACTGTATCCTGAATTAATATAACGCGCCCATCGCTCAGAAGCATCCAACATGTAATAAATCGGCAGTCCCGATGTCGATGTAATAGGGTCTACAGAATGATAGATATCTTCATCAGACACTCCGCCAGAATCTACACCGAATTGGGCAGCAGTAGCATTATCTCCATCCCCATCCACATCCATATTATTTAATCCCAAACCAGTCATATACCTCAAACCGTCTGAAAAATGTAATAATTTATGTGTATCAGGAGACATACTTCTACCATGGCGCTCCTCTCCTACATATATTGATTCTTTATCTGTAGCATTCCAACCAACAACACTAACTAACGCTTTTGTTCCAATAAGCACACTGATCTGGGATTGTGTTGGTGTCAATAAAGATGTTAGAGTGTCGCCATCATAATAAATATAATGTACACCTTCAGAGTCTGGTATAACTAAAGTATCACCCGTGGTAGTATATTTTACACCCTCGGTCCAATAATCAAAAGATGTTGCTGTTGGTTGGATGGAAAAAGTCCTTGTTCCATCGGTAAAGGATATAACCGAGTCCGTCCTATTACTAAACCCACATTGATCCCACTCAGAACGTGTAACTATACCGCTTGCTAAAGTTAAGCCTTCCTCTTCTGATAAAAAATCTTCATCTAAAACTTGATTTTCCCTTATAACACTCCTTGCCATGGATGTAAACCTCCACTAAGAATCTATTTTATAAGTAGCACCTATCTGCTCATCAGAATATGGCGCTACATATATCATAGTTATCTCATTGATCCCAGTTTCTAAAAAATCATCATCATTTTTTAAAGACTGGCCATTATAAAGTACAGTTATTTCGCCGGATATATAATTTTCGGGGGTAGTAAACACTTTATTAGTCCCATTTTTAGAACCTAAAAGATTTCTATAAATAGCTACGTCATTAGGGATAGAAGCACCAAGTATACCTGACAGACTGGTAAATTCTATATCAGTCTCATTGTCTCCAACTACAAGTATATTACCGCCACTACCGCTATATGTTGATGGTGTATCCTCTAGAGTTAGAAATTCGTCTACTTTTGGATTTATACGCCTTAATATAGCCATCTAAATTTTATCCTTGTAATTCTATTGTTTAGTTATATCATCAGTAATATTGGCATCCTCAGTAGAGACTTCTTTCTCATCAACACCTCTTATTCTTTCTATTGTTTTATTACGAGCCTGGTTACGTTCTTCTGCAGCAATCATATTATTTACTAAATTGATGATTGAATGTTCGTTGGCTTGTAATTGATTTATCTCCCCCCTCAGAACATGAAGTTGTTTAATTTTTTTTTCAATATCATTCCTAAATTTTTCAACCAAAGTTATGATAAACCCGGATTCTTCTTTAGTAATAATTTTATTGTCCTCTGCCTTCATAATAACTTCTCTCAAAATATTTCTATCTATTCTATCTAAACCATTCATAATGTCCTTTTCCTCCTATAAATCTATTTAAAAAAGAGGTGGTGTTTCCACCACCCCATTTAGTTAAAAATTTACTGCCTTACGACATAAATAAGATTACCATTACTATTGACTCTAAATCTGAAAGTAACCTGTGTAGTTGATGTTTCAGCATAATCTCTATCAGCATTTACACCGTTAGATCCTGTATCTGCAGACAACAGCTGTCCATTATAATAAACATCCATAGAGTTACCTTCTTGACCAGCAGTACTCACCGGAGTATATGTAGCAGAGTAAGGTAATGTATGTGCAGTGTTTTTCGGAATATCAACAGTCACATCCTCAGTATACTTTGTACCAGCAGCAGCTGTAATTGCTGCTGCATTAGCAGCCACTTGGATATCTAAAGCATCAATGGAATCTGTAATACCTTCCCCATCGCTTACATAATTACCAAGACCTCCATTACCGGTATAGTCCCTATCACCAATTGCGTCGTTTATATCGTTAACTCCAGCAGTAAGGTCAGATGGATCACCGTCTAGTGTATAATAACTATTAGTATTAGTCCATGTAGGGGCTTCTATTCCATCAGAAGATCCGGTATAAGACCACAAATCTCTAATATCATCTATAAGTTCAATATCACCTTCCCAAGAACTAATAAAATCAGTTCTTAACCACTCATGCTCCTCCATCTCCGACAACACTTTACGATAAGGATAGACAAACTTAACAGCGGATGGAGCAGTACCAGACACTGTTGATAGGTCAGTCAATGCTATATCATTAGCATAGAATCTAGCGTAGACATCTGTACCTTCACCTGTACCACTAAAATCTGCCGCATCATGAAATTTAGCGTAAATAGTGTCGCCGGCGGTGGTTTGCATAAAAGCATCACTGGAAATATCCAAAACATCTATACGACACACATTATCATTACCACCTTCATCAAAATAGGAGCCATTGTTTGCTGTACTAGCAAAGATAGGCAAGCCTCTTCTATCATCAAAGTCAGCATATGTGGTAGTTAAAGAAAGTAAAATACCAGTAGAAGTACCACTAACCGTAAAACCAGCACTACTATTATCATCAGCAACAGATAAAATAATAGTTTTAGCGTCCAACGTATTGCCACCTAAATTAGTAAGATTAAGATCTTTGGTAGTATCATTACCACTATTTGTACTAGTGGGGTCAAAATAAGTACCAAGACTATCAAACCAACTAGTAGAACCTTTAAAATCCTTCATGAGGGTTCTAATATTATTTAGATCCTCTTCAAGAGATCCTGAAACTGTAGGCTCCGCTATTGTAGCAGAGTTTACATCAAACACCACATCATCATAAGTCGCAGAACGCCTAATCTGTTCTAATTGTCTGATTAAACTTCTAGCCATTTTAGTTTCTCCTTTATGATTTTATTTTATGAGTACCTCTCTAAATCCTGTACTCTTTTTCTTAAAATTCTACAAAGACTATCTTTATTTGCAAGTTTACTAGCGTCTCTAAGAGCAACTTTTAAAGTTTTCAAATCAGATATATCCGGTATAATTTCTCTAGCCTTTCTCACCGTAAGATTAATTATATCTTCTACACTAATTTTAGTAGGTACTATCGGAGCCACATTATCACTATAGTTTTCACTATTATTATTTTCAATTTTTTTAATACTTTCATTCAAAACTATGGACCATCTATCACCTTTAAGTTTGACAGTCTTTAGCCAGTTAATGAACTCCTCACCCTCTTCTAAATTATGTTTCTTTCCGTATTGCTTGTAAAGATCACTAATTTCTATTTTACCATTAGGCCTTATCTCCCTCTTCATTGCGTGTGTCCAAAGAGGCGACCTGTTAATTACATAACCATTCATATTTTCTTCTCCTTTTCTAAAAATTGATACCCTTGTCCTATAAAATTTTATTTTACATCCTTGTTATTAGTCATAAATAACCCAACCGCGCGTTGAATTATAATATACTAATGAAAATGAAACATTGTCCTGATCTACATCTAAGTCTTGTGCAAGACCCATTATATTCTTTCCATTTCTATTTAATGTTACATAAACAGTACCACAATTACCGCCTCCATCCATAAACCATATTTCATCACCTGGAAATGGGTTAGATGGAAGTGTTAGTGTGTAAGTTGAAACTACACTAGTATCAACTACAACTCTATCTCTATTAAATACATTACCATTAGAAGTAATTATAACCCAGGGTTTTAAACCTGCAGATCCTCCAGTCTGGCCGTAAGTACAAGTAGTCCAATCATCACTATAAGTATTAAATGCAAAATTAATTTCTAATGTACCAGAGTTTATTGAAGCAGTATAGTATTCAGAATCACTGCTTTTACTTAAAACACCATTATAATAAACCTGTAAATTTTCAGGTACTGAAGAAAATCCTCCAACATACTCCCAAGTACCTGCATTATAAGTTAGATCTCTTATAAAATAATCAGTAGAAGCACCACTGAGTGTAACAGTGTTAGTACCTTCATCAATTGAAACTGATATAATACCATCGCCTAAAATGGTTAATGTGTCTTCGGAACCACTAGCGGTAGCGGTGTTAGTGATATTAGTGATATTCTTAAATACATCTGTGCCTATACTATTTAAACTATTATCTGGCGCGTCATACCAATTAACTTCACCAGTAATTGACTGCAACATTTCTCTTATATAGTTTAAATCATCTTCTAAATTCTGATAATAATGTCTTTTGTAAGTAACTGCAGCGTCAGTACCTGAAACAACAGGAGTAACTGTGGCTTGTAATGTACCAGAACAAGCAGTTATTCTATATACTCCAGTAGCATCCCCAGTTTCAATGACTACAAAATTATTCAGTTCATCACGTTCGAAATTTACAGAAGCGTCTGTAACAGTGGATGATCCTGATATGACAGCCAAGGTACCAGTAGAATAGTATCTACCAGCAAACTCAGCGTGTTGCATAAGCATATCATCGAAAAAAGTCCTTGTACCTCTGACTTGATTAAATTGGTCAAATAGACTTTTAGACATTTCTATACGCCCCTTTCAATTTATTTTTTTTATTATTTCATAAATTTTAACTTATTAAAAATATCGATAATAAAATGAAATATATTAGAAAACCTATGGACCATGATACCCAAACAAAATATATCTATAAGTATATTATTAAATAACAATAGACAAATTACTACAGAAAAGCCTACCCAAACGGAAGTACAATATGGACAATCAAGAAGAGAGTGAATAAATTTAAAAACTTTATTACTACGTCTTTTGAAAAAGAACTCCCTTATTGGACTAAAAAATTCTGATTTAGATAATAACTCAGTCAATGCCTCTGTGAGTATTATTGATTTAATAATAAAAATTATCATAGCGATCTATGTTCCTCAATTAATTATTATAATACCCCCACACATTAAAATTATGTGGGGGTATTATAATATATTATTAAAATTAGAGGCTTCTATCGATAACGCCCATACCAAGCATTCTTGGATCAAGGCAAGCAAAACCAAGCTCAGCCCAACCAAAAAATCCTTGTTTTTGTCGTCTGAGTAATGTAGGATCGTCATAGGCTTCATAATCTTTTCTAATAGGCATGACCAAAGAGTCATTAACACTAGTATCAAAAGCAATAACCTGGGTCTCACCTAAAGTAGAAACAGTACCATCAGCTGCTGTCACATTAGGATTATCCAAGGTATAATTATTATAAGCCTCACCAGAATCAGCGATAAACTTACCATAAGCGGAAGCATTACCGTTGATATTATAAAGACCAGTTGCGCCGAGGTGATGAACCTCGTGTAGGGTTACACCCCAGATACTACCCATTCCGGCAGTTTGGAATATTTCTCTACGAGTTACTGGATCAATATCGGTATCAGTCCATTCTCTAATATCGGCTGCATCCTCAGGCGATACATAGAGATCTGTCAAAGTACGACCAATTCTTTTAAAACCAACGATCATCTTATTAATAAGTTCCTTAGAAAGATAACCTGCCCCAGTAGATGCGGGACTTATTTCATAAATAGGAGCCGGTCTAGAACCTAAAAGACCTTTTCCGCTAAAAGATGAAGTTGCTGCTGGCATAATAACGCGCCAACCACCAATCTGTTACTTTAATGACCAAGAAAATTTTCTTGGCGGGTTACCGCGAGGTAACCTCTCTACGTCTCCGTAGAGTTCAGAACAAACCATCTACTCAGTGAGTAGCCACTTGGTGTTCGTTGAGAACTGGAGAAACTTTATGATGCATACACCTTGGTAATATATCCAAACATTTACCTATTAGTTTTTTATTAGAAGAAAAATTATTTATATACAACCTATAGTTTGTAGGTTTCTTAGAGTGTTTAATTATACTAATATTTTTTATATCTAAATAATTTAAACAACACTCTAAAACTTTTATATCTTCAAAAGAAAAATTTTCAGTACATAAAACAACATAGTCTCTTTTTTCGTTATGATATCCATCATCACCTAACCATATTGAAAAAATTACTTCATTGAACACATCTTTTATAAAATTACATGGAACAATTTTTTTTCTATCATTATAAAAAATACTGTGTAATTCTGTAAGATAGGGATGAATTCCAGTAGACATAGAACAAATTTTTTGTATATTATATAACTTCTTTCCACCTTTTCCATCTGGCATTAGGGCTTTTTCTCCTCTATCTCTACTCCACATATTAGATGTAGTAAAAGGTTTAAGATTATTATATTTCCATTTTAACCAATCTACTTGATCCATAGCGTGTTCTTCCCTAAATAAAGCATTTTTCAAATTAGATCTTTTCTCTAAATGACCATCACCTAAAATACTACCTATCAATATACTTTTCTGAAAATCAGAAAAATCTGTTTTTTTTAATTCACTGTATATATGTTTAGGTTTATTAAACTTCATATTGTATTTCCTTAATGATGCCATTATAGTTTGTACCGAAACTCTTAATACAACTGCCGTTTCAAATATATTACCATTAAAGTTTTCTTTTAAAATATTTTCTTCTATTATCATTATTTCTCCATTTCTGCTGATTTTCTCTATCTGTAAGATTATTACTGTCTATCGACTAGTACTTACAGCTTAACAAGACCTTCCAGCATATTCGTGGTTTGCTTAATATGTCGCCATATTAAGGAGCATGTGTTTTGACTCTTCTTCATAATTAGCGAGGTCCTTGGCCACTCGAGCGGCTGCCCTCTGCGGTATATCAATACGCGAATCTCTAGCGTATGTCAATTTCCAATCTGCAGCGGCATCAATAGCGAAGGTGGGAACGTACACTTCTTCACCAATACCTTCGATGAAGTTCTGCGCAACGTATCCCAATCCCGGTAATCAACCTGTTACTTTTATGACCTATTTAAATAGGCGGGCTGCTGCGAAGCAGCCTCTCATTGTTTCCAATGAGGTCGGACTATATCTTCATTCTCCAAAGAGAATGTTTGGCGTGTAGTCTCTGAGATATCTTTAATAAAAATTATTTAATTGTTTTAAATTATCAACCAAAATATATATTTCTTCAGTATAATGAATATCATCTTGTTTCAAATGGATGTACTTTTTAACAATATCTAACTGTTTTTGTTTTGCTAATAGTTTACCATCTAACTTGTTAAGAAGAAATAATAAAGGTTTAAATTCTTTCACTATTATGTTATAATGATATTTAAAAGTATTTTTTTTAAGTTTTTTACTTAATTTTCCTCTTATATCTTCAACATAATATCTAATATTAAACTGGTTATATAATTCTTTTATGTTATTTAATGCTGTATGTGATTCAGTGGTTATCTTTAAACAAGGTGTAATTTTTCTATATCTATAAATCTTATCTCTGTATTTAGTATTTCTATGGGTATCACTGAAATATATAGATCCATCACCATCAATCATGCCCGCTAACCAAGAAAAAGTTTTGTTTCTAAAACCATCATCTCTATTGTAATTCCAATTAAGTTGTTGAATAACACCAACCAATTCTTTTTGTCTATCTGTATAAGGCGTATTATTAAACTTCCAGCCCTCAGATACTACATATTTTATTCTTTGTTCACAAAACTCTTTTAACAATTCTAACTGAGGACGTCTTACAATACTTAAATGTGACCATTTATCTGCAAACTCTACACATTTACTAAGCCTTATTATTTGTATTCTCTTATGGTCACGACCTACAGTAGCTTTTTCTAATCCTACATGATGATTAATATTATTAACTTTTAAAAGGGCAGAACAAGCCTCTATTAATTCAAACCTTGTATTAACAAAATTTATTCTTGGACGAACACTTAATTTACCTTTATATGTATTTTTAGTCAAATAAACACCAAAATCACTGTCAATTAAACCAGCCATATAATTATCATTTATTAAAGTTATCTGCTGATTATCCATATTTATATCCTTCTTATTTTTACGTTATCAGTAAAGAACGGCTTTAGGAACTTCCAGCATATAGCCAAATTTTCATATAGTATTAAACTATATGGAGCATTTTTTTACCCAAACCGGAATTTCGAAATCTTCTGCTACAGGATAAGAAGCTTGAGCTCCAGGGCCCAACCGTTCAACAGCGAACAGTTGGCGCATAATGGACTCAAGTTCAATCGTCTGCAAGATTGGAGTTGTAAGAGCAGCACAAAATTCTTTTCCTGCGGCTAGCCCTTCTGGGGTTTCAATGTTTGCGGTAGCTTTAAAAAGCTCTTGCATTTCTTTTCTTTCCATTTTTACAACTCCTCCTCATTTGTTTTAGGAAGCACAAAGTGCTTTAATCCAATTAATTAATTATTATTACTAAATCAGAATTTTTATTCTGACCGGGGTCAGTGTGGTATTATTAATGTTAGCAGAGCATCTTGCTTCACCAGTACCTTTAACAACACGACCAACTACTGTGGATACATTAGTTAATCTATTGCCGTCAAAAGTATCATCACCGGCGGTGGTGCTATCATTAGTAATTCTACCTTCAGCATTAGCAGCTGCATACAACTGATCACCTGGTTTCATTCTATTGGCAGTGGCAACTACAGCATCAGTACCAGCGGTACCAGTAAACTGACAACAATAATGCACAGTATCATAAATACCAAGATGGGCTACACCAACAGGGGTCGCCTGAGTACCATTAATTGCCCCACTACTATAAGACGGTTGAGCAATAACATCACTGGAGCCAAGATCGCCTGGCATAGTAAATCCAGTGGGATGTACTTGATGATACCCTGTTTTAACCTTTTGCATAGAAAAGCCAAAAGGGATACGCTCAAGAGCGTTAGTGGGTTCGTCACTCTGAAGATTATATCTAAAGACTTCAGGTTCCTCGTTATTAGCGCTATTACTAAGATAAAGAACAGCGCCAGCATAACAGATTACCCCACCTACACCAGCGGAGCCTGTTCCTGTCTGTGCTCCGTAGCTACAAAATTGATTTTCAACAACTGGATGTCTAGGAATAAACATTATACATATCCTCCTTCAAGGGTTAAAATTATTTCTTTATCATATTTTCCGCCATGGCTTGTCCTAATTTCTTATACTGATCCTTAAAATCACTAGTTGCCACTTCTAAATTAAGAGCAGCAGCTACAGTATCCTCAGAGGATACATTAACCGGCGGTGTATCGTCTTCATCTACAGTACCTTCTTCACCAGCCACTTCTTCCTCTGTGAGAGTCAGTGGTTCTTCAGTAGGTACTTCTTTTGCGAGTTCTTCCTCAACAGATTTCCTAAGAGATATCAATTCATCTCTATAAGAAGCAAATTCCTCATCAGCCATTTCTCTGACTTTAACGGTCTGTGCCTCTATATTAGTAACAACTGAAGATGATTCTAACTCGGCCATTCTTTCCTTAGCCACCATGTCTTTTTTCATACCGATAACTAATTCTTCTGACGCAGAAAATTTTGCTTTAAGATCATCAATCTCTTTTCTGGCTGCCTCAAGCTCAGTGTTAAGATTAGTAATCTCAGAACTTTTTTCCTCAACGGTCACTTCTACAGTCTTGAGTTCTTCTGTCTTGGACTCAAGAGAAGTAGTAAGGTCGTCTATGGTTTCAGCAGACTGAGTAAGCATTTCTTCAGTCTGTTTCCTCTTGTCAGATTCTTCTTGTTCAGAAAAGATCTTGGCCACAACAGCCATAACTTCTTTTCTCATAGTATCGTCCATATTAAACCTCCTATAAGGATTATAAATTTAGTACTATATATACATTTAAAAAATTGTTAACCAACCTGATTCTAATAAACCCTCATGGGTTTTAACAATCATTTTTTCCTTTTCCAAAACTTTAAATATATATTTTAACTTATCAAAATCAAATAATTCTTAGGGATAACTAGGGGCTGCTCCAGTATTTCCTCTACAAGCGATTACAGAAATATTGGGGTCAGCAATACCTAACATAATTTGTACATCGAAACTTGTATCAACAGTTGCTGTAGTTTTTATAGAAATCATATTTAATGTTGTATCTTTTTCTATATAAACTCTAGCTGATCCAACGTCACCCAAAGGTGTAAAAGTTACATTAGCAATAGATGCTAAATCACTTCCGTGGAACCTAATTCCACTTGCAACTACAGCTTCGGTACCAGAAAAGGTAACAGTTTCTCCCCAAATAAATGGAACATTATGGTTATTACCCATATTCTTCCATATCATTTTCATGTTGTCATCACCAGTAATCTTACATACCTTAGGTATACTAGCAAGTGTACCGGTCTGAGCTTGACCTAACGGGTTACTCATAGTAATATCCTCCTCATTCTAATTATAAAAATTTAGCTGCTTTTTTTAAAGCAGATTTAAGTGTGTCAACAAGTATATTAATTCTATCGACGCTTTCAGAATTCTCTGATATCTCGTTGAATACTTCAGTAACGGCGGCCTCTACTTTGTTTATTAAACAATCAGGAGAAGTAGCGTCACCTCCCATAGTAGGACAATTACTGTCATACCTTGTACACCACTTTTCATGTATTATTGTACTATTAGCATTAACTGAAGTGTTGTTATCATAAACATACTTCTTAAAATTAACACATATACCTACCGTATCTTTATGAATTAACTCTGACTGCTCCAATTCAGCGCCGTCTATAACATTAAAGGTTACATTATTATCTTCTTCATGTTTATCATAATTTAAAATAACTATTTCTTCAGAATCCTCACCCTTATTAGTTTTATTAGCAGTTTCCAATACCACAGAAGGTGGATTGGCTGGGTTCTCTACAATACCACATCCTGAAAATAATAAATCCCTTAAAACTCTAACTACATTTCCAGTTGCTACTTCTATGCCGCCTTTTATTACTTTTGCTGATCTACCTATCATACTCTCATCAGTTGCTAGACCAAGAAACTCAGCTTCCTTTCTACTCATTATCAAGTCACCTACTTTAATATCATAATCCATAAAATAGGCCTCCATACTAACCTTCCATTTACCTTCACTAACTTCTTTAGCTATTTCTGAAAATCTATTTTTGTATATTATACCTGCAATTTGAACATGCATGTCTTTTTTATCAAGACTTGCTGTTTCTGTAGAAGATAACTCCTCAACATTAAGTGGATTACCCTCCATATCAGTAAAAGCTCTTTCATAAATATGACCAATTATTTCATTCTCACTATGCTCAATGTCTAATGCTTTATTAATTATAGTACCTTCAGCCTTTACAAGCTCTGATGGTAGAAAATAAGCCTTGTTTAAATTACAACCACTACTAACAAATATTGCTGTAAAATATAACAAGTCGGCCTGTTTTTCATCATCTTTAGGCAGTTTAATAACAGAAGAAGCAGCCTCCTTTAAAATCTTAGTCTCCTCTTGTATCTCTATATCAGCTTCTAAAAAATATCTTCTTTGATCATTAACTTCCATCAAAACACCTCCTTCCAATTATTTTCTTAGATTTAATAATTCACCTTGAAATTCTGCAAAATCTTTATCAGTCATGTGTTTAATTAAATTCTTTAATTTAGATTTCTGGTTGGCCTTATTCTTACCAACCTTATTATCTGACTGCTTGTTAGGATCTGTTTGTTTTTGTTTAGTGTTTGTCTGTCCTGGTGGTCTTCCGTTGGAAGGTGTGCCCTCTGTAGCATTCTGAGTGGGCTGTGTTTTGGCCTGTTGCCATGGAGAACCAATTATACCAAATATACCCTCCTGAACTAACGGCACTTCCTCCTGCATATTATTTAATTCATTAGGATAATCAAAGTTTAATGCCTCTAAGGCAGTCCTGTAACTCAACATTCTTCTATCAACTAATTGAGCCAAAATATTCATGTAAAGGATATCATCTTTTAATACGCTTTCATCCCATCTTACTCTAGGAAATCTTTCAAAACCCATAGCCTCTGCTATCTGTTGGTATTCTCTATAAATCCATCTAGTAACTTGGCGTCTAGCATAAGATATTTCCTCATACACACCTTTAACTACCAAATCAGCCTCTGCATCACTCAAATCAGAATCCACCCCGTCAATTAATGCTCTGGATATACCTAAACCAGCTGTTATATCCCCATTAACTTGTTCATATTTAGTTTTACCAAGAATACTTTCTATTTCAGGGGATACTATCTTTTCTATACTAAGTGTGTGATTCCATACTACATCAAAAGACTTAGAAGGAGTATTAAATAACTCTGCCACTGCTTCTAATTCTGCTTGTTGTGTAACTGGATACTCATCAGAACCTATTGTAACCTTCAATATATAATTAGATATACCATCTAATGTACTTAAGTCCGCTTCTCTTAAAGAATTTTGATATTCTAAAGCATCGAATATCCGTGTGATTCTAGGTCTAGCATATCTTTCATAAGGTTGTTTTCTATATGTAATACTACCAACTAATCTAGGGTCTAACTTTAGATCTCCTCCAGATTCAGCGACCTTCTTCAAATCAGAAGGTAGGATTTTTATAAGTGCTTTTTCTTCTTCAGTAAGTTCTGATTGTCCCTTTTTCAACAGTTCTTTTAACTCATCTGGAGGAGTAAGGGTTACGCTTGTTTTATCAAACAATAAATTACCTTCTACATTAACCAGTAAAGGATTCAACACTGTGTAAGAAACAGGAAGATGTCCCTTAGACCATATATTTTTCTTTGCTGAATTTTCTTTACCAGTAGTCTTACTGTTTTTTTTCTTAATTGATTTACCTGGAATAGGAGATAGATATGAAACTCTAGGTTCGTATTTGGCTAAAACTTTATAAGTTGTAACATGACCAGTTCTAAAAAAATCAAGATATAACCATTCAATCAGTTCATCGAACTTAATATCAAAATTCCATACATCAAAAAAGTTCTTTATATTAGCATCATCTATATCTAGCTCAAAACCTTTTGAAGCTACAGAGGCTAATAAATTAGTAGCAGTACCCACTAAAGGATTGTTATAATAATATTTAATAGCTCTCTTATATGATTCCTTAGGATCTTCCGAATAGGGGTCTTTTTTACTTAAATCTAGAACAGTCCTATCTAGTGCGTCTCTAGTTATTGTGGAACCCTTATCCCTATACATCCTGGGAATAACTGCATTCTTTTCTAGAAAAGCCAAGGACTTCTTATTAGGATCTAAATAAAAAGTAGATGTGCCCTTACTTTCATCTATCTCTATAGATCTAAGACCTAAGTCCTGATACTTATCCTTTATATGTGCTGTCACTTTAGTGAGCGTATCTTTTTTCATAAAATCCCCTATGTTATATTAATATAGTACCATCAGACCCAGACACAGTAGCAGGATCGTCTGTAGTTAATACATATTTTTGGTAGTCTTTCTTACCGATTAAATCATCTATTTCATACGGTATATTACCGGTTGTTCTATATCTAGTATAATCATCTTCTTTGCTGGCCATAGTTTTTTCTCCTCATCAAAATGGTACTGAAATGTCGCTACCATAAAATAGTTCATTATCAGTATTTATAGATACATTAAGACCTAAAAACAAATTCTCAACCAAAGGTAAAAATTCACCAATATTATACGACACTGGAGTCAATCCTAAACTTAAATGTTCGTTATTGCCCCCTGCCTGTAATGTAATGAACCGCCAATCCATATCTCTTTTAGTTCTACCATAAGAAAACAGACTCATACCTATATTAGGGTATATGTCCTTAATTGTTATAGAAGCGCCAAAACTTAACCTGGGATTAAATCTAAACTTCTTATCTTTTATCGCCCGCTTCTCCCATCTAATATCCTCTACTTTAATGGGAAAGAGTTTACCCTTCAAACTAGGTATTCTCCTATTTTCTATATGTAATTCTGCGTATCTATTAAAAAATCCTTCTTCTGTTTCTGTCTCAACTATAGTAGTATAAAAATATAAGGGGTGTTTATTAACTGTCCATCTTTCTTCGCCTATTAGGTTTGGGCTATAGTATATATCAGCAGTAGGAAACTTAGTACCATCGGAAGCTTCTCTATATACCTGAGCAAAATCTAAATCTTTTTCAGGATCTTGATCATCTTTATGAATAAATGAAGATTTTAATTCATCAATACCTGATTCTAATTTTGCTATGACTCTTCCAACTTCCATTATACTTTCTTTATTCTTATTAGCCTCTTCAATAGCTATACTGTTCTGTCGCTTTAATTCATTTATTAATGTTTTAAGGTTAGCATCATTAGCGACCACTTGAGCCTTAACTACATTCTCTGCTAATTTGATTATAGTTGTTTCGTCTAAACCTCTTTGTGTTGACTTATTAAAATCATAGTCCCAAATCTTAAATGCAACTACAGCACAGACCACTATCAAAGCAATACTTTTTGCCAAATCAAAAAAATTAGTTTTAAACTTCATTTTATCTATCCGTATCTAAAGTCTCATAATTCTCTGCATCCTCAGTAAGTCGAGTTCTGGCTATTATACGACCTAGAGCTAAAGTTATAAATCCTCCGCCTAGAAAACCCAAACCAAGTGTTGCACTTATCCAAGGTTGTTTTGAAATCTCGTTTATGTGAAACATTCCCCAAATCACAGGAATATAAAGCAGTAACATCCATTGGTATTTAACTGAAGCAATGTTTCTAAAACACTTCTGAACCCACATATCCCAAAAAGATCCACCAAAAATAGTTAATCTTTTCTTAGGTTTAATAAGATTATTATCCATTTAATATACTCCCTTAATATAAAAAAACACATACTATTAAATAAGGAGGTTAGTTTATTAATATTATTTTTTATTTAATATTGCTGACCCTATATTTAAACTCGATCTATTACCTTTACCATTAACATTATTCCAATTCTTGGTACCCCTTTGTCTAACAAGCCCACTGTCTCCGTGCAATATTGGAATATCTTCCTCATTAAAGCGTTCTATCGCCTTTATTCCGTACCCGGCCAATATAATTGCTGAATATAAATCCTTTACTTGTCCTTTTTTTGGAGTATCAAAGTGTAACATACCACTACTTGTCTGGGTAACAATAATATTCAACATTTGTTTTTTTAATAACTCAATCTTTTCGTACGCTCTACCTTCCAGATCAACGGTAGATGTTGGTGGTTCTGGAAATAATAGTTTTCTATCTTCGAGTAAAGCTAAAGTATCAAAATTAGCATCGGATATCCAGGATGGAGTAAAATTTATCATCTCCAATATTCTTCTGCCTTTTTTACCCATCTTATCTTTATCTGTTATGTCTATAATTGGGGCTTTATTATTATAGCCTTCATCAAGAAGGTCCATTACGGCCTTTCCTCCGCCGCCCTTATCCATATAAATCCTTTGTATATTATACTTTTCACATACATCTTGAACGACCATAGTAAGTTGTTGTGTTGTCTTTTTTTTCATCTCTAAAACATTTACTACTTTATTAGTCGTACCAAGTTTGACCACTACCGCACCACAATTAGCACCAGATCCACCTTGGTTAGGATCTATACCTAATATATAACTACCGGTAGATTCACCAACTATTTCTATATTTGCTTCACTATTATTAGTACAGGCCTCAAGTAAAGAAGCTTTAAAAAAGCCCTCAGAATCCGATATCATATCTGCTTCATATTCCATTCTGAATTCACGGCTCGACATAGTACGCCTGGACTCCTCAATATTGTCTACATCTAGAAAACCCTCTGGTAGATCCCAATAAGGTATCTGCCACACAGCGTACTTAGGCTCTTCGCTTCTTTCTTTTGAACGATCCATCTGTAACCAATGATCTTTCATACGTCTCCACATATGATTAAATTTATAATAACCAGATGAGGTCATAACCATCTTATTAACGGTTTCTTCTTCAAAATCTTCTATTGATGCTAATCCGTCTTCAATTAACTTATTCTGGTGGGCTATCCTGCGAACCTTCTCCATAGGTTCAAGTGTAGTGGCTGCGAAAGGCCTAATAACCATGTCAACAATTTTAGTTGGTACATAGGCCAGCTCATCTATACATATGAGATAGAAACGCGAACCACGAATTTTAGAACCATCATTACCAAGAGGCAATGCTTCTATGAAAGAACCACTATAACCGCCTACTGCTTTAAATTTTAAATAACAGGTATCTGAACCTCTAGTAGGTCTTTTTTCACACGCCTCTACTAATATAGGTGCTCTGCTATATAATTTTTCAACTTCAGAAAATATCATTTTCGAATTATGATTTATAAAACCATTAGCCCAGTAACAGTGTTCATTTTCTACTTCTATATCTATAGTTGGAGCAAAAAAATAATCTGAATCTACCATTTTAACAAAATATAATCCCTGTTCTAAATAAGATAGACATTTTGAATAATTACTATCCACTATATTTTTAGGTAACCCTATATGTCTAGCCAAACTCTCTTTTTTTCTAAAACCATTATCTAAATAACTACCAAATATAGTGTTCTTTCTTTCACATCTAAAACCTACTGCGTCGTTAAATTTTTTTAAAAACGCTTGGCCAGTTACTCTTATTTTATACGCTTCTGCACATTTGGATGGTTTATTGCCTACTTTTAATTTCTTAATACATGCTTTACTACTAATACCAAAATTAGATACTATACCTAAATTAAGTAAAATAGATTGCACCTCCTTAGCTAATTGTTTAGAAGATGTATTAAAAGCTACCTCACAATGAGTGTAACCGTGTTTATGGTTTTGTATGTAAACACAGCCGTCTGTATCACCCAGTCCTTGTAAAAAAGCAACCATATTCTCTTTATTAGCCTTCTTAATAACGTCTGGAACCTTTTTGTCTAATGCTGTAGTTTTGGTAAATCCACATTTTAATAAATATTGTACTAACTTTTTACAATGATAGTCAATTTCCCATGTATTATTTTTTCTATTCTTTCTTGATATATTTTCTTCTTTATCTATTAAAAAATACTCTCTTAGATGATTTTCAAATGAATCTAACAAATCCTGATCTTCATTTGTAAAATTAACTCTTTGCTTATTATTTTTACTAACAGAAATACAACCATCACCGATTAATAAACCCATCCAATAAGATAAGTCAGGAGTTAATTCTTTAGGTATTAAACAGTCCTTGGTTCGCCAGTCACATTCAAACTCATCAAAAGTTGGTAGTAAATTATTGTTGCCAAAGTAATTGAACCCCTTTTTAATTACTAAATAATCACTATTATCTATATTTGATAATTCTTTGTATTTAAAAGAAAAATCATCAGACAGAACAAGTACTCTGTGATCTATAGTACCAGAAACTTCATAACCTTTTTTAGTAACTATTTTTATACAATCCCTATCAGCATTTAACCATTTATTATTTATTATATTATTGTTATATAAAGACTGTACTTTAGTGTTGTTTGGTACAATAGAGTCATAAAATTCATGTGTAGTAGTTTTCAATCCATTTGAAGTCCAAAAGGTATCATAACTATTTGTAATTAAAGGAAAACATTGACGGAAGCCACTTCCCATCAAACCTACTCTATATCCAGGTTTTAAAAGACAACTAAGTACTGCTAGAACTCCTAGAATATAAGTTTTTCCATAACCTCTAGAAGCCACGACAATGGTATTATTTTTAAACCACATATCCTCAAAAACTACTTGCTGGATTGGAGCCAAATCCACCTTCAACAAATCCCAAGCAGCTATACATGGATTTTCTCTATAGAACTCTATGAGTTCAGATCCTTGATCCATTATTAAATCTAAATTTTTATTTCTTGACATTGTGGTTATTCTTCCTCTTTAACTTCAGTTACTTCTCTGTCTTCTTTATTACCAACATAACCCATACGTTCTCTACTATCCAATATCTCTCTCTTATCTTTCTGTCGCTGCTCCACTCGCTCTCGTAATTCTAATTTCTTATTATCCTCATAAGCCACAGCTAAATCAACTATAGAAAATCCTTTATATTTATTTGGATCTATTCTATCGCGCCTTCTATTAGATAGATTTTCTTTTAATTTACCAGTCTCTTTTCTCAATTTCTCTAGAGCACCTGAAATATCCATTTGCGAAACAGCGCCATCTTTACCGTGCTTTAATAATCTTATCTCTAATATTTTATTCATGGATAAAGTCATTACATCATCAACATCATTAGCTGTTAAATCATCGTCGAAATCGTTTAAATAAACATCAACCAATGCTTCATATATCTTTATTTCCTCATCACTAAACATATCCTTAATTGGGATAATGTTTTTCAATATTTCTTTAGCCTTGGGTGGGTTTTTTGGTCTTCCTCTTTTATTTGCCAAGATACCTCCTATAAAGAATCAAATAATTCTATCGGGTCCATTCCAATTTCTTCACAAAACTCTTTAAATATTACTATCAACTCTGGAGTAAGATTGTGGGAAAACAACTCTACATTAGATCCACACGTAATCTCCATTAAATTACTATTCCTCATAGCTTTAGTAGTTAGTATATTTTCTGTACTATCCAACTGCTCCCTTACCTCATTAATCCAGTTACATAGCAAATCATCATCTGCTCTGCAATATGTTTCTATTATTTCTTCAGATAAAGGATTAAGTCTTCTGAAATAAGCAGTCAATGATTTTGATATTTTATCTTTAGTCGCTTGTCTATGTCTTTGACCCATTTTAGACTCACTTATAGCACGCTTACTTTCTTCACTTAATCTTAATCCAAGCGGCCTACCTCTTTTACTCATCTAAACCTCCTCCACTGCCGAAAATGTATTACAACTACAACATATAACACCTACAGTATCTTTATTTGCTGATGTAATATTTCCACAATTACAACATTTTATTAATTTGGATCTTTTGGGTTTGGAAGGTTTACTGAATGAAAAGGGAAGTTTTTTATGATCGTCTGCAAATTTACTTTCTCTATGTATTCTTTCGTTATGTTTTTTTACACCGGCCTTAGGTTCGTATCTTCTACCAACTGATCCTGGGCTAAGTTCCTGTTTAATATCACTATTTTTTATTGCTTTGGATAAGTCCCTTTTAAATTCATTGTTCATATTATCTCCTATAATCTACACTTACTTCTCTTTTAGAAGCCACATAATCTGATAAATAAACACACATTTCTGCTGATGAATAATGTTCTAAATCTTTTTTCCAATCACCAGTACTCCAGGGACCATAATGATACCCCACACACCCACGAATAATCGTATGAGACTCATCAGTAAGTAGTTGAGTAGCATTCTGTACCTCATCAACCAACTTTGCGGCGAGTGCTGGGTGATTTCTAGTAGTATGTCCCGTGGATTTTAAGCCTTGTTTTCTTAAATCATGAATTATACTTGCCGCTAGAATTTCATCTCTATAATCCTCACAACCCAACCCTCTACACAGAGTATATGCAACTGTAAAAACCTTTTTAGTATGAATGATGGTACCATCCCAACTTAACTCATCAAGTGGATGATACTTACCAGACGTGCTTGCTGGGCAGTCAGTAAAAAAATAATCAGGAGCTGCTATGATACAAAGTTTGGTAAACTCTTTTTTACTATCATCAAATATTAATCTTAATTCTTCCTCAAAAACCTTTGCCTTTTCTTCTGGTGAAACCATAAAGCATTCCTTTCCTTTCCATAATAAAATTATTATTAACAGATAAAATGTATCTATAATAATATAATACACATTAATCCTCTTGTCAAGTACTAATAAGGCTTTAATGTTATATTATCAACATAAAGATTTACTTTCTCCACTCTGGTAGAATTATGGTTAGGATTATACCCAGCCTGTTTAAATCCTCCAGTCCTTGGAGAAGTAATGTCAGAGCTTCTATAACCTCTAGGATCTGTATCAAACTTATAAAACCTATCCTTCTTATCATAACTCATAGGATATCTTGTTTTGTATTTAACAAACTTGGGTTCTCTAAATTCACTGATATCTATAGGCATTCTCAATCTCCTTGATTTTATTTTTTAGCCAAAAAGACTCCGTCCCTCAGGGCGATGATTAATTGGCTTATAAATTCCAAGTTAAACTACCAAATTTAAATATTTTAGTTACATCTAAAAACTTAAAGTATTCTTTTTTCTTTGTTGAACCAAAAGTAACATACCTGCCGTAATTGAACATACCTTTGGAAATATATTGTTTTGCTTTAACCCAAAATAAATCTCCTGGATTAATCTTAGATTTTTCTTTCTTAATTGAAGGTTTAAATCCTTTACGATTCAACTGCAAAACTCTATTATTTCGGTGAACTTGTTTAATTTCATATGGATTACATCGTGCTTGTGTTGTTCCATTAGTGATCACAAAAGCATCATTTACATGTGATTTTTCTAAATTTAAATCAACTCTATTTTGAAAAGTAATATTCCCGTAAGTTAATTTACAATCTAAATCTTTGAGGAATCTCTTACGAATTATATTCATAAATGTTGCATCTTTAAATGACCTAGATTTTTTGTTCCTTAAAATGTGTTCTTCATTTCTTTTGTGTAATTTCTTATGACAACTTTCATGTAATAGTGCCCAATCCTTAGATCTATCTTTTTCTTTACCAAAAATATGGTGTAATCTCCAAGGATTCCCCTTCTTATATTTTTTATTGCAATATTGACAAGTTCCCTTTTCTCTTGCTAATAAATAAGCGATTCTATTTCGATATCCATACATATCTCCTTGTTGATATCCAACACCATCAACATTTGGATTTTCTATTTTTTGAATATCAAACTTTCCAACTTCAATAATGATCTCATTAATTGGTAATATTTGTTTTAATTTCTCAATTAAATTCAAATGAGTTTGATAACGTCTTTCAGTTGATGGTGGTAACCAGCCTTCTTTTATATTACGATTCAAGAATCTTGGTTTTCTATACCACAATCTATTTCTTCTGTTTCTTCGATACATCCTTTTTTCATCAAGACGTTCTCTTGTCTTGTTGTCTAAAATAACTGTTCCAGAAATTAATTCTTTAGATTCTGTAATACAAGAGAATCCAATATTTTGATAACCAGAATCAATACCCAGCTTAATATTTTGTACTTGGTTTTCACATTCAAAATTTAATTGAATTGTGAAAGGGAATCTTTGCACTACTTTTGCTGCGCCTTTTTTAACTAATCGTTTTGATTTAATAATACTACAAGGCATTAACGGTTTACCGTTAATTGATTTTACAAACACTAATGGTTTTAATGACCGCTCTGTTTGCTGAGCTTGATTCACTTCGGGATTGTTAGAACACGTTTTTAAACTATTCACACTAAGAGTTTCCTCTTTGTTTAATGAATAATCACAGTCGCATTGATCTAGTGAAGCACTCAATGGTGTGTATGTATTTCTTTGCTCTAACTGCTGCATAAAATCTCCCTAATCAACCTGTTGCCCTCAAGAATCACTTCTCAAGCCTCTTCCTTTAGGGAGAGGTGATTGACACTCCTCTATCTTTATCTTCGTATGATGCAAATTCTTCTTTATACGCTTCTATAACTTCACCATTCTTAATTTCATTAGCCTTCATGGACGCCATTAAATCCATAGCAAATCCTGGAACACCGTTACCCTCCCACTCATATGATATGGTCATATATTCCTTATCGCCTTTTTTCACTACTACTCTTGCTGAATTATAACCATCTTTACTTTTAGAGATATGAGTATACATGATTTCTTCTTCTGTCACTTTAATATTCAATCCTTTAGCCATCTTTGTTAATCCTCCTTTTAATTATATTACCTTTAAGATTTTCCAAAGAAAATATACTATTAACAACATCTTTAGCTATATTTTCCAAGTCTTCTAAACTTCCGTTATTATCAACATTAAAGTCTATTTTAACATTATCATTATCTAATGCAGTTTCTGAAATATGATTTGAATTATGTATTTCATCTTTTAATTTTCTGAAAACTCTTATATGATAACCACCTCTATCATGAACTGCTTTTATTTCATTCAAGTGTCGTCCATCTGTAATAATTATATTTTCGTACTCTTTCTCTTTAACTACCTTAAACAAATGATCCACCCAGAAATTATTATTTATAGTTCTATAAAATTGACCATATTCCTGAAGTATTTCTCTGGAAGTCCAATAAGTAGGTTCTCTACTATCAACAGTGTATGTGCTCACATCACTTCTCGGATACCTATTATCTGTTGTTTCTTTTTCATTTCCCCAAAGCTGTTCCCAACTTAAATCAAAATCACTTTGAACTCTTAACTTAAGCTCATAAGCAAAGGCCATAATTACAAACTGTTTACCTAATATCTGGTACATCTGCTCTGCTAAAAAAGCAGATATGGTATCTTTTCCAGCTCTTGCAGCTCCCGACACTGTAATTAATATACTCATTCTATATTCCTTTCCTATCTTCTTATATTTTAAATTTATCTATACCCTTCCTCATCTTATCCCTAATTCTCTTTAGATCTTTTACCGCGGTCTTCATACTTTTACCGGCTTCTTCTATTTTGTATAAATTATCATCCCTATTTATCTCAGTAAATTTAACAACATATTCCTTACAGAGTGGTACATCACATTTACGAGAATACTCATTACAAAAACACTCCACACTACCTTCTTCGGTGAATTTGGTCCAAAGTTTATTAACCAATTTCATTACTCCAGTCACTTAAAATAATAGACTTATACACAGTAAAATATTCTTCTAGTAAATTATCTCTTTGCTTAAACAAAGAAAGTATTGAAAATTTAGATTCAGGTGTTTTATTTATAAGACCTGAAAAAACATCAATCTTCCTTTTCAATGTCTCCCTTATCTCTATAGCATCAATCACAGTTATGTCTTTATTACCTAATCTTAACATAGACTTATTGTTAGATCTATTTAGAATTATAGAAAAACTTTGTAACTCAGAAATAAGATTAAATAATTCTGAAACTGTATTATCATATTCTTCTTTATCCACACAACCTTTCTGTTCCAATCTTCTTTGTAGTTCTGGAATTTTTGTCTTTAAGGAATCACGTCTAATTATAAGATCTCCTACAAGCATTAATTAACTCCTTTGTAATATAAACACTCTTTGTCGTTTAATATTTATTCTATGTTATTACCACAATGTCTACAATATTTAGCAAATGATCTAGATCTTGTCCCACAAACCTCACAAACTAATTTAGTCTTAGTATATATAGGCTGCTTTATCTTCTTGGTTTTCTTCTTATTATATCCATTCAATTTAATACATATAACACTTGAAGTTTTTTCAAGAAGGTTTACATTCCCATATACAAAACTTTCATCTAATTTAGTACCATTCACAGTTATTCCTTCCTCCGTTTTTGGGGAGAAATTACAACAACTCATTGAATATAAGACGTTGTGATTATCAAAAAAATCTCCAGTTGTTTTAGATGAATAAACAGAACTATCTCCGGTTTCAAAAAATGGGTAACTACGCCTATAGCCTGGAGTGGGTGGCCAATCTTTCATAATTTCCTGAATAGACTCCCTTGGTATTGTTTGCGACTGTTCAAACCAATATTCCACTCTTATGATCCCATCATTCGGAAGATTCCCTCTATGTTCAGAAATTCGTTTAGTCTTTCTAGTAAATTTAAATTTATTAGAAGACTTCATTCCTTTCATGAAACCATTAACAAGTGTAGACGAATTTGGCATAATAATTCTACAATTACCATCCAAAGCGTCTTTACCATCTACTGATAAAGTCGCAACTGCCTTCCTTGAATCAAGGTTTTTCATGTAGATAGAGTACTCAGTTCCAAAAGGTAAAGTAATCGCTCCATCCCTTACCCTCATTATCTTACCATTACTCTTTACTTCAACTATAAAATTATTTTTAAATGTCATTTTAATCTCCTTTAACGGACTATCAGTTAAAGCCCCATATTATTATTTTAAACTGATTGGTTAATAATGACAAAGAGTGTTATATTACCAATTAATCTTCCGGTACAATATTAACTGCCTGTACCATAATTCTACCGTCTTTGTCAATTTCTTTAAGTTGAAATGATACTGTTTGGCCTGCTTTTAAAGTTTTATAACCGTCCATAAGGATGCTAGAATAATGAGCAAAACACTCAACATCAGGGTCATCATTTTTCAAAACAAATCCATAGCCTTTTTCATTACTAAACCATTTAACTATTCCACTAATTCTCTCTTCCATTGTCTTAATCCTCCTAAAATTAATACATTTTGAGTAAATCACTCAATATAACTTCGTTATAATTATGTGTAGCATCCTTTAATTTCAACTTTTTAAAATTACCGCCCTCTCTATAATCTACATGTATCCAACCATCTTGATCTGGATATTCCAATATTAAAGTTCTAAAATCCAAATTGTTATAAATGAATTCGACTATATGGAGTAGGGTTATTCCAACAATAATGGGTTCTATATCGGCCGCTTCACCCTTACAATGATTACTGGATTGACTACCTCCAATTACTTTGTTCAATTCACGAGATCTGAATCCACTAGTAATTCTAATTCTACCAAATTTATCTCTCAATGGTTGTAACACATTGACCGCAAGTTTTTCAATATTATCCCATTGATTAATATTAGGTATATTGGGTATACCCTTCTTAATAGCAGTATGAGATTTTACAAACTCACCATATTTAAAATTATTAGCTTCTGGAATTTTATCTACTAAATTAATCATAGGTTCCTTTGTTTAAATCTCCTGATATATAAATATTTTTTACTGTTGTCAAATAATATAGAGGTTACATTATTTATCAAATATTTTTTTGACATCCTCAGTCCTCACAACTGTGCTGCTAAAAGTGCTCCATTTGCAACAGCTTTCATCGGATCTTCAGCTCTACGTACTTCACTAATCTTTATAGGAAATTTAATATTATTTAAAGCGGCCTCCACTTTTTTGGTAAATCCACCCGCTAATGAAAGACCACCAGATACTACGATCGGTACTGGTTCTTTAAAAACTGGAAGTTCCTTCTTTCTTCTGTTAAGTTCAAATGCTATGTTTTTAAATATATAATTAATAAGTGAACCATAATAAACCGACACAGCCTCACTTATTTTTTCTGTAGGATTAAACAAATCTATTCCAGATTCTTTCTCTAATTGAACTAAACTTTGTGAGATATCTAGCGCGATTCCAACAGCTTGATCTATATAATCACCACCCCTTGTCAAACTAAATTCAACTAAAGGGTCACCTTGATGAATAACAACAACATTTGTCATTCCCGCGCCAAAAGAAATACAAATACCAGTAAGACCTTCATCAAGTAACTCACTTAAAGCGATGGCAAAAGCCTCATTAATTGGTTGAGCATTATAACCCATTTGAGACAAATACAAATTCATCATTTCAGTATGGTATACAACATCAAAATGAGAATCAATTGGTTTCGCGGGTACAGAGTAAACTGCGGCGTCTCCTTTTTCTCCCTTACCTATCAAATTCTCAATCAACAGTTTGAGCATAGGTAAAGAATCTTTTTCTTTGGGAGATACTACACCTTTACGTAGAGGTCTTTTAGCAACATCATTTCTTTCGATGGCAATGGTTAATGCGTCTTCCCCAACTACCACAAAATCCTCACCATCCACTATGAAGTTAGATCCTTGTTTTTCCAAAGACATTCTTATTGAATTTTTATTCACCTCTGATTTTGGCGCGAGCCTATAAAAAGCATCACGCTGCATCTTGAACACCGGATTACCCTCAACATCAAGTCTACCTGAGACGATCATATTAGTCCCTACATCTATACCAACACTACTCATAATAACCTCCTAACTAATTTATCTTTGATGGAAGTTTTCCACCAATAAGATTCTTTAGTTTATTCACTTTTTTAGAAATATCTTCTTTTTCTTCTTTAGAAATATCTTCAACTTTAATGAAAGATTCAAGATTATCTCCAGAATCTTTGTCAAGAGGATCAACAAAAATATTTTCCATTTTAGGTCTATCAGGATCAGTCGATATTTCTTTGCCAACATGTGTAATAGAATTTTTTAAGGACATAATCACATCATCTTTGCTTTTTATAACCTCATCTTTAGTCTTTAACTTTTCCTCAAGCACTTCTACTCTATTAACTTTAGACTTTAAGGCATTTAGTTGTGTTTTTAAAGAACCAACTCGTTTCTTAGATTCTATCTCATATTCTTTTAATGTATCCCTTTCTAACTCTAAGGAGGTTACTTTATTAACAAATCCTTGTTTGGTTTCTTTAACCGCTTGTTCGACTGCTTTTATAATTTCTGTATCCACATCCTCAGCAGTATAACCTCCGGCCGGTGTGGAGATAGGTTTATTAGCTAATTCTTTAGTTAATTCTCTAATTTGTTCTTTCAAAGTTTCAATAACAATAGACTGAGTATCATCACCTACCATACCTAATTGCTGTCTTCTCTGGAGATCTCTAGGTCCACCCCTACCAAGAACTCTACCATCCTTAGTCATATCTTGATTTCCAAATTTGTTATATTTTATAGCCATAACTACCTAACTCCTTTTAGTCTGGACTTCATCAATAAGTCCATATTCTTTAGCTTCTTCTGGAGTCATAAAATAATCTTTTTCCATATCTTTCTTAATTTTACTAATTCTCTGGCCAGTCATCTGAGAATAGTGTTTAGCCATTTTAGCGTGTAACTTTTTGGTATGTTCAAATTGAGTCTCCATCTCATTAAACTTACCACCAGTTCCAGCAGACAACTCGTGAATCATAATATCTGTGTTGGGTAAGCAAAACCGCTTACCCTTCGTGCCGGCTGCAAGAATAAAACTTCCGGCGGACGCCACTGTACCAAAACCTATTGTTGTAATATCAGGTTTGATATACTGCATCGTGTCGTAGATAGCATACATAGAGTCGATACGACCTCCTGGAGAATTAATATACATATAAATATCTTTATCAGCATCAAACGATTCGAGAAAAAGTAACTGGGCTACAACCGAGTTACTCATATATGATTCAAACTCTCCGCCTATAAAAATAACTCTATCTCTCAGTAATCTCGAATATAAATCATAAACTCTCTCACCATCTTTCCCCTGTTCGATAATGTGTGGTATTGACATATTAAATCCTCTCTATTAAATCTGTTAATTCAAAATCAATAATTGTTAGATTGTAAAAGTAAATAACTACAACCTTTTCACGGTTGTTATTTTAAATATAATACACTTTTAAAGTTTGTCAAGTAAAAACTTTAAAAAAATTAAAATTAGTTTTTAATCCGCTGCCGGAAATTTCTAATAATCATGATAATGAAATTTCTTCAGCAAGATTTTTAGAAGAAATTCTGTGATACTTATAAAAACAAATTTTATATTTATTCTTCATAATTTTCTAGTTTTTATTTTCTAAAAATAAAATGTCTGCTATATATTAAGTACTAGATATATATAAATAGGGTGAAAACGCTTACGACATTCCCTCAGCGAATACCGTAACTTGTAATATCGACGCCAAATTTAGCAATATCCTTAACCATATCAGATATTTGTTTCGATTTATTGCTTTTGGTTAGTATTTTGTCCATCAAAAGGGTGCATTTTCCATTAATTATGTCTCCTAATTTGTAAATATTAAATCTCTCCTTCCCCACATTTAACTTAAAAGTTTTAACAAATCCTAGGTCGTTTAGTGATTTTATACGTTTTGATATTGCAGATTGAGATAGATCTAAATACACACTCAAATCATTTTGTGAATATCTAGATACTACATGTCCTTTTCTAAAATATTCGTCATACAAATTTATCCCATCTATGTGCCAATTAACTTTTGCTGTTATAGCGTACTTTAATAAATAAAAATATATTTTTGCTGGAGGAGTTCCTATAAACTCCATAAATACCTTAGTATCAAGATATGTATCCTTGATATAAAAATTCATATAATAACCTCTCTAATTAAAATCTTTCTGTTAGGACCTCAGGCTTATTGCTTGTAATCAAAACAGTGTGCTCAAAATGAGCACTAATACTTCCATCCTCAGTTACTACGGTCCAACCATTATTCAGTCTTTTAGTTTTATAACTACCATTAACTATGATTGGTTCTATAGCCAATACCATCCCAGATTTCAAAAGTAGCCCCTCACCTCCTGAGCCGCTATTTAAGACCTTTGGTTCTTCATGTAGGTACATGCCTATACCATGACCAGAGAAATCCCTAATAACGTCAAATGAGTGCTTCTGAGCGTGTATTTGAATAGCGTTCGAGACGTCACCAAGTCGATTTCCAGATATTGCTTGGTTTATTCCTTCTAAAAGACATTCATAACAAATTAATAAAATATCTTCGTATTTTGTTTTTCCAATAGATATTGTAACAGCAGAGTCTCCGTAAAAACCATCTTTACAGACACCTAAATCTATACTTAGAATTGAGCCTTCTTTCAGTGGTATATTATTTGGAAATCCGTGTAGTATTTGGTTATCTACAGACGTACAAAGGGTGTATGGATATCCTTTGTAACCTTTGAAGGCAGGTATACCTCCCCTTTTACTGATTAGATTTTCAGCAAAACTATTTAAATAATTTGTAGTTGTACCAGGTTTAACTTTAGATATTAATTCATTTAATACACTAGATACTATTTTACTACTTTCTCTTATTTTGTTTATTTCTCTGCTTGTTTTTATTATTACCATTACATGTCAAATACTTTAAGATGTTTAATAAAATAATTAGGTTTTTGTTTAGGTGTATAGATAGAGCATTCTATAACAGCGTGGTCTAAATCCATTCCAAGTTCGTTACAAAATTCATGTTCCATAATTACCTCCTCATTTTCCTCGTATTGTTCGTCAAACGAAGGTATCCATTCTTTTGGAAACAATGGTATGATAGTTCTTATAACACAGTGCATACATTCTCTACAAACAGATTCTTTTAAGATCTCGTCGTTGTACATTACGATGCCCTCCTAATTTTATTTATCTAAACAAATTAATTTTTATTTTCCATTACCCTCCTCAGGATTTCTTTCCCGTTGTAAATAAGATCTATGAATAGTATCATCCGATTTATTACCCTTTAGTTTGCATAATACTTTTAATCGTTTAATTTTACTATTGATACTATCAGCATTTCTTCCAGGTAATAATGATTCTAATTCTTTAATTGTCATGTTTTCATAGTTCTCTATAAGTATTCTTTCTTCAGAGAACCTCCAACTCTTTCTAGCCATAACAGTCTCCTAATCTTTTCCGAAATAATCTTTCATACTAACCTTTATCTTCACCGTCTCAAGTAATTCTTTCATGATTTCTAAAACCTCTGGGTCTGTGATCCTACCTTCATCCATAGTTCTGTTGATGTTTTCTAACAGATCTATCTTTTTGTCTTCCCAGATAGTTTTTGCGGCGCTTAATTCCCCTTCTACCATAGTAGACCTCCTTGTATAATGTAATTAAATAGGGTTTATACCCTATATTGTAGACATTATTAAAAAAACATATTAAATAAATAGTTAGTTTATTATTTTCTTGTTTAATTTATTTCTTATTCTATTTATTTTATATTTATAAATTTTATCAAAAAGATCTTTATTAAGTTCTCTCATTTGATTCATCATAATATACACATCAACCACTTCTTCCATGAAATCCTCTTCGGTAACTCTACCTCTTTCAAGTTTATTGATAGCCGAAAGTAATTCCCCACACTCTTCTATCACCATTCCTATTTGAGCATCTTCACCCCATACATCAAGTGCTTTTTTATAGAGATCTTTATTAGAACATTTACAACTTTTGCCGCAGGTTTTTTTATCCATAACTTTCTCCCACGCTTCATTTACTTTTTTTTGGTCTATTATTGTTGATGTATCTATTTTAAATTTACGTACTTTTGTTTTGTTCATATTAATCCTTTTCATAATCACTCTTAGTATAACATGTAGGACAGGCTTTCATCCACATCACAGCAGTGTCTTCATCATAATGCCTGCGGGCAGCATTTTTCAACAACCACTGAGAACTATTACAACCCATACAGTAAAATAAAAGCCATTCTTTACCGTGTAAAGCGGTGGCACATTCCGCACATATCGGTATTCTTACTTGTGAATCTATTACTACCCCCATATCACCAAAATTTTGACATAAATAATCTATTGCTGGATGATTTTCGTTGTTACTAGAAGGGCTGTGTTTTAAATGACAAACCTTACCGTTTAATTCTGCTAAGGCCATAAACTCCATAATTTGTCCGTCCATATGTTCCATGGTAATTATCCTTTCTTTTCCTTGTTTAAATTTTACTACACAATGTAGTGGATATATTTTTATCAAAGTAATTTAATACACAATTAGTTATTGTATTAATTCCTTTATAATCACCATCTACTATGTTAAATTTCCAGCTTCCTTTTTCTAACACATCTGTTATAATTTCATCTATGTGTTTTGCTTCTTCAAATGTTTGACTTCTTCCAGATTCTTCATATAATTTAGTTCTATTTAAAAAGAAATTTAAGTTATTAAACTCAGCATTTAAATTATAAACTAAATCAAAAAAAACATCATCGACGTTTGAATACAGTTTACCATAAACCACATTGAATAATAACGGAGCATCCGTGATGATTACATCTACTTTGTTTTGTAATCTATATAATCTGTGGTGTTGTTTACCAAATATATAATATTGATTTGATATAGCTACATTTCTTTCTTCCCAAGTCAGGTCTTTAGCAAATTCAGTTACTAATTCACAATTAACACCGTGAAGTTTTAAAAGTGAAAACACTCCAGCTGATAGGGTAGATTTGCCGCTCCCTGGTCCTCCAAATAAATTTACAACAATTGGCTGCATAACTAACTCCTTTTCCCTTACTATATAATATCTTACTCCTCTAATTGTTATTGGTTGTATTATATTGTTTATACTTACACAGTATTTATCAAACCAATCACAGTATTTATTTCCAAAACGTTCAGCCAATATTATTTCTGAATGAGATAATCTTTTTGAATCCTTGGTATAAATACCATATTTATTCATGAGAAGTTAACCCCCTTTGTATGGATGTCCATGCCTATACTGCCATTGACTAATTAAAATCTTTTTACATTCATCATCTAAAGACTCTAATGCCCATACATCAGCTTCCTCATTGTCTACAATATTTCCGACAGTGTGAGCAATCTCATGAGCTAATATTATTTTTTTTTCTTTTTCATTTAATAAATCAAATTCAATTTCGTTTATAAATATAATTGCTTTGTCTCCATAAACAGATGCCAAAGCATACTTCTCTTTTGTATCTTTTAATACTCCCAATAATAATGAATTTTGTTTTAAATCACAAAACTCTTCTTCGTTTAAATAAACTGTAGTTACGGAAACATCTTCATATTCATATTCCATAGTTTTAGTTAATCAGCGCTAACAGAATAATTAAAGTTATATAGTATTTTTATATAATTTAACATTGAATCTATAAGACCAATCAGTGCTAATTGCTCCTTATTTAGATTTCTATCTATGTGTTCTAAAATATATCTGGTTTCTTTCCAATACCATTTAGCAAAACCTATAGGAACTATATCTACATTTATGTCAGATATGTTGTGAAGCCTATCTACCAATTTTATAGTTAATGCGTCACTACTCATGTTATTTATTTTTTCTACAAGGTATTTCTTTTTACCCATTTTTTTCTTTTCTATCTTATCTGATGTTAATTCTAAAACTAAGTCTGCGCTCCTGATGTTAAACTTATTTACTATTTCTATTAATTCAACTTCTGTGTCTTCAACTATATCGTGTAATAAACTGGCTATTATCATATCCTCGTCTTGTCTTAGTTGGTTTATTACGGCCGCTACGGCCACAGGATGGGTTATATAGGGTTCTTCTGTATGTTTACGCACTTGACCATAGTGGTTGCTTTCTGCGAACGCGTAGGCCTTTGACACTAATTTAGGAGTTAGATCTAAAAAATCTAATGAAAATAGTCTCATTATGTTTCCTCCTTTCATCTTATAAGGTAGTTAGATTATCATTATTAAAGTTTTTTTTAAAAAATGTTAATTATAGAACTTGACCATGATAAACCTATTCTTTGTAGTTTCTTTTGTCTATTCTTACTATACTAATAATTTTACTAGCGACGTCGCACAATGAATTGTGCTCCTTTACCTTACCAGGATTTTCGTATATCTCAGCCGCTATAGTTCTCAATTTATCATTTATACCAGCACAGTCGTTAATTATTCTTACACACTCTACACAATAACTTTTATTACTCCCAAACACCTCGTAGTTATTTACCTCCACTAAATATCCCTTCCTAAATATCTTCCTACAATTGTGACACTTATTTTTATTAAAAATATTAAAGAGCATTAGTAACCTCCTCTTGTTCCTCTTTTTTAATATTATTTCTATATTTAGTTCTAAGTTTTTTTAGGTTTGGAGATATAGTTAGGTGTGTGTAGGTAGTTTCCTCCTGTTCCTTAGAAGGTAACTTGTCTGAATTCAAAAACCAGATTAATTGAGATAAACGTCCCATTTGAAACTCCTTAAAAAGATCTTTCTTGGGTCATTGTTTCTTCCACTGTTGAAAATATTTCTATAAAACTATCATAGAAGAAGTCATCAGTACTTACCAATATATCATAGTCACGTATTGTTTGACTGTATATAACAGCAACTACTTCACCATATTCTGCTTCCACGAAATCTACTTCTATTTTTTTATCAAATCTGAAACCATGTTCTTGTAATATTAAATTTAAATGACTGTAGCTCTCTATCTCATGACTCATTAAAGTACATGTCACTCTCATTTAATGCCCTCCTATCTGGTAGGACTATTACTTTTTAGTCCTCCATTTTACTTCTTTGGACTATTTACCACTATATAGTTTTCTCCTTGATATTTGTATAAATTTAAATACTTTTTTTTGGGTGAAACTCTTATTCACTTTTAATATCATCTTGTACACAGATATTGATATCATATTTTTTAGAAATATCTTCTTCCATTTCTTTAATGAATTCTTTCAGAGATTCACTTGCCCAACTTACATCGGTACTATTAAGGTCTAAATCTTTATCCATAATTATTTCCTTTTAATAAGTTTTGATTCACCAAAAACAAACATATGTAAGATTTCAAATGACCAGGCCCACCATGGTACATAAAATTCAATACATTCAGGCATATCATTATTTATTTGTATACCATTTCTACATGATCGAGTTTTTAACCACCATCTACATAAAACTTTCGGTAATCCTTTCTTAACAATCATAGTTTGTTTTGTCATGGATTAACATCCCCTATTAAAATAAATCAATTGTATAATCATATGCCCAATCTTCACAATCGAATTCCTCGTACTCAAATTCTTTATCTAACAATCTACAGTTTAAATAACAACTATCTATATCATTAGTTCTACTGTTTAATATGTAAATCAAATCGTGATAATAACAATTGGTGCAACATTTATCATAGTCTGCCATAGTACTTTTCCATTTCCTTAATTGCATGCTATCATACTCTCCATAGCATAATACACTTCAAATAAGAAATCCTCCCTTTCTTTACTTAGGTTTTTAGTAAACCTGAATCTTTTAATATCATATAATTCTTTAAGAACATATAAATGCATTTGTTTAATTCCTTCAGAATCTCCTACATAGTAACTATCGTAAAAGTTTATAATATCTTTCTTCATACTGTTGTATAATATATCCATACTCATCCTTATACAATTACTATAATCATCTATATCAGTTTGTCAAGTGTTATATGTCTATTTTTGGATCTACTGCGTCTGAATGTTCACACAGAGGACAATCATTAGCATCCCATGAATTCATCTCTATATCTATTAGAGATCTTACTATAAGGTTATATGGGTTCCAATTACCTCTGTTACAGATGCAGACTACTCCTAAAACAAAACCACCTAGATCTTCAATGGCCCGCGCTGTTTTAATTACTGAACTACCTGTTGTAATTATGTCCTCTACTATTAATACATTCTTACCTTTGATTGGTTCATGGAAACATTTTCTAAATACCATGTCGTTATCTACTTTGTCAGGATAAACATAAGGTATTCTTAATGAGTATGCTACATGAGCAGCAAGTATTGCTCCGGCCATCGCCGGCCCAGTTATAAGTTGTGTTCTATTAAAAGAAAATGCAACATCTTTTGTTTTTTTTAGAACTGTATACATTGTTGGTAAATTAAAAAATAATTCATCCTTATTGATATATTTATCTGAGTGCCGCCCTGAACTTAGTTTGAAATGTCCATTCTTTATAATCTTATTTATATGTTCCATTAATTACCTATTATATATTTTTTTTAATATTTAAGAATATCATTTGGCCCAACAGCGTGTGCAACAACGTTTCCAGATTGATCTTTATATTGTGTTCCGGGTATATAAGTAACTGTAGTGTCTTCACATAATCCAGACAGGATTGTTTCACAAGAAGTTCCAGCCGATGCCGTCATGTTTGCGATTCCAGAAAATTGAGGCAAAGACAATGTTTCGCCAGAATTAAACAAGGTTAATAAATAATTATCGGTTGTGGACGGATAGCTACATAAAGTACATATTTTATTAGATTTCGCAAGAACTGTTATATAATGTGAATAAGTTGGTATTTGCTCTTCAATTTTATATTGTTTCCAGTTTATAATTCCATCAGTTATTGTTATCATATAATAAGATGTATTATATCCATAAAATGCAGTGCCTCCTGCTTTTTGACCAATTATAAAAAGTTTATTTGTGTCTATCAAACATCCACTAAATTCGTTATTAGTACCGAAACCAAAATTAAGTGAAGAATTATATAATGTAGTTAACCCTGTTCCTCCCCCAGTAATTTCAAACGTAACATATCTTGTTGGGAAAATTACAATTACTTTATTTGTATCATATACAAACATCTGTTGTTCTGCTCCTACAGTTGTCCCAGGCGGCTCATCGGTTGGTGCCATAGTCTCTGTAATTGTAGTTCCTGATACACTGTACATGGCCATATAATTGATATCATCGAGCGCTATTATAAACTTATCAGTGTCAAACGAAGCAATTGCTCCTTTATCCTGTCCGTCTGCTGGAGCGAATGAAACCCCAGTTCCTGCAGTAATTACGGTTCCAGCCACACTACAACATATAACTTCATTCACCCCTGCCGCCACCAAAATTACCTTATTTGTACCTATCGCCATTGAACATAGTAAATACCCTGCCGCAGATCTTAATGTATATAGTGTCCCAAATGAAATAGTAGATCCAGATACCGTCGCAATTATCCCTGATAAATAATTACTGTTATTTGAATCACCATATGCAATAAATACTTTATCTGTGTCTATTTTTATACATTGTATAGTATTGAAAACGTCCGATCCATATGGATTATAGGCACTCCAAGTGTATTCTGTTCCTAATTCATACGATCCATCATCTTTTAGTGTAATTAATCTTGCTTTACATGTTAACCCAGTAATACTATAATATATAACAAATAACACATTATCACTTATTTGACATATATCATGACATGACCCTGTTGCTCCAACCATTTTTTTAAAAGGAAAAGTATCTTTATCAATTTTATCTAATTGATCGTTTGAGTTGATATTTACGAAATCACCTTTTTGTAAATCTTCTCCTGCAATTTTTCTTGTGGTTAATGATCCTCCACCACCAAACATAGATCTATATGATGTGTTTGTCATTTTTTTATCCTTTATAGATTATTTTATATCTCTTATAAAGCAACGAATGAATCATTTAAAACATAGTTATCACCTTCCCACTTATACTTTCCGCCTATATAATCAGAGACACCAGAAACTGTAGGCAATATAGTAGCCGTATTGATAAGATCAGAGTTACTACTTCCCATATCTAATACAGTAAAATCAGTGTATATTAATCTGTTTGCCTCAATTATTGGTTCTTCTTCACGCGCATATTTTATAATATTTGTGCCTTGTTCTACAATTAAGTATGGCATATTATTCTCCCTTAGTATTTTTAATTATAAAATTTATCATACTGGTTGGGTTGATCAACCTGGGGCAGCAGCGTCAAAATCTGGTTCATGACGAATTTGCCATTATCTATTTGTCCCCTTATTTTTATTATACTTCATAACTTCTATTATCTTTTCTGCTAATTCATCATCCCTATCAGTGTTGGGATTCATTTTAGAGCCTTCTATATCAAAAAGTTCATTATATTGGCCTCTTGCTACTTTAATATGTATACCGGATTTTTCATAATCACTTTCAAATATTTTTTCGGCCACTTCTGACCTGATATAATAATAGATCATAGGATTATCCTCCAAGGTGAGACTTAATAGTTCTATATAATATAAGAGGATAGTTTATTAATAACTATATGTGTCTATAACTTCTTCTTCTAAATCTATTAAAAATTTTACATAATCTCTTGCCGCCTGGGCAGTGGAAAGTGACTCTATTTCACGCCAATCAATTAACACATCTTTTTCATATATAGCTTTTTCTATAGTAAATTTATAAAAGATCTCTTCTCCTAATCCTTTTAAATTACCAATTCTATGTCTATGTAATATAGGTTTCTTAATTATCTGGAATCTGGCTTTTTTATCAGGCATTATAAACTCCCATATTAATTTTTTTAAAGAAATTTAAACCAATAAAACACTTACATACGTAATTACTCCGTTATATCTTTAATGTTTATTTAGGTAGATCCTTTCCGTACTGATCAATCCAACACTCTTCCCAACTAAGTTCTCCGCCATTTGTTATTATTCTATTCGGCGGAGGTAAAGGTTTACCGTCCTTCCTTCTATATAACCACGCTCTACCATCTCTTCCCTCACAAACCATGATATCTGATGAAAAATCACTATCCTTTAATTCACGTTTCTTTTTAAAACCATTCTTAAAAATATTAAACATACATGCTCCTAAATACAATAATCCTACAACTAAATACATCCACGAATGATAATCATCCATTATTTATTTTTCCTCCAAAATTATAATACATACTTTAAGCAAATCTATAGATACACTATAATGCTATACCTTTTCCCAAAAATCATTTTCCCTTTGTTTTTTTATGTCCCTCAATTCTTTTAAATAATTTATAACTAAGCGTGCCTCTCTTTTTTCATTAGGCATTACATATATAAATTTTCGTTCCAATTGTTTTATAAGTCTGTTAATCCTCATTACACAACAATCCTATTTGCCCACCCTTCATCTTTATTTATTTCATTCTTATCCCTTAATAACTTTAATTTAGCAATCGCGGTACTATCGCTTGCATATATAAGTTTTCTGCCTTCTTCTACACAATCATCCCAAGTCTTATAAATACTAAAACGTTGAATCTTATAATAAGTATTAAATTGAACTTGTTTTGATACAATCCTATATTCTATACTCATCATAGTCTCCTTTATACACAGTTATTTTATAAAAGACATTAACCTACTAAAACCTCTGGAAAACCAAGCAAAGATTCTTATATGAAATGCTACGACTTCTATTGTTTCTATAACTTCTCCTTCTATTATATCTTCTGCCTCGGCCGGCGCCTCTAAATAAGGGGCAATGGTTTCTATCACTGAGTCGAACATACGCTGTATCTTCTTATTCTCAGTAATGGCCACTGCCCCTGTTTTAGATTTAAATTTTTCTGCTATCTCTTTTTTGAGATCTTTTACTTCCATTTTTTCTCCTTGTTAAACTACGAAGTATTGTTTAGCCAGATCACAAGCTTCTTCGATTGTTTTAACCCACACATCAACTGTTGATCTTACAAACGGATGATTAGCAAGTACATGATTCTTAGGATTATCATCCACAATACCAATAACACACTTATCTGGGGAATCATAGTACCAAGCCAGTTCAAACATCGTACCTATAAATGGTTTTTCCGAATCATAGATATTGAAATTAGCAAAAGCCATAGTTGAATTTGCAACATATGTTCTATCCTTAGGTACAATTACATCTACTCCACTTGTTTTGTAAACTTTAAGTCTTAAAGGATCTTTACCTTGTTTCTTTACATCCTTATTAAACTCATTATTACAGGGGTTAATTAATTCAAACTGGGGATGATTTCCAAGATTCATAACAACTTCCTGTCTCCAGTTATAAGTATCTTCCGCGTCTACCGAAATTTGACCAATTAAATAAACAATATTTTTCTGCATTACTTACCTTCCTTTTCCCTTTTAAAATAAAATATATTAACTAACTCTCTTCTATTATATACACAGTTAGTTAATTCCCATCCTTGTGAACCTATTTCATTAAGAATTTCATTTTGTCCAATTATATCTATTCTACTGCCCATTTTTTTTATCATGTATTCCCATTTTTTCTTGATCATTTAAAATCCTTTTTTGTCAATATTCTTAATAGCGGTTTTCTTTATATAAATCCAATACTACATCATACCCTTCCCAACTATCTACACCTACTGACTGAAGAGCTACAAGAAGTCGTTGGTCATTAAGTAACTCATTATACTGTTTCATACTAATCTTTACTTCTTTTAAATTCTCAAATGTTTCTTCATTATTGTGTACCATTAATGTACTCCTATTAAATTTCTCCATTTTCAATTATCTTTTCATCCTCATAAGGTGCCAACAGTTTTCTTTCAATCTCTGTAGCACATTGTCTCAGTTCCCCACAAAAATTTTTATAGTTGTTATAACTAGGCACTATATTCTTTTTACAAAAAGCAAATAAAATGTAGTTTAAATCACCATCAACTTTTACACCTACCTTTCTCATTGTTTCAATTACCCTGTCCATAACTGGCCTGCTTTCTATTTTAATATATGGCATATCTTTTTCCTTTCATTAGTTCATTTTTAAATTTTCTTCGTAAATCATTGCTGTTAATAATGGTATCATTATTTCATGGTGACCTGTAATCGAATAACCATTTCCTCCTCCCATTACAGGACGTTGTACAACATTAACCCTTGGCCTGTAATGTTGTAACATATCAAAATTTGCTGTTGTAAAGTTTGTTACACTTCCTGTAATATTACGCGCCATAGACAGTGATTTTAAAAACACTTCTGGCATTATTACAGCACTCCCAAAGTTTATTACAACACCTCCATCTCCTATCATACATATTACTGAAGCAAACTTTATAAAGTCATTATATGTAGCTTGTCCTATTGCTGCTGGGTCAACTGACATATGTTGATGTACAATGTCTGTACCAATGGCTACGTGTATTGTATATGGCACATCCAAACTGTAACATTGTTGTACTAACGATATTTCTTTATAGGGGTATTGTAATGCCAAAGGATACTGTTCTTTGTTGATTATATCCCCTAAGGCTTCACCAAATCCAGTATCATTATAGGCTGCGACCTTTGCCGCTGTATTTAAAACAAGTGCTGTATCCTCCGCCATACCAAATGAGCCATCACATATTTGGGATTCTACATCTTCTGACGTCTGGCCATTCATAGCCATCTCTGTATCATGTATTGCTGCAGCGCCGTTAGATGCTATATGTGTTATAAACCCATCAGCGATTAATTGTGTTAACAATGGACTACAACCAGTTTTAATTACATGCCCACCTATCATAGCGATAACCGGTTTACCATTGTTACGTGCATTAACTACAGATCTGGCAAGAGATACTATATCGTTTACTTTTAATGTTTTGGGCAGCATGTTTATAAAATTACGCATACTACTTCCAGTTATATAAGTATTTGCCATTAAACTACTGTTAACTTTTGATTTTCTTTCCGATGACAAATATGTTTTTAATTTGGATTTATCCATCCTAACTCCTTATAACCGTATTAAAAATAATAGAAACAACATTATACCAACTATCCTACCAAGATTATTATAGAACTCAATATCTTTGTTTTTTTCAAAGAAATATTTAGTACAACCAAATAATATTAATGGTATAGATGCAATTCCATATATTAATCCTTTTGTGAAATTTTTAATACTGTAGATCATTTTGTATTCCCTTATTTTTTATCTTCTTATAACCATATTAAAAAACAAATAAATATTAACATGCCTACCAATTCTGCAAGCTCCTCGTAGATGAGAAGTTTATGACGAAACATATTATTGATATCTTCTATAAGTTCAAACAATTCTCCCGGTATAGCCATAAGTCCTGAAAATAACCCTCTTGTTATTTCTTTAATTTTATTCATTACTTTCTCCTAATAATGTTACTTCAATAAGTTATCTCTGTTTCTTCTCCCATCACCTATTGTTTTGGTATATAAACAGTTACTGTTTTTTCTACAGGAAACACTTCTTGACACTTTATTTCATTATCAAATTCCCACGCCTGCTCACATTGTTGTTCTGTTAGACCTTGAGAATATGATGTAGAGTAAAATTTCCCATCGTGTTTAAAAATTAATTCATGAATTTCTGACCAACGACTTGTATCTATTATTTTATCTTTTATTATAATATCATCATTATCATACGGAAGTCCTAATTCATCCATCAAAAAAGTTTTTGTAAATTTAATTTGTGTCATAATTTCTCCTTATCCTACATACAACATAAATGTTATAAACGATACTACCGCAATTAAGAATCCAATTACCCATCCTACCATACTCCAATCATCATCAATAATACCCCATATAAGTAGTGGGAATGAAATAATTAATTTTGGTATTGTCATAATTCCATCCCATAGTCCTCCAAAAAATTCATTTGACGATACCCCTTTAAAAAACTCTTTCATTGTTTTTATCCCCTTTGTTATATTATCATTCGAGGAACGTTTATCCATTATTATATCAACCGTTCTATCCACCTTGTGGTATTGTTTAGAGGGTAAAGATTGATCGTGACCATAATTTTGAGCTTTTGACTTATCTACCACTATTCCAGATTTTATACGATTATAATTTTTCATTTCATTTCCTTTGTTATTATATATATAATACAAATAATACATATAATAAGAATCCAATTACCCATCCTGTCACTTCCCGATCATTAGACATAAATTTCCACAGATATAATGGTAATAAAATAATTGTTTTTGGTATCAATATAATTCCATTAAGAACTTCTTTCATTCTTATTTCCTTTTTGTATGTATCCAATCCATACTTTCAAACTGACGTTCGTCTCGGTGCCTACAAGTACTACATGGACTCCTCTCCTTTGAAATATTAGCCCAATAACAATGCACATCATAGAAACCATGCTTAGATTGATAACACCCCTTCTCTTGATAATATAATATCTGCTTTTCTGATTCGCTCATTATATTCACTTTTCCTTCTTAATATTATTTCTTAAAACCAATATAAGCATTATCGTGGTCGTTGTCAACCCCCAGCTGCTCAAATTTTTTTGTAATCACCTTATCAGAAGACCATCAATCCCTGCCCACGATGGCCTCGCGCGGTAAAATAAAGATTTGTTTTTTTTACTGCTGAGCACCTTAGTAATAATATAATAGTATAATTATACTTATATAGCATAGGTATGTAGTGGGTAGGTAGGTATGTAGGAGGGAGAGGGAGAGAGCATACACTAAATATGCTAGCATAACATAACAAACTTTGAGTTACCTACACTTTATAAACCTATTATACTATAGATACTATATATACTTACTATAGATACCTATGTTATATACTATATTACTAACCGGCCGGGTATCGTGGTCTAACTATTATAAATGACTCAACATTTATATTCAGGGTGCCGATTTAATCATGGTCAAACACTCTAAAAACCCTGAAATATCGCCACAGGGACCTCTCATACCGTAGAGTGAGTATTTATATATTAATAAAATTATAGCCCCCGTATTATGATAGTACATAATATAAGCCAAATGTATTATAATACAGTCTCTCATCCCGTCTTTTGACTATAACCAACACTAAAGGAGGATACACCATGTTCAATATAGATAATAGAAGTAACTTGTTCGTTAAGGACAATAGAGTAATTGTAGATTGTCCCTTCGGACGTTTAATCCACTACCACCAGTTCCCTACTCGTAGCAGGGCCGTTGCGTTCTGTAACAAACTGACTGCTATGGTAGCCACTGGTAATTTGGCTCTGCAAGCAGAGTTTTGGAAGTTACAGCGATTCAATCACGTAGTCTCTAAGCCCGCTTCTGCGGCTCAAGTGCGCTACATGGCTAAGCTGATGGACATACCTAAGTCTAACAAGGCACGACGTGCTGACTTATCCCTGCTGTCTAGTGAGCAGGCAAACACTGAGATCAAACGTTTACTTAATCAATAGTACTCTCATACCGATTAATGACGGTAATATCCTCCGACGCGTCTGGGGAGGTTTTAAACTTGACGTGGCTAAGCAGGTGGCCAATACCTGCACAAAGGAGTTATCATGACTAACAAACTCGTACGTATACTTCGTGCAACTATTGTTGAAATCAGGGTACTTTTCAGCCCCAGTGGTTTGGATGCCAAAGAGGTAGCCTTTAACCGCGACGTTGTGTACAACTGTAACCATTGCGGTATTGACCATGAAGGGCAATTCGCTGTAAATAACACAACTGTTCTCGTCTGCCCAGTACAAAGAATCATTGAGTTCTGCGGCCCTACAGATATAGTTGTGGCCAACGAAGAACATATCCGCGGTGATGGATACAGAGCGTGTATCCGAGGTGATGGATACAGAGCGTATTGGACTGTCATAAGGCCTGAAGAAGGCACTAACCAGTGTAGAGCCTACCTTCCTGCTCTTGGCCGCCACTGTAAGAATAATCGAGTTACCGGCGTCGACTACTGCCACCTCCACCTAAACACTGGCTCACACGCAGAGGACTGTGGTAACAACGTAGGCCGCATCAAAGGATCTACCGTAGGTCTTGGTCTTTAATCCTATTCCGCTGGTATACCGGATATAGTATACCATCAACAAGGAGACCATATGTCTGTAACCACGTTAGTTATGGTATCATCAATCACATGTATAATGTTGGCCTGTTTTGTATGGGCTATATAAGAACTCTCAGCCCGTTACATGAACATTAATCAATAAAGGAGATTAACATCGTGGAGATTAATTTAATAATAACAGCCGCCATCCTTCTTATCATTGTTGTTACAAGTTTCACCATCCTGGGTTTCAAATACGGCAAACGTGTCGGTATCAATGCTGGTATTGATATTGGTATCGACGTTGGAATAAAGTATGCAGTGAAAAGATTCAATGGAGTAATTAACCGTAAAATATCCGCAAAGGAGATAACCAATGTCTAAATGTATTAAAGAATACAGATTACTTACCAGTACCAATCCTTCCAATCTTAATCACCAAGTAAATGAATTATTGGAAAAAGCAATCGGTTGGAAACTCAGAGGCTATCATAAAGTCACAACGCCAAATTGCCATCCAAGGCACACTATATACTCCCAAACAATGGTCCGTTGGGCAGCAATGGTTGAATAGGACCTAACTGATTCATCCTCCGAGACACCTGGGTGAGGTAATAAACTTGGTGTATACAAACAATCAAAGGAGAAAAGATAATGTTACCAAACGAAAAATTAGATTTTGATGATTTCCGCTCTGTTTGTGATTGGAATCAAGCGTCAATAGAATGGACAAATCGTTGCTCAGCAACTAACAGCTATTGCGCAGAGGGATATTGTGGACCTTTTTCTATGATTAAAAAATTAGTTGAAATGTTAAATAAGGAGAGTAATCATGAATAA
>PJEL010000142.1_pt1 | contig 83190 bp, 61 predicted proteins | sample 1853271 | NCBI WGS metagenome assembly PJEL01 (sample SAMN08108733, study PRJNA415343) | Invertebrate metagenome, whole genome shotgun sequencing project. | host: Globobulimina | place: Sweden: Gullmar Fjord | collected 2015-08
CTCAAAGCTTTGTCTCCAATACCGAGAATGAACCACGTCTCCTCGTTTTCTGGGACTGAGGCAGAGTCGCTTGCTTTCAAGTGTAGACATTCATTGAGAAAGTCAAATTCAACAAGATGAATTATAGATTGGGGATTTGCGGCAGCATAAATGTCCCGAACAACTTGAGCGTGCGAGCCCCTTCCCAGGACATAGATAGTCTTCGGATAAGTGCCCGACAACGAGCGTGTTTCCATGTATAAGTATAGAATAGTGAATATAAAAGAGAAAGCATACAACTTTCCTTACAGTCTATGTTTGCAAGATGTCTCTATCCCAGTACAATCCAATACCGGTATACACATAATTCCATCATCAAACGTGAAAACTATCAGGCTGTACCCCGGGGGAGGCGCCGGCGCCGTAGCTATACGGCCGGATCCGGATCCGTATATACCGATATATCGGACTGCATGCACGCATGCGTGCAGTTGATCGCGCAGTTGATCTAGATCTGCCAGCCTTGGCCTTGGAATCGACATTGCAATGTTGTAAACAAGGTATGATTCCTATACATACAATGTATTCATTCATCACTAGTTTAAAATATAGTCATAAAATATGAATATAAATACCAATATTCGTATATCTTGGTGCACGTGTGAAAAACTATTGCATTTCTGCAGAGTAAGAACTGGGGTGCTGCACTCGTTCTAGAGCCCTCTTCATGCCTCAAGAGGTTTGTCACTACATCTTCAATTGTTCATTTGAAGTAAACAGTGCCGTAAAGGGGTCTCCATTGGTTCAGTGAGAATCTCAGCAGCTTTTGAATGCATCCTGTAACTGATGATCATATTACCACACAGAAATCATAGAAATAGTCCTCCAGCAAAAGCTCGTAGTATCCAGTGCTACCGTATTATTTTGGATATCATCGTCCTATGTCAAGACAAAAGCATAAAAAACACAAGGGCTCAGTTCGGGTGGATCATGCCCATGCCCATAATGCATCCCTGTACCATGTACCTTTAGAAGTTTGCGTCTTGCTTTTCTCATTGTTATTTCTTCTAGGCTATTTGTATCTGTCTCATCTTGATAAAACAATGACAAAAGATTTCAACCTCATACAGCCTCAGTACAAGCCAATCAAGCCAGAAAGAAAGGCAGAGATTGATTTTGTCAAGAAAAAGAATTCAGCAATGTTTGGGCATGTTGCCTTTCCAAATACAAGAAACATGTCCAAGCTGCTTACCTATTGTAAACCAGACAAGATAAATATTATTGCGAATGCAGACATTTTATTTGACTATACAATCTTGTTAGCAAAGAAGATTCAGGATGGCCAGGTGTATGCTCTGACAAGGCATGAAATGGATGGGCATTTCAACAGACCAGACAGCCAGGATGTCTGGATTTTCAATGGTTCGCCGAGAGATTCTCTGCCAGAAGACCTTTTACTGGGTAAACCTGGGGTTGATAATAGATTAGCTTTTGAACTTGTGAGGGTAGGATATCAGATTAGCAATCCCAGCAAATCAATCTTTACATGGCACATTCACCAATCAAATAAGAGAGAATACACGGCTAAAGACGTGGTACCACCTCCGTATGCCATTGTTCACCCCATACTTCTTCAAGAGATTAGATCAAACGAATCAACAAAGTTGGAAACATTTATTCATGGATTCACCAGAGAACAGATTGAAAAGATGCAGATCCAAAGATAATCACTAGCATTGGTGACCAGCTCCTGTGAAATATTCCCTTTTCCAGTATAACATTGATTTACCTCTGATAAGTAAAACATCATATGTATACGCATTGTTATTCTTATGACATGCCTGCCAGCTCCAACTCTTATCCCGACACGTGCCGATAGGAGAACCGGAACTGCAAAGCCAAGCCAAGCCAAGCGAAGCCAAGGGCGACTTAAACTTTGATTTGAGCCAAAAAAGATAAAATATTTAAGTAATGCGCCCTACAAGAAAGAAGGCAACAAAGTGGGGTACATGGAAGCTCATATCACTCCCTCTTGCGCTCTGCGTGGCCACTGCGGGCCTAAGCATGTGGATTGCGCAGCAAATTTCTTCTCCTAGTCATGCATTTGCTATCCTTGTCCCTGTAGTAATCAACAAGTATGATTGGAACATAGAATCCATTGGTGCGTGGCCAAAAGCATGCCAAGGAAGCCATAAACCTTGGAAACCTGACCTGGTATTTCAGGTCAACAATTTGAATGGTCTGTCCAAAGACACCATCTTGAGTGAGCTGAGGCACAGTATAGGTGAGAATCGAAAATGCTTCAATAAAATTTATCTTTCAAATGTCAACTTAAGGGCTGAAGATGACGTCTATCCCACAGCAGCCAACAAAATGTTCTTTTCTGGCTTTGCTGATGCCCAGCAGAGAGGGTATGAGGCTTTCTTCTGGATGGAGCATGATGTCCGACCCATAACAGAGAATTGGCTTGATAAATTGTACAAAGACGTCGTAAGCCATGAAACCAATTTTGTGATGCTTGGATCTATACCCCAAAATAAGGACTGGGCCTCTTACAATTTGGCCGCTCCTCATAATTTCATGGATCACATTAATGGCGCTGCACTGTATTCTTTGACACAAGACTCCATAGAGCTCTTTGATTATGTGAAACATTTTCATACAAAATATCCTTCACTGGCATGGGATGCGATGATAGCCATGATTTTCAATGAGTGGAGGGCAAATGGGAACATTGCAAGCTGGGACATGAGGGTAAAGTATGCATGCAAGTACCGATACCATGAATTTGTCTACAATAATATTGGTTCAAATTCCACTCCAGCAAAATATCCAAAAGGTACAATATTTGTCCATGGCAATACTAACTCCACGGGCAATCAGTTGTACCCTCTCAAGATGTAAGCATTGTTGGGTAGCAGAAGGATCTGTGAAAAATTGTCTCAAAGAAGCGGCCAGCCAACTCCCTCGACGCCACTGTATGCACTACAATGTGATGCCGATTAGTGCTCCCATACACAATATCGTGCCCATTAATGGGCTCGATCGAGCTAGCTCGATGCTGCATATGCATATATAGACTTAAATCTATAAGCTTGCAAGCTTCACAATAGTGTGCACAAATATTTGTCAGACACGAAAATAAAAAATATTACCAGTATAACAATTCATTGTCGGAGACGTGTCTCGGCGATTCAGCCAGTTTATATTTCCTTTGAATATTTTTCCAATATATTTATCAAGTTGAAAAGATCATTTGTATATAACACGAGGCCGTCATTGTGCCTTCAAAGAGAGGACTAAATGTGCTGGGGTTTCGACACGTAAGACCGTGGTTACATCCCGAATATGCTTCAAGAGTCTATCTCAACCTTCTTAAATAATATTTGCGTATGGGTTTGAGTGTATCAAAGCATTCTCGTAACACTGAGACAACTCAAAGTTGTAGAGCGTCCCCGAAACCATCTGCCAGATTTTGCGAGGACAAGGTTTCGGCCACGCAAACCGATACTGATAGTGATAACGAAGAAGAATCATTTTATTCTTGGTTTGTTATAGCAAACGAAACAGATAAGGGTCCAAATTCCGAGAAACAGCCGGTGGGGACTCTGACGTGTGAAGACCCTATCCAAGGGGAGGAATTCGATTCGGCTGGTTTAGCATCCACCGTAGACATGGGGGATCAAAACAATACGGTCAATGATTTAGGTGCGCAGCTCAAAGAGCAGTTGCACGTAGAAGAAGAGGCGTTGCATGGAAATCAAAGTGAACCCAAAGGACCAGAGACCTTGACACCTGCAGAGTCTCGTGCAAACCAAAGTTCGGGTACACAAGGCACAAGTCGTGGAGGAAGCGATGGAAATCAACAAATAGTACGGATGAGTACCGGGACATCTTCTGCCAGGTCTTCCTTTGCTCTAGACCAAGCTGACATTCTTGCAAACAGGAAGAGTCTGGAAGCTTTTCACAAGGCATATTGTCATCAAGAGGACCATGGTTTGAGATTCAAAAGAAGTGATACTAATACATCAGGGGATGGTCATGATTTGAATGATGTGGACTTTTTCACAAAATATGCTCACGATGTCGAAGTTTTAGTTGGCTTGGGTTTGCCAAGAGAATTGTGCAAAGAGGCGTGGATGCTTTCTGTGCTACCTTCTGAATGTCCTGCCCCTGTTTCTATGTTGTCCAAGCTTTGGAATATCCAGGAGTCAGCAGCTGAATCGTGCATGCTTTCTTTGGCAGAGCTAGGAGTGTTGAAGGTAGCACATCTTCCTGATGGAAATATATGGGGGTTGCCGCAGGATAACTTTATTCGACAAGTACAAAATCAGACACATAATGAAAACTGTCAAGTGTTATTTCATAGAAGCTTGGTGGAAGGGTATGCTAGAGATGCATGGTTTCATGCAAGGAAATCTGGTCCAGCACCAAGCAGCCTGATTACAGATGATACAATGCTTTTCTCTCTCTTCGCCTGCGATCTACTGGATGACGGGTACATTATCACAAATTTAGTGTATCATTTGGCAGGTGCACGCCTTGATACTGTCGTCAGGGCATTGTTATTAAGTCCAGAATGGCTTGAAAAGAAGCTCTTGTCATCAGGTGCAGCCCCGGTCATATCTGATTTCAGGAGGTATTTAATGATGTATAGAGATGAGGATGTTAAATCGGTATTAGAGGCACTGCAATTATCTCTAGGAGCCCTAAAAAATAGTATAATTCCAGGATTGCTGAAAACGCAACTTGCAGGAAGACTGATGATGGCACCTCTTGCATCACGTCTTCCTTGGATGATGAAAAATCCTTGCTTCAAAGCAGATGCAAAATCGCAGGAGATTGTTCCTTTGCCTATTCTCAATCCCTGCTTGGATCAGGCTGGTGGATTGCAGAGACTATGCCTGAAGGGTCACACAGGTGCTGTTGTGAAAATGGTGCTTTTACCCTCTGGGGGTGAAGCTGTTTCCGCATCACAAGATGGCACCATACGAGTATGGGATCTAGAGATAGGCAACTGTGTGATGACGATTGATGCACATGATGGGCCTATTACAGGCTTGTCTGTGACTTCTGACACGAGTCTTGCAGTGACATCATCAAAGGATGGGATGATCAGGGCATTTGCACTTGCCGAAGGGACTTGTCTGAGAACCTTTGGAGTGTCTCAACATCCATTAGATCATTTTGTATTAGATCCATTTGGTAGATTTGTCGTGACTGCGGACGTGAGGGGCAAATTATGCCTCTGGGATCTGGTCTCCACCACAACAATTCACGAGTCGACAGTTGGGTCCCAGATATCTTGCATGGCTCTTTCTCCTTGTACCAAGTATGTTGCAGTCGGGACGGTCAATGGGGATGTATATGGAATAGATATCGAGACATGGAAACTTGTGTCTTCGTTGCATGGTCATACGGGAGAAATTAGTGGTCTGTGTGTCACACAGAAGCTCGGTAAAATTGTGGCAACTTCATTAGATGGTGATATCAAGGTATGGAAGCGCGACGGAACATCCTTATTGAACATTAATACAGGATGCAGTATCACGTGTCTCCACGTGACGAAAGCCTATGGCAGGGCAATATGTGGCTATGATGATGGCAAAGCAGTGGTGTGGGATTTGACACATGGAAATTGTCTCAAAGTGCTAGATGGCCATAATGGACCAGTAACGTGCACAAGTATGTCGTATAACGAAGATACAATCATCACAGGATCCATGGATGGAACTGCAATAGCATGGAGTGCTGATTCTGGTGATATCACGAGGGTTCTTGAGGGCCACTCGAGCTCTATTCTATGCCTTGAAATGTCAAGAAAGGGAAGGTTTGCCGTGACAGGTTCAGGTGATGGCAGTCTACGAGTTTGGGATTTCAATGCAGTCAATTCTCACATCCCACATTGGCATGCTGGAAACATACGCGACCTTTGTGTCGGCAAGAACGGCATTGCAGTGACTGCTGGTGATGATTGTATCGCAAGCCTTTGGGATTCTTCAGTGGGTGAATTCCTTGGCGAGCTTAAACGGCATAATGTATCGATACGATGGTGCATCGCATCTGATGACGGATCAAAAATTCTAACAGCTTCTCCAAATAGAGAGATAAATGTTTGGAATGTTGAATCTCAAGATTGGATGTATGGCCTCCTTCCATCAGCTGGAAGCCGGGTCAAGAGCCTTTCTGCGTCAGATACCCTTGAACTTGCGGTCGTATGCCTATTTGACTCTTCTGTATCCTTGTGGAATCTCATATCAGGAGAATGTGTATGGGAAATACAGAAAAGGGGATGTATGAATAGAAAACAGGGGCACACGTCAGCCGTCAATAATGTCCTCATCACACATGATGGACACTATGTCATCACCGCATCCAAAGATACAACAGTGCGGATCTGGGACGTGGAGAATAAAACATGCAAACATGTTCTAAAGGAGCACGAAGACAGCGTTGTCGGGATAGAGTTGGAGCCAAACCAACGCACACTCTTGACATATGCCATTGACCACACACTTGCAACCTGGGACTTTGACACTGGCGAAAAGACATCCCGTGCAAAATTCAGAAAGCCCATTGCTCGTGCTCGCGTCTCAAAAACAGGAAAACTGGCGGTAGCCTTATCCGATGGCAATATTAACATTATAACCCCGGATACAGGAGAGGTGAAAGAAATCAGGATGCACTCGAGTGACATTACAGATCTCCTCTTCACAGAGGATGGCAGCATCCTTCTCTCAAGTTCTACAGACTGTTCCATCAAGATGGTAGATCTTGTAGAAGAACGAATACTCGGAGTGTTTATAGGAGACTGTCCAATAACCTCGCTTGCCCTGGACACACACACACGCCACATCATAGCTGGGACAGACCGAGGAGTGGTCATCTTTTTGGATGCATCATCACTCCTCCCTTGTTGACATACATACATACACGAGTATGGTATTACGATGACAATAGTTTCATCATGTTACACAATACGTAATATATACACCTTGAAAAACCGTATGATATAAAACTGCATCCATTCGTATCAATGGAGGAAAAAGTCTCCATAGAGATCAACGTGACTCAAAGAAAGATGCGTTGGGTTTGGTGCAGATTGATTCGGCATGGTCTGTAGAATCTTGAAATATCGAAACTTATGCCGACTATCCCCTTCTCGAATAGGCCACGATGCATACTGACCAGGCATTTTCAGAGTATGGTCATTCCTATGTGATATCAACGTGTCCCACGACGCTCCATCCACAGATCCCTGCAAGCACCAATCCCGAAGAAAATCAGATGACCCATCATGGCGAAGGGAATATCTCGTACATCGCAGTCGATGACGTTCGCCTAGATCTAGTATCCACCAAGACTCGAGTGTCCCATGGTCTGTCCTTCTCGGACCAGCAAAATTCACTCGAGAAAAACTCCTGTCCACAAGAGCTTTTGGGTCTGTCCCACATCTGCTTGCCGGACTACTTGCAGTCACACCAAGACGACCAGCAGACATGGGATTCACCCACGCCTGTTTTCCATAATTCGTTCCTATATAATGACACACGCCATTTGTATCGCCATTATACATGAATACCAAAGGAACACACCCACGAGGACATCTCTGCCGAAAACGCATGGACCCATGCAGATCCAACAACACCCGGTCCACCACACCATTCACTGAAACGGAAGGATCCAGTAAACTTTTCCCATCTACATCAGGCTTGTTGTGTGCAAATTCAAGTGCTTCCCGCACCAAATTCTGAAGCACCACGCTTCGTACATGGAGAGAAGATGCCTGGATCCGTTGCAAATCTTCCAGCATCATGAGTGGAAACCGTACGTGAGGCAAGAGAGAATCAGCCCCGCTATTATAATACACTCGTCGAGATTGCGTCTCTTTCGTCGGTGTCCCCGGACCTGCTGACAAGAATGCATCATCACCACCAGCCCATATCCACACAGCAGTATACACAACCACTTCAGGACATGGAATGGATTGATGTGTGATGATCCGTTCCATCACCGACAATGGCAGTGATCGAAATCCATCCCTATATTCTTCTGTAGAAGACAACACTTCAATATTCGTCGCTGCAAATGATACAAATTCCTCCAGGACATTGTCCTGATCACCATCACAACACAATGAATCCAGTGTCACCAACACCTCACACACTGTACCAAGAGACACCCCATCTGACAACCTTGCAAGACATACATCTGACAGCGTCGTATCTCTATTCGACGGATCATCCCCACAGAGTTCAGGACCATGCCTCGATACAGAAGAAGAAGAAGAAGAAGAAGAAGAAGAAGAAGAAGAAGAAGAAGAAGAAGAAGAAGAAGAAGACACCATTCTCACATTTCTGTATCCAACGTGAGAATCCCAGCAACTCAAACCAACATATCGAATACCTACAACAGGATCCTCATCCTTCCACACGCAATAACATTCCACACGTTCTTCTCCTAGAAATCCTAGACGGATTTCACCACGGTCGTAGGATACCCAGAAGCAACGAAATGCATCCCCACAGAGTTCCATAGGGTGCTGGGAAGACCCTATCCCACCAGGCGTCTGAACCACACACACCACAACCCCATTCTTTTCAATCTTCACACAGCTATTCCGATGACTTCCTATGATGATTGTATATCCAGACATCCTCCCACCACCACCATACCACGAACACCTCCGAGACCCAAACTCTGTCGTGAACAGAATCGTCGCATCATTCGTCCCCCGTGCTTCAAAATATAACACATTCGCACAAGAATCTTCTATAGCATATCCATCTCCAGGCAACCATGCACATTCCAGAGGAGGAACCACGAGCACCTGTGTTACACTATACCAACCCTCGTCGGATCTTTTTCTTCTCGTCGTCCATGTCGTGTCGTTGTTACAGATGTCTTGTTCGTCTTGTTGTTCGTCTTGTTGTTCTTTCTTTTCGACACGAGTAGGTCGTGTGATACCCATCGTCGTGGTAGTAGTATAGGGTCCACCACCACGACAATACGGTTCCATGGCCATGGCATTAATAATTCATTCATTCATTCATGAAGGAAGGAAGGAACCAAGTATCTTTTTTGTCTCCATATATACAACAACAGAATTACGTAGTATTCTTTGTTTCTACTTTGTTGACTCGTAGATACCGTATACAGTATCTACATATCAATCTCTGCCATACTAGTATGGCAAGGAACCCTCTATAGCTCTAGGTAGATCATATATGATCATATGCCTCATGAGGCATACAGGATGGATAGGTTCACATGCATGTGAGTCACTACAGAGGTCTCTTGTTGTTACTACTACAGATACAAAATCCTATCTAGATAGATCTGATTGATCTTCATATGCATATGCATATAGGGTATATATGACTGACTGACTGACTGACTGACGAATTCATCTTTGAAGAATCATCATCATCATCATCATCATCATCATAGAAAAAATCATAAATAAATAAATAATACAAGAAGAGTGACTAGACTACTTCGACGACAATGCAACAACAAAAGAAGAGTCTCCTCCTCCAACAGGGAGGACGATTCGTCTCAGGAATAGTCCAACGTCTATCTGCTGCTGCTACCATAACAGTACCACATTCTACTACAATAAATGAATCATCATCTTCCAGGAATCAGACAATACGACATACGACAGTGCTCTGTGTTCGAAAGGGAGAGGATGTGGTCATCATGGCAGATGGCCAGGTGACGAGTGGTTCGTCTATTCTGAAACCAAATGTAAAGAAAACTCGGTTATTACAGAATACAGATAGCATAGGTGCATCTCCTCATGCGAATATCGTCATTGGAGGGTTTGCTGGTGCAACAGCTGATGCATTTACTCTGTTTGAACGGTTGGAACAGCAACTCGAGCAGCACCCTGGACAACTGATGCGTGCAGCTGTTGAATTAGCAACCATGTGGAGAATGGATAAATACCTGAGACGACTGGATGCTTCTCTTATTGTAGCGGATAAAGATAGTAGCTTGCAGATTACAGGGAATGGGGATGTGGTGGAACCACATGATGGCATCTTGAGTATAGGGAGTGGGTCTCCATATGCTCTGGCTGCAGCGAGAGCGCTGTGTGAGGCATGTGACGATATGGATGCTGAGTCTATAGCTAGACGTTCTATGAAGATTGCATCAGAGTCGTGTGTATATACGAATGATAGATATAGTGTACTAAAGATTATTGATGGATCACTAGCAGATTGATTGACATATTTTACATGTACATACCTAGACTTTATTATTATTATTATTATTGTTGTTGTATTACATTGTAGTAGTGAAAACTCAACATGGCGATACAGTATAAAGAATACACGTGGCCAGAGCGAGAGGATGCCAAGGGGAATGCTCCGGGATATCACTCGTTTTGGAGAACTGCATCGAAACGGAGTGAACCTCATGATTGGGAAGTATTTTTAGATCTCGTGAGTGTTCAATTTGGGGATGATGGTTTGAAGGCAGCGATTGAAAAGGCTAGAAAGGAAGGGGTCAACAAAGAGCTCAAGACAACTCCTGTCGTGTATGAATATGCCTTGGTTCACAGGGACAGGCCGAAGAAGCGTGTCAAGGTATATCTTGGCAAAGCAATGAATTTTCAAACATCTCAGGATGGATTGTTACAAGAGACGGGGGAACTGGCAAAGTTTTTCAGACTGGCACTGCAGCACAACTGCTCAGTCTATCGCAGATATGTATATTATACTGCGCATGATATGGGTGATGGAAGGGATAGGAAAATTGATCCTGAATGCTTGATAGAGCGTGCGCAGAGTAGATTTCTCTCCTACTATGATTATCCCTGGAATACCCAAAAGGGTTCAACTGGAGAGCGTGGTATATACCTTGTTCCTCACTCTGAACTCTGCTGTATTCCCTCTGGTGTAGATGTGATTCGTATCCATCCCAGTATGATGACGTGATGATGATGGGTTCATATGTATGTATGTATGTATGTCTATATACCCTGTATGTATAGTATTTGCAAATAGACTACTAGATGTACTCCTACTCCTATTGTAGAAATAGTAGTAGTAACACGTTATGTTGTTCCATCGACAGATGGAGATTCTACTACTTTTTGTTTTTGCTCGTCATGGATTGGCTTGACGTAGAGAATGTATGCTCCTAGTGATGCTACAGTCCATGCTAGAATGTTTTGTCGTCTTCCCATACCTCTTCCCAGCAGGTGTGACACGGCTTGTTTCAGCATCCTGATGATGGATGTTTTTTTTATGTATGTTTTTGTATAGGGAGTCGTCGTACTACAGGTACTGTATTTGTTGCTTCTGTGTATGAAATGAAGAAGAATTTAAAAACAAGATATCGAGGAAAAATAAAAATATTAAAAACATAAAAAAATAAAATCGAGCTGGTTAAATTTGTTTTTAAAACCAGTCCGGTACAAAATAAATCAAATACATTCGTTCAGAGGGCACACGGACGTGGTATATGGAATTCATTGCGATTGATATTTGAAAATGAATGGTATGCAGGAAGGAGGGGGTGATATGGAGATGCAGGATGCTCCTGCTCTTCACACGCCACATGGCACCACTGTTGATGATACTCGTCGTCCGGGATTGCCAGGTACGGGGTGTATTTCACGGCATGTGTCTCATACACTGTAAAATAATAGTATAATATTATACATGATATGGTTGGTATGTGGATACCACCGTCCTGGTGGTATCCTGGTGGTATCCAGACCAGATTGAATCTTGACTTTTGTTGTTGGTGTAGGTGACGGAGGCGTGTTGCTTGGACTGACGACGGAATCGGCTCTGAAGGGCCAGTATGTGTGGAAGATTGAGAATTACTCAAAGCTTCCGGAGCGAGTAGAGTCGGATGTGTTTGAAATTGGAGGGTATCAATGGAACTTGTTGATGTTTCCTCAGGGGAACCAGTCGACGAAAAATCAGCACATGTCTCTGTACCTTGCTGTTGCAAAGTTTCCTGGGGAAGATCAGGATGATATGCAGCGAGGTGCGCAGTTTGTGTTGACTGTGATTCGTCAAAAGGAAGGTGGTGATCATGGTGTTCTTCCGCCAAAGGATGCTCGTCATACATTTACAGCAGATGCAAATGATTGGGGTTTTACTAGTTTTGCTCCACTGCATATGCTGTTAGATCCGGGTAATGGGTACTGTGTGGATGATACGGTGATTATTAAAGTTGATGTGACTGTTGGTATCTATGATGATCCATACCCCATGGATTCTCGCAAAGAGACTGGATTTGTGGGGTTGAGGAATCAGGGGGCGACGTGCTACATGAACTCTCTGCTACAAACATTGTATAATATAAATGAGTTTAGAAAGGCGGTGTATGGGCTGCCGACGAGCGAGGATGAAAGGCCATCTGAGAGCATGCCCCTGGCTCTACAGTCTGTGTTTCACATGTTGCAGTTTACAGATGGTCCAGTGTCTACCAAGGACTTGACGAGTTCTTTTGGATGGGACACCATGGATGCATTTCAGCAGCATGATGTGCAAGAGTTGAATCGTATTTTGTGTGACCGGCTGGAGGAGAAGATGAAGGGTACTAAAGTTGAAGGGACAATTAACAAGTTGTTTGAAGGGCAGTTTACAAACTATATTGAATGCATCAACATAGATTACAAGTCTATAAGGAAGGAGGCATTTCAAGATTTACAGGTTGTTGTGAAGGGTTGCAAAAATATATACGATAGTTTTGACGAATATTGTCAGGTTGAAGTGCTGGATGGAGAGAATCAATATGAGGCAGAGGGTCATGGAAAACAGGATGCGAGAAAGGGAGGTCTCTTTGAGTCCATGCCTCCAGTTCTTAATTTGCAGTTGCGTCGATTTGAATTTGACTTTGAACGAATGATGATGGTCAAAGTTAATGATCGACATGAGTTCTATAGCGAAATTGATCTTGATGTCGTAGATCCTGACACAGGGGCTCTGAAATACTTTTCTAGTACGGCTGACAAGGCTGTCAGAAACAAATACAAGTTGCTTGCTGTGCTTGTCCATAGTGGTGGTATTCATGGAGGTCATTATTACGCATTCATTCGACCTGATGGAACCAATTGGATCAGATTTGATGACGAAACTGTCACAAAGGCGACTGATGAACAAGCAATCCAGGAAAATTGGGGTACACCAGAGGCATCTGCAAAGCCATTTGGAAATCAAAACAGAGTACGGTTTTCGAACGCATACATGCTTGTATATGTGAGGGAGAGCGAATGGGACTCGATCATGTGTGATGTCACAGAAGATGATATAAGTGAGCACATTCGCACCAGGTTGAGAGCAGAAGAAGAGGAGAAGGAGAGGAGAAGGAAGGAGCGGGCAGAGGCACATTTGTACACCATGGTATCTGTAGCCACGGATCAGGATTTAAAGAGGCAGATAGGTTCTTCTGTATTCTTTGACCTTGTTGATACTCCATCGATTGATATTTCATTGAAGCTTCCAAAGAAGGCAAAGTTCTCCGAGGTTCAATCAGCCGTAACAGAAAAGACTGGGATTGCTGCTGGTGACCAAAGGTTTTGGGAGTTTATTAATCGAGACAATGGCACAAAGCGACCACAGAATGTTTTAAGTGTAACGGATCAAAGTTTGATCAGCGATCTGAAGGGCGTTCGTGCAATGAGACAGGGTGAAACGACAAAGGTCAATTTGTACCTGGAGAAGTTGCCACCAGAAGATGTTCGGGTGCCTCTCGGTGACACAACTATGTGTGTGTTCTTCAAAAAGTATACGCCTGATAATGGTTCGCAAAAGCCAACTCTTGAATATGTGAAGCAAACAATTTTATCAAGGACGATGAAATTTTCCCACATGGTGCCTACAATCAAGGCAATATGTGACATACCAGAGGATCAGGAGTGTGAGATGTATGATGAAATCAGATCAAGCCCCCAAGTAATGGTTGAAAAGATTGATGTGGATTCGACAGCTGAGGACCTCAACATATCTGATGGAGATATTATAATTGTTCAGAGTGTCTGTGCCAATGACGAGGCAGAGTTTCCAACAGTCAGGCACTTCTTGGCCGACGTGAAGAATAGAGCAGAAGTGATATTCAAACCATTGTCTCCATCTTCTGACAAAGAAGATCGAGAAAATACATTTGAGATTACATTGTGCCGAAACTCCCCATATGATGATGTCAGCAAGGCTGTTGCAGAACACTTGAGTCTTGATCATCCTCTCAAGATACAATTCACAGGACAGTCAGCATTTAGTTCGGTACCTAGAACACAGCCAATAAATTACAACCAGGCATACAGCCTGATTGATATGTGCAAAAGTGGTTTTGTGCTATACTATGACATCATTGACAAACCACTCCCAGAGTTTGAAAAGCTTGTTACCCATAAAGTGGTGTTGCATGACTCAAAACATGATGAAATGACAAGTGTGACTGTCACTATTCCCAAGGATAATACGGTCCAGCAATTGTTGGATCAAGTCAAGGAAAAAGCTGGTGAAAAGATTGGGGCAGACGATGTCCTCCGTATAATGGAGATTTATCAGTGGCAAATTTGGCAAGTATTTGACCCAAAGCTCCTCGTTGAAGAGTATTTGGAATCAAATACGGGTCATTTGAGAGTGGAGGTGGTCCCAGCCCATCAACATGATTTGGATCAGGAAGGCAGGCTACATGTTCAGTGTCTTCAAGTGGAAGAAAAGGAAAACAGACCAAACCAGGCATATCCCTTCAGTGACCCATTTATTATGGATATATCTTCTTCTGAAACTGTGGGTGAACTGAAAGAGCGTGTCCAAAAGGAAATGCAGGTTTCTGATGAAGACTTTGCTTCCTGGAAGGTTGTTCTCGTGACAAGTCTCATGTCAATGGAACCATTGCAAGATGACGTTGTCATTGCCGACAAAATAGTTGATACAGGAGCTGGCAAGCTCTATGGTCGTCACAGTAGAGCTGTTATTGGGTTCTGGCATGAGAATAAGAATCCAAGGAGAACACATGCCCATATTCACAGACCATCAGGAGGTTATCGTGGCCATGAAAGAGCCTTGAAAATAAAAATGTAGTCATGTAAGACCACCTACCTAGATCAATATTTGCTCAATTATAAATTTACGTCAAGTATGTCCAATGAGGACAGGAAGGCACGCCTCAAGGCTCTGCGAGAAGCAGCTGCGAGGAAAGAGCAAGGGAATGATGCATCACAGGAGGAAGACACTGCGCCTACAGAAGGTTCCACGCTAAAGTTTAGAAATTATAGAGTTAAGGATGAATCCATAAAGCATGAAAAGGTACGTGGCTGTTGCCAGTGGAGATAAAAGCAAACTATAGTTGCTCCTTGTCAACCTGAGCACCAAGATTATGAATATTGTTGTATGTACAATGTAGGTTGAGCAACGAAAGGTTCAAGATGACGATATCATCAAGGTAGATCTAGAAAGGGTGATTGGAGCAGAGCCAGCGGAAGTGATTGCTAAAGTAGCTCCCAAGAAACCAAACTGGGATATTCGAAGGGAAATTGCTGGCAAGTTGGCAAAGCTGGAGAAGAAAACGCAGCGTGCCATAGCTGAACTCGCGGTAGAGGAAGATAAAAAACGAATGAATGTATAAATATTTACATCATGGGAAATATATATTCGGAAATGCTTTGCTCTTGCAATCATGATCACCAATAAAAAATGTCAAGCCTCTGCAAGAGTCAATCTTGGTACAATGTTCATTGCCTGAAGTTCCTGGAAGAGCAGCTTTGCTGCATAGGGAATCTTCATCTTGGCCATGTGATCAGGGATTTTCAGAGATGGGCACACTGCTGTTTTCCTCATGGCATCATAGTATCCCATCAAACCACAATGAGTACATACTTGCACCTCAAACTGGTCTGAAGATACCATGAGTCGTTCAAGCAATAACATCGATGACCCGTATCCAATGAGACAGTCCCGTTCCATCTCTCCCAAACGAAGACCTCCGTCCCTACTTCTACCTTCTGTTGGCTGACGTGTCAGAACAACACGAGGGCCCCTGGCTCTTGCATGCATTTTATCCATCACCATGTGCTTCAACTTTTGATAGTATACTGGTCCCATGAATATATATGCCTCCAAAGGATCTCCGTTGATCCCCGAGCAAAGAAAATCTTTGCCACTGTATGAATATCCTGCGTCAATCAATTCTTTGCTGATTGTTTCAACAGTGTCTGCCTGTCCTGTTGGCTCCCCAAATGCTGTTCCGTGATGGAATTTTCCAGTCATCACAGCCGCTTTTGATCCTATGAGTTCGATCATTTTCCCAACAGTCATACGAGATGGAAATCCGTGTGGATTCATGATTAAATCAGGCACAATTCCAGTCTCTGCAAATGGCATGTCTGCCTGTGGAACAATGAGCCCAATCACACCCTTTTGTCCATGCCTACTACTAAATTTGTCTCCCAACTCGGGCCTTCTGGTATGTCGTACGAGAACTTTTACTAAACACGAATTTTCATCGTTACTAGTTAGAAGGACACGGTCTACTGCACATTTCTCTCCCTGATATCCCCTCCACATGACCGGGGCTGGCCTATATGCTGTGTCTGGCAAGGCTGCGGGATTTTGCACCGGATCTCTGGTATTCAAGGGAGTCTGTTTGTGCACAAGACATTCTCCTTGTCCAAGTTTTTCTCCTGGAGATGCTACACCATCAGAATCTAGCACCTTGAATCTCGATCCTCGTATTCTCGAGCCATCTCCTGCTGGGCGAGTGATTCTGTCCTGAGTTCGGTTGGCATGTTTTTTCAGATTTGTCCCAAATTTACGCAATACTGTACACCTACCAAATCCTCTATCCAAAGATGCTTTATTCATAATGATGGCATCTTCAATATCAAATCCAGAATACGACATGACAGCAACTGTAGCATTTTGTCCAGCTCCAAGCCTGTCAAAACCAATCAGCTCGATTGTTTTTGTTGTGAGGAGTGGTCTCTGGGGTGACACAAGCAAATAGAGCAAGGTATCCATTCTATCAAGCTGATTAAAGGCAACATTTCCCATTGCTTGCTTTCCCATGGCACATTGGTACGTATTCCTAGGTGACTGGTTATGATGAGGATATGGAATCAACCCAGCAACGACTCCCAAAATTGTGAATGGTTCAATTTCCAGGTGAGTTGTCAACGAGGTGCAATGCTTTTCATATAGTGCCACCAGCATATCATTTTCTTCATTGACATCGAGATATTCGATCAAACCATTTCTCAAAAGGTCATTGAATGTCCACTCGTTTCGCTTGATTTTGTCAAGATGCTCCTTTTGTATCCTAGGCATCCCATTGTCACAAATGATGAGTGGCCTGCATACTCTGCCCCCGTCTGAGGCGATTTGCACGGTATCATGTTGAGATGAAATTGAAACAAATTCACCGATTTTACCGCATCGTCGAAGACTTCTCATCGAATCCATGAATTTCATCGGCCTGCTATGGATACCCAAGATTCCACCATTGAGGAACACAAGACATGCGCTGTTACCATGGAGCTCCTCCCCAGATGCCATTGTTACCGGCATGATGCCTAATGTGCGGGCGAGAGAAACAATCGGAGCTTCTTCTTCATCTGTTGTGACATGGGTCATGAGTGCAAGATTTTTAACGAGCCCGCAACTCTCTCCCTCTGGTGTATCTGCTGGACACAGCATGCCCCATTGTGATGGCTGCAACGCTCGTGGTCCACTAACTTTTCGAGTTTTTTCGAATTGCGATGTGATTCGAGTCATCATTCCAACTGCAGATATAAATGAAAGTCTAGAGAGCACCTGAGTAACCCCCTTCCTTTCCATTCTAAATCTCTTGATGCTCCAGTTACCACTGGATATAGCATGCTCCAAACCAAACGTCAGAGTGTCTGTTCTAATGCACTTTACAATATCAAATTGAGCGATACGGTTGGATTTACTCAGATGGTGATCTGCCTGCCTCTTCAACTCTGAATTCATTCTCTTGAATAAATCCTCAAAGAGCAATGCCAACAAGCCACCAGCCAGCTCTAGCCTCTTGTTTCCATAATAATCCCTGTCATCAATAAACGACGGATCATCCATAGCCATGAGCATTCTCCTTACCATAACTGCAAGGTATGTAATCTTCTCAGAGTAATCAAACGCAATGACCGGAACATGACATAGAATGACATTGGCCAAGATATCCCTCGTCTCATCAATAGCAGACCTCGTTCTCCTTGAAAAAGCGCCTGTCGGCTTGGCACCAGACACACCTTTGATTCGCTTTGAAAGCCAATCTAACGCCTGGTGTTGTGTTACAATACCCTCTTCCGCACATGCCTGAAGGGTAGGAATCACTTGAGAGACCAGACTCTCCTTTCCACCAATGAGCTGGAAAATTTCCTGATCACTTTCAGCTCCCATTGCCCTCATCACTATAGCAATATTTGCATCCTCTACAAAAGCATTATGTCTCAGATAAAATTTCCCTTGCTTTATGACCAAAGTGGTCTTGGACTTGCGCTCATGAGTTGAAGATGTCACAGATGACAGAATCTGTCCATGAGCATCCACATCCACAATAATTCTATTTTTTGAGAGCTGCTCCTGTATCAAAATGACTTTTTCTGCACCCTTGATTATGAAATAACCCCCAGGATCCAGTGGACATTCTCCTAAATCCGCCATTTCATGCTCACTCTTTCCATTCAAAGCACATCTATCAGATCGCAGCATAAGAGGCATTCTCCCAATAGCAATAGCCCCTTGGTTTGGAGTTTTTCCTTTACGCACCATGATCTCTCTACCCCTGGTATACTCCACATCAACACTTATAGGTGCAGAGTACGTCATATCCCTCAATCGACACTGTTGTGGTGTCATCTTGGTTTGAATGTAATCCTCATCAATTACGGGGTTGCCCACATATATGTTGGTATATTTCAGGTAAAAGTTGGCATCCGTATCACACGTCACTCGTTCATTACCCTTGGCCCTGATAATCTTCTTCATCTCTTGATTAATAAAGTAGTTGAAAGAGTCAATATGCTGCCGAACCAACCCTCGCACCTTGAGAAACGCAGGCAGCAGTTCAGACTTATCTTGAGCGGTAGATATAGGCTCTTGCAACAAGGCTTTCACCGACATGCTCTTTTCATCCGCCTTTTTCGCCAAAACTGAAGGATGAATCTCCAGAATTTCCTCAGCAATGCCTTCCTCCATTCCTTCCTCCCCGGATCGCTGGGACCGTTTCGTAGGCATTCTATTCAAATCAAAAGCATGTAACTATTCGAACAAAACCACGGTTTCTTTTTTTCAGAATGAATGCTGCATGATTGTGGGACTGCATGCTATCAGAGCTCCATCATTGATGAATTCGACTATGGCATCCAGTGAATACAATGTTGAACAATATAAACTTAAATTGATTAGAAAACGTATGTAAGTAGACGGTAGCATACCATGCTACCAGAAATGTCTTCCTGAGTGAAAAAATGTCAAATAGAGAAATAAAAATTCTACGTGGAAATATAGCGGAAACCGTTATATTGTTATATCGCCCTTGGAAAGCGATTCTTTTCACCGAAGACATACTCGGGACGATCGATAAGCACCTCACAATATTTTATATCTCATTAAAATACATTTGAGAGGAAGCTTTTGCTACGCATCTCGTATCATAAGCAAGTGTTGTTCATTCGTCGTGTGATTTCCAACCAACGCGAGCGGCACCCGAACCTGTCGAAAAACAACGAATCACAACGTTCTGAACAATCAATATGCGTGAAATTGTTCATGTCCAGGTATGTTTCTGTACGGAGAGATGCTGAAAAGCTTCTCTGCTCGTGGTGCTGTCAGGGCAACGAAAATTATGGCGGGAGATCACACACCCAGGGTATCGCTCTTCGTGTGTTTTGATGTTTGGGTGGGATAAAGTGGTTTTTGCTGGTGTAAATGTGCACCGTGCGAACCTGGTGAAGGCACTCGTACTTGCGCAGTTGCCCGTTGTTGGTTGAACGTCAACGCGAGATAGGTGATGATTTCCTCCGGTCGGAAGGGCCCTTTGATGGGGGATGATGATCGTTTGACCTAACGACGTGTTATTCGTTGTGTGCAGGCTGGACAATGCGGTAACCAAATTGGTGCCAAGTTCTGGGAAGTAATATGTGATGAGCATGCTGTTGATGCTGTCGGAGAGTACTATGGAGATTTAGACCTTCAGTTGGAGCGCATCAATGTGTACTTCAATGAGTCTTCTGGTGGCAGATATGTTCCGAGAGCTGTGCTCTTAGATTTGGAACCAGGAACCATGGATGCGATCCGTGCCGGACCAATCGGAGAAATCTTCAGGCCAGATAACTTTGTGTTTGGGCAATCTGGAGCTGGAAACAACTGGGCCAAGGGTCACTACACAGAGGGAGCAGAGTTGATTGACTCTGTCATGGATGTTGTCCGTAAGGAGGCTGAAGGATGCGATTGCTTGCAAGGTTTCCAGTTGTCTCACTCTCTCGGAGGAGGAACTGGATCAGGAATGGGAACTTTGCTCGTCAGCAAGATCAGAGAGGAGTATCCAGATCGCATGCTGTGCAGTTACTCTGTGGTTCCATCTCCAAAGGTGTCTGACACTGTTGTGGAACCATACAATGCCACCTTGTCCGTGCATCAGCTTGTTGAAAATGCTGACGAGTGCTTCATCTTGGATAACGAGGCTTTGTATGATATCTGCTTCAGGAGCATGAAGCTTTCCAACCCAAGCTTTGCTGATCTCAATCACTTGATCTCTGTTGTCATGTCTGGAATCACCTCTTCCCTCCGTTTCCCAGGTCAGTTGAACGCTGATTTGAGGAAATTGGCTGTGAACTTGATTCCTTTCCCAAGATTGCACTTCTTCATGGTTGGATTCTCTCCACTCACTGCAAGAGGAAGCCAGGTGTACCGCTCCTTGACTGTTCCAGAGCTTGCTCAGCAAATGTGGGATGCCAAGAATATGATGTGTGCTGCTGATCCTCGTCATGGACGTTATCTCACTGCATCTGCCATGTTTAGAGGAAGATTGTCATCCAAGGAGGTTGATGAGCAAATGCTGAATGTTCAAAACAAGAACAGCAGCTACTTTGTCGAATGGATTCCAAACAACGTCAAGACATCCATTTGCGATATCCCACCCAAGGATTTGAAGATGTCAGCAACCTTTATCGGAAACTCTACCGCTATTCAGGAGATGTTCAAGCGTGTTAGTGAGCAATTCACATCCATGTTCCGTCGCAAGGCTTTCTTGCATTGGTATACTGGTGAAGGTATGGATGAGATGGAGTTCACTGAGGCTGAAAGCAATATGAATGATCTTGTTTCTGAATACCAGCAGTATCAGGATGCCGCTGCTGACGAGGGTGAGTATGATGATGACGATGAGTACTAAATCTTGCTTTGCAAGTATGGTGCATGTCATTCTAGTTCTGTAGAGTTGTAACATACTTTAAAATATACTAGTATACAATATCAAATACACTATGCATTCTTATTATCTGGCTGTTGCATGGCAGATGCCAAATACTGCATCATTACAAGGTTTTGCTGGGCCATGTCATCCTGGCCTTGTGTATTTGTAGGCACTACTGTTGGATAATTATTACTGACTGCATGCATCTCTGGTAACGAGATGACTACATCCTTGCCCATTCCATCTCCAGGAACCATTCCAGGATAGTGTGCTGGGAATATACCTGGAAATGCATACCCTTGCTGCAGAGATGGCATCTGTTCTACACCACCAGCAGATGTACATGTCGTGAAATCAATCATTTCTGCTTCTCGTATTGCATCTCGTATTTCATCTACTCCTTTCCAAATCAAGCATCGCTTTTGCTTTGTCGCCTGTCGTTCTTTGCCGACATCATCTCGAACCATTTTCAATGCACACAAGACACTCGCCACATCATATGCTCTCCGAAGTTTACTCTTTAGTGTTTTCCCCTCGAGCTTTCCATCCAACCCCAACACCTTGATTGCAATACAATCTACCTCTACAAGTTCTCCAGGACCAATCTGAAGCAAGTACGATACCATTGCTCGAGTCAGACCTGCAAGAGATGCCACATTCTTATCTGTCGTGCCATCATTACTGGACAATCCACTTACAACAGCTGCCACATACTTGTCCCCATGCCACATATACTGCCCCTTTCCTACCCTTGATACAAGACCAATCTCTCCACACACGGCCATGATATCATACATCCGTCGACGTGACGTATTCAGCTTTTTTGATGCATCCTCCATATGAACAACACAACCCTTGTTCCGACCATACTCTCCAAGAAACTGTGATGTCAGCATTTTCAGAGACCTTTTCTGCATCATCTTTTTCATATTCCCAACATCTCGAGGTTTACCATGCATTTGATGTAATGGATACGGTAAGAAACCAGAAGTATTTGGATCAAATCCCTGCCCGTTTCCTGGTTGTTGTTGAAGCCCGAACATGACAGGGATGAGATGAGGTGGGGGCATGTACGATCCCATCACACCCGAAGGAAAATATCCCCCAACAACAGCCCCATTACCATTATCTCTTCCATCACCCAAAGACTGGGCAGGGTTGTCAGTCTCGGCAAGGTATCGTTCAAACATACCCCCCGCCACTACATCTTCCCCTCTTTCTAGGTGAGCATCCCCAGAAACGTCTTTTTGATGATCCATGCATACGATACCCTATAAAGACGAACGTGTAGGTTTCAATTCTTCCATCTAGAGGGAAATCCCCAGCAGCATAATTTCCTTTTCGTTGAGATAGAATTCCGTATATATATACCGGTATGTCATTAAATAGAATATTAATTGTATTTTTATATCATAGCGGGTGACAAAATCCCCTTCTTCTTTGTAGTAGAGACACACATTTTGTTTTCGGTATCTGTGTCGAGATGCAACCTTGAAGGGTAAGGCCCACAACCTGAAGCATCGTTTTGAATCCATTACAACCCCGAAACAAGAGTCATTGCCTGAATATCTACTTCAATATACCATATTAATACTATATCTATCCGTAGAGAACCAAGTGTAGCACATTCTGTAGAATATATATCTGACATTCGAGAGAGAGCATGCGTGGGTTGTGGTGTCCAGTGGAAAAGCCTTGTTCCACCCTCTATGTCTCACCATCTAGACAATGTACCCCCTCTATACGATATATGAACAATGAAATATCCATACAGAAGAAATCGAGAGGAAAAAGAGAATGCACGGCGTCAAGAAAAGACGAGGTGTCAGTCGAGTCTCGTGCTTGGTGTTATGGGTGTGGTGTGGAGCTTCAGACATTGAATCCTCAAGGATCTGGATATGTCCCGGAAGAGAAATATGTTGAAAAGGCTCGACATAGACAGTTTGATCAACTGTTGTGTACTCGATGTCAAGGGTTGTCGCATGGTAGGATGATTCCTGGAGTGGAGGATTTTGCACAAAAGATTGGTTTTGGAGATGAACACGAGTTGTTGACACCCCAGCAACTTCGTGCAGATCTCGGACGTCAAATACAAGGATCAAGATCGCTGATTGTGCTGTTGATTGATTTGTTGGACTGTAGTGGGTCTATGCTGAGTCAATCTGTCAGGGATATTGTCGGTGGAAATCCTATTATTGCAGTGGGAACAAAGATGGATTTGTTGCCAAAAGAAGTTGCGATACGTTCTGATACCGATCAAGACAGTTTTTTTGATTGGTTTGAGGACTCTTTAGTGTTTAAGAAATTATCTGTTGTTTCGATGCATGTTGTGAGTGCAAAGACAAAAGAAGGTATGGATGAGGTGGTTGCTGATATAAAAAAGCAGAGGCTTGGGAGGGATGTATATATTGTTGGTGCGGCTAATGTAGGAAAGTCTGCCTTTGTGAGGGCATGTGTCAAGGAAATGTCATCTGCGACGAGTAAGCAGTTTGATCCGATGGCGAGTACAAAGGCAAAACGTTTGCCTGTGGAATCATCCATGCCAGGAACGACACTGTCATCGATACCTCTCGAGGTATTTCAATCAGGAGAGGTATTGTACGACACACCAGGTCTCCACATCCACCATAGACTTCCTCATATTCTGACACCAGATGAGAATAAACTTTTACATCCGAAGAAGAAAATTCAAGGATATACTCCAGAGAACCCAACCACAACTCGTGAGCATCACACATGTTACTGTTGGGGAGGGCTTGTGAGGGTACATGTTGTAGGGTGTCCAGATACAACCTCTCTGATATTTTATGGTCCTTCAGATATTCTTCGAGTGAATACGTGTGCATTTTCTACGACCACATTGCAATCTATGATTGAAAAATCAAGACAGGGGGAGAAAAAAACCGCAGATTGTGCCATGGAGAATGAATTTGGTGCAGCATCAGTGTCAAAACGAGGGGGCCTTCGTATTGTTAAAAAAGCATCAATCAAGACCACCAAGGGACCTGTAGCTGATATAGCTATATCAGGTATACCTGGATGGATCCAGGTATCCTCCAGTGACACATCCAATCGTCCCATTGATATTCTCATAGAGGCTCCTGTTGGAATTGAGGCTTTCGTCAGGCCACCAATGCCGACGACATCTTTTTCTTCTTCTGCCTCTTCTTTATGGTAGTATACTAGTATGATAGTAGGTACTATTCGTTCCTATATTACAGAAGTAGTACAGCAAACAACAAGAAAAAGAAGGAATGCTATGAATGAATAAGCTCTTGCATCTGTATATCACCAACACGCGTGAACTGTGCCTTTATATTCGACTTTGCCCTCAGTATAGCATCCTGAATCAACGCCTGAAGGCTATTGATCACCAGAGGATAGGCAATCATCACCACAAAGAGTTCCAGAACATCATTACCTTGAAACATAGCATCCACCATCTCTGCAATAGGTTCCAGGACAACAGGTCCAAGACCAAATACAATCAATGCACATATAAACCGGGCAACAAGTATACAGCATGTCCATTCTACCGCCTGCACTGCCCATGTACCAAGGGAAGGGGGTGTACCATAGTATCCACAAGTGGCCACTGTCTGGCACAGGGATTGCCAGGGAGTAAGATGTTTGACTCCATCAGGACCATGCTCGTTCCAAGCACTCACGCTGATGAGATATCTTTTGGCTCCTCGGAGTATCTCCGTATGCAGGATATACGTCAGGAACGTTCCTACAATCGTATCAACTGAAAATATCAAGACATACCAAGAGCATGGGCTTGCCCCCCCCTGGACTTTGTATGAGAGGAATACAGACACTAGAATGGCAAATATATGAGCTGCTACCATGGAAATAACTTGCTTACTAACATTTAGAATCCAAACCCAAAGATCAATCTTGTGAATTTCTCTGGAACGTTTGTATATCAAGGTTGACAACACCAAGACTGCAAGGAGAGCTTGACACAAAACTGCAGCTGGACCCTGCACGAGTTGACATTCATCCTCCATGAGAGGAATTTACTAGTAGGTTCAAGAAAATTCTAAATCGTTTCTTTGATATCACGATCGTGAGAGATGAATGAATGAACAATCGTGGTCAATTGTTTTTTCAGGAATGTGAGCCATTCGCTCATTCAAGCATGTCACGGGATGATCGTGCATTTCTACTATATACTTGTCACAATATTATTATTATAATTATTATTACCTACTATGTAATGATCTTGTTCATTTGCGTCAGTCTGCTGAAATACCTGCTCTGGTTTGGTAATATCTGACTGATAGAATCTAGAGGAATGTACCAGAGTCTAATGCAATCTGTGTAGGATCTGGTATCCCTGGTAAGAGAATGCAGATGGCTATGGCAGCAATCACAAGTGCTGCTGTCTTTCTTGCCTCATCAACTTCAGTGACTTCATCCTGTACCCGTCTCTCACTCTCTCTCTGGCATATCAAAATGTATAATCCAAAAGGCAATGCAAGAGCATTCCCTAAGACGCCTAAGCCAAGACCAATATATGAAGCAAAACTACTGAATGCCAGTGCTGACTTCCCATATGCTGCAAGCATTGTACGACCACCATCCAGGGTTCCGACTGGAAGTGCATTGAGAGATGTGCTCACCAAACCACACCACCCTCCTATCAGTAATGGACTCACAAACACGTTTGTTCCTGATACTGCATCTGATCCCAAAATAAGTTTACATATTGACCCCAAGAAGAGACTACCTTGGAAGAGCTGCACAGGGACTGGTACAAGACCAGCCTCGGCACCCCCACCTTGCTGTGAGAGCACCAGGCCAGTGATGAACAAGACGAGACTAGCAACACCTCCACCTACGAGTCCAGACGCTGCGAAATCAAACAATTCTTTTCTATTCTTCACCAAACCTTTTATTTGGGTGATGCTTCCAAAGGTCCCCAATTGACCATTGGGTACGAGGTAGCTTGGACCAGTCTTGATGCCCAGGGCAATTGACGACACGGCATGACCAAGCTCATGTGCAAGCTGAGGAATCAACGCTGCCCCTCCTACTTTCATCGATGATTCGATGAATGGAAAGGGATCAAAGTTTTCTAACCCTGGAGGCAATAATTCAGAGTTGATATTTTCTGGATTCGAAAGCCAGAGCAATGTTTCTCTTGGCAACAACCCAACATTTGCCGTAATTCCCAATTGAAGTGATGACAACAATGTCAAACCAACCAACACAAGAGCCAACGCCCTCTGCCATCCTTGCGCCGGTGGATTCATAGCTGCTTCTGTCGGAATCACCTGTAACGAAACTCTCATTTCAGGTTCACCATCCACAAGAATATCCCTCTCCTCCACCATCCGAACCACGTATTTATCACCTATATATATTATATATTAAGTGTAATATAGTACACTATAATAGAAACATAAAAGTTCTACATACAGTATAAAAAAAGCAAGCAAACACATACCATAGAGATCCTTCACTTTATCACACACTTGACCAAACTTTTCCGTCATATCCCCTCTGAAATTCCCCCGTACCAAAATCCCCTGATCAAACTCTACCACGGGAAGAATCTCCGTCACAAAAAACGTCTGCGTCCCAAACACTTTTTCCTTCATCTCCGCAATCTCCTCTGGATCAATCCCACGAGGACTCGTCAACACAGTCAACAACTGCTCAAACTCTTGCCTCATAGCTTCCTCTCCAGCAGTTCCAGTCTCCCCATTCTCTTTCGACAATTTCCTCGCCTGCTCAACAATCCTCCCAATAGAATCATTCACATTCTTAGGCAAACCCTCCTCTCCACCACGGGCCTCTGCACGAGCCTTTTCAGCCTCAGCAATCGCTTCCAGAACCGAGGGAGAGAATTCGATACTAGCTTTATTATTCTCCACAGGAACCTCTTCCTTTTCCTCCTCAATACCTAAAAGAGCATCAAGATCAGCCAGAGTCTCTGAAATTTTATCCTGAGAACGAACCACACCCGAATCGACTCCATCGGAGGACTGCTCTTCTTTAGGTTCTACTCCAGAATCCCCTCCAAGACTCTTGATTCTGGTAGAATGATATACCGGTATGCGATTCCATGGCACCAGTTGATTGGTATATGAGAGAGATCGTCCTTGTAGTAAAGAACGTGATCGTAGATTAGACACGGCAATTCCACGCTGGTTTTGCCATGCTCTTGAGACTACTGTACCACCATTCATTGTTATTCGATAGAAATTTGTTATATTATATAATGGAATTGATCTTCTCGTGAATGCAGTGACGTTTTGGCTATTTTCTCTCGTCTCTGTCTCTCTTCACTGCACATCTTCCACTGCTTGTGGAAGAATAAAGGATTTTGGATGGATCACACGACGGTGATGATAGTCTCTGAATAGTAGTATTGGGCAATGGATGACGGTGATCATCGTCGTGTTGTATCTTTTCTTGTGTAGCTAGATGAATGAATGTACCCATGCCATCTTGATGAATCTGACTGTTGATGGACAGCAAACTGGCTTTTCCAAGACAATAGAAACACCAGGGCCGTTCCTCCGCATTCAAATTAAAAAAAATAAGGGCAGTGAGAATCATACACGTGTTTCCTTCTTACTAGCAGTAGTATAGAGGTAGAAAGAATACAAAGACAGCAATAGAGACGCCTCCAGTCTTCAACTGGAGAGACTGGTGTGGGTTATTCTAGAGATATACTCGACAATGTACGTTTGTAATGCTATTTTAATATATCATAGAGTATATATCAAGGGGATTTAATGGGGATGTGGGTGGCTGTGGGAAGTTTGTTTTGATCCTGCATGGCGTTGGTGGGTGGGTTGACACTGGAGTTCTTCTTTCTCCTGCTGTTTCGTCGAATGAATTGCATACGAATGATTGATTAGTATATGTGGATTTGATAATACGATTCTAATGGGGTGGAATGTGCGTGCAGAAGAGAGTGGCCTAAACGAAAGGCATCAGGAGAGGTATCAATCAATCAAATACATGACGACTGGAATACGAATTGTCCGGACGACTCCGGCGGTAGAAAAGCCAGTGGAAGCGGTCAAGCCAATGGTGGTGGAAAAGAGTCCTGAAGAATGCTTTAATGGATATCTTGTAAAGGCAGAGGGGGATGTGGACATGGTCTCACATTGTGTTGCAGAGGGTGTTCAGACTGGGGATATTGAGGCAGGGATTGCGGTTCCTGCGTTGATAGACTATGTTAGTATCGCAAATTTCATGTCTAGTGGTCTGCATGAATGCGTTCGAGAGGCTTTGAGGGGTGTGTATGGGCCAGAAGGGCGTCGTGTTGCTCTTCGGGCAGTGCATGATCTTGCCAAGGCGCATGACAAGAGTGGAGAGCCTTTCTTGATGGATTGTTTTCCGGATCTTATGTCTTGTTTTGATGCAAAAGAGGCTGATGTGAAGAGTGCTGCGGAGAAGGCATCAAGTGTGATTATGGAAAAGATGAATTCTCATGCAACGACTGCCCTTGCAAAGTTGCTGTTGACGTTTATGACAAAGACGACCAAATGGCAGGTTCGGGTAGGAGCATTGAAAGCATTGAATGTCCGTGCTGTAGAATATCCTGCGGATTTGGGACATTGTATGCATGAGCTTATTCCAAGTTTGTCAGAGTCTGTGGTGGATAGTAGGACAGAGGTGGCAGAGTCTGCTCAAAAGGCATTGCTGGCATGCTGCTATGCTTCTGGAAATCGTGATTTGGATCCAAATGTTCCTGCAGTGGTCTCATGTATTGCAAGGCCAACAGAGGTCTCAGACCTTGTGTCAAAGTTGTCTGCAACGACATTTGTGCAAACTATGGAGGATGCATGTCTTGCTGTCTTGGTTCCCATTATGGATAGAGCTTTGAAAGAACGATCCACAAAGACACAGAGACGTGCGGCTATTATTATTGAGAATATGTCCAAGCTTGTGCTTGATCCTGCAGATGCACGACCATTTTTGCCAGTTCTGATCCCAGCATTGGATACCGTGTCAAGCCAAGCTGCAGACCCGGAGTTAAGAGAAGTCGCTGCGAGGGCATCTGATGCTTTGAAACGAATTAAAAAGGAGGATGATGAATTGGCTTCCGTCGCAGGACTGGCAGCATCGAGGGACGAGGTGCTGAAAGAATTGACACGTATTGTTGATGCAAAAGATTTTCATGCAGATGCAGCTCCTGCTTTGGAGTCTGCAGTGTCATTCTGCTCCAGGCTTTGTGCTTCGTTAATTCGATCACATATACATGGACCACGATCATGGGATGCTGCGTGCTCTGAATATTTGGCTGCAGCATCTGGAGATGAAGGCAAGGCAAAAGAAGCTGGAGCAGAGTTGAGGAAATGGGCCCTTACACACATGGGTGAAGTTGTACAGGAGGAAGAAGTTTTTGATGACGAACTTTGTAATTGTGAGTTTAGTCTTGCATATGGAGGACGTATTCTTCTGACAAATACTATACTGAGATTGAGAAGGGGTCGGAGGTATGGTCTGTGTGGTGCCAATGGAGCGGGAAAATCCACCCTGATGAAGGCCATTGCAAATGGTCAGCTGGATGGATTTCCACCAAAGGAAGAACTACGAACTGTGTATGTAGCACATGATATGGATGCATCTGTGAGTGATACCCCTGTGGTAGATCTCATTTTTGAAGATGAGGTTGTCCAGGAAGCCCAGAGCCCATCCAGGGAGAGAGTGGCAGAGGTCCTCTCAGAGGTTGGGTTTACAGAGCAGCTACAAGCAGCACCAATTGCTTCCTTGTCTGGAGGTTGGAAAATGAAATTGGCATTGGCTCGTGCAATGCTTATTGGTGCTGACATTTTGTTGCTCGACGAGCCTACAAATCATTTGGATACAACAAATGTCGCGTGGCTTGTCAACTATCTGACAACAAAGACTGACATCTCTTCCATGATTGTGTCGCACGATTCTGGATTCCTGGATGATGTCTGTACTGATATTATTCATTATGAGAAGAGAAAACTCGTCCACTATACAGGAAATTTGAGTGAATTTGTCAAGGTAAAACCAGAGGCAAAGGCATATTATGAACTCTCTGCTGCTGCATTCAAATTCACCTTCCCAGAGCCTGGCTTTTTGGATGGTGTCAAGGGTAAACGTCAGCCAGTAATTCGCGTTTCGAAGATGGCATTCCAGTATCCTGGAGCACCAAAGCCTCAGATTTCAGATGTGACTGTTCGCTGTACCCTTGGCTCCAGAGTTGCTGTGTTGGGAAGGAATGGAGCTGGTAAATCCACGCTCATCAAGGTCATTACAGGAGAGACGTTACCCACAGAAGGTACTGTTTGGAGGCATCCAAACTTGCGTATTGCATATGTCGCGCAGCATGCATTCCATCATATTGAGGATCATTTGGAGAAAACTCCATCTCAGTATATTTGGTGGAGATTTGGTGACGGTGAGGACAGAGAGGCCAAGGAAAAGGCCACAAGAAAAATGACAGATGAAGAGATCAAGGCACGAGAAGACGCCATTGCTTCTGGAAAGCGCGTGGTAGATTTCCTGAATTCTCGAAGAATGGGAAATAAATCCAAGGAATACGAATATGAGGTCCAATGGTATGGACAGAGCTCTCGAGAGAATGTCTGGTACACCAGATCAAAGCTTGTTGATGAAATGGGACTTGGAAAGCTGGTAGAAGAGATTGATGCCAAGATTGCAAACTTTAGAAACTACAGAGCTCTTACCAAGCCAATGGTCATTCAACACCTCCAAGACTTTGGTCTTGAGGAGGAAATTGCCGGACATAACGCAATCAGGGGCCTTTCTGGTGGTCAAAAGGTAAAATTGGTCCTTGCAGCAGCAATGTGGAGCCAGCCACATCTCCTTGTTCTAGACGAACCAACCAATTATTTGGACAGGGATTCTCTTGGAGCTTTGGCATCAGGTATCAAGGAATATAATGGTGGTGTACTGATGATATCCCATAACAATGAGTTTACATCAGCACTCTGCAACGAAGAATGGCAAGTTGCTGACGGCAAGGTCACTGTTAAGGGTCAGCAAATCTCAGAAATTCCATCTGTCCAGTCACTTGCATCATTGACAACTGTTTCCTCTGTAGCATCTCTTTCTACCCTCGGAGGTGGCGATTCTGAACCTTTTGATGACGATGACGACGGTGATCCACAAGCTCTTGAAGAAAGGCTCAAGGCAAAAGAGGACAGAAGAATTAAGAAAGAAAGACTTGCTGCAGAGAAGGCCGCGAAGAAGGCTGAAAAGGCAAGGCTCAAGTTTTTGAAAAAGTTTTAAGTCATCCCGTGTCACATTCTTTTCAATTGCCCATGATATATTTGATTTTTACAGTTAATTCTTTAAACATGATTCTATTCAATCGCATATAGGTCAATACATGTCTGGATGCGTCATCAATGAGCTTAAAAACTCGTTGTTCTCACTTCTTATCAGACTCTTAAATGAATGCTCCAAGACAGGGTCAGGAGCCTGCATGATCTAGACAAATACTCTTCAATGGAGCATACATGAACCACTTGTATCATTAAATATATGTTTTTACATATGAGGAAAGCACTATGGGGACATCTACAGGCGAGAGAAGGACGTTCGAAGAGGTACGCTGCATGTCCATGCACCCATGTCGCATACAAATGCATCAATTGATCAATGCATCACACCAGAGAGATATTTGAAATTAATAAACATCATCATGCACGCAGGAGAAAGCATTTATCGAGAAACTGAGTCCAAATCACTACAAAATCAATCATGGCTTTGTTCCAAACATGCGAGTGCCGGGCATTGTCTATGTCAATGAACACCTTGATGAATTATTGTTCGATGAGTTGAAAGCTGCATGTGATCGCGGAGATCATGGGGGATTCTTGCCTGCTGTGAAGCAGATTGCCAATGTTGCAGCACTCCCAGGAGTGGTTTCCCATTCGGTTGCGATGCCTGACGTACACAGTGGGTACGGTTTTGCCATTGGAAATGTTGCAGCCTTTGATATGAATGATCCAGAGGCAGTGGTATCTCCTGGAGGTGTTGGATTTGACATCAATTGTGGAGTTCGATTGCTGAGAACTAATTTGACAGAGGCAGATGTACTTCCTGTGAAAGAGTTACTGGCACAGACCCTCTTTGATCATATTCCTGTTGGTGTGGGATCTCAGGGGATACTGCCAGCGACAAAGCAGGATCTTGAGGAAGTGCTTGAGATGGGTATGGATTGGTCCCTGAGGGAAGGATATTCTTGGGCAGAGGACAAGGAGCATTGCGAGGAATATGGCAGAATGCTGAATGCAGATCCTTCAAAGGTGTCTGCAAGAGCAAAAAAGAGAGGTCTGCCGCAAATGGGTACCCTGGGTGCGGGGAACCATTATGCTGAAATTCAGGCTGTTGAAGAAATTTTTGATGCGGCTGCGGCAGAGAAGATGGGGATTAACAAAGTTGGACAGGTGTGCATTATGATTCATTCTGGCTCACGTGGACTAGGCCATCAGGTGGCAACTGATGCAATGTTTTCAATGGAGAAGAGTATGAAGCGGGATGGTATCGAACTCAATGATAGGCAGCTCGCGTGTGCCAGAATCACGAGTCCAGAAGGGCAGGACTATCTTGCTGCCATGGCATGTGCTGCAAATTATGCTTGGGTGAATAGATCTGCCATGACGTTTCTGTGTCGACAAGCATTTGCCAAGGTCTTTGAAAAAACTCCAGATGAGCTTGACATGCATGTGATATATGATGTCAGTCACAACATTGCCAAGGTGGAAGATCATCTTGTTGATGGAGAGCTCAAAACACTACTAGTACATAGAAAGGGTTCAACGAGGGCATTTCCGCCACATCATCCATTGATTCCTGTAGACTACCAGCTCACAGGACAGCCAGTATTGATTGGTGGTACTATGGGAACATGCAGTTATGTCTTGACAGGAACTGAGCATGGTATGAAGGCAGCTTTTGGGTCAACATGCCACGGGGCAGGGAGATCTCGTTCTAGAAACAACGCACGAAACAAGTTAGATTACCAGGATGTATTAGAAAAGCTCAAAGTAAAAGGTATAGCAATTCGAGTTGCTTCACCTAAGCTGGTCATGGAGGAGGCCCCTGAAAGTTATAAGGATGTCACACATGTAGTTGAGACCTGTCATGCGGCTGGTTTGAGCAAAAAAGCTGTCAAACTTCGGCCTCTAGCAGTGATAAAAGGGTAGATATGCTGCCAGTACCCCCATGAATGAACAAATCATTTCAACATGTAGATGTTTGGACAACCAGACTGCTTCCATCTTAACAAAGAAAGCCTCAAGTCAAAGCCAACGTAAAACAGATTATTTTTGTACCTTTCTTTAGGATGTTATCATTATTCTCATATATTATGCCATGATAGATATTCCATCGAGCCATATGGGGCCAATCGTGAAAGAAACTGTGGTGACTGTTCGAACCCACGGCTCATTGAAGAACATTAGACGTGTCAAACATCACTGATTTCCACTTTCTATCATCGATGTGATTTCAAAGAGCATATAGTATTGACATTTTTCAAGTGAGGACCTGAAAGAGGTGTTTTCAGCGACATGTCTCACTCGTTGACCAGCTGCCCTGGAGAAGATGGCCTCATATCCCATGTGAGAGAAGTCGAAAAGATGCTCCACGATGTCCAGAATGATGCTGATGAGATCAAAATTTCAGCGTTGTTCCGGCAGCTGAGGAAACTTCAGAGTTTATTGCTGCAGTTGGAGAGTGTACGTCTTTGTTTTTCTGTTTCTTGTCCATCATTGTCCTATTGTGATCAATGGCGATTCCATACGACCAATATACACTCCATATCTGCAGCGATCGCGTGAGAAAGAAAAGGTTGAACATATAAAATCCAGATTCATCGTCTTATATCCTCAGTTCACCCTGCTGTCTTTGGCAAGCACCCCTGGAGACAAGAACATTGAGACAATCCATGACTGCCCACCGAACATCTGGCGTCCAGACTCGGATGCAGGACTATGGAATCAAGATAGTGCATCTTGTAGTGACAACGAGGACGCATGCATGGAGACCATGGTTGTGAAAATACATGTCCTCTATCTGGCATGCTTACAAACTCTTGTCAAAATGAACCCTAAAGCGTTTCACTCAGAATGGCCACGTTTACTAGGTAAAATGGATACTATTTCCAATGAATCGATTGAAAAGGGTGGGTTTGCCCCTCTAGCGTATTTTGTAGTCCACAATCCATCCCCCCGGCTACGTCATGCAGCTGCATCATCAATATCTACTTTGATTGAAGGTCCAGCACAGCGAGCATATTTGGGTCTAGGAGAAGATGAAAAGTCAATCAAGAGCTACATCAGTCTGTCCCAATCTCTAGGACAGACTATCGTGGGTAACATACAAGCATTGTCTGGCTGCATTCTATCTGAAACTGATGACCTTGTATGCTGTTCCATTATCCGAGCCCTGACGACATTCTTGGTGGGTTGTTCCTGGAATAAAATTACCCACAGATATTTTTGGATGTCCGTTCAAGTATTGCATCGGAAGATTGGCATGTGTAGATCATCTGATGATGCACGAAATGAACTCTTGTTCACATGCCTGCATTCACTAGCAACCTTGTTCTCTCTGAAGATTGATTCCCTTGCAGATGATTCGTGGAGTGAATATCTTGTAGATGATGGTACAGATATGTTTTTGAGTGACACTCTTGCCACTTGGGCGAGCAGTGGTAGGTTAAAGGTGAAACTTGAGGCAACGTTGGCTATTAGAGGAATGATGAGATTGAAGCTGCTTTCGTCGTCTCGTGCTATCAGGTTATACCCTCTTGTAGCACACATACACAAAGAGCTTATCGTAAAGAATAACAAGAGTAAGCAGTATGGAGCCATTGCAGAGAGACTGCAGCAACAACTCGTCCTTTTTGTTGGTGACATGGCACCCTACATACACCTGCATGTTGATGCCTCACCAAGTATCACTATGAAGGACGTATGCATGAGTATTATTATTCCTGCAGCACATCATACATCACCAAGGGTTCGAGCAGCAAGTTTTGTCGCTTTAACAAACGTTCCATCTGAATTTTGGAACCATGCAGACATGCCCGAGGATATCTCCAGCATCCTCCTAGAAGCAAGCACCACTGATTCTGAATCCACAGTTCGATCGAGCGCTATGAAAGCATACGGTGCTAGAGTTCAGTATATGGATATTATACAAGTCGTTCGAGACGTACATGCGCCCCTCCAGGCGGGCCTTTTTGATTCTGTTTTGGCTGTGAGGATACCTAGTGCAGTCATACTCGAAGCTGTATCGAACAGATTATGGCAGTCATCCATGGAACATTTGACAGATTGGAAAGATAGTAGGTCAGGTTTGGCTTCATCTGTGAGTTTGCTCGCGGAATATATTCCCAAAGCATGCACTGACCATGACAAAGTCAAAGTTCATGGAATCCATGCACTGGGCTACTTGATAGGGACCAGGTATAGAACGACATCAATCAAGTCACTGCACCATGAGGATGATGATACGTTACAATCAACACTACTTGGAATCCTGGAAGCGAGTGTGGCTGAAGGGTCCTTGGCCATCAAATGGTCATCATATGAGGCATGCAGAATCATTCTCTTGACAGCACGATTGACGGCGTCAACTCAGGAGGGAACAGACAGTTATGACACATCATGGAAATATGATCCATTCCTCCAATCGATCGTGAACATGCTTCAATGTCAAGTAGATCAAAGTTCCCAAAACCATGTGGAAGATGGAGGCAGCAGGTCGAGGGTTCTGCTTGATCAAGCTCTGGTGGAGTTCTCCTCATAGATGGATCCATCTCACGGATCCTCCATAGTATAATAATTCTTGATAAGTAATATTTAAAAGTTGACATGTCATCAAATCCATTCGTTCCGCAAGCAGCAGCTGCTGCTGCAACTGGAACACAGGTACGAAACGAATCTCTCGCGTTGCATCACTGATTGTTTCTTCCCATGCGCTGAAAATAATGACTAAACCATCGACATTCATATGTTCAGACGGATTACAAGAATCTTCCTCAGCCAGTGAAATATGAGGAATTACATCGCGAAGTCATGAGTACGTGTGTTTGTCTGCCCCTCTTCTTTAGAATACAGTATGGACTTGATCTAAATCATTCTATGCCATTGATATTACAGTGTCTTTGAAGCCCGATCTTTTCGAGGGCCTTCGCTTCGATCTGACAAAGCCTTTAAACAACAACTTTGCTCTCAGCCATAGTATTTTCATGGGTAACACGGAAGTTCCTACTGCAAATGGTCAAATAGTGAAAGTTCCGGTCGGAACATATGAGTTTGGAGCCAACTTAGTGACAAACTATGGGAATCTGATGCTAGGGAGGATTACAACAGATGGTCGCCTCACTGGCCGTGTAAAATATGATATCACTGACATGGCAGCCCTAAAGACACAGTTTCAAATGGCCAACGACGAAGGCATGTCCCAGGGAATGTTTGATCTTGACCTGAAGGGTTCAGATTGGAATGCACAAGTCAAGGCAGGAACCTCACAATTCTATGGAGCAAACTACTTCCAGAGTGTCACACCATCTCTGTCCATGGGAGCAGAGATATTCTATCTGGCTGAGCAGGGTCGGTCAGGAATAGGACTTGCAGCTCGATATGCAAACGATTCTTGCATTGGAACAGCTCAAATTGCAAATACTGGTCTTGTATCTTTATCCTACCTTCATAAAGTGAATGAAAAGGTATCCCTTGCCTCTGATTTCATGTACAATCTGAATGCAAGAGAAGCAAATGCATCATTTGGGTATGATTACATGTTGAGGCAGTCACGTTTGAGGGGACGTGTTGACACTGATGGAAAGATTGCAGCCTTTTTGGAGGAGCGTGTCAATGTTGGGGTGACATTTATATTGTCTGCAGAGGTTGATTATCCAAAGAAAGATTACAAGTTTGGATTTGGAATGACTGTTGGGGAATAACTAGGACATTCAGCTTTGATAGTATTAAATACGAAGTCTCTTCATTCTCTGTAAAAAACTATGCACTCGTGGACATTCAGTCCATTCATATCATTTCCTGAGATCTTCTCACCACACGAGCTACCTTTTTCTTAAACTCTGCTCTATTTTCACGCCATTCTTTAGCTGCATCTATGTTTGCTGGAGACTCATCATTAGGAGAGGATAACATACTGATAATCGACAGAATAATACTTTCTACAGTGTGAACTGGACTCCACTTTTCCGCTGCATCCTCTTGTGGGTTCATAGGATCATATCCAGGAGGATGAAGGATGGAAATACACACACGACCATCCGGGAACACATTTGGGTGCCACATATCTGATATAAAACGACATTCAGGTGGAGACTGCGGATAGTCTTTTGGAAACTTCAGTGATGCATTAAAAAATCCCCCTTCATAAAGAGTATCAGGAGGACCAAGTATCGTTACTGCCCATTCAAAGAGATTTGAGTCATCAGCCAGACCAGCAGAGAACCCATCCACCGGGTTTTTCGTCAATTCTGCACCACACTCAACATATATCATCACATTATTCCACAACACACGTATTCATACTAATACATACCTTTTAGTTGCTTTCGCAGCAACAGAGAGGCCTGATCCATGGTTTGTTTGCTAATCAGAAAATGTCCTTCTGCCTGATTGGCTGGTTCCTGATGTCTTTGCCACCGTTTCGTTCCCAAGATAACAACACGAGTATGAAAAATCTCTATCAGAGTAAACGTCTATATATGAGTCTATCGTATCCCTTCAAGAATGAGGATCGAACAAAGTAGACTTGAAAGTAGTGAGTGTATTCAGAGAGAGAGAGAGGATCAAGCCAAGGAAACGTCACGCCTAGACTGTCTGAATACTACTACGGAAACAAATGTACTTTACAAAATTACATGATGGTGTCGACAGGGTCGTAGAGTCAAATGCGTCTACATTGCCATGGAACAACTCTCGACATGGAACAATAGTCTGACTCCCTCATATGAACTCAATAACTCATTGAGTTGAGTCGTTTTGAGAGTATCGAGTCGGATTGACTCTTCTTCTGCGTGACTCGCAGGCATCGAATCAGTTTCTTTGTTTCCTTCTCTTTTCGTAGATCGCACCACTATCGATCGTGTGATTCATTAAAAAACAATAGTAGAGTTGATTGACATTACGTGTACCTGGGGAGCACAGGATCTTGAAGTTCCCTTGAACTTGTCTTGTCACAGAGAGAAGCAAGCAAGCAAAGAAGGAAACAAATAAGGAATGGTTTGTCGTCATATTTTTTCCCTGGATGCGCTGATCGATAGCAAAACCACCTACCATGGTTTGAGAAATACAAACGAGATCAATCAATAGGACGTGGAAGAGATTGCGAGATGGACATGAGACGGAACGATACCACCATCCAGTATGCCTCCAAGGCATGTGTTGTGTATTGTGTTGCAGAGGATGGCGCGTCGTATGATGTAGGAAATATTCCTATTGTACGTGATGGAAGCTGTGGTGTCTGTGCATATCGTCAGCTAGACAATCCAACGAGTGGTCTACAGGGTTTTTTCCAGGGTGTGCGGCAGGTTGATCCTGCAGGAATCATGCACCTGGGAACTGCACCTCATGTCTGCCTTGTCAAGGCGTCCTCTGGCGATGATACCATTCGAGTATGTCGGGAAAGTGTGAAGAGAGTCGAAGTAACTGATGGAGGTGCATTGGATATTGCTGGCAGAATACATCATGCATTGTATGCAGAGGATGTCGCTGTCGTGTACCTGATCCTCCGTGGGACTGATATGGTTGATGCCATTTTTGAAGAGCTAGATGATACATCATCATTCTCTTCCAATGTGTTTACATGTCTCGTCATTGAACGACCTGGACATGGAGTGCATGATCTCATGCACAAGGAGCATGCTATAGCTGGATCCTTACGACCACCTCAAAGCTTCATGTTCCTAGAAGGTCCATCGAGAGAGAATGACATTGATCATAACATGGTTGGAACATTTGTATATAGATTGCCTGGCTCCACACGGGTGGATCCTGTAGACAGCCTGACACATGTTGAGCACGTATACCGCTATGGTGCACACAAATGTATTGCTGTGGAGAGAATTTTGCATGAAGTGGCGTATAAAATAGGTTACAGTTTTAAATATGGTGCATGAATGTACATCTACTTGCCGTTGCTCAAGATTTCCATCAATTGGTCAAAGTCACTCAGTGTCACAAGGTCACAACCCACCCCGTCATGATGCGTATCAGCCCCTGATGAACAGTACTCCCGAATATATTCAATCATGGCATGTGCCAGATCAATGTCAATTGTCGTACCCACGTGAATCGACGCCTCGGCTATATCATTGGCAGAGAATGTAACGTTTTTCCCCAAAGCAGAAGCAGCAGTAGAAACTGGTGCACCCTTGTCATTGATACGACCATGGTGGACGACCATGTCGAATATTTCTCTAATTTCTTCCTTACTACATGATTGTATCAATGCATTCGCATGTGCGCGTTTGGTGCCCTTTTTCTTTTTCGTCCTTTCATTCATTCTTCAGGACTCGGGGGCCTATTGTATTCGAAAACGTTGAGATATATCCCTTGCCATGATTATTATTTCCTGTACATTATCAATAGCAGCACTGCGGGCACGCAATGCCTCTCGAATAGTGTCTGATGATGATTCCATTCCCTGGACTTGCTTCTCCAACAGAGCATGTTGTTCCATGGCATGTCCAAGCAAAACCTCCACCTCGTGTATGAATTCCAACGGTTTAACCGTCTCATTCAGCATATCATCGATAATTCTCGTCTTTCCCTGCGCCAAATGGTGTGCCAAGGACAATGGATCACTTTCAAGAGGGAGAGAAGCGTCAAACGCCATTTGCATACGAGCCATCACCTTTTGCCGTGTTGCTTTGGACACGTCAGAATATGACTCTGATTCTCCAACCTCCTCTTCAAACATGATTTGCAAAAGAGTATCCAATAAACGAAGTGCAGGTGACGCTGTATTCCTGTCATGCTCTGCCTTGAGATACCTATACAGGGCAATCAGCCCTTGCACCACCTCATCCTGCTGTTCCAACTGCCGTGCTGCTTGTATCCGTTTCTCAACAAGCGCCAGCATGACGTGATCTATTTCATCAGAATACTTCTCAATCGTTTGTTCGACAGATACCCCCGACTCCATAATCTCCATGAGAATGGCAGATTTCCTTGCAACCATCATGTCTTCCTCGGACATGTCCTTCTCTTCTTCACCCTCTACTGCTGGTTCATAGTCTTGTTGCACCACATCGACGACGGCGACTCTTGGATGACGACGATTTCTTTTCTCGTCCGCATCATCGATATCCTCCCGATACTCTAGAGTATCCCTCTGCATACAAGAGACAAGATACAACATTCTATACCATCACATGTACAAAACAAACAGGTATGACGACGCACATATAATCGACCACTCTGTTCCCTGAGATCTTTTGGAGATTTCTGAATCCTACCTTGCTGCCGTAATCGACGGGAACGTGATATTTTTCTACGGCCAGAAGAAGACTGTGAAGAAGAAGAAGGCTCTTGCCTCTCTCCACTGCATCGTAGAGTCCGATTCATCATCATATGTATGTACATACTATAGAATATAGAAACGACGCTGACGCGTGGGATCGATACGACTGCAGTAGCAGTTTCAATTCAAAAAAGAATCTCTCACTCTACACCGTGTAGAATACTACGGTTCAGAAAGTTATAATCATAATAATAGTAAGGAATACTTACATAAATTACTTTTTACCAGAACTGGTAACATTGAATTTGAAGAAAATGACATCACCATCAACCACTTCGTAATTCTTTCCCTCTTGACGATATTTTCCTGCAGCTTTGACGGCACTCTCATTACCCAACTCATGCAATTCATCATAATGCATGACCTCTGCACAAATAAATCCTCGTTCAAAATCTGTATGAATAGCCCCAGCCGCCTGTGGTGCCTTGGAACCCTTTCGAATCTGCCAGCACTTGACTTCATCTGGACCAGCAGTGAAGAAGTAAATAAGATTCACTGATCTAAATCCTTGCACGATAATCTTTGGTAATGCACTGGTAACCTCATGCTCTTTGCAATATGCCTCTGCATCTTCCTCTGGCATGTCAAACAGTGTCTGTTCCAGTGCACCAGAGAATGGAATCATAGGATCCTTGCCATGCTCTTGAATCCATGCGTGGATCTTTGGCAACCATTTGTTCTTCTTACGAGTATAGTCCTTTTCACTCATATTTACCAAATATACAACCGGCTTGGCAGTGATAAACTGCATGTTGTTCAACCAGTCAATCTCCTTGATACTCCAATCTCCAAATCTAATATCATTACCAGACTCCAGCCATTCAAGCACATGCTGCGCACTTGCCATGTCATCCTTCTGTTCTTGTTTGATACCACCCCTGTTCAACTTGCTCATTCTCTCTAGTTCAGCCTTGCAGCGCTCTAGATCCTTTGCACGCAATTCCCCATGGATAATCTCCAAATCCTCCACAGGATCCACACGATCTTCCACATGCACCACGTCTGGATCATCAAAAGCACGACATACATGGAAGATACCATCCACAGCCATGATGTGAGACAAAAACGCATTTCCAAGACCTTCACCGTCAGCTGCACCCTTGACCAACCCAGCAATATCACAGATTTCCAAAAACGCAGGCACCTCTGACTTTGGCTTGTACAAATTACACAACCATTTAAATCGCTCATCAGGGATATTCACACGAGCAGAATTAGGATCGATCGTGCAGAATGGGAAATTTTCTGCCGGAATGCCCATCTTCGTCAACACATTGAACAGGGTACTCTTTCCCACATTTGGCAATCCAACGATTCCCACCTTGAGATTACTCTTAAAACGACCCAACAAAGGCTTTTCTTGCGGAACTTCTTTCTTCTTTGGCGGCATTCTGTTCTGTCGTGTCAATCAGAATGTCAGAGTGGCTGCCGTTCCAGCAAAGTCTCCTGACTGATTACTATACTACGAGTATGCTACAACCAATGAGAGCACTATAGGTATCGTAGTAGAAAATTTTTGTATATGTGTAATGCTACATGTGTGTTTGAGTATCATCTATATGCTCACATGCAAGAGAGTCTCATCTTGTTTCTCTATGACCCACTAGCTACCAAGCTGGCATGCATGCCATATATATGGACGTCTAAAGACGCGCGAGTCTGACAGATCATCGACTCTTCATCTCTGTGAGGTCGTCGTCGACAGATCTGTCTCTCTAGAGAGGCCATTCCAGATGTACATGGTCTCTCTCGAACTCACTGGATACAATAAAACAATTAAAAAAATACATAGACACGATGATACGACGACTACTCGTATCTAGACGTATCTTACCAGAATCATGTGTTGAAGATGCTGTATCCAAAGCCCTCGGGGGTGCTCTGTCATCATCATCATCATCGCTCTCCGGGTGGATGTCAACGACAACGGTACATGATGGGTTTTTGAATACGAGTACACCAAAACAATCACATAGTAGTGATAATACATCAAATGCAAGCCATACGAGTAGACGAGGATATTCCAGTAAAGTTCCAGAGTTCTGGGGCAAGGAGTCACCCTATCACCCTGGTACAGAGTTTCTTGGAACACCACAGAATCACCTCGAGTTGGTACAGAAGAGACCTTTGTCTCCGCATGTATTTGATGATGTGGGTACAGGAAGTATGCCACCAAAGTTTCACTATAAAATGCCATTGGGAGCAGTGTCTTCTGTGACAAATAGAGCAACTGGGGTGATGCTGTCCTGTGGGGCTGGTGCAGCTGGATGGGTGGCCTTGGTATCTGGAGATCTTGGAGCTGCGATTGCATCGTTTAAATCTGCATACCCGTTGTTGGTATTCCCTGCAAAGTTTGCTGTAGCATTTCCTCTCTTGTACCACTACCTTGGTGGGCTGAGACACCTCTACTGGGACCACTACTCTTTTGGGAATCAGTCAGAGAGGAATTCTCCTCTGGAATATGGAAACATGGAACAGAGCAGTAAAGCCTTGCTCCTTACTGGAACCCTTGGAGCTGCTGCCCTTGCATTGTACACTGTATAGTATTATATGTTTTGTCATTGTTGTTGTTGGTATGTAAAGGTACAACGAGTAGTACTGTACGAGAAGAAACAATTGCTTGCACCTGCAAACCCTATATATATACTTAGGGTTGAGATGAAACCAGTACGCAGGGTAGCTTGACCTGATTCAGAATATTCCAATCATCTTGAACGAACAACCAACATGATATTCTAACTGGTTGCATATACTACTCGACTGTAGTAGCAGTACAAAAATAAATAAAATCATGAACCTACGTGATCGCGTAGCTGTAGAGAATTGTATTCTGTATCGTCGTGGTAGTTGTTGCTGGCAATCTTCAACTCTCAAACATCATACACCAGGGTTTCAGAGACTTTCCAAGGATTTTATTTCAGCATCGTATCACATTTCACAGAACATAAATTGTAACTCTATCATGACGGTAGGATCGACAGCAACAGATCTCCAGAAGCAACCTCATGGTGTCATCGTCTACAGTTCCAGTAATTATGTGGAGGAATTTCTTCGGGATCGCCTGGAACAGAATTTTGAACATGTGACATTCATTCCAAGTACCCTTGATGTCCATTCTGCCGCTCTTGCCAAAGGACATGATATTGTCTGTTTGTTTGTGAACGACTCGTGTGGCAGAGAGGTGCTTGAGGTATTGAAAGAACAAGGGGTGTCTTGTATTGCCATGCGCTGTGCGGGATATGATAGGGTTGATATCAAAGCTGCTGAAGAGATGGGGATACAGGTGGTTAGGGTTCCTGCGTATTCTCCACGGTCGGTTGCAGAGGCAGCCATGTGTTTGATGCTGGCAACTGCTCGGAACCTTCGGTCTGCTGCACTCAAGGTGTCGGTGGGTAATTATACATTAAATGGATTAGTAGGAATGGAGTTGACTGGAAAGACATTTGGAGTGATTGGTACTGGTAATATTGGAATTGAATTTATCAAATTGCTCAAGGGATTTGATGGCAAGGTACTTGCGTATGATGTCTATCATACCGACAAGGCGGTGGAAGCAGGGGCGGAATATGTTGAGTTGGATAGATTGTTGAAGGAATCTGATGTTATTTCTCTGCATGTCCCTCTGCTGCCATCGACAAAACATTTGATGAACCGGGAGAATCTTTCACGCATGAAGGATGGGTCTATTTTGATCAATGTGTCGAGGGGTGGGTTGATTGATACAGATAGTCTCATTGATATGCTGGTGAAGGGAACATGCGGTATTCGTGCTGTTGGTATGGATGTGTATGAGAATGAAGGGTCTCTGTTTTTCACAGATTTCACTGAACAATCTGCAAAAGAGCGCATGAGGGCATGGGATTGCAAATTTGCTCTTCTTAAATCGCTACCACAGGTAGTCATCACACCTCATACTGCATTTTTGACTGAAGAAGCGTTGGAGAGTATTGGACAGACGACAGTGGATAATATGCTGTGTGTCATATCTGGAAAAGAGTGTCCAAATCTGGTCAAGAGCACATGAAACAATAGTCGTATTTTTGAATCAGGTAGCCATATTCAACAACAAGAACAACAAAATAGATATATAGTAGTATGTAATAATGCATTATTGGTATAGTCTGTCTGCTTGATGGATTACATCGGTTGACTGGTTGGTTCATGCTTTTTTGAATTGGCGAGAGCGTGTCACAGGATGGTAGGGCAGCAGTGTCACCAGATTCTGTTTTGAACAGTTGAATATAATTTTGGTTAATCATGCCGGTGTACTCGCTCAGGTACGTGTTTCTACCATGTCGAGATGTTTTTTGAAAATGTTCTACAAGCTCGCTTGTGTGTCTCACGTGCAGTGGTGTTGACGTGGAGTTTCCTTTTGATGCGTACCCGTGTCAACTGGAATACATGACAAAGGTCATTGTAGCTCTGCAACATGGGAAGAATGCTTTGCTGGAGAGTCCTACTGGGACAGGGAAGACTCTGTGTCTGCTCTGTGCAACCCTGTCCTGGAGGGAATCTCTCAAGAAAGACATGGTGGACGAGGCTCGTGGAGTGGCTGCTGCACATGAGGGATCAGATAGAATTGTAGATAAAATAAAGCAGGATTTTGCGAATTTTAAAGCCGAGCAAGCTGAGCGAGGAGCGAATCTGCCCACTATTGTGTATGCATCCAGAACACATAGTCAGTTGAAGCAAGTGATTGGTGAACTGAAACGGACTGGATATGGGTCTATCAAGTCGACGGTATTATCTTCGAGGCAGCAAACATGCTTGAATAAGCAAATACATCAAATAGAGGGATCGGGAATCAACTTGGCGTGTCGTTCGCTGGTATCAAGGCGTGGTTGTCGATGGTATAACAACACAGAGAGCTTTATGAGCAATAATGCCAATGCCAGTCCTGCAGTCATGGATATTGAGGACTTGGTTGGTCTTGGAGAGAAACGGACTGTATGTCCGTATTTCGTATCCAGAGAAATGGCACATACGTCTGATTTGATATTTTTACCGTACAACTACTTGATAGATCCAAAAACCCGGAGTGGGCTTGACATTGCATGGAACAATGCTGTACTGATATTTGATGAAGCACATAATATTGAATCAGTGTGCTCGAGTTCCGCATCGTTTGATTTACCCGTGAGTATTATAAGTGGATCTATTGAAGAAGTAGGAATTGCAGTTGAACTTTTATCCAGCCGAGCTGGAGATGGTCAGAAGGTAGGGCAATCAAAGGGAGACAATGTCATGGAGACGGTGAGGAACCTCAGGAATCTTCAGCTTGTGTTGCGCAAATTTGAGGACGTAATAGCTTCGTATCAAGTTCCTCAACAGGGAATCACTAAACCTGGAGAATATATTCTTGAACTTTTCAGCGATTTGATGCTGAACGAGACGACATATTCAGTCTTTAGCTCTGTCATGGAATCTGCCATTAATGTCCTCACAGACGATGCAATGGAATCTGGACGGCACCTGTCGTATAAAATGAATACAACGCGACTCTCGACTCTCAAAGATTGTCTCGGGAAGATTTTAGAGGCTGGAAGTGTCCATTCATTTTCTGGATACAGGGTTCATATTCATAAAGAACGGGATAAAGTGACTGGAACCATGCTCCCCACCCTGTCATTTTGGTGTTTTGATCCTGGTGAGGGTATGGCTGCTTTGAGGACTGGAAACATGAATATTCGTTCCATTTTGCTGACGTCTGGTACCCTAAGCCCTCTGTCATCATTTGCAAATGAATTAAGAACGGATTTTCCGGTTCGACTCGAGAATCCCCACGTGATTGATTCATCTCAGGTGTGGGTTGGAGTTGTCTCTAAAGGACCTCAAGGCACTGCACTGAATTCCAGTTACAAGACTCGTAAGGATGAAAATTATATACAAGATCTGGGCAATTCTATCGTGAACTTTGCTCGAATGATACCAGATGGTCTTTTAGTATTTTTTCCGTCATATATCGTGATGAAGAGCTGTATTGACTCTTGGAAGACAATCCGTAGGGGAGGATCATCAATATGGGAACGAATCAGTCAATATAAAGCACCTGTCGTAGAACCGTCAGAGTCTTCCATGTTTCCAGCGGCAGCTTTAGAATACAAACAGAAACTTGAATCACGAGATCAAAATGGAGCGGTGTTCTACGGAGTATGTAGGGGCAAGGCCAGTGAGGGTCTTGACTTTAGTGACAAGGCAGGGAGGGCTGTGATAATCACTGGTATTCCATTCGCCATGGCCACTGACCCAAAGGTAAAGATTAAGAAGGAAGTCATGGATATTAATGCAAGAAAATTGAAAAAGAGACCACAGGACAATATAGATAGTAGTAGTGCATGTGATGAAGCAATCACAGGTGATGTATGGTATGTGCAACAAGCCATGAGAGCTGTCAATCAAGCCATTGGACGAGTGATACGGCACAAGGATGACTATGGTGCCGTCATCCTATGTGACGAGCGTTTTGGATCCCAACGACTTTCTTCACAATTATCCAAATGGCTCCGTGATGATGTCGTTTCATATCCTACGTATGGAGGGGCAACGAGCTCCTTGGCGCAGTTTTTCAAGGCAAGGGCAGCCATACCTTTAAAAGAGTCAACAAGCATACCAGGACAACAGCAACCTCGTACGAGTTTCGCTGTAACCCATAGAAGTGATTCAGGGACAGCATTACCCCGAGTTCGTTTGGATACAGTGCCATCTGCCATGGATTCTATCGGGATTGCTGATCTTGTGGGCCCTGTTGCCAAGATGGCTCCTCGGCCAAACTCTCATCAGCCCATTCAGAATGCACCAGTGTCTCTTTTGTCCATGATGGACTCGTCTGGTATCAAACCTTCAACAAAGAGATTTCATAATGGGAGTACTAGAGTATCCGGTGGAGAGATAGATTCATTGCTACATGGGTCGAAAGATTCTCGACCAGCAATGCAGCAGGCCCCTTCACTCACGACAGAAGGGCCGTCCGCCAAACCATGGAATCGACTAGGGCCGACGACTTTGCAAGGACCGAGGAGAGCAAACTTAGGATCATTAATTCAATCATCAAGACAACAACCACGTCGAACGAGAGAAATGATAGAGACATCTGTAGTGGGAATAGGAGAAGCACACGTAGTAGGTCCAGCACACGTGGTAAGCCAGCGTCAGCTGGCAACAGCCAGGCAACATCGTGTCGACAAAAATAGTGCCTCGCCGACAGAGCAGGCTCCAAAAAAGTCTGAAGAAATACATACAGCAACGGACTCATCATCGACAAAGGCATCAAGCTTTGTTGCCAGTTTGAAGAAACATTTGCCCAAAGGAAGCTTTCTCCAGATATCACAAGCCTTGCGCAAGTATGCCACCACAAAAGACATAGAGCCTCTGTTGGAGACTACAACACGAGAGCTGTGTGCGCCAGAATATGCATCTTTGAGCGATCAATTCCGTGAGAGGATACCAGAGGAACACCGCCAGAGATATGACTCGGCAATAGCACACATGAGGCTCCGTGCCCAGTCAAAAGCACCAGCAGCAGACGCAGCCAAGAGACCATACTGTCCAAAATGCAAGAATCCATTTTCCAAGGATCCCTTCAAAAGTTCGTGTTGTGGTACTATAGCATGTTATTCATGTTGGTTGGGGTCCGTAGCGATGAAATCGTGCTTTGCGTGTCACAGGCCCATGAAAAAATCAATGCTTTCTAGGATTTCTGACGTTGGGTAATCTTTCCCATCCAAGCGTGTCATCAATGGTACCCATATTGTGCGCACCGATGTCATGGATGTGAAACCATATCCCAGCTATACTCTATTTCGGATGATGAGGATGATTTTCTATTCGTATATAGGTAACTAATATCATCTATATGACTCTATATTACGTCTTCCAAGACAGTATGTCTGGTTGTGGTACTGCCATACCCTGAGAGTGTGATCACATGAGGTACCTCAACCTTGTCATCGATAACGTGGCGTACAGGATTGCACAAACTGTAAAGTACACAAGAGCCGGCTGCCTTCACAAGATTCAAAATATATACATAGTTTGTAAAATATAAGTAAGCATGCATTCTGTTGGAGGAATTCTAGGAATCTATCAACCTGCAAGCACCGCCAACGTTGTTTACCGTCAAAACTGTCGTTCCATATTCGCTTTCGTTGTGGTGTATAGACAATATCATAGCGTCTAACATATTATTTCATTGTGTTCATATTAGATTTGACTGCTCCTACCCTGTTGAAATTCTGCTTAACGTGTTGCTTGGTCTCGGGGAAAGGTCATCACGGACGGAACCCTGATAAAGGTCATCAAGAAGTCTTTCTGGCTTGCTGCAGCGCCTTGTGTTTATATAAATTGCTACGTAATTGTATTGGGAGCGTTACATGGATATTGATTCGTCCTGAAACGTGTCACCTTGTTCCAATACCTTGAGCCAGTCGTTTGAAGAGTTGCTTCTCAGAGCATATTCTGGGTCAGGAAACGGACGGCAGGGCTGATTTCGATACGAATAAAGTATCATAATGTCTGTCCGCAAGAGGAAAGAAACACACTGCTTGGTGTGTGATGCAATCGTGGATGATAGCCGTCCATATTATCGACGGTACAGGACGTGCCACATATGTGCCACAGCTGAACGTGTCAGTCTCCACGGTGATCCGCATCGATTCTGTCAGCAATGTGGGAAATATGAGTTGTTGAGTCTGTTTGAAGGGCAAGCGAGGACGTGCCGTGTGGCACTTGCCAGACATTCAGAACGAAGAAGAAATGCAACACTGCAACGGAAGAGACGGAAGATGGAGGAGCTTGCAGCCAAACAAAAAAGAGATGAACAGGATAGGATTGCAGCAAATTATCGCGTTACTACAAAGAGGCCTATTCCGCTTCGATTGTATCCGGAGGATAGTGAAGAGGCAAGTCTTGCCAGGAAGATGAAGGCAAGGTTATTGGCCAGACTGACCAGTAACCCTGTTTCCCCACATTCGTCGTCAAAACTTCCACCGTTACCGCATGCATATCATTTCGAGTTTCCAGATACACATCCTCATGCTAAGATGAATGAAAGGCCAAGCTTCAAGACGTCAGATCCACAGAGCCTGGCAGTTGAAAGGGGCTTGCTCGCACTCTTGGAATCCATGGGTGGAGCTAGGAGCTAGGCAGAATTTCTGATTCTACACCGTCATTTTTCCCCTAAAATTTTTGACACATTCATACTATCTCTGATCAGAGATGCTAATAAATTGATTAAGACATCAATGTAATGTTACATGTCAGTGACACAACCAGTAGATGCAGAGCTCACTAGTTTTGTATATTTTCTCAAGGTTCCAAATTGTGCTTTGCTGCTTTGGGATGCAGGAGGCTTCCATTCTGCTTTACGTCTTTCCCATTCGGCATCATCAACATCGAGAACATTCATCTCTCTAGTTTCTGCATCTATACTAATGATATCTCCATCCCTAACAAGTCCGATGGGTCCACCTTCTTGTGCCTCTGGGCACACATGTCCAATGACAAATCCGTGGGATCCACCAGAAAAGCGTCCATCGGTAATCAAGGCACACTGATCTCCAAGACCAGCTCCCATGATGGCAGATGTGGGTGTCAACATCTCTGGCATTCCAGGTCCTCCCTTTGGCCCCTCATAGCGAATGACCACTACAGAGTTTCTAAACGGCTCAATATCTTTAGAAAGAGCATCCAACATGTCTTCTTCGCAGTCAAAGCAGAGAGCATGCCCCTTGAACTTGAGACCTTCCTTCCCTGTAATTTTGGCAACAGACCCCTCTGGTGAGAGGTTTCCATACAAAATTTGGAGATGTCCGGAGGATTTGATAGGTTTATCCAATGGAAGAATAATGTCCTGTCCCTCTTGCAATCCCGGACAGTTTTCCAGATTTTCTGCCAATGTCTTGCCAGTAACAGTCATACATGACCCATCAATCAAGCCATGTTCCATGAGATATTTCAACACTGCTGGAGTACCTCCCACCTGTAATATATTGAAGTGAAATGAAAGTATAGGATGCGTGCGAAAGGCAACTCTTCATAAAGGATTGGAGCCACCCGCTTATGACAACCAAATTACTCTAGGCCATTGATGGTATCTTCCTCCCGCATGAACACCGGGAAGAATAAAAGAGGCCATACTACAAACAATACAAAACATACCTTGTGCAAATCTTCCATAACATATTTACCACTTGGCTTCAAATCAGCAATGAATGGAACCTTGTCAGAGATGCGTTGGAAATCATCCAGGGTCAAGTCAATTCCACTAGACCTTGCCATGGCAATCAAATGAAGCACAGCATTCGTTGATCCTCCCGTTGCCATAACAAAAACAATGGCATTTTCAAAGGAAGTCTTTGTCATGATATCCAGTGGCTTGATATCCTTCTTCATAAGCTCCAACAGATATCTACCAGCCAACCGGCATTCAACCTTTTTCAAAGGATCCTCTGCTGGAGTAGAAGAAGAGTATGGAAGACTCATTCCAAGAGCTTCAATGGCAGATGCCATTGTATTGGCAGTATACATACCACCACAGGCTCCAGGACCTGGGCAAGATTTCCTCACAATATCCTGCCGTTCCTCTTCCTCAATCAAACCAGCAGCAAAACCTCCATATGACTGGAAAGCAGACACGATATCAAGCTTGCTGCCAGATCCTGATGTTCCGGCACGAATAGTTCCTCCATAAATCATAATAGACGGCCTATTCAGGCGTGCCATTGCCATGATTGTACCAGGCATGTTCTTGTCACATCCAGGAAGGGAAATGTTTGCATCATACCATTGTGCAGACATGACAGTCTCGATCGAATCGGCAATCAAGTCTCTCGACTGGAGAGAAAAACTCATTCCATCTGTACCCATGGAGATACCATCCGACACACCAATAGTATTAAATCTGTATCCGACAAGCCCAGCGTCCTCCACCCCAAGCTTCACCTCGAGAGCCAAGTCATTCAGGTGCATATTACACGTATTACCTTCCCACCAAACAGATGAAATACCAACTTGTGGCTTATTCATATCATCTGGGGTCAACCCTGTACCATACAGCATTGCCTGAGATGCTCCCTGAGACTTTGGTTGCGTGATACGACGACTGAAGAGATTCAGACCCTCCGTCCCTGATGCCGTTGCAGGGGCATTCTCTTTCAATACATCATCCACATTACTAGAAGATTTAACCACAATGGAAGATCGCACGTGAGGACGAGAGCATGGCATTGTCGTCGTGTGCATCCTCCTCCCAGCACATGAAGCCGGCTTTCCAGTTGATGCCATCATTTTTCAACAATCAGTAGACAATTGTAATACCTAGTTACCAATAGTATACTATTTAATGATAATAATGTTTGAATAGTACGTATGCGGTAGAGAATGTGCCACATTTCTTCAATTTCTTTGTCTTCTGAACATATGGACCATCCTACCATTGCATGGTGGTGGATCCATCCACAAAAGATTCTTCGGTCTCTTTGTACATCAATGAACAAACTCTTTCTTTCTCTATCTGTGTCTGTCTCACTGTATAGTGATGATGGTGAAACAATTGAGAATGTTCCATGTAAATACTACTGTACCAGCAGGGTAATGAACCATTGCTCCGCATGCATGCAGATTTATATCTTTTCATTCATTCTTCATCTCACAATCCACTTGATGATGTTCTATAGAATCTGTTGGACTAGTTATCTGTTGCAGCAAGTGCATTTGAAATACTCACACAACTTGGATGTGACAGAATGTTGGTTTGTGTCACCAATAATATCTTGACCTTCGTACAGGTCAAGAGGTAGTTTATTTTAGACTCGATTGTTGTAGATAGTACCTTTATAGAAGAATACATGTGTCTTTAATACATACAGAAGATGGATGGGGATGCTAAGGCACCAGATGGGAACTCGAGCGCTTTGACTTCAAATCGCCATGGCTCGTCATCTGCTGGGTCGAGAAAGGTGGCTGTTGCTGGGCCTATAGTGTTAGACTCTGGTATAAAGATGCATATGAATAATGAAGTGGAGATATGGCTGCGTGGACAAGGGGTGAGCCCGTCGTCTGGCAGTGGAAGCAAAGTCTCTGACAGAGAACAGCACGCGTCCTCTTCACCTGTCTGTCAAGCTGGATTTGTCAGGGCGTCTCTGTACTCTACCTCTACTGCTGCAGCATACAAAAGGAGTGGTGGATATCCTCTGCCGTCGATATTTGGGTATACTGGGGAGAATCAAGCTATGCAGACACGGCACAGTTCTCCAAGTCAATGGTCTGTGGCGACAAAATCTACCCAATGCACAACCCCTCGTCATTATGGATCGCAAGATCCCCACCAAGTGTACCAAGACACCCCACGTAGACATGCTAATGTTGCTGTAAAGTATACTGCCAGCATGCACTCCAGTCCTGGGCCTCAGTCTGCACGGAGTGGGATGAATGTCTTGCATGTGGCCTCTCCTGTCACTCCTCGTGATTATGCTGGGAATACCGACGAAGATGAGTACGCGTGGAGAAGGAAGTCTGCTGATTTCATGCAAAAGACTGCGGCGTGGGTGTTTGATGCGTCTCCCAGGGATGCAGCCGATCCATGCCAGCCTCAGTCAAGTGCTGGTTCTGATGTCTACAAATCACTGGTCAGCTATTTAGATCACAAGGCGTCGTCTCAAGACTTGAGGAGTTTGTCTCCGTTTACACATCAATCCTCTCTTGGTGGGAACTCGTATGATGGCGATTCTGCGGGGTACTGCAGTGATGCGACTGTATCTGATGGTGGTCAGCAGGAAGAGGAGGAACAAGCAGGTCTCCAGACAATCATCACGGCATCCATTTTCCCCGAACCACCGATAGATATGCGTACGAAATCGAGCGATCTTCTGAAAGCGATGAAAGATGTTTCGATTGGAGAGGATGAGTTTGTAAAACTCATATCTCCACCTGCATCTCCGTTTGAAGAATCCAAGGGTTGTGCGAGGCGTCAACAAAAAGCTGAGGAACGACAAGCAACTGATATATTTTCCTTTCCTGTAGAAGCCGCTGCTGCAGATCATCACGATGAACAACCGGCTGCGTTGTTTGGGGTTGGGAGCTGGCCTACATTCCAACTGGACAAGGATTCTGCTGCCAGTAGTCCTCTCTCCTGTTGTCAAGATGATGCATGTCATCAGGCGGTGGATGGGAGTTCGATACAAGCGGAACCATCTAGTGCACATGTATTGCAATATAATCAAGGAAAAGTGGAAGAAGAGTATGAAGAGTTGACTCTTCGAGTTGTACAGAAGAGAGGATCGACTGGCTTTGAATATCACAGGGAAATCCCCCTGCATGTTGGTAGTATTATTGCAGGGCGGTATCAAATTGTAGAACTTTTAGGTCAGGCTGCGTTTAGTAGAGCTGTGAAAGCTTTTGATCTGAAAAAGAGGCAATTGGTTTGCTTAAAGGTGGTGAAGAATAGTAAAGACTATTTCGACCAGAGCCTTGATGAAATAAAAGTCTTGCGTTATGTGAATAGTAAAGACGGGGAGGACACGCAGGGAATTGTCAGGCTGTACGACTATTTTTATTTTAGGGAACATTTGATACTGGTGATGGAAATTCTCGGGGCGAATTTGTACGAGTTTTCCAAGAGAGATGATAAGAAGAGTTTCTTCTCACCAGGGAATATGAAAAAGGTGGCAACTCAAATTTTACAGTCATTGCGATTCATGCACTCTATATCCTTGATTCACGCTGATTTGAAACCAGAGAATATTCTTATTAAATCCCTTCAGCATTGTCAGATTAAAGTGATTGATTTGGGATCGTCATTTTTCAACCATGATGTGAGGACATCGTTTGTCCAATCTCGCTCATATAGGGCACCAGAGGTGATATTAGGGGCTCCATATGATTATAAAATTGATATATGGAGTCTTGGGTGTATTCTTGTCGAGCTTGTGACCGGAGATGTGTTGTTTCAAGACTATCCAGGTGCTCAAATGTTGGCAAGGATGGAGAGCATCATGGGAAAGTTCCCAACACATCTTATCAATTCGGGCAAGTATGCAAGACGGTATTTCCTCAATGATGGAAGGATCTTTGAGCAGAATGCAGACAAGAGTATCGATGTCCTCACTCCAAACACATCGAACTTGAATATACTGTTGGATTCATTTGATCCCGAGATGGCTGATTTTGTGTCATCACTGCTTTCTTTGGATCCTCAGAAGCGTCCATCAGCTGACATCGCATTAAGTCACCCATGGCTGCAATCCTGATTGAACACTAATAAATATAACGATTTTGTAACTGAAATCTGTCAGAAATAGAGATCGAGTATCTTTTCTTCCGACAGTCACCGAGCAACAAAGCATGATGTTTCCAAGGTATGCCGAAATGAAGGATTCCATTGTCGATGCACATTCTTAGTATATAAAAATCGCATGCAGCCGTCAATGCACGTTGCGCCGAAGCGTATTCACGCCCGCAACAAGTGCCATCCGTGTCCCAGCAAATCAACAAACGGTACGTCAATGCGACATCTAATGCGATTCTGGAATGCTAGATAACATATGTTTAAATACATTATAGCGTAAAGGACGTACATTGGGATTACTAGTGACTGCGGCCCAAGTTTCCTCCAATGACTTTAAAACAGGCATGTCCATTGAAATGGACGGACAGCCCTACAAAGTCGTCGAGTTTTTGCACGTAAAACCAGGAAAGGGAGCTGCTTTTGTTCGATCAAAACTTAAGAACTTCTTGACAGGAAATACAGTGGAAAAAACATGGAGAGCAGGAGAAACTGTAGAGTTAGCAAGTGTGGAGAATAATGATAGTCAGTTTACATACACAGATGGCAGTGATTACGTATTCATGAACATGTCGACCTACGAAGAGGTCAGAATTCCAGAAGATAAGTCTTGGTCAAAGTACCTCAAGGAAGGAATGGATGTGCAAGTTTTGATGTGGAATGGAAAAGTCATCTCTGTGGACTTGCCAAATACAGTCGAGTTGGAAGTGGTTGAAACAGACCCTGGTGTTAAAGGAAACACCGCCCAAGGAGGAAGCAAGCCTGCAACACTGGAAACTGGTGCCGTGATTCAGGTGCCATTGTTCATTCAGCAGGGTGAGAAGATTAAAGTTGATACTCGCACTGATGAGTACATGTCCAGGGCAAACTAGATGATTTTACTTTTTCCTTTACATCATGTGTACAAATGCTCTTGTAAGAGTTTATTTTTGTTCAGGAGAGAAAAGGGATATACTCATGACTCCAGTATCCTATCCATGAAAAGAAAACAACAACAACAGCACACACACAACTAATGATCCAAATCGCGCGGATAGGATCCTATAACTCTAATGAACTTTGCATACTCGTCCAAGTTTCTCAGCGCATTTTTAGCATTCTCATCATGTAAGCCTCCTATAAAATCTATGTAAAACAAGTAGTTGAATCCAAAGCTACCTTTTGCCTCGTTATCACTAAAGTCTGCAGACAACAGAGGACTGGCTCTCAAAGGCCTTGATTCAATTTTTGTCAGTGAAATATCCCTCAGTGCAAACACTGAAAGCGCCTTGAACAATACTCCAGGTCCTTCGTTCAAAGAAAATACAATCGACGTCTTATATTCATCAGATGGTTGAGTTCCTAGTGCCATTGTTGGGTCTCGTGACAGGACAACAAAACGTGTAATGTTCCCCTTGGTGTCTTGTATTCCTCGATCTAAAACATTTAATCCGTAGAGCTCAGAAGCTCTAATACTTGCAATTGCTGCACAATCTTTCAGTTGGCATTCAGCAATCATCTTTGCAGCCCCTGCAGTGTCATCATATTCTTGACGAATTACTCCCATCTTCCTGGTATATTCCTGGGTCTGCGCCAATGCCTGTGGATGAGACAGAACCTTTCTAATATCTTTCTTTTCCACGCCTGGAAGAGCTAACAAGCAGTGATCCACAGCAACAAACGTCTCACCCACAATGTGGAGCTTGTATTTGTGTAGCAAATCATACACAGCATGAATACTTCCACCCAGCGAATTTTCCACGGGCAACACAGCTTTATCTGCAGCCCACTGAGACAAAGATTCAAAAGCAATGTCAAATTGTTCACATGGCAACGTCTCATACCCAGGACATGCCTGGCTGGCTGCCAGTTCACTGTAAGCTCCTGGGACCCCTTGGTATGCCACCACCCCCATCTTTGCATCAGGTCCCATGTCTTGAACAGAAGAATCATTTGATTGCATAGAACTTTTGGATACGAGACTCTTGCTTCGAGAAAGTTTCTGGGAGACGACTGGAACGTTTGGAAAAAGACAGTGCGAACCCAACACCAGCGGCGTGGCACAGCATTGTCGATTATAAGAAACAATCATGTTTATATGTTCGTAAATTTAAATTCGTAAATTTCAAAACCATAGTTTGGTGCAGTATTTGAGTGCAAACACGTGTTCGATCTCGAGCTCGAGATCGAATTTTTCTAGATAACATTTTAGATTTTCGAACCCTATTATTAAATTGTTTTTTTCTGAGAAATGTGTCTCATTTCTCTATACAACAGGCAATGCACTCGGTCACACAATCAATATATATAATTCAACTACGACAGTATTTCAATACCATACCACCTGGAGTGCTGGCTGTACAGGTACATACCTTTCGTGCATCCTTTATCACTCTGGTTTGCATTGCCAGAAACTTTCCCAGAGAATCCATCCCGCAGGCTTGGTTTGGTCTCTCTCTATTTCAAAATCATACTAATAGTGAAAATATTGAGAGATAAAGAATCATGCTGCGTGTATATGCTCAAAATTTCCAAGGGAATGTGACGACCGCCTTGTTGCCCTCAGCTCGTGCTGCTGGAAGACTCTCTAGCAAGCGTGCTGGCATTGTAGGGGGTTTGGGATATAGAAGAAGTATCCAAATCAGTAGAGATGTGGAGAAGAGGAGACAGATTGCAGTCAGATGTTCTCCAGATGGAGGGAATGATGGGGGCTTGGCATCCTCTGCTGAAGGTCAGGAGCAAGAGTCATATGCATCAAAAGAGCTGTCACAAAGTTCTATGATTGACCGTTTAGAAAATGCTGATTTGTCTGAGAATCCTGAACTGATGCCCCTGAAAGATGCTGTGCAAAGGGCACAGCAAAGGAAGGAAGAGGCAGCAGGAATAAGAGAGGCTTTGGAGGCAGAGGCACAGGAGGTTGCCCAGCTGGCAGTTAATGCAGAATCGCATTATAAAGATATAAAGAAAGAGTATGAAGAAGCTCAAGAAGAGCTCGTTCAAGTCGTGGAGAAGAAGGAAGCCATGGCAAAGATTGTAGAAAGTATTAAGCAAAAGTTGGATGAGGACAATCAAAATGTCAGGGCAGCCGAAGAAGACCCTGTCGTTGTAGACTCCGCCCAACAAAATAATGTTTCGCTGATGACTATTTCGGAGGAGATGGGATGGGAGCTGGATGACATTGGGGACGTTTCTTTGGAGGATTTGTTGTGGGAAAAGTCTGAGAGCTTGGCCAAGCTTCGAGAACTTGAAGTTGAAATGATGCAAACTGTAAAAGATATTGAAGCAACTTTGGCGAAAGCAGAGGATGTTTATCATAAGGCAGATGATATTGCAGCAGCTGCAATGGAGGCAGCAGAGGAGGCAGTGAGAGATGAAATGGATTGTATCACGGTTGCAAATGAGACTGAAAGTGCTCTTCTCAAAGTCCTGGAAGATCTCAAGTATTTTGATGATTCCAGTGAAAGGAGGGAAGAAGAGTTTGACAAAAAGAGCAAATCTGCTGCTGCTGCTGCTGCTGCTGCATCAATGATGTCTGTTGATGATGCTACATTGCAGCTTGGGGATGCAGAGGTTCTCTCCCAGGCCTCCACGTCTTCTCCTGCAACCAAGCAGGCAGCTCCCGAAACCACATTGGCTCAGGATTCAACTGATGGTGGGATGAGTTTGTCTAGGAGTCAAGCTTTATTATATCTCCTGAATCGATACTGGGCAAAGCACAGAGTTTTGGTGTGTGTTGGATCCCTGTGTATGGTCTGTGCTGCTGTACTAATGACACAAGAACATGTCTCTATCGCCGTTAGTAAAACACTTTCAAGTATTGGAGCACAACTGTCCTCTATTTGGGACATTGGCACTGCTATTGTGGCGAAAATTCCACTCCCACATGTACATGAGAGTGAGGCGGGTATTTTGGAAACGATTTGGTTGCTACTTGCATCTGTTATCACAGTTCCGCTGGTCTGCAAGCTTCCAGGAGGATCTCCTGTATTGGGATTTTTGGCTGGTGGAGCATTGATAGGTCCGTATGCTTTGGGAATCATCCAAGATGTGGAATCCATCAGGCATTTGGCAGAACTAGGAGTGGTTTTCTTGCTCTTCAATATTGGTTTAGAGCTTTCTTTTGACAGGTTAAAATCAATGGGAAAGTTTGTGTTTGGAATGGGGACTGCACAGGTCGCGATTACACTCGGTGCTGTTGCCTATATAGCATCTCTGATACTCGGGCCATCGCTTGGCGGACCAGCTGCAGTTATCCTTGGTGGTGGTTTTGCCTTGTCAACAACTGCCATTGGTATGCAGGTTCTCCAAGATAGAGGTGAAACTGGATCAAGACATGGAAGAGCAGCTTTCAGTGTCTTATTATTACAAGATCTCGCTGTTGTTGTTCTTTTGATGCTGATTCCTTTGCTGGCTCCAGGACCAGATGGAGCAGAAGGTGCTGAGGGTATGATTCGAATTGCAAAAGCCATAGGCTTTGCTTCGATCAAAGCTGTCGTTTGTATGGCTTCCATCGTAGTAGCTGGTAGAACAATTCTCAAGCCTTTGTATAGAAGAGTCGCTGATACAAACAATTCAGAGATCTTTGCTGCCCTGACACTCCTTGTCGTTCTTGGAACCTCTTTGATAACACAAGTTGCAGGGTTGTCACTTGCTCTTGGAGCATTCTTAGCTGGCCTTCTCCTCGCTGAAACCGAGTTCCATATTCAAGTAGAGAGTGATATTGCTCCATACAAGGGACTGTTGATGGGTCTCTTCTTCATGACAGTTGGTATGGAAATTAGTACAGGCCTTCTTGTAGCCAAGTTCAAGAGCGTGGTTGCCGCAATAGCAATGCTCATTGCAGGAAAAGTAGCGATTATGACAGCAGTTGGCCAAGCATTTGGATTGTCCATGGTACAAGCGTTTAGATCGGGTCTCCTCCTCTCTCCTGGTGGAGAATTTGCATTTGTGCTCTATGGTGAAGCAGTAGCAAAAGGTCTCTTTGGTGCAGCATTGGCCAAGGAGATGTACCTCGTTGTCGCCCTCTCCATGGCCCTTACTCCATTTTTGGCTGAATTTGGAGGTAAGATGGGTAGACTTTTAGAGAAGAATGATATGAAAGCATTGGCACCTAAAGAAGGGGAATTGAGAGGAATGCAAGGACATGTCATCATTGCTGGTTTTGGACGAGTCGGGCAGCTCATTGCCCAAATGTTGGGCGAGGAATTGATTCCTTTTGTTGCATTAGATACATCAGCAGCTCGTGTTCAAGATGGAAAAGGAAATGACCTTCCGGTCTACTTTGGAGATGCAGGGTCACCAGCTGTTCTTCACAGCATTGGTGCAGATCATGCTGCCTGTGCTGTCATTGCTTTAGATACACCCGGATCAAACTACAGATCAGTATGGGCCATGCACAAACACTTCCCTCACGTGAAAACTTTCTGTAGAGCTCAAGACATCGAATCTGGCATAATGTTAGAGAAGGCTGGTGCTACTGCCGTCGTCCCAGAAATCTTGGAACCAAGTCTCCAGCTTGGAGCTGCTGTATTATCAGAGCTGAACATTTCTGAAGATGACGTTGCGGAAACCATTCGTAACTTTAGAAAGAACCATCTTTCAGAACTTCAAATGCTTGCTGCGATGAGTGGCAGCTCTCTCGGATATGGTGGTAAGAACAAAAAAGAAGAGGGTGAGGACAAGAAGGAGGGTGACAGTGCCCCAACAAGGGGCATGGATTCTCAAGAAGAATCCAATGGAGCTCAAGTCAGCGATACTGCCGTGAGCGCATAAACCATGTCAATATTTCTATTACAACTAATGATTTTTTGATAGTATCATATGATGGTTTGAAAAACAAAATCTCTGCGAATATCCTCCATGTGGTCTTCAAAATCTACCAGTGCAGAATGTGCACCATTCTGCACCCCTTTCTTCAACGTATCCAACCAATCCCTGGTATCCAGGCATGGGACCTTCAATGTGCCATCAAGTCTTTGCTCCCACTGTGACGACACGCTCTTTTCTAACAGAAGAACTGGCACCTTGATGTCCTTTCCAGTCACACAGGCATCCAGTGCACAACCATCCAGCATTAATACTACACCCTCTGCACCTCCTACCGTACTAACTTTATTCGCAATTTTCTTCTCTATAGGGCCCAGTGCAACATCTTCGCGACGATCATTGCATTGGTAATACCCAACAATGCAACATGTTGAAAGAGGCTGGTTCTCTTTGGCTGCTTTTTCTTCAAGTCTATTCTGAACAAGAGCCAGCGCTAGTTCCATCTGACCAGGCAAGGAGGTAAACGTGTGATTAATTGGAACAACATCATCTATACGAATCGAGGTATCCGATACATCCCCAATCAGAATACCGTTGCAACTCGTAAGTGGGAACTTGAGCGAATGCAGAATGACCTTTAGCAAAGCCTGTTCTTCCAGGGTGACTGATCGGACCATTCTTTGTTATTATATAAAGTAATGCTACTGATTTAATAGAAATATTTTAATGATCCTCGGAGATCAGACAGAGATCCATAATGCTCAGGCCTCTCCGGTACTGGAGGACAAAAGGAGAGTCCATCTGAATAGTTATGCCACCTGTGGTATGGTATACTAGTGTTATATAACCACGCAGATATGTACAGAGTATAGTATGTCAGCCTTCAATCTTCAGCAATCGTATAGTGTGATATCAGACGAAAGAATGTCATGTGCAAGAGTCAAGACCACCCAGAATGATGATGGGTTGACCCACCCAGAGTCAACGGGGTATCATGACATCGAGTACATTCCAGGTATTGGAGACCATCGTATCCTACTGTAAGTATAAAAAATAAGATACAACACGTAGATTGTCTCTTTCTATCGACCGTATACCACGTGTATTTCTCAGTCAACTTGATGCATACCAAACCAATGATGGAAGAAACGAGCCACGGAGACGTCGTCGTGTATGAGGAGCAAGGAATACGCAAGGTACTATCTTTATAGTATAGTATACTATGTAGTGCAAGGTCGCGTCACTGCTGTTCCTGTCGTGCAGGCAATACTGGGGTATACATGGCCAGGAATAGAGTTTGGGGAACCCCCTAGTCCAGCCTATACGTTTTTCGAGTACGTCGATGTCATCAGACGGGGAACAATAGAGGAGTTTGAAAAAATCCAGAACCTTACTCGTGAATGGTGGTTTCCAACACTAGACAGGGGAGCAGGGTCGCTGTTACACTTTGCGGTTGACCATGGGCGTCTCGATATGGTCACATATCTGATACAGAGTGGGGTTCCAATTAATCAACAGTCGTTAAATGGACTTTGGACACCCTTGCACCGTTGTGCTCGTCTGATACATTATAAACATGCCCCATTCTTTGATATATTTGAGATTTTATTGAAACATGGTGCCGACCCGATGTTGAAAACGGCTGATGACGAAGAGGACTGCCCTCCTTGTACAGCACTTGACTTGGTGGTGAAAAAGGTGCGCACTTTTTTTTACTATCGGCCCTTGGGTTCATTTGATGCTCATTGAATCATTCTTATAGGGATATCAGTGGGAGGAAGGAGAGGTACGAAGCCGTGTACAAACACTCATTGATACATACAAAGAGGTTCCCAAGGCATCGGCGTATGTGTACGAGGGGCCACCCAATGGTACGTATCCATACATATCTCGGAGTTCTTCAAATCTACAGTATGGTATAGTAGTAGAATAACAAGCAACAAGCTGATATGAGTGTCACCACCTTTCGTATGATGCAGGTGAAATAGCAGAGCAGGTGATGCATGCATGGAGAAGGCTTCCTGCCTTGTATCCTCCAAGCACGTGGTCAGGACCTGTCCCTGCTGGGTGTCAGGTTCCACAGGGGGCTTTCCAAGGAATGAGATCATGCAAGGAGTATCCCTGGATTCCGGTACGCTTTTTACAATATTTGCAAGGCTTCTACATTCGCTCACGTACACGGCACTGTCACCTTATACTTGCAGGCGGGAGAAAACGACGGAACGAGCTTCACCAAGGCTTAACCGCCACCATGGCTTTTGGCCCTGCCACTGGCTCCTAGAGTATTCACGACCTATACCATTGCATCTGTCAAATATAGTACAACTAGTATAGATACTATGTCATGTTGACATGTCTCACGGACCACCTCACTTCGGACAAGGAAACCGTTCCACATCTTTTGATTGACTGACCTGTCAAGACGGTATCACACCTCTTTGGAGAATCTCTTCCCATCAAACTCATATTTGATGGGACATTGACATCCAAACGAGAAAGAGTGAACGTCGAAGGTTTTAAATTCGCATTTGTTGCGCATTCGAACACATTGGTACCTGCATTATCATTTAATCATTCAAGTAGTATTTAAATAAACGACTGACATGACGTCTCCAGATCCCGTGACTGTGAATGGAGGTGCCGCTCCTGGCAAGCCTGCAGAGCGAGAGGCTCAAAGGGCATACTGGAAAGAGCATTCTTCAGAGGCCACGGTGGAATCTATGATGCTGGATAGTAAAGCTAAAGATATTGATCGGTTGGAGAGGCCAGAGGTATGTATCGCTCGCCGACGACCGATCTCGTCGCCAATTTTTGATCACAAGGCAACGCACATTTCCTGTGGCGATATCCAGGGATACGGTGGATGGTGGGGTATCTGAATAGATCATTGATTGTATCTTCATTTTCTTGTAGGTACTGAATCTCTTGGGATCGACAGCTGGAACTAGAATAGTTGAACTTGGAGCTGGTATTGGACGTTTTACGGCAGAAATTGCCAAGGATGCAAAATCGGTGATAGCTTTAGACTTTATGCAGAACTTGATTGATCAGAATAAAGCGAATAATGGGCACATGGGGAATATTGAGTTCCGATGTGGGGATGCTACACAGTTGGAACTGGGGGAGAAGAGTGCCGATATTATCTTTTCCAATTGGCTCTTGATGTATCTCTCGGATGCTGAAATTAAAAATCTAGCTCAAAAGATGCTACGATGGTTGGGAGACGACGGTGTTGTGTTTTTTAGAGAGTCTTGTTTCAGACAATCTGGGGATCGAAGTAGAGCAAATAACCCAACGCATTATAGAAATCCAAGGCAGTACTTTGACATATTTGATAAAACAAAGATTTCCCGTCCAAATGGAGGATATGATTACTTTGAGTTGGTAGTATGCAAATCAGTGGATACATATGTTAAAGTGAAGCAGAACCAGAATCAGGTGTGTTGGAAATGGAAAAAGGTCAGTACCCCATCAAATCCTTCTTCAAATGATTTGAGGTATTTCTTAGACACGCAATACTCAGAAGACGGCATATCAAAGTATCAGATGATGTTTGGACATGGTTTTGTATCTCCTGGCGGAATACAGACGACGGAAGAGTTTGCAAGGTTGCTAGAGGTCAAGGTGGATGATTCTGTGCTTGACGTGGGCTGTGGAGTCGGGGGTGCTGCATTTTATCTAGCAGATAAGTACCAATGTTATGTACATGGAATGGATCTTTCCGTCAATATGATTATGACAGCTCTGGAAAAAGCCGCATCATTGGATCATGGCAGCAAGGTTTCTTTTGAAGTCAGCAATGCAGCGACACGTGATTTGATTGGAAACTCGTATGATGCTGTCTTCAGTCGCGATGCATTCTTCTACATCAAAAATAAACCTCTTTTATTAGAAAAGATTAACAAGGTACTCAAACCTGGAGGAAGGCTGGTATTTACTGATTACTGCAGAGCTGCAGGAGAGACGAGCACATTCCAACAGTATATAGAGGAGAGAGGGTACAGTCTAGCATCTCTGGCAGAGTACAATGATATGCTTGCGAACGCTGGATTCACCGTAGTTTCAGTTGAAGATAGAACGCATCAATTGATATCTTGCCTTGAAAATGAAATCGACAATATCTCCAAGGCAGAGAATAGCATTGGGGCTGACACTGTTCAGGGCCTCAAGGCAAGTTGGTCCAGCAAGCTGCAATTTGCTAGGGATGGACAACACACGTGGGGCCTATTTGTTGCGATTAAAAAGTCAGCATGATTTGTATGTTTTACATCGTATACTGTATGTATATCTCTATCGTATAGGTAAAAAAGTGGAAAGAGTAGATACTATAACATTTTCATTCTCTAAACTTTTCATTTTCCCAACAAGACTCGCTTGGTCTCCTTCAACTGTTCTTCGGCTTGCTTTACTCTTTTTGAAAATTGCTTCTTGATGACTTCTGAGGATGCATTTGAAGCTTTATGGTGAGCAGCATCAATAATTGCCTCGAGACATTGTAATTGTTGGAGTGTTGGTCTCTCTTCAACTAACTGCCTCTCTGTGTCCCATAACTGAATGGCATAATTGAGTACTTTGACAGCATCTCCTTTTTTCATATTGTAGTTGATTAATGGAGGGAGGGATTCCATCACTTTGACATGGTATGGTGGCAATCTTCCATCCAAAGTACTTGCCAAGGTTTCAAGCATCTCCTCACCCCTGGCACTATAGTCTGGGTGATTGATGTTCAGGTATGCGATACCATGAAGAAGTCTGCTTGCCTTGTTAATCACATCACCTGGACCATCTGCATTCACTGTGTGTGCTGGTTCAACACTTTCACAAGAGCAACAACGCCAGAAAATCACTCCATCAGGCACTTTAATATCACCCTCGAGCTCTTTCAGTTCAGCTTCAATCTTCTTCTTTGCTTCCTCTCCCTTGGCAGAGCGAAGTTTCTTCTGAAGCATCTTGGAATGATATTCCCTGTCATCCTTCAGTCTCTCTTTGTACACATTAGTTGCATCATCATTCTTCTCTCCCATCTCCAATGGAAGCAAAACATCCGAGCGGCAGTCCAGACATACAACTCCTTCGATAAGTCTATCCACAGAGTGCTCCATTGGGTGCTCACATCGGGCACAGCGGCATACAATGTGACGCTCCGCTTCAAGCAATGCCTTTCTGTTTGCTCTTGTCTCAGCTATGTTGGTATATGATATAAAGATCTCTTCACCCTTGGCGATAGGAATAATAGCACGAATGAACAATTCATTTCCTATCGACAGGAATATTGCATTTGGAGCACATGCATGCTGGAACTGACTCAATCCTGGGAACATTCCCACACCTCTGTCAGCTGTTTGAGACCCAGCAGAGGACACAGTCTGCACATGCATTGAGATTTGTGCGGCATCTGCCTGCATGCGAACCAAGCTGCTTGGCTTATCATACCCTGCAATGGCACCCGAGGAGGCCAGGGCAGCCAATTCCTTGTGGAGCAGTCTGATGGCTGGCCCAACTTTTTTTCTCCAGGCCTCTGGTTTACGATCCCACACGTTTGTAAGCATGTCAAAGTCTTCAACAGAGCATTGGAACGTCTTGTTTGACCTTTCACCGGCTTCAACAAAGGTATCCTCGGACTTGATAACACCTGCCCTTTGCAAATCAAGCAATGTCACAATGTGAAGCATTGTTGGGTCCAATTGGTATTCCTTTGAGATATCAGGAAGTTTAATTCGTAATGGAAGAAGTTTCGCATCCAATTCTTGGTTGATCTTTCCGGCAGATTTGCAGTCGTCACAGTACCTGGGCAAGCACGGATTCAGACCGGAAGAGCCATCCGCAGGTTGCTTTGCCATCTTATCAGCCTTGAGCCGATTCAAGCATTTATGGCACACTTGTCCAGCAGTCTTTGCGATCGGAGCCGTCAGGAAAGGCCTTTCCACGCTGATAAGCTCTCCAGCCTCAAAGTCCTTGGTGGCGACGACATTCTTCACATGCTTCTGGGCAACATCAAGCTTCCATCCAAGAGCTTCCTGGTTTTCCTTTACAGCTTTTTCAACACTAGGAAGAACAACGTAACGAGGAGAGTTTCTCTTTGGCTGAGGAGCAGCAGGCTTTTCCGCTGCCTGCTCACTCGTGGCCACAGGTACGCTACTCGGTTGTTGTTCCACGTCGACGGCACTCATGTCAATAAAAATAATGTAAAGTATCTCGTATTTACAATGTGCTATGCTGCAGATACTCCGACATTGTTACATGACCAATGATACCATTGTCTGCATGTGGTATGGTGAGATTTCTGCGGCCTTGCCATTTGCAAACGTTGCCCCCTTTCATGAAAGGCCAAAGTAGGCTACTACTACTATTGTGACAGAACCATCTTTCGTTCTTTCTGTCTGTCTCTGTGTGGTTGATTGATTCGAACTCTAGGTTCTAGGTAACAACATATACAAGCAATCAATCCAACAACAACAGCAACCTACCAACTTTTCTAGGTTGAGACTGGCTGGTGTCATCCTTCCATGTGTTCAACAACAAGACATGATCAAGCCTCGTACTCATTGGACTCTTTGTCATTAATAATACAAATATACATAAAACATCAACTCAGAAGAGCTCTGGTAGAACTAGATGGCTTGTTTTCGTTCTTTGCAACGACGGGGGCAGTGGCTTGGCAAGGTAGTTGCACAGAGAGGGAACGATACCTCACTGGTTCAGAACCCTGGCCCTTTGCCTGAACATATAACATCATGTTTATCAATTATATATACTTGTGGATCATTTGCTTCGCGGGGGAGGACTGTAACGTCGAGTCCTGGAAACGACAAGGTACCTCGGTCTCACACGAACACTAGGAATATGGATGGCCCCTCCGCTGCAAATGCACATGAAACCCTTTCCACTGGGATACCAGGACAACGGTCGTCATTCGTACCTGGGCCTCGTAGTAGCCCAGTCACTGTTGATACACTGTCCATGATGAAGCAATATGAAGACCTGGGACTCTCTCGAAAGCAGGCAGAGGCGTTGACAATGGTTGTCTCAGACGTGCTACGTAGAAATATAGATATGCTGGCAGATACCTACGTGTCAACGGTATCTCTGGAAATGTCCGAGCTTCGAGCCCAATCTTCCATAGCAGGGTTTCGGGCAGAAGTGATGAAAATCCAGGAACTTCAAGAAGCAACCTCGGTACGCGAAATGGAACGATTGCAAGCTAATCTAGATAAAGTGAAGAGTGAAATTCGATATGAAGTAGATAAACTGACGGCAAGTCAGAGATTGGATTTGAATTTGGAAAAGGGAAGGATGCGGGATGAACTACAGAGCCTGAGGGATAAGTCCAATGAGCTTGAGATCAAGGTTGATAAGGAAGTGAATTCTTTAAAGGCGGCTATGGAACAGAGTAAAAATGATACTGTCAAATACATGCTAGGAGTGGTGATGGCACTGATAACAGCAGGCCTGGGAGCGGCCAGATTGTTCATTTGATTGTAGTATCCAAACATGGTGAGCAGATTTGCCCAGTGGAGATGTACATGCTGGCATGTTGACTCTTCCAAGAAAATAGCCTATACAATCATCATTGTCCCAATGTAATGCAACGTGGGTGTCGAGTTTCTTCATTCTTCATTCTTCTAAAAGATAATTACGATCGACAGAAAAAACAATAGTATCTACCTATACTATCACCATGATGCTCAACAGATTGTTCCTGCTGGCAACAGCCTTTACATTTTTCATCGGTGCGTTTGGACTCGATATCGAGGCTTAAGCCTTCAAGGCTTTGAATCTTGTGCACATATGCTGGTGTCCCTGCACTGAAATGTACTGGTGTGCACTTCATGTGGGACTTTCATACATACAATTGTTCTCATGCAATCTCTTCATGCTGTTACATAAGATACTTTGTAGGATACTTTGCTCGAGCAGAGGTTGTCATTAATGACCAATATTCCAATATTGGAGGGGACAGTTCTGATTGTCCGACTTATATAAATGGAAAATGTTTTTCATGTCCATCTGATTGTACCATGACATCAACTGCAATATCTGGAGACTCGGACTTTGTATGTAACTGCAAATGTGCTGACGGGAGCGAGACGAAATGCATTGTTGCAAATGCTCCAGCCCCTTTGGCGGAGGAGTATCAGGCAAAACTTGAAGAAGGGAAAGAGAAGCTTGCAGAAGGACAAGAGAAGCTTGCAGAAGGGCGGGAAAAACTTGCAGAAGAACAGAAGAAACTGGAAGAAGCCAAGCAAATGATGGGGTAAGTCTTCATGAGGAAGCCTTGATCAAGGCAAATCTCACATTCATGCACATATCAAACCCGATAGGTCTTTGGAGTTGCTCATGATCAACATTAATCTGTAACAACGAAAACAATATTACAGTAGTATTTTCAAGTCAAAGTATCAATCACATGTATAGATTGGTATTGGTGGTACTGGGCAATTATGGTTTCAGCCGAGATTCTGAAGACTCTTGTCAGACAGAATCTTCAGTCTGACACGGATGTGGCATCAGCTTCGCAACGCGGCAGAAGGCGTGGACAATATGGGGCAAGAAACTGTCTCTATATTGTACTCAAAACTCTACTATTTTCTATCAATTTATCACCTGGTGATATCAAGGGAGTTTGATTTCCCTCTCAAGCCCTCGAGGTGTGCCGAATAGTCCTACTCGTAGGTGGATTCCGCCAGAGGAACTTTTAACAGTTGCCGCTTGACCCGTAACAGGGCAATTGCGAGTGATATTCAATTGATTAAATGACTAGGAGTAAGAAAAAGTTTGATAGGCGTGCTGTAGAAGGTGGTGAAAGCTCTGCGGACTCGTATGACCTGTCGAACCGTCAATCGTACGATGGTCCAAGGCACGGGGTACCAACAGGTCACCCCATGGGTGTCTATTCACAGGCATACCCTCAGCCATTTTACTTCCAATACGGGGATATGTACTTTGGGCAGCAGCAAATTGAGTATTCAGACTATCAAATGCAATCATATCAACAGCAGCAACAACATGTGATGATGCAACAGCAACAGTATTATGCAGCCATGCAACAGCAGCAATATCAGATGATGCAATACCAACAACAGCAGTTTTACTTGCAACAGCAACAACAACACCATCCACAGCCTCTTCATATGATGCAAGCTGTCAATATGGAGGAGTTGAAACAATATGTGATGCAAGTAGAAACCTCCGATGTCGAGACGGTAATTCGGCAGGCACTCTTTGCTCCACGGCAGATGGCCTACACCAGCTTGATGCAAATGGCTGGAAAGTCGAAACAAACAGATAAAGCGATTGCTATATTTGAATCTATGAAGAAGATTGGCTCGTTGAGACCAAACACATTTAGTTATACGGCATTAATCTCAGCCTTGGCCCGTGTTGGGGATTGGCAACGGGCGGAAGAGTATTTTAAAGAAATGAAACAGGTTGCAGAGACAGAATCCGGTGTAAGTCCAAATAGAGTAACCTTTTCATCAATGATAAGTGTATATGATAAGGCAAACAAGTTTGATATGGCGATGAAGACGTACAAGGAGCAGCTTGATTCTAATATTCAGCCAGACTTGATCACATATGCATCTATACTGACAGCATGCCAGAGGGCTGGCAGTCTCAAAGATGCTGTGAAAATATTAGAAGCGATGCATTCAAATAGTCTACTGGGACCCTTGCAAATGTATCATAATCTCCTGAGTGAATGCTCTGAAGATTGGGAGACTGCCATGGAAATTTTCATTGGGATGCAGTTGGCTGGCATTACTGTGAATGCAGTCACCTTCAACATGGTCATCAGGGCGTTGCACGCGGGGAGCCAGAAAGATCATGCAGTTACATTGATGAAACAAGCAGAGGATTTAGGTGTGACGCTAGGGGCTTCATTTTACGAGGCAGTGTTGTGCATGTGTTCTGATCAAGGGGATTTCAAATCAGCTGATGCAACATATGAAAGCATGATCAGGAACGGTGTGCAGTTGAGTGGACATTTCGCGGGGCTTATTCTGTCAGCCCATATGCAAGGAGGAGATGACGTTGACGCGATCAGAACCTTGAATGTTCAGTTTGAAAGCAGTGGGATTATTCCAGTTCTTCCAGTGAAGCAGGAACTTGTGGAACACAATGCAAGCCCAGCTGCAAAAGTGTTGGACGAGAGCATCCCTATGGCGGATCCATTATTGGCACATGAATCATTGAAGATCAACAGTAGCATAGGAAACGAGTTGAAAGGTGCTCTTGTGTGCAATACGTCTGTGGCAAACATAAGCTTGGGGAGCACCCAAAGTGATATCGATGTTAATCAGGTGGCTCCATACATGTAAGGTTACTAGTTGTAGAATGTAAATATGTTTATGTATTATCGACGCGTATACCACGAAACGAAAAAGCTCGTATAGTCGTCTCGCTCGAGATATCTGTCATCCTTTGCAATCTTGGTGCCCATGCGTTCCAGTTCAGTGATGGTGGACATCAACAGTACATACCAGGTGAGACATTTGATATCCCCGATGGAACACTCTTTCATGTTGAGAATCTCTGGTTGAATTGAGTTTACGAATGTATGTTGCAATCGTTTCCTTGAGGATAGAAGTGATGATGCATCCTCCAGGATGTCTTTGCGGATCTCTTCCACCTTTGCATTCGAGCGCCTCTCAAGGAAACGAGATATCCACTTGACCAACGCTTTTGAGGCGACCATCACACTATCCGTCGGCTCTAAGATGTTCTGCAGAAAATACTTGCTCACAGCGCCACCCCGTTCACCAAGGTTGTAATTGTACAACATTTTCAAAGAACCACTTGTCCATGCTCCTATTGGGCTCAAATGCGACATTATCAAATGGATTGATGTTGGAAGGGGAATGAGATTAAGTTTAATAAATAAAACCTCTCTCTTATCCAGCGAGTTGGTGGTAATCTGTTTACCGTATGCCTGGTAGGCTGATATTCTCAACCGTGTGATACCATTCACTTCAGAACGGAGCTCCTCCAACTGCTGTGGATGTTGTTGTGCTCTGATAATCTTCTTTTCAAAAAGACCTCCAGAACAAGGATCCTTGGTTTTGACGTTTTGATCATCACCATCATCAAAAGAAGAGAGCAATCCTCCACCCTTGTGAAGGGAGTTTTCCACAAACCCCATGACACCCAATAAAAAGTCCTTTTCAAGAGAGAACACGACTTCACTGGTATACAAAGGCTTAATCATGATTGAAAAAATCAAAGCCCACAGAGCACCAAAACACGTAGAAACTGCTTTCCCACCAAAGCCAAGTACTGCAGACAACCAATCACATGTAATCAACCTTGTCACACACTCACATGCATAACAAAGAATGCATACCTGTCCCACTTGAACAACACACGCCAGTGTAATGACACATGACAACACCATTCCACGTATATACAGCTAAAAAGAGTGAATACCTAAAGTCCATCCCGTAGATGGAGAATAAGCCAAAGAAACCATTGACCAATATACCCATAAATGTGATAAAGTATGGGTTCTGTGCAAGTGTCCCATTCAGCAGAGTCACATATGCCAACACTCCCCCCAGGGCAATCAAACTAGTTCTCAGTATTGCCTTTACAACTGAAATTTCCACTTGCATCTGTAAACAGATGACAGAAGCTGTCAAAAAGTATTCTGGCTTCCAATCACCAAACCATTTTGCCATGGATGTAGCATTCCTAATGGAACTATCTGTATTTCCATACCCAAGCCATAAAATCAAAATGATTGCCACAAATCCTGTATTAATTGCAACAAAAAATTTGAGATAAAACTGAAAATCACGACGGTGGAAGAGTGTTTTCAATGTATTCATGTCCAACCATGCCCCTTTGAGCAATGCCACATTTGTAGACACAAATCTTGATATCTGAAGCTTGTACGTATAATACGATGTCCCTTGCTTCAGATCATTTGACAGAGCAAACATATATACATTCTGACAGAGTGATTCCCAGCGTCGATGGATGGCTCCTACTCTACGCCTAAGAAAAGACTCTGTCTGTTTCTGCTCCACCTGTGAGGCCTCTAGACCAGCCATCATCATGTCTTGGTATGGAATATCTGTGATATCAAGAGCTTTCGCTGCAAGATGTTCGAGAACAATGCATTCTTCAATAAGTATTTCACTCGACATCAGTTGTGTAATCTGAAGCTGTGTCAACAGCCCCTGTTCTTGTCTGCTAGTAGCGCCAAGTGATGCTGCAATACCCCTGCATGCAGATTCTCTCAGATACGGCAACGATTCTTTCTGGATATCTTGTAGTAGATCAAGATACGTATTCCAATATGCCGAACCTTTAGGCCTCCAGTGCAGCGCGTTACCAGAGCAGTGTCCCCACAAAGGCATATGCTTGAGACAGACAGCCACATCCTGCAATGCTGTTGACACACCCACAGCACATTGCTCTAGTACCCCAACAATACGCACATCATTTTCAGTCAAATCATCAAAACGTTCTGTCACTGAGATACTCGTCATTGCGTTTACAGTACCAAGCACACGTTGCAAGGAGGAAAGCAATTGTGTATAGAGTCGAAAATCCATACCAACCTGAGATACAACCATTGGCCAGGCAGGCTCCAGGCTGCAACACATGGCGTCCCCTTCTGCTTTCAACGTCTCCTTGATTAATTCTTGTATAGATGATATCCCAGACATGCGTTCCGCAATCCCCTGCGCGACAGACATATCCGTACCCTTGTTCACCAGACAATGATGCATTGCACTGGTCTTTGCTGTCAAGAATTTGCCAGCATTGATCATCACGTCTCCAATATCCCGCCTCAAATTATCATGCGATGATTGTACATATACAAGAAAAGGCCCGGCAATAGCACCAAACATCGTAATGGTCACACCCTTGAGGTTCCCACTGATCACATCTGCCCAATACCTCTGCTGCCCCAGCAATGGTAACAAGACTGCAAGAGTTGACATGACACTCAGAAATATATGAGACACTGTCCCTCGGGCCATACTCATAAAATCAGATTCCATTGTCCGACATCGAGTCATGTATATAGAGCAGACGATGTGAAGCACGATGAGCAGAATATAATACCCCTGGCTCACAGTATTCGTATTGAATTCAACAAGGGATTGCACCAGCCCTGGAGAAACAGTTCTGGCATCATCCAGATCAGCAGAAGATCCATCACTAAGATACGATTGTACAACAGTATCCTCCGTCTCTGTGAGTGCTCCACCACTGTATTCATACGTGAGTATCCCCTCTGCATCCCCACGAGCCAGCCAGGCAACACTTGTAATCAGATACCCCAAAAGACCACCAAACAGGTATCCGCCCGTCCACAAAATGGCCCCAAATACTCTCCCACCGATCGATCGATCAACAGAAAAGGCTTGAGACGACACGCCATAGAATAATATAGCCGTGCACGACCCAGAGAATCGAAGCTTGTGTACAACAACAAAGAGGATTGGAAACACACTACCGACAGCATTCTGTACAGCCCATGCAACACGCTCCGAAAACAATACCTTTTGAAATACATCCAAAATAGAATACTTCAAAGGCATGATGTCTCGTGGCACATCCGTGCTGTTACCTTTGGAACCGATGATGACGAGAGCTGGTAATTCGATCTTCTTCACCGCCACAAACCCTCACCCATCCATCGACATACATGCATATACAGGCAAGTCGTGGTATATCAGATAGATTGTATAATTTTTAATAGTCGTTTCAGTTATATCCAAACCTTTTCTCCCGCTTCTTCGGAAGCATCTCCATGCATGGCATGGCATGGAGAGTTTTCTTCTGAATACACTACTATTATATATTACATGTTCCAAAGATCAGGACATGTATATGTCCATCACACTCTAACGCAAGACATGAATCAAATGCTTTATACTGATGAAACGAGTGATTCCTTCTCTGCTGCTGCTGATACTGTGTCTCTTTCACTGGAGGAAATCACAAGGGGGACAACAAGATGCTGCTTTATAGAAGCAGCCTTGGCCGATTTCCCAAAGAAACGTTTCTTCTGTTTTGTTTCAGAAGAGTGCAGAGCGGCAATTGTATCATTTTCTACGTCATTCTCTGTTGTTGACTCTGGCGTCTTACTGGGCAAGGATACAACCTCATCCTGTCTACCAGCAGTTGACAATGAAGAAGAAGAGGAGAAGAAGAGCTGGGCAGCTCGTGTAGGAGAGCTTGTCAAATGAATCTGATTAAAAAAGCTATTCTGATCCACTTGCAGCTGTAACTGCCCTACTGCCTCTTTTCTTTCCTTTTTGGTGGATGCCTTGGTCATCACCTCATTCCTGGTCATGCATGAAAACTCCACACCCAAGTGGTTCAATTCCTCACTCATCACCTCCACACTGATGGCATTCTCCACATACCGCGTCAGTATAGCAGACACATTTTCTTGCAGTGTCTTTAGTTGCATTTCAAACGACGCCGTCTCCTCTTCATGCTTCACCTTGAGCCGCTCAAACTGTGAAATCAACATGGAGTTTTCCTCCTTGAGAGACTCAACACAACCCTCCAGAACGTGTTCCCTCTCTTGTATCTTCTTCGTCTCCTCCTCCAGATCCCGATATCTCTTGGACAAGTCCCTATGCTTCGTCTCTGCTTCAGCCAGTTGTTCTCTCAGCTGTGAGCAAACCCTCTCCAGTCGTTTCCTCTCTGCCTCACCCAACTCGCTGCTATTCGCGTATCCCTCAATCTCTCCCTCGAGGTCACGGATAGCCTGTTGAAGCTCCTTTTCCCTCGTCTTCAATCCATCTATAACAGATAGCATCTCTTGTTGTTTCTTCTTCTGATTGAGAACCGTGGCACCTTTGTTGTTGTTGTTGTTATTGCCTGTGATTGCCCTGTGGATCTCCACAACGGCAGCTCCCCCGAGCATACCCAGGATAAGAGCCATGATATCTATGTAAGTATGTATGACTATGAATCCAGTGATAGAAATTGAATTTAAGCAGAGATGGTACGACCATGTAACATACAGATATTCTATCAACCAACAAGGGTGGATGCTAGAATGATCTATTGATCCCATCAATGACTTGATTTGATGGGACGAGATTGTCAATGATCTCATGGTTTTAAATTCCACTCGAGGACAGATCGGTATCATTGATCCATCAGCAACGTGGTTGCTGATGGATTTATATCAATCAAATAGTAATTCTATCATGCATACGACAGTAGTAGTAGTAGTGACTGACTGACTGAATGGAGTACCTCCTGGTGAGTCTTGTTCTTGTCCTGGTGGTGGTTCCAGTCTCTTTCTGGTACTGGAATAGCAAAACTACAACAAGACGAAGAAGAAGCCTGTGTCACTCACAGGTATCTGTTGTCATTATTACATTGAATGAGGAACTACAGATTGAGGAATGTCTGGAGCATGTATCACGGTTCAATCCCCCCTGCAAGGAGATTATTGTGAGTGATGGGGGGTCCACAGATGGCACAATATCGCTTGTCAAGTCTTTGATCACATCGCATCGACAGAAAAATACTCCACTATCTCTCATAGAATGTACCAGAAAGGGTAGGGCTCATCAGATGAATGCTGGATCACGTGCCTGCAGTGGTGATGCTGTCATGTTCATCCATGCCGACTCTCGTCCTCCATTGGACAGTGTCAGGCATGTCCGTACCTCTCTCTCTTCACCTGGAACCATCTTGGGTGGATTCAAGTCACGTATTTCCATCATAGATGGACACGATGAAAAAATTCTCTGGTTTCCAACACTTCATCAATATATCGGATTTGATCTCTACCCATGCCTGTTTCGACCCTGGCACTATGCCTGTGGTCTTCGATGTGTATTTGGAGACCAAAACATCTTTTGCAGACGTGATGACTTTCTACAGGTGGGTGGATATGACGAGGAACTCGTCATCATGGAAGATGTGGATCTATGCCTTCGTATGTTTGAATATTTCAAGTCCAAGAGACGTGGTTGTGTGATTGAGAGGGTGCCAGCATGGAGTATCACTTCTGGTCGAAGAATTGCAGCATGGGGATCACTCCGTGCAACTCTGATACACTTTCGTATTGGTCTACGATGGTTCTTATTCTCTCGTTCTCGACATCGTGATCGTTTGTATGACGACTACCATGCAATCTACACAGATGACTATAGATAGATACATGTAGATGTGTGGATCTAGATACCTACATAGAGACATTGATAGTATTACATTACTAATATTATAGTTACAATAATGGTTATTGCATGTACTAGAGCAAAAAAGAAAGAGTGCACGTGACATTCTACTGTAGAGATAGTTTCTCTGAGAAGAGTCAGTTAGTTGTCGAGACAATGAACCTGACAACAAAAACACTCGAAGAGTATGAATCTCGTTTTAGAAATACATGTGAATTAGGCGATGTATATGAAAAGAAAAAACGGTTGGTGACTTTAGCACGAGAACTCGAGGATTGGAGAATTATGATTGACAAGGAGGATCACCACCAACACCATCTGGATGGAATCTTGGATCGAGTGAAATATGTTTCTGAGAGATGTGGTGAAGATATAGATGAACGGGATGATACAAATCTACAGGGTGAGGTGGTAGGGGATATTGACGAGTTGTTGGGTGGTTTGAGTTTGGAGGGAAAAGGGTCGTCGTTGCATCAACAACAGAAACAGGTTCATGTTCGTCCGGGGAGGCGGTATAAAAAGGTTGTACGGAAGAATAACCCTGGGAATGCCAAGGGGGTTGCTATTGTGCGTGATCAGCTTGGGGATGCTGGTTCGGATGCGGATGATCATGTTCCAGAGGAAAAAGCTCTGTATGTGGCAGAGTCGTCCGAAGATGAAGAGAAACGACGATATGTGAAGAAGGATTCTGTATTAAAAGTAGATATACCTGTGAGTACTGACGTGCTTGTGCAGGCTGCTGCTTTTGCTAGGGCAGGAGAGATAAGTCCAGCTACGTCTGGTGGAAGTACAAAGGCATGTGGTGTTCCTCTTACCAATACAACGGATGAATATGATAGTGATGGTTCTATTACATCACCAGCTGTTTTAGGTGTGGTTTCTTCATTCTCCAATGCAGAGAGGAATTGAATGACTTTGTATATCCAACATGTTGTCATGACATACCAAGGTCATGAGAGAGAGAGGGGCCATTCTAGAAAGAAATGATATATAAAAAACTATTTCATGTACTTTTATACACGTGTTGTGAACACAGATCCTGAAGAATAGCAAGCAAGAAAGAAAGAGGGGACATTTGAAGACACCACCAAGACATGTCACGTGGTGATGGATTACACACGATTGGGTCTGATTCTAGTGCTGATGGATTTGAACGTGTTATCAATGTAATTAGGTATATATTTGCACGGCATGACCCGAGTGATCCTGTACGTGGATTTTTTTAACGACTTTTGTTTTGAGCGAGTCTCGTTTTGAATGCAATCTCACTGCATGCAGTTGCCGCCAGCACCGATGGAATTGATAGAATGGTCTGAAAGAGTGTTGTACTTTGCATCCATGGGAGGCGTCGCCCAGGGAGTATTGCAGTATGTGTATGAAAAGAGGGGTGGTGGGGTAGGGTCATCACCTGTAGTATCTCGTGCTCATGCTACATACGCGAGAGATAGTCTTGGTAGGATTTCACAGGCATGCTTGAAAGGTGTGCTGCGGTTTGGTGGAATATCAGCATTGTATTTTGGAACTGAGCTTGCTGTCGGGGTTTATAGGGCACAGAGGGATTATCATAATGCAATGTATGGAGGGCTGGTGACTGGTGCATGCTCTGGAGCAGTCTTGACACGACGGGCTGGTGTGGCGAGGATGGGCAAAGGGTTGATTCTTGGGTGTGCGCTCGGGGGTGCTATTGGATTTCCAGCTGGCTTGATACAAGATGCCCTTGTTGATGCTCTTCCAGAGGAAGACACACAAGATAGGCAGTATAGGATAGATCAGATGATGACAATTGCAAGTGGAAGGGGGGACTCGGTCAAAGCATTTGAAATAGTTCCACAGTATACGTCACGTGATCCTGTTGGGCATGCAATTGCTCATTTAGAGGAGAAAATGCATAGGAATGCAAAGGCTTTATCAGTGGAGGGAAAAGATGGGGACACTCCTGCTGGCGAGTCCAAGAAGAGGTGGCGGTGGTGGTGGTAGTACTCGTGGGTATATATGAAAATAAAGAATGCATGTTGTATACATGGTAGAACACACAGGATGGCGGTAGATGGAAGGAACATGTCAGGGACCTAAACTCTAATCTGTCCCTTGCACTGTGTCAAGCCTCTCGATGATGATGATGATGATAGGAATCATCTATCAATAGGGTATATGACCCTATATAGGGTCGATTTCCGAATAGAAAAATGTATGGGGAATGGTTTCTTCCTTCATCGCATTGCTATCTGATTGTAAGACTTGAAAATAAAAAACTGGGGCTACCTTCTCTCTCTCTGAGAAGATACACATATTCTCCTTTCAGAAGATGTAATGGATGAATGAATCAGACCATCTACCATCGTCCTACTAGTACCATGTGAAAAATGTATGACACTCTTCTTCGGTATCATGCCTACCTTTTGTGTTGGACAACACATGTTGTGTCATTTATTGCTGAAACCAACGCTCCGAAACCCCTTGGACTAAACCCCAGATGAGTATCCAAATATCCACAAACCTTGTATCGCTGGCATTACAATCATCATAAAAAGAGTATCAGATTGAATTTATTGATAATGGTGTCACGAAAATATGCTGTACAGCTTCTGAGAAAGTGTTTGGATGCTTCTTCAGGGCACGGGTTGTCTCGAAGCTTCAGACCAAACCAAACGTCGAGTGGTAGCACTTTACGAGTGGTAGGTTTCTAAACCCAGTTGGACGATATACTAAAGTATTCGTATGCGTACTTGCAATCACGCTTTTTCACCTCTCGGTGGTGTTTTTCTGCAGTTTGGCTCGACATCAGCATACTCAAACTCTGCCGCAGCGCAGCCTGATGCTGACATGGTTGAGGATGCTGTTGAAAATGTTGATACTGTGGGATGGGGATCAACAAAAGTTGGTACTCTCCTGAAGGCCAAGGTACGTAGGGATATGCGAGTGTCGGAGTGACGCACACAGTGTTGAAACCAATAGTGTGTCCTACACGATCAGGTGAATCTCATGACGTGGTGATGATGGTTCTTGTGCAGGGACCCAAAGCGAACTGGTTGTGGTGTACAAAGGATGCTATGGTTATAGAGGCAATCAAGAAGATGACGGGTGCAAATGTGGGGAGCTTGATGATTGTGGATTGCAATGAGGGGGATGAATGCAAGCACAAGGAGGATGCTGTTGTAGGGATCATGACAGAGAGAGATTATCTCACCAAGGTTGTTGTCAAAGGGCGTAATAGCTCGAATACAAAGGTGTCTGATATCATGACGCCTGTGAAGGATCTGATCATGGTGACTCCAAAACACAGTGTTCTTGATGTCATGGAGCTCATGGTAGAGAAGAACTTTAGGCATGTTCCTGTCGTAGAAACGTGTGGTACGATGACTGGCATGGTATCCATTAAAGATGTGGTTCATGTGATGCTGAAAGAACACAGAGAGGAAGTCGGACGCCTGAATGAATATATTCAGGGGACATTTTAGATGTCTGTTGATGATATGCCTACTGACGTAGGACATGTATATTATGAATGCATGAGACAGTGCAATGATATTTTAAGTGTATAGTAGTTGATTGTAATCACTTTCAAGACGAAGGATAAATGTATCGTTATGCTTGCACAGGTTTTGCATGTACATTGATTCTCTCTGTACCCAAAAGTGAGGCTCGCTTGTACCCATTTGCAACATCACCAATATGTACGCCATTCATGATTTGAAGCACTGTCACGTCTTTTGAGAATGGAAGATCGGGTAAAAGCTTGGGAGTGAGCAGGAAACACTGTGGTGTGTCTGGGGCAGTCGCTGCATCACACAAGAGTTTGAATACCTGCCTCTCGTTGACACTATCCATTCCCTGGTTGATCTCATCAACGACCCTAAATGGAGACGTCGTCACACCTTGCAACGCCATTAGGTATAAAATTGTTGATGTAGAAGATTCTCCACCAGAGTGATATGCAGAGTCCAGGGTAATCAGTTGTCCTTGTTCTCTAAACTTTACTCGGAGGTCAATGGAGTAGTTTGCAAAGTCTTCTCCCTCCACCTCGTTGAACACCACCTCGCCTGCGATTCCAACACTCCTGAAAGCCTCTGAAAAGTTTCCATTAATCTTGTGGACCAATCTACGAATCTCTGGGAGCCAAGCTTCTTTGAGACGCTCCACGTTTTCCACAATTGCAGCATGTGCTGCTTTGTCTTCCTCAAGTTTTTCCACATTGCCAGACAGAACGAGTGCAATTCGATCATATCGCTTCTGAGCACTTGGATCCATGATAATGATTGCATCGTGCCGGGCTCTTTTTTCCCCTATAACATCATCGACCTCTTCGAGTGTCTTTGGCAACCCGTCAAATGTTTCTTTGAGATCATCTGGTATTGGCCACCCAGTCACATCAGAAGCATTCTTCTTGAGTTTCTCACTCTCTTCAATCTTACTCTGTAGCTCATCTTCCAATCTTTCTACATCTTTCGCAAGTTCGTCCCTCTGTCGCTTTTTCTCAATGCTTTCCTTGCCAAGAACCTTGATCTGCTCTGTAAGTTCCTTGACAACCAAGTCGTTTGCTGCAGAATTCAAAATCAACCTAGTACCTTCACCGACTGCTTTGGACATGGCCCCAGTCGACTGTAATACTTTTTTCAAGGCAACCTGAATATCTTTGACAACACGGTCCTTCTGCGCAAGTGGATCCTCCTGCTTTTTCATGCTCTCCAACCGTGCTTGAGTACTCTTAAGCTTTGCTCGCGCAATCCTCAGTTTTTGATCACTGTCCTGAATACATTGCACCAGTCTTTGCTTTTCAGCAATGAGCTGTTTCTTCTCCATGGTGATACGATCAATATCTGGTTGCAAATCTTGCATTTGTCTGTCTAGTTGCTCTTGCTGCTCCTTCAACTTTGCTTGTTCACTCTGCAAACGAGCAACCTGCCCGGCAGACGCGTCATTCACGGACGAGTGCAAATACTTCGAAGCCTTGACATCATTCACCGAAATAGTCACACTACTTTGATCGTATCGAGATACCTTTTTACGAATATGCAGTTTATCTGTGTACAGTTGCTCAAGATGTGGGTTGGCTCGTAGAACCTCCTCCCATCCGTCCTTGCCTTGTTCCATCACAAAGACCGAGGAGGTATTGAAATGACTATCCAAAGCATGCTTGATCATAGGATGGCATTGGAAGGTTTCATCCAGAGTTGCAGCCACGCCAAGTCCCGAGTATGATGCACTGTGACCACTCAAGTACTTTAATGGTGCCCTCTGATCCCCCTCCACAACGGTAATATATGGGCATATATCTTTTGCTTCCAATTCCTTCTTCAGTAGCTCCAGATCCTGTTCATATTCAACAACGTAATATAAGAGCCAATTATGTGGAATATGCTGTTCGAGAATCCGAGCATAGTATGGCTTTTGCACATCAATCTCCAGTGCAAGAGGACCGAGAACTTGTCCTCTAAATCTGCTCTTGTTTTGCTTGACATATTCGTGGGCTGCCCGGGTTCCTGGGTGACTTTGTTCCAGAGCATGCATGAGCTGCACTTTTTTACTTGTAAATTCTCTCAGCTCTGTTGACACTCTCTTGAATGACTTGTCCACATGTTCCCTTTGATCCTCCAGGTTTCTCCTGGAGGATAAGAATGAGCGTTCTTCCGTTCCAAGATCAGTGATTTGTCGACCAATCATCTCTATTTCCTGTCGAGCTTGATCAGCTTCGGTATTTGCCATGGATTGAACCACCTCCTTGAGGTTTTGAACATCGTACTCTGTCGCCTGAATCTTTTCTCTATGCTTTCTTGACCGTTCGTTCAAACTCTCAATGGCATTATGAGCACGAATGGCAGTATCCACATCCGAATCAATCTTGGCATTTAATGGATCAATGTTGTTCTTTGTCACCTTTTTTGCAGCCTCCTTTCTCTCCTTTTCTGCACGCTGCCGCTCCTGTGTCTTCTCCTTGACAGGCCCATTGGCAATCCTCTCTGCCTCTGCATCAATCCTTTGCAACGTATTTTTTGCCTTTTTCAACAGAGATTTGTCTTCCGCCAACCGCTCCACGCTCGCATCGCACACTTTCCACTATCTCTGCTTTTCCAGCAC
>PJEL010000143.1_pt1 | contig 82763 bp, 96 predicted proteins | sample 1853271 | NCBI WGS metagenome assembly PJEL01 (sample SAMN08108733, study PRJNA415343) | Invertebrate metagenome, whole genome shotgun sequencing project. | host: Globobulimina | place: Sweden: Gullmar Fjord | collected 2015-08
CAACCTCTTCTTCAACCGGTTCTTCCATAACCTCCTCAACCGGATCCTCCAAAATAACATCTTCAACAGCAAACCCGGTAATCCCTCCAAAAACCTGACCTTCATTCAAATAAAAATCTGTGGTATAACCCATCCCCATCAAAAACAAAAGCACCAAAACACCAACGGCAAACCCATTAACCAGAGGAACTTTCTCCTTCTCAACCTTCTTGCCCAAATACCTTTTCTTAACATTTCCATCCGCATCTCGATAACTCTCGTAAACATATGGCCCGTAAACCTTCCCATTTTTCTTCACCACTCTTTTATAACTCATCTCTAATATTTTGTGGAATAACCAACTTATAAACATTATCAAGCCCCCGTACTTCCTCGGAAAAATTCAAAAAACAGTTATTCCACAAATAAAAATAAAAATAAAAAGAATTTCCAAGGTCAATCACAAATCACAATCCAACAATAAAAAACCCAAACAGAATCAAATCAAAAGTGTACCACAAATCAAAAATCAACAAATAAATAAAACTCGTAACTCAACACAGCCTCTGCGCCCTCTGCGTAATTTAAACCCAATTCCAAACCTACTTCCAACTTCTCTACAAATTCTGCACAACAAAAAACTCCACAACCCACACCAACACTATAAAATTGTCACAGCAAATCGCAGGCATTCACCCGGTTAAGAATAATTCCACAAAACATAATTATTAATAATAAACACCTTTTCCACACAACCCATACCCTTAGCCCAAAACCCATTTGCGCCAAAAATTACCCACACCACAACCTATTTAAACCAAAAATTTCTTTTTTCATTATGAAATCAGGAAGAAAAGCCTCTGGCGGACGATATAAAAAGCCAAAGAAAAAGAAACTAACAGGCAGACAAGGTCAAGCTAGAATTGTAAAGATCGGAGAACAAAAAACAAAACTTTTACAGGGAAGAGGAAGTACTTCCAAATTAGTCTCCTTCTTAGGAAACATGGCAAACGTAATGGTAAAAGGAAAGGCGAAAAAATCTTCAATAAAAAACGTATTAGAAACACCTTCTAACGTATTCCTAGCAAGACAAAACATTCTAGTAAAAGGTGCAGTAATAGAAACAGAATTAGGAAAGGCGAAAATTACAAACAGGCCCAGCCAAGAAGGAAACATCCAAGCAAAACTTCTAGAATAATATTTTTCAATAAAATAATTCCGCGAAACATTCCATCTCCCAAAAATAATATAATTTTGATTGACTCCTATAAATATCAGGCCCACCAGAATCATGCTGATTAAGACCATAAGAAATAACACAGAAAAGCTCATAGTTTTCTGTAGAATAAATTTAACAGTAGAAGCGGTCAAGCAATCAAAGACGGTCCAAAAATTCCTCGTCGACAACAAGAACATATAACCGAAACACTTAAGAAGCCAAACCATTTATAAAGTTTACTATGGCCGCCAAGAAATGTCCCGAATGTAATAGCACCAAGCTAATCACTGACGAGACAAGAGGAGAAGTAATCTGTGGCTCCTGCGGACTTCTAGTAGAAGAAAACATGGTAGACACTTCTCATGAATTAAGATCCTTCGACAAATCAGAAAAAAAATCCCGTGGAGGAGCTCCAATATCCCTACAAAAATTCGATAAAGGTCTAACAACAAACGTAGGAGAAATTTCCGACATCTACAGACTAGATTCAACACAACAAACTAGAAAATATTTACGTCTAAAAAAATGGCAAGAAAGAGTTTCAACTTCAATTGAAAGAAATCTTCGTCTAGCAATGTCAGAACTAAGAAGAGTAGCCTCATATCTAGATCTACCTTCCGTAGTAAGAGACGAGTCAGCTCGAATCTACAACTTCGTACTACAAAGAGGCTTAGTAAGAGGTCGTTCAATGGAATCCGTAATCGCAGCCTGTATCTACGCAGCATGCCGGTCCTACAACATCCCAAGAACGCTAGACGAAATCTCAAATGCTTCAGAAGTAGAAAGAAAAGAAATTGGAAGAACATACAGATTCATAATAAGAAAAATCGGACTAAAGGTAACACCTTCTTCTCCAAAAGATTACATCTCAAGATTTTCTTCAACATTGCACCTCTCACCTCAAGCCCAAAACGAAGCACTAAAAATCCTAAGAAAGGCCGAAATCTCAGAACTAACATCAGGCAGAGGACCAGCCGGAATAGCAGCAGCAGCACTATATGTAGCCGCTCTAATCAACGATGAGAAGAAAACACAACGAGAAGTAGCCGACGTAGCAGGAATAACCGAAGTAACAATTCGTAATAGGTACAAGGAATTATTAGAAAGATTGGATCTAGAAGACAAACTTAAGATAAAAGAAAACGAAAGAAAGAAAAGAAAACAGCCAGTAGAGTAATTCTAAAAATATCTTTTCCCTTTAACAAGTGTCCATGAGAAATTATGTGTGCCGAAGGTGCCATAATTTTTTATGGAATAAGACTAAAAACTAACAACCAAAAACGTTGTGAAGCAATTCTCAAAAAAGCAACCTGTAGAATAATTCTAAAAAACACAACTACTGCAACCTTAAAAAAACAACCTATATACCCAAGCTTCTATAGGAAATTATGCGGCGAAGCCCATGATTTTTTATAGAATATAATTACACTATTATCCCACAAGGACAGCCCCCCCCAAAACCTTTTATACCAAACAAAATAACAATTAATATTCCAAGAGGGAATGCCGGAGCGGTCAAACGGGCTAGGCTTAGGACCTAGTGGTTTTTGCCTACGGGGGTTCGAATCCTCCTTCCCTCATTTAATGATTAAATATTTGATTTAATCATTTTATTTGAAATGGAATTCTAATGCTTGGTGATAATCCAAGAAACTGATAGCAAGTACGGGGGCGAACAATTTGCGTGAATTTTGTCTGATTTTATTATAAGATAAAATTTTAGTGTGAATTGTGAGCAGAATCCTCCTTCCCTCATATTTTTAAATCCTGTGTTTCGATTCCTTCGTTATGAGATTTATCGAACTAACGAGCGAGCTTCTCCGAAGCGAAGCCCTTCCCTCATATATAGTTTCGTAGAAACCATTTCTAAAAGAATGGCTCGAATATCTAAAGCTCTTACTTCCCAATCAAAACCTAGGCATACCTAGAATAATCCACAACCTCTCCCTCGCCATACGCAATCCCAGGCAACCTCTCCATAATAATATTCTTAAAATCTTCCCACTCTTGAAACGAAAGAGAAGAATAACTATTAAAAACTCTTTTAGCCCCAGCATAAACAGAATAATTACTAAAATCTTCATCAAAATTATTATAATTATAATTATAAAAAATATCCAAAACATTCTCAGCCTCAGTCTCATTATCTATAATCCCCTTAGCAAGAATAACACTCTTATCATCCTTTTCATCACAAGTCTTCTCAAGCCACCACAACTGAACAATAGAAACTCTAGGATCAATCTCAATATTACTTGCCAAATACGGCCCACCAGAACTACTCAAAACCTCTCTAACACCATATTGCAATCCATGATAACCCTCATGCATAAGAGTAAAATAAAAATCTTTAGCATTATGCAATTTGCCGTTATATTGATATGGATTAATAAAAATAGGAGAACCTGCTGCGAATGAATATCCCAAAGAATTACTTTTATCAAATAAAGAACTAACGCAATCATAAAAAACAGGAAAACAGGAATCTTCCCTTGACTCAAGATCTAACCAATTCTTACCAGAACTTAATCTGTCCCTATATTCCTTCTTATTCTCAAAAATACTAGTTATATCTTCATCAGTCAATTCAGAACAAATTTCCCTATACGTACTCCTCAATTCTTTCCAAGTACAAAATTTATCTTTAAATTCATACCTCTGCTTATTGTCCTCAATATTCCCCTTACACTCTTCATATTCACTATACTTAGCAGCAGTCAACCGAGCCTTCAAAACCTCATCACAAAAATCTCCCTTACCAAAAGTAACAATTCCCTCAACATTCCCCTTACGAACAAAACAAGCACCATTAAAAGAAGAAAATTCATAACCCCCAAGACCCAATTCATCATTTCCCTCCCTGGCAAGATTAACTACTCCAAACTTAGAATAAAGCACAAATTTGCCAAACTCAGACACAACCTTATCAAAAGTTTCCCCGTCCCCGTCTTTCCCTATGTTATACGAAAAAGGCAAAACATTCCCATCCAAGCTCAATTTATAAGAGCCATCACTAATTTTCTCATAGTCAAAAACAACTCTATCTCCTTCCCCCAAAGCCCTCAGCCCCATCTCACTACTTTCAGCCAACCCCTCAATCAAACCACACCCAACATAAAAATCCTTATCAGCAAGATCTCCAACACGAAGATCATTATCTAAAAATCTATCAATGTTAAATGAAATGGGTTTATACTCAGTGTCTCTACCAAGGGAGTACATCCACCCCCCTTCATACTTAATAAAAAAAGGCTTTCCCTCCTTTAGTTTCATATCATAAACCTCTCCCTCTTTATTCATACATTCATCAGATCCGCTAGTCTTCAATCCATCATCCCCCTTACCCACATCACTTTCACTATCCACATTCAAATCCCGAGCCCCCTCAACCTTCTCAGTCTCCTCCTCCAAAACCTTCCCAGCCAACAACCGATAAACACTAGCCTTCAAACTCAAAGCCTCCGCCCGATTCTCATTAGTCCCAGCCCCAGCCGCGTCCCTAGTCCCAATAACCTTATCCAACTCCCTACTAATATTCAACCCACCCTTCAACCTCAAAGACCTCTCCACCATACCCAACTCCTTAATATCAACCCTAGCCTTAGACAAAATCGCAAGAACACCTTCCAGATTCAACCGAGTATTTTCAATCAAACCCTTCCTCTCATCCAAAACACTAATCGACTTACCCTCCAAATCAGAAACCGCCTTTAAGTCATCCTTAACAGAATCAACATCCAACCAACATCTAAGACTAGCCTCCCCACAATACCCAACATCTTTCCATTTCCCGCCACTCCTCTCAACCGTCCCACTCCCAGCCTTATCAACACAACCCCCGTCCACACATTCAAATCCAGTCCCACACCCAAGACTACTAACTGCCGACTGCTCACTGCCAACTGTGCAACCAACTTCGTTAGTTGCACTAACCCCCGCACCAGGATTCTGCGTAGCACAAACCCTAACAATCCCACGAAGAGCAATCTCAGGACTCATACTCTCCTCAAGCCCCGCCTGCAAATTCAAATTAGCCATAGACAACGCAGAAGGAGTCCCACTAACACATTCTTTCTCACTCTTAATATCTTCACTAGTAGCCTGTTCCTCAGTATATTTCTTACTCAAAAAATCCAAACCAAAATCCGTAGTAACCTGCTTAAACCCACACTTCTCCTGAGCATTAACAACAACACAAAGCTCCTTATATCCACTAGGAGCCGTAAAATCAACCGACTCATCAGCACTACTCCCCGCAGCAATAAATCCACTCTTAACCGGGACCTCAGGATTCGAAGCATAATAACTAGAAGCCGGAGGATTCTTCAAATAAATCTTATACTGAACACCTTGATCATTCCCCGCATAAATATGATAATAAACCTTGTAATGACTAGTTGAAGGAACCGTAGCCTCAGTAAAAGTCTGCTCACTAAACTGTGCATAGAATTGACTTGGGGACTCGGGAGCAAGCAAATTCTCAAGAAAATTAGCACTACCAGGAACACTAGTTCCAATAAAAGCCTTACAAAAAGAACTTCCAACTTCTTGAGTACTACGAATATTAAACGCCTTGAAAGCATTCTGCGCATAAGTATCCTTAAAATAACTCATACTCTTTTTTGTGGTAGCCCAAGCCTGAGTTGCCAAAGCATATTCTCCACCACCTCTAACGCTGCTCCCCCCGCTAACAAAATCCAATATTCCAGGAACAATCTGATCCATCAAGGGAGACATTTGCCTCCAAAAAAACTCACATTTGTAAATCGCGGTAATCTGATCACAAATCCCAACAAGCTCCCCGCTCTCAATACTAGTCTCCAAACACGCCTTCTCACTCTTCAAAATAGACAAATAACCATCAAGCCCAGCCTGTACCCCACTAAGACAAATCGGAACAAAAATTCCCTCACGAGCATTAGGCAAGCAAAGCGCTAAGCTCCCAATAATCCCAGTCTGAATAACGTCACTCACCGGAAACTTCCCGCCAAAATCACATCGACTAGGAGGACAAATAACAGGATCACAAACATTAAACATTAACTTACAGTCCGATGGACTCATAAAATCTTGACACTCAAAACCACCAACCTGACTCATGGGCTCCCCAGTCTCCATCATCTGATCAAAAATATTAACCTGCCTCTCCCCGTACTGCTGTGAAGCCTTTCGAATAGCCTCCCGTGCTTTCTCATAAAGCTTCCCAGCATCAACAGAACACTTTCCATAACTCTTCACACTTCCGGCAGTATTAGCATCAAAACTCTGAACCAAATCATCTCCGGCACAATTCTGCATAAGTCCATTATCCCCAATATTACAAATCTTGAAATACTTAACATCTCCAGAAGCCGTATATCCCTGAGGAGAATCATCCACAAAAGTCCCACCACTATTAGGAACCATAGCATACCATCCCTCCTTCAAATCAAACGGAACAATCGCCGGAAGTCCCTTATTACTTCCAGCCTCATAATAACTAACCTTTGCCCTACCTTTAGGCCACGGATTCACACAAGTACCGGTCGTAACCATCCGAACATTAGCCCCCTCCACCTTAGGAAGACTATCCTTTTCACCAATAATATTCAAATTATCTCCCTCTTTCTCAACCTCATAAATCCCCAGCTGCGCACCCTTAGCATCGAACAAGTAAAGATAATCTTTAGAACCAGCATGAACAATCTGAACCCCAATCTCATCATAGTCTTCAACACCTGCTAAACCCAACTCCTTATTCACAATAGAATCCACGTCTGTTTTTCTAACAGTCACTCCCCCGTTAGAAAAAGCGCTCTGCCCTTTATTCAAAACACTAACCGGCAACCTAACCTCATCAAACACAAACTGCTTCTCCAAATCAAATTGCTCCTTCTTCCCTTCAACACTCAAAGCCACATTCCTCAAATTCTTATCCATTTCAACCTTAGCAATATCTCCAAGTCCCCGAGCCTCAGCATCCTCCCAAGTCAAAACCGATCGAATCTGAGAAACACTATAAAGGTCATTCCTAGAAATTTCGATCACCTCACCCCCAACATCAACATCAATCTTCTCCGTCTTAATCTGCCCCTTCAAGTCATCCAAATACTTAGTAGAATTCTTTATACTCGTCCCCCCAAACAACCCACCACTATTATCTGTATTACCATTCTGAGCAACTTCCATTCTTTTATTAACCCCATTCAAAACTGCACTCATAGCAGAAACATCCGCATCGATTTCACTACTAAAATGATTATAACATTCAGTCCGAGACATCTCAGAAAACTCCGTATCGCATTTCTTCTTATACTTCTCCATAACCTTAGTTCGAGCAGCAGCTTCTCCACTAGATCCACTAGCCATATTTTTAATCATCAAAACAGCACTGGTAGCAAAACAAGCACCTTTCAACCCAGTTACAACAGTCCCCAATCTATCCACAATATTCTGCCACTTCTCAATAGAAGCATTCAAATTCTCAAGCAGATCCAAAGCCTTATCAGGACTAAGCTCAATTGCCCTCTGCTCAATTCCAATCCTAAAAGTAAAATCAGCCTCACTCTTATCATTCTTAATCTCCGGAATCAAAGTCACATGTGCAACCTCATTAACATGAATCTCATTAACATAAACACTCACCCCATTAAACACCTCACTCTCTCCTTCCTTAATTGTAACAGACCTAGACCTCGCATCCCCTTTTGCTTTATCAACCTTGCTCTTAAAATAAACCCGAACTTTCCCAGGTGAAATATCTTTAATCTCCAAATCTCCCGAATTCCCAAGGCTAATATTATCACTCTCATTTCGCCCCGGATAAGGATTATTCCCAATCCTCAAATCAACCCTTCTCTCCCCTTCCCCAATTGCCTTAAAATCAACCAAACTAATCGATTTAAACTCATCACCAACAAAAACTGAAACATAAGACTTTGAATAATCAGTGCCACTAGCTTTCGACCTCATCTCACGAACATAAGGCTCATAACTAGAAAGCGGATACTCATCCAAAAACAAATCCATCAGTCTCTTTCTTTCGACAAACTGCCCCAACTTACCAGCCAAAACAATCTCCTCAAAAAGCGCTTCCTCGGCCCAAGTCCCACCAATATCTTTCTCCTCACTCCCATACTCAGCCACCAATTCTTTCTCAACAATTTCAACCGATTTCTTAAAATGTTTATCAGCCGTACCTTCATCCTTCAAAACATTACCAGCCCCCAAAAACTCAGAAAATTCAACGCCATAACCCTCCTCAACAACAACAAATTCTTTCTTATCTTTTTCATTTTTCCAAATACCAACTTTCTCTAATGCTTTCTTAAATCCATCCACATCTCCACTCTCATCCATCAATTTAGAAACAGCAATAGAAAAGACCAAGGCATCATCAAAACTTTTATCTTTAACCAAAATAGCAATTTCTCCCATTTTCTCATCAAATCCTTTGGGATAATTTCCCACATATGCCAAATGCCAACCCTCTTCGATCTTTTCTCCAAGCTTAACAGTAATGTCCTTGCCATCAACATTAAACCGTGCACCAGCACTAGTCAAAACCAAAGGCTCAATATTCCCAGCACCACTACAACTAATCCCAATCTCTCCATCATTATTCCCACGAACATTCAAGCTCTTAACCGAACATTTTCCCCCCAAAAACTTGCCCCCCTTGCGAACCCAAACATCATTGCCATCAATATTAAGACGAGCCATATCTTCTTGCGTAGTAATATCACTAAGCTTAACCTTCAATCCAGCCTTACAATAAAAACCAGGAAGATAACTAGAACTACTAGTCTCGCCCTTCTTCAAGGTCAAAGTCCGCAAAACCTTATCCTTACTCCCCATAACCTGAATCTTAGCACTCCCATCACTAACATCCAAAACCCTCAAATACCCCCGACCATTCCAAAACTGCGAAGCCACATAATTCCGCTCCCACTCTGACTCACTCGTAGGCTCAAGATAATAATCCCCACGCCCAACACCATAAACCTCCTCAGAATCATATTTCATAGTCGCAGTTAAATTCCCAGCAATCCACTCGCTCATATTCGCCTCAACCTTATTCTGCTTCAAAATAATAACAACATAACCAATATTCTCCAAAGCAGGAGATCCAATCAAAGTAGAATAAGACTTAACGGCAGCCCGAGCAGGATGGTAAACAACAGACCGAACTCCCTCAGGATAATCCCCTTTAAACGAAATAGACTTAATCGAAGAAACATCAATTAAAGGATTAACTTTGATAGCATAAAGCTGACAAAACACGGGAACATTTTGCTCCGCCAACAAGTCACTCCGAACAACCATCGGACTACATCCCCCAGGAGGAATCCCAATAATAAAGTCAGTACCATTCGCATTACAATTCCCATCCTTCATCCCATCCAAAATCGGCCAATAATTAGAAAAATCCCCAGCATACAAATTATCAAAGGTAGGCTGGTTAGCCTGCCAATTACTACTAGGATTACTAAACGCCAAAGCCCCACTCATCATAAAAACAAAACAAAACAAAAACAAAATTCTCTTCATCTAGCTACCTCCAATTTTTCACAAACTAAATCTAATTTATTTTCCATTAAACCTACATCCTTTTTCATATTATAAAAACCATTTTTAGTCCCCATTTCCAATCGGGTTATCCTCTCACCAAAACCAAAAACCTGAACCAAAACAAATCCAGCCACAACTCCAAAAACAGACCATTCACTAGGGCCATTTCCAAACACCCTCCAAGTCACCAAAACAACAAGCAAAACTACAAGAAGCCAAGATAATATCTCCCAAAATTTAAACTTCATTTCCAAAAACCTCCAGTCAAAATTAAATCAATCATAAACACAGCCAACGCAACAAAAACAATCCCAATAGCAACTTGATTCCAATTAATTTTCATCCTTTTCTCCAGCTCCATTTATTTCGCCAACCTTCCATGAGAAATGCAGCGCCGCAGGTGTTGCAATTTTTCATGGAACCCGAACCACCGACACCCAGACACCCAGACACCCCGCTATGAATAAAATTTTCAATTTTATTCATAGTAAACCTCCACAATTTCATCTTCAACCCTGTCACTATTAGCCGACAATTCTTCAATATTTTCAGGCAAACCAAACAAAGGCACATTTAAATTTATCACAGCATTAACATTCAAGTCCTCACTAGTAATATATTCTATAGTCTTCCCTCCGCCAACAACAGCAAAATCAATATCCATCTCAGGCATATTAATCTCATAACATTTCTCCGTCATAACCCCAAGCATACCAGACAAACCAGATTCAGGAACATCCACACACTCACTCCTGCTAGTCGCCGGGAACTTCAAACTACTGCCATCATAAACATGAACACTAATATTATAATAGCCCTCAATCAAAGTAACCTCTCGAACCTCAGGATAAAGAACAGTAGCAGAATAATCCTCCGCGACAAAATTAACAACAGCACGATCCACATCTCCAAGATCAATCCCCAAAGTATATTCTTTATTCAAAATAACATTAGCAATATTTTCCTCATTAGTAGAAACCATGTATTTAGTCTGAGCATAACCTTCCGCATCCGCAACAATAAACCCATTAACACACTGAGGAAAATCCCCATCCAAAACCGCGTCTCCTGCTACCTGCGTCCTGCTACCTGCGTCCTCCAAACTCGAATCAATTCGAGTTTGGCCAATCTGACAAATAGAATTCAAACACTTAAAACTAATCTGAGCCTCAACAGGATCCAAATTAGCATCATAAGTAAAAACCTTAACGTCCTGATTCAAAAACTCGCAAACCTTAGATTCAATAGAAATCCCATTAGTAGTAGGCAATGCCTCTCTCGGTTGATTCTTAGAAATAACAACACCTAACGGAAACTGAAACAATTCCTCGTCATCATAAAACTGCACCATAACAGGAAAATTAATATCGTAAACAAAATGATAAGGAACATAACAAAACCCTAAAACCCCCAGTCCTTCCTGCATCCCCACAGGCTTCACAACCTTATCTCCAAACATCTCAATCCTAGTTGTCCAATCTCTCAAATACATAAAATTAACACTCTCGCTTAAATCAAGCCCACTATCCTCAACAAAATATTCACGGCTCTTAGAAGACAGCTCATAATAATCTCCATCCATCCGAATCGAGGCAATATTAGCCGCCAAGGCATTCTTCAAATCTTCAGTAATTTCCTCCTCATTAAAAACCTTAGGAGCGCATCCTTCCTCGATTCCGGTAACCGGAGCATAAAGCCTCAAAACATCCATAGCATAATTTTCCAAAAACATATTTGCTTTCTCATAATCATAAACTTCTTTGGCCAAATCATAAAACCGACCAAGCTTACTAGAAACCCCAAAACTATGAGAATTAATAATGGCCGAACTGTTCCCCTTAAAGATATTAATCTTGTTGGCAACATCCACATCCACATCCATTTCATTAATCTTAACAACAACTCTAGCCTCCTCTTCAACAAAAACATCAAACCCAGCTCTCTCAAAATTAGAAAAATCACAAAGTCCAACTCTCTCACTCATATATTTTCCAAGTTCTTCTTCCATTTCAATCTTATTCGGAACATTTTCTCGAAGCAAATTATTCCCAGAAACGTACATCCAATATGGAACAGCTTGTCCCATAAAATTCAGATGACTACTAAATGGCATATAGGAACTCCCAGGTTCAAACTCACCCACATCAATTCGCCCACCCTGCTCACCAAGCAAAGCAACGCCTTCACGAGCCCGGTCCTCCAAACACGAAATATAATAATCATAAACCGGCCTCAAATCCTCATTAATACCTGTTCCCAAAAAATCCCCCTTCAACGTAAAATAAGCAACCAAAGACCCAACTATCAAAATCGCCAAAACAATAAAAATCGTCACCTGCCCTCTCTTGGTTTTTGGTTTTTGGTTTTTGGTTTTTGGTTTACGACCACCGACCACCGACCACCGACCACCGAAAAAATTTTTAATTTTTTCCATTCGTCTTCTCCTTTATTAATTCCATAATCTCACTATTAATATCCTTTTGTATAACAGCCTTAAACTTAGCCCAAAGCTCTTCATCCTCCACCAACAACAAATACTTCTTCATCCTCAAAATTCAAAACAAAATCAAACTTATAAAACTTCCTAACTAACTTACTAAGTAACTAAGTAACTAAGTAAAATAAATAATAACAATTATTAACAATGACAATATTACAATAAAATGGAAAATCTTGAAAGCCATTCAGAAATAATACAAGAAATAGCATCATTAGAAAAAGAAGGATTCTCTTATTTACAAGAATGGCAAATGGGATTTTATGCTCCAGACAGATTCGAAATGCCATCAGGAATCATTCTTGACGAAAAAGAATTAGCCACCTTCTTCAATAAAACAAAATTAAAATTTGGAAACAAATCCCATTTAGAAATAACAAAAACTCTTCGCTATCAAGAATTAATAAACTCCGAAGAATATGACGAAACCAGACTCTCTTATCCTAGCTTCATAGACAACGCAGACGAATTCAACTGCATGAGAAAATACCACTGGAAAGCCAAGGTAAGCTTATTCTAAAAACTTAAAAACAAAATCAACATAATAACACAAAGATCCCGTAGTCTAATGGTAGAACGCATCGTTGACTTCGATGACACCCAAGTTCGATTCTTGGCGGGATCATTGGAGAAAATCTTTAGATTTTTTCCAGAAAAATTTTAATTTTTCGTGTCCGAGTGCCCTTGCGGCACGACGGTAGAGGAAATTACGCAGCAACTTTTCGAGTATCAAAGATGATACTTCTGTCCCCAAGCATAGGACAACTAATTCGATTGGAGGAGATGCTGTTTTTGAAAAAATTGCTTCGACGATTTACAGGGCGGGATCATCACCACAAATCTTCAGAAAACAACAAATAAGAACACCCAACCTTATCAACCTTCTCAAGTTGCCCAATCTTCAAAACAAATAGCGACATCAGTTATCATCTCTTCCCAATTCTCCCACCTTTAACTTTCCCCCAATTCTCCCCCACAATCTCAATATTCAACCCATCAAAATCAATCCCAGCGATGCCACAAAAATCCCGAACCAAATCCTCACTCATCAACCGAACCCCAGCATAATAATTCTTCAAAGTAGAATAAGGCACATCAAACCCAAACTGCAAAAGCCCCCGAAGACTAGGACTCTTCAATTTCAAAATAACCAAGTCCAAAAACGTCCGCTGACCACCCTCTTCAAAAAACCGAACCCTCATTTTAACCCACCTTTCCAAACCAACTCTCGACAAGTACACCCGTCACCAATACGAAACACCGCAACCTCATTGGCAAAAAAATCAATAGGAAATTCAACACCTTCAGCAAATCTATCCGAATCAAAACAACACAAACTCAAATGAGGGTTATATTTTTCATAAGAATAAGATTCTCTATAATTATTAAGAATTTTTTTAGACGTCTCACTTATCCCAGTAACGTCCCCATCAACAAGCACATCCGAAGATTCACATCCAACCAACCTATCCGAAACTACATCAATAATATTTTTATGCAAATCCCTTAACCCATCAGAAACCTCCACCTTCAACCATCCTCTATCTCCATCATCCCGCCTAATCAATCCAACACCCGTAGCCCTCAATCTCAAGACCTCCTGCTGAGAAACAACCTCTTTAACAACTTCAATGACGCTATCCAAATCCCCCTCCTCAACACAACCCAAAGTCAAACTAATATGCGGAACAAATTCCTCAACGCCCATTCTAAACCGCCCCTTTCCAACCTCAAAAGCCCGCTCATTAATCAAAAAACAAATATCCATTATCTCTTTCGGCGGCAACAAAACAATATCAATCGCAACCTTACTCATAATAAACCAAAACAGTCAATCTTAATAAATCATTCTGAAAATAAAATCTCCATAAGAAATGCGACGTCATCAGATGCCGTGATTTTTTATGGAAATCCCCGCCAACTCCGCAAATAAAAATTTTAGGTTCAGGTGTCCATTTATGGACGGAACCGTTAAGAAATTTTTATTTGCCCCATATACTTTATCATAAAATTTATTTTCCATAGAAAATAGATTTTATGATAAAGTCAATCAAAGAAAGTTAGCAAGAAAACTAAGTGTTCTTACAGCGGGACCATACCAACCCAAAACTTTAAAAACAAAAATTCAACTCTAATATTATGAAGAAGCCAAAGAAGTTAAATCGATTCTGCCCATTCTGTAATAAAAAAACAGAACAAAAGGTAAAACAGCAAAGTACTGGAAAGGCCAGCACTCTAAAGCGAGGGGCAAAACAAAGGGCAAAGTTACGAGGATTAAACAGAGGAATCGGAAACCAAGGACGTTTCTCTCGTATGAAGAATCAAGCAAAGGGTCAACGTAAAACAACTAAAAAAACAGCTATCGTCTACACTTGCACAATATGCAAAAAAGGCAAAGATCAAAAGAAGGGTAAACGAACAAGCAAATTAGTATTAGAATAAAATGGCAGAAAGAAAAAAATATATTGAAGTACAGGTTCCATTCCTTGGCGAGTCTATAAGAGTACTAGGAACACCTCAGGAACTAGAAAACAAAACAATCAAACTAGATCTAACAAGAAAACTACGAGGAAAAGGCTTAACTGTAAAGCTAAGAATTTTTAATCAAGAAGGAAAACTATTCGCAATCCCAAATAGTCTCCACCTAGCTTCTTCGTACATAAGAAGAATGATGAGAAAGAGAACAAATTATGTAGAAGACTCATTCCAAACTAGATGCTCAGATATCAGAGTAACATTCAAACCACATTTAATCACAAGAAAAAAAGTATCTCGTGTAGTTAGAAAAAACCTTAGAAACACAACAAAGAACTTCATAATTGAATACTGCAAGGAAAGAGATTACATGACAATAGCTCAAGAAATATTCGACGGAACACTACAAAAAACTTTGCTTCCAAAGCTAAAAAAAGTATATCCTCTATCTTTTTGTGATATCAGAGTATTCGAAACAAAAGATTTGGCAAAAATAGATATTCGAAAAGCAATAAGCTCACCAGAACCTGAAGCTGAAGACATCCAAGAAGCTCCTGAAGAGACTAAGACAGAAGAAGATGTCCAAGAAGCTCCTGAAGAGACCAAAGAAACAAAGGATGAAGAATAACCTCTTAAAATAGACAACAATTCTTAATACATTTTATCAAAAACAAAAAATAACTCTCAAAAAACCTCCAAATTTCTATTAGCCCAAAAAGGGAAAAATTAAAAAAGAAAGAAACCAATGGAAACCAATGGAAAGTGAGCAAACTCTAGTTTTAATAAAACCAGATGCTGTTCTTCGTGGCATTTCTGGAGAAATAATTAAAAGATTCGAACAAGTGGGGATGAAAATAGTTGCAATAAAAATGATTCAAGCCCAAAGAGAAACTCTAGAAAAACACTACTTCAAGGACGAAGACTGGCTAACAAAAAAAGGAGAATCCCTTAAGCAAAAACTAGGACTCCCAGAAGGCGCAGACCCAATACCAGTAGGAAGAGATATTGTAGAGGGGTTAATAAATGACATGCAACTCTCTCCCATAATCGCAATAGTTCTAGAGGGTCACAATGCCGTATTCACAGTAAAAAGGTTGACTGGACCAACAGATATCAACAAAGCCACTCCAGGAACGATAAGAGGAGACTTCTCCCACGATACCTTCGAACTAGCCAACAAGTCAAGAAGACCAAACATAACCGTAATACATGCAACAGATGACACAACCGAAGCAAAAAGGGAAATAGATTTTTGGTTCGGATGCCACGAAATACATTCCTATGAAAAACCAGAAGAAGTCCTCCATCATAGAAAAGGGGGAACCACTCCCATAAAACTTATAAAGAATTCTACAGAAATACAGTTATGAAAATAGTACTTTTAGGAGCGCCAGGCGCGGGAAAGGGAACATATGCATCCAAATTAAAAAAAATGTACGACATCCCTCATATATCAACAGGAGATCTATTAAGAGAGGCAATAAAGGAAGGAACCTCAACAGGACTAAAAGCCAAAACATATATGAACAAAGGAGAGTTTGTGCCCGACGAAATAATAGTTGATCTACTAAAGGAGAGGCTCGATCAAAGTGATGCTGGGAACGGAATGCTCTTAGATGGATTTCCAAGAACAATAAAACAAGCAAAAATTCTAGACGAAATAATCGGAATCAGAGGTGTATTAAAATTCAATTTAGAAAGAGACGTTGTCCTAAAAAGACTAGGAGGAAGAATAATCTGCAAAGGATGCGGAGAAATATTCAACAAGCATAAACTACCTCCAAAACAAGAAGGAATTTGCGACCATTGTGAAGATGACTTGTATCAAAGAGATGACGACAAAGAAGATTCTATTGCCAAAAGATTAAAAATTTACGATACACAAACAAAGCCCCTAGTAGAGCACTACAAAAACAAAAACATACTACACAACGTAGACGCAAACATCGACATGATAGATCCAGAATGCAATGTAATAAGAGATTGCGAGGATATTCTTAACGACATTAAATCAAAAATTTAAAACTTCAATTTTAAAAAAAATAAAAACTGGAATTATTCTTTATTAGCTACTTTCTTAACAACCTTTTTCTTAGTCACTTTCTTTACAGCAACCTTCTCTTCAACAGGCTTCTTAGAAACAATCTTTTTGGCAACCTCAACAACTTTCTGGGCAATAGATTTCTTTTTCTTAGGCCTAGGTGTCCTATTGCGAGAATTACCATTAACCAACTTAGCAATACGCTTCTTCCGTCTCATAACTCTCCAAGATCTCTGTCTATTCAATCTTTTCGGCTTATTTTTTCCTGGCATAACATTTTATGAGAATTTGAGTTTTTAAGTCTTATGGGAGACCCAAGCTCTGAAAAAAATCGCCTTACAAAATAAACGGGTCGGATATATCATATTTTTTAAAGAGTCACGTTGTCCCGATCCTCCACAATCAGGGGTATGCATGAAAATGAATTTTCAACAAGATCTTTACCTTTTACATTCAACAAACCAATCCCACGGAGGAGTCTCTTTCGGAAAATAATCTTGGCCCGCATCCTTCCAATCTTTCCAGTTATAACAAATTTTCGACACCCTAATATCCCTAAACCCAGCTCGCTTCAACCGATGGTATATCTCAAACTCATAAAACGTTTTCTCTATATCGCCATCAAAGGTTATCGTACTCTGCAAAAAATCATGTTCCTCTGGTTTTATCGATCTAGCCGCCTTAAGACGAGCCTGAGTCTGAGATTTACCCTTATGAACCTGATCCTCAATTATCAACATAGCCTGATAAAGATAAGACTCCATAGCTGGCAAAACACTCAAAAAAACTCCACCCTTCTTCAAAGAATTATAAATTTGCCCAAAAATCTTATCGACCTTCTTAGATTCCATAGCAAGAATAGAATTCACGCTTATCGCAACATCCAACTTGCCCTTCAAGACTTTCAAATTAGAAAGATCTTCAACAGAATAAGAAACATTCTTCAAGGACTTATTTCTATTCTTAGCCTGCTCAATCATACCACTAGAAAAATCAAAAGCATAAACACTCCCATAAGACCTAGATAAAGAACGAAGCAACGGACCAGTCCCGCATCCCAAGTCAGCAACGACCTTCCTTTTAGATGAAAATTCCTTTACAGCCTTAAGCAACAAATTGCGCCCAGAAGAGTTTTTTATCGGACTTATTATCTCCGCATAATAATCCTCAGATATCCTATCCCAATCACTTTTTTTCATACTACTCCTTATATTTATTTATCAATTTAATTAACTTTCTAGCCAAAACCGGTATATCTTTTTTTATAAAACTAAGGGAAGGAACCCCATTAACCTCCAAGGCATAATACTCATTATCATTTTCTATTATATCTATTCCCGTAATCTTCTGATCAATAATATCATAAACATCATGGGACATTTTCTTAATTTTCTTGTTCGCCCTCATTCTAGTTATTCTTTCCATGCCACTTCCACAAACCTTCCAACTAGGACCTTTTTTCAAAATTATTTGCTCTATTTTTTTATCTATCATGGTCACACGAATAGTCTCTTTACTATTGAGAATAAATCTTTGAGCAATCAAAGGGTCATTGGTCTTTTTCAAAAATTTCTTATAAATCTCAAGCCCCTCTTTCACACTATTCGCCCTACTAACAAACTCTCCCTGATAACCATAAGTAGATTTTATAACAATACCTCCGCCCTCTAAAAAACATTTCAATTCTTTCTTAACTTCCACCAATCTATCAGACAAAAGTATGGTCTCTGGAGTAGCTATCCCATATTTTTTACACTTTAAATAAAACAGCCACTTATCTTCAGAAAAATACAAAGTCTTAGGATCATTAATAACCTTCAGACCAAATTCCCGAAGCTCCTTAGCAATCTCTAAGCCCTGAATAGTTGGAGATTGATTAAGAACCAATTTTATATTCAAAAGCTCACTTCTATCCAAAACACCAGGAAACGCCGGATCAATCACCTTAACATCAAAATATTTTTTCAACTCTTTTATAATTAAATTATCCTCATCTCTTTTATCATCGACATAATCCACAATATAGGCAATTCTATCAAAATAATTTTTCAATTTCTCAGAAGAAACCGCAGCACCCCTCTTAATCATATCATAATATAAAATCACCAACTTTTAAAACTTATTGCAAATAAAAACAAAGACCGTCTTCATAAAAACCCAAAGTTTAATCACTTAACACAAGCGGCTTTTGAGATAAAAGTCTGCGAATGAGTGCGGTCAAGCAAAGCGAAGATCCTCCCTCTGGGAAAACCCTGGGTTTAATCACTTCGCACAAAGGGCTTTGAGAATCAAAGCCTGCGAAGGGAGTCAGCATTTTGGTTCTAAGCCCCTCAAAGACAATTTTATTTTTTCTTTAATATATTTCTTGGACTTCCGCTCAAAAATGATTCAATATTCCCAATAGCAATTTCGGCCCCATTTGCAACAGCCTGCTTAGTAGAAAATGCAATATGAGGTGTAACTAGAATCTTAGAATTGCTCAATGCTTTTTGATAAAATTCATTAGTTGTGTCTCCAAATTTTTCAGGGTCACAATCAATAGCCGCACCAGCAACAATACCCTCATTAATAGATTTAATCAACCCCTTAACATCATACGTGTATGGCCTAGAATAGGTAACATAGAAAGAACCTTGCTTGAGATTCATAAAAAAATCCTCATCTAATAAGTTTTTACTACTTGAATTACAATTAAGAGAATTAATTATCAAATCTGCATTTTTAGAACCAGCCCCAAGGTCATCTCCTCTTTCAAAAAATATAACTTCCATTCCAAAGGCTTCACACAAAACACCAACCCTGCTTCCAATACTTCCATGTCCAACAATAAGAACTTTTTTGCCCACTAAGCTCTGCTGAAGTTCAACTGGAAAATTTTCAGTCGCCCTTACCATAGGTGCAAAATTTCTAAATAAAGATAAAATCATATACATTGTCCATTCAGCGATTGAATCTCTATTCCCACCCTGAGAATTTGCAATAGTCACTCCATTTTTTTCTAATTCTTCGGTATCAAAAACACCTAGCTCAACATAAGGATAAACCACAAATACATTTCTAAGTTTTGACAAGCTTTCCAATAAATGTGCTCCATTGCTATAAATCACATCAGCACCTTTTGTTTTATCTAAAAAATCTTCAACAGAAACAGGGCTTTCTAACTCGCAAAACTCTCCTACTGCTTCCAATCTTTTTTTATACGATTCATTAAGACTTGTTCCAAGTGCAACTATTTTTTTATTTGTCATAATTATACTATCAAAATCAAATTTATAAGTTTATATGTCCCAACCACTAAACCTTCGGCCATTTTTAAAAAAAATCAGCCTGCGAAGGGAGTCAAACCCTCGACCCTCTGTTTACAAGACAGATGCTCTATCACTGAGCTACGCAGGCATAATAATTAACTGAAGAATTCATTTTTAAGTTTTGTGCCACAGCTTTTTATACCTCACAAAGCTAAACACCTAATGGCATGGCAAGATATCGCAATAACAGTCTGTGTTCTGGCATTCAGCTATGCTCTAATTCCGCAAGTTATCTTAGGATACAAAACAAAAAAACCTCTCGTAGCAAAACAAACAGCTCTAATCAATTCAATTGGAATGGCAATACTAGCAATAACATACATAACTCTCAATCTAAAATTCTCTCCAATAATGTCTTTTACAGGAAGCGTACTTTGGGCAATAATCTTTATTCAAACAATAATATACAAAAAACAATAATACAAAATAATCATAAAGTATTCCAAGAGTCACGTTTCATGAACTTATCTCATCTAATTTTAGAAAAATTCTTAGCAATTTTACGAGACAAAATCACTAACACTTCAATAATTAATAATTTCGACCTTAGAATCACCCTTCAACATGTCCACAATCTCACACTCTAAATTCGCAACCTCGCCCCTAACAAACGGCCCAACCTCATCTCCTTCAACATTCAAAAACTCATCAACGTCAGTCAAAAACCGAACCAACCTATGCCGACATTCCTTATCCTTGCCTCCCCCACTCATTTCCCCCAACTGATTCTTTTCAGCCCTCTCCAAACTCTTAACCAACTCTTCAAACAAATCTTTCTCAAACCCAAGCAAATTCTCAAAATCCTTCTTGCTAATCCCAACCTGACTCGCAATAAAAGCCAAATTCAAAATCTTCTTTTTTCGAATCCTAAGCAAATCACGAAAACTCGAAACCGCATTATCCAACTTCTTTTTATTCTTAATAGCAATGTCCGAAAACAAATCATCTTCCTTATTCAAAAATTTCTTCTTCTCATCAAAATACTCCGCCGCCTCTCTCAAAAAAGTCTTAGGCAAAATCTGCAAATTCTCCCCATACTTTTCCTTCCTCATAGCCTCGTAAATATCACTAAACGTCAACATATTCTTGCCAAGCCCAATCTCTTTAAAACGATTGTTATACTCGTCTTTCTCAAGACCAAAACCTTCTTAATTCAAAAATTCCTACCCTTTTCATGTTCGGATCACTAAAAGATAAACTCAAAAAATGGGTAAGCAAAAATGAAGAGGAGGAAGAAATAATAGAGGAAGCTCCAAAAAAAACAGCAAAAAAGAAAAAATCCGTCAAGAAAAAAACAGAAAAGAAAAAAACCACGCCCAAAAAAACAAAGAAGAAGAAAACAGCTGAAAAAGAAGAAATAAAGAAGAAAACAGCATCAGGAAAAACAGAGGAGAAGGAGACTAAAACAAAAAGCACAGAGCCAAATAAAGAAGAAGAGTCAGAAAAAAAGGAGTCGCTCTTCTCTAAGTTAAAAAAGAAAATAACTTCTGAAGAAGAAGAAGAAGAAATTGAGGAAGAATCAGAAGAAAAGGAGACTGAGCAAGAAATTAAGGAGGAGGAACCAAAACAAAAAAAATCCATATTCTCAAAATTCCAAAAAACGTTAGACGAAGAAAAGTTCGAAGAACTTTTTTCTGAACTTCAAATAATCCTTCTCCAAAATAATGTAGCATACGAAGCGGTAGAAACAATAGAAGAATCTCTAAAAAAATCCCTAATAGGAAAACCAATGAAACAAATAAGTCTTTCAGAAGAACTAAAATCCGCAATAGAATCTCTCCTGATCAACCCACCAAACTTCCTAGATAAAATAAAATCTTCAGAATCTAAACCCTTCATAATCCTATTCGCAGGAATCAATGGATCAGGAAAAACAACAACAATCGCAAAAGTGGCCTCCCACCTACAAAAAAACAATCTATCCGTTTGCCTAGCCGCAGCAGACACCTTCAGAGCAGCAGCAATCCAACAACTAGAAGAACACGGAAACAATCTAAAAATTCCAACCATAAAAAAAGACTATGGCGCAGACCCAGCTTCAGTCGGATTCGATGCAGTAAAATACGCAAGAAAACATAACCTTGATGTAGTACTAATAGACACGGCCGGACGGATGCAAAACTCCGATACACTAATGAAAGAAATAGAGAAGATAGAAAGGGTGACAAAGCCTGATATGAAAATATTCCTAGGAGAGTCAACAACCGGAAATGATGCAACTTTGCAAGCAAAAGCCTTCAATGACTCAATCGGTCTAACTGGGATAATTCTCTCAAAAGCCGACGTAGACGAATCCGGAGGAACAGCCATTTCAGTTTCATATGTAGCAAAAGTCCCAATTCTATTCCTGGGAACAGGACAAAATTACGAAGACCTAGAAACTTTCAATAAAGAAAAATTAATTGAAAAATTAGGATTATGATTATTCACAGCTTCTGCATTTCGCCCATATCCTCAGCATCAAAAGATTCACTCATCAAATCACTCTCACTCCCAAAAATCTTGTCAAACAACGGAAACTTTCCAAAAACCTCCATAGCCTCATTCTCCAAAACACCATAAACAACCTCAGGCGGCTCTCCAAAAAAACCTCCAAGTTTAGAAAGATCATTATCCTGCAAAATCTTCCACCTAGAAAAACCTCCCATAAAAAGAGAAGGAATCGCAAAAACGACCCGCCCAACATGATATTCTCGAGTCATAAAAGAACACATCGGACACGGCTCACAATTAGAATAAAGAGTGCAAGAAAATAAATTTTTCGTACCCAATTTCCTATGGGCTTCATCCAAAACAAGAATCTCTGCATGATCTGAAATCTTATTTTGCGCATTATTTACCGAATCAGCAATTACCTCCCCCTCCTTAACAATTAAAGCCCCAAAAGGAGCTCCTCCGCTATCAAGAGACTTCTGCGACAGCTCTATGCATCTACTAATAAATTCATGATCTTTACTTTCAAACTTACTCATATGTAAAAAAGAAAAAGGAATTTTATTAACTTTACTGCTAACCCAAAATTTAATAACCCAAAAAAACCTCCATAAACGATGGTACTAGAAAAACTAGGCAGCACCTTAAAATCCGGAATAAACAAAATTAGCAACGCAATCTTCCTAGACAAAAAACTAATAGACCAAATAATCAAAGACATCCAAAAATCCCTAATCGAAGCCGATGTAAATATACAACTAGTTTTCGACCTCTCCAAGAAAATCAAAAAAATAGCCTATGACGAATCAATTCCAAACATCGACAAAAAAGAACAACTCGTAAAACTAATTCACGATGAAATCCTTCTAATCCTCGGAGGAGAAGCCAAAGAACTAAAGCTCCCAAAAAATGCCTCCATCATGTTCCTAGGTCTTTACGGAGCAGGTAAAACCACAACAATCGCAAAACTAGGATTCTACTACGCAAAACGAGGAAGAAAAGTGGCTCTTCTGGGACTAGATACTCAACGCCCAGCGGCAATGGAGCAGCTAAAACAAATGGCAGACAAAGCAAAGCTACCCGCATTCATAGAAACTCCAGAAATGAAAGATTCTAATAAAAAACTAGATCATACAAAACGCTCCCTAGAAGTAATCAAAGAATATAAAACTGAATTAAAAAAATACGATTTAATTCTAATAGACACCGCCGGAAGAGATGGGCTAAATACCGACCTTGTAAAGGAAATTGAAACCCTAGACAAGAAACTAAAACCAGATCACAAAATCCTAGTAATGCCGTCCGACGTAGGACAAACTGCAAAGACTCAAAGTACCGAATTCCAAAAAGCCCTAGAAATAACGGGAGTAATAATAACAAGAATGGACGGAACTTCAAAAGCCGGAGGAGCTCTAACTGCATGTGCAGAAACTTCCGCGCCAGTATATTTCATAGGGGTAGGGGAACAAATTCACGAAATAGAAACATTCAACCCCGAATCCTTCATTCAAAGACTTCTTGGAATGGGAGATCTCCAAGCACTTCTAGAACATGTAAAATCTGCTACTGACGAGACCCAAACAAAAAGAATAGAAGACAGACTAAAGGAAGGAAAATTCACACTTCTAGATCTTTACTCTCAATTAGAACAAATGAACAAAATGGGGTCCATGGATAAACTCGTAGGAATGATTCCTGGAATGTCCGCAGCAAAAGTTCCAAAAGCAGCACTAGAAAAACAAGAAGCTAAAATGAAAAATTGGAAATCCGCAATTTCTTCAATGACAGAATACGAAATTGAAAACCCTACAAGCTTAGAAAAACAAACCTCAAGAATTGCAAGAATTGCAAAAGGTTCTGGAACAACTACAACAGAAATAAGAGAACTTCTGAAACAATATAAAATGCTAAAGGAAATGATGGACATGCAATCTGGAATGTCCGAAGGAAACCTCGACCCAAAAATGATGCAAAAAATGGCAAGGAAGATGAAGGGAATGAAGGGAATGAAATTTTAATTAATTAAGATACTAACAATCTGAATAACGATACGCTCTTTTGTCACACTCAACAGCATTAAGAAAACCATAAAACTGGAGCGCAAATTTATCATATATTTCATAAGGCCGTTGCCCTTTAACCTCAAAAAGATTCCCCTCTCCCGAAAAATCCTTCCAAGCTTTCTCTAATAAAACTTCCCCATCAGAAGAAAAGTCTCTAAAAGAAGAAACCGCATCATCATGTGCAAAAAACTCCCAAAACAAATCGTCTCCCATTCAAAACACAACAATCAAACATTTATAAAAACTATTGCACTCTAAACCATACAATGAAACTCATCCAACAAGGCGCCGAAGCAAAAATATATCTAGCAGACAGCACAATAGAAAAACAAAGAACTCCAAAATCTTACCGCCACCCAGACCTAGACAAAAAAATCAGAACAAGAAGAACCAGATCCGAAGCAAAGACACTAACAAGGGCAGCAAAAGCAAAAATCAACGTCCCAAAATTAATCCGCACAGAAAAATTCAACATTACAATAGAATACATTCCAGGTGACCGCCTCTCTCAAGCCCTAAATGATTACCAGGAAAAAAAGCAAATATCCACAATGCAAAAAATGGGAAGACAGGTGGCAAAACTCCACGAAAACAACATCATTCACGCAGACCTAACAACATCAAATACAATTCTTCAAACGAAAACCGAAAAAATATTCCTAATAGATTTCGGCCTATCCTACATCTCAACAAAAACAGAAGACAAAGCAGTAGACCTTCACCTAATCAAACAAGCCCTTCAAGCAAAGCACTTTCAAAATCATAAAACTCTATTTAATAACTTCAAGAAGGGATACACATGGGAAGATTCAAAAAAAATCTTAGAAAGATTAATTACCGTAGAAAGACGAGGCAGATACAAACACTAATTGCCATTCTTGCCTCAACTTAGATACCTCAACTAATTATGCCCAAACTTAAATGCCACAACATCAAAGCAAAACTCATTTTCAAAATTTCCAAAAGAAAGCGTGGTGTCGAAGACATCATGATTTCTTTTGGAATATAGCAATATCCCTCCCGCTAAACTAAAAACCATATTTTAATTTTTTCTCAGTCAGCCCCTAAATCTTCTTCTCTAAAAACCCATTAAACCTCAGAAAAAAATGCGTCTCCATCAAAAAAACAAAAGCCACCACTCCAACATAAACAAAATCAAAATAAAGCCTATCCCAAAAAATATAAAACAATCCAAATAAATAAAAAAATCCCCTCATCCAAACAACATACTTTCCCTTGGAAAAATCCACCTTAAAATCCCCACGATTTTTCTTCAAAATATCATTCTTATGATAAAAATAAATCCAAAACCCAAAAAATAAAAACAGAATAATCCCCAGAGAAATATATCCATCATCTCCAAAAATCCAACTTATTGTCATAGAAACAGCACCCAATGCCAAAAAAACAAAATAACCCAAAAACATACTCAGCCACTTTTTACTCAAATATTCATAACAAAGAATAAACCCAAAACAAACTCCCAGCCATCCAACAAAATTAGCAGCAGCAATTGAACCAAAAACGCTACTTCCTCCACTAGCCCCAGTCCAAACCCAATACCCCATATTAACACTAATCCCCTCAACCACAAAATCAATTAAAGCAACAAAAAAGGATACAAAAAAAACACGAGAAACCTTAGACATGTGAAGTTTCAAGGAAACCAAATGAGCCCCCAAAAGCAAAATCCCCCAAGACAAAATAATAAATAAAGGAACCTCAAGCAAATACATCAAAAATTCCCCAGAATAAAAATACCCAGAAACACTATTCGAAAAAAACAAAACATTCAAATTCTCAAAAATAAACGCAAAAATACTAGCATGCACCAAAAAATCCAATTTCTTAATTTTATGCGCCAAATAAAAACAAACAACATACAGCAACAGAACAACAAACTCAACAACAAAAGCACCAGTCACCATGTAAAAAATAAAAAACACATCTATTTAAAACTAATTTTCCGCCCCTCGATTCTCAATCTCAAACTCAATCACTCTATCAACAACTTCTCCCCTATCATAGTCAGCCAAAATAACATGGTTCGACTCATCATATAAAACAAGATCTTTAACCTCGCTAGAAACCCCAGCATAAATCAACTCTGACATCTTAAAACTCGCAGTACCATCCCCACGAGAATGCTGAATCAAAATAGGATCCTCAACCTCACCAATTCCCGACCTCAAAATATCCAAAAATTCCTCGGAATCCCTAACCGGAACAACTGGAAAATTCCAATAAGTAATATACCCCTCGGCCCACTCACGAGAATTAACTTTAGGAATATGTGGTTTTTTATTATAAACAAAAACATTAGAAAATAACTTCAAATAAACATTAGGAGAAAATCCATAATACCACTTATGCGACGGCTCCAAATAAGACGCAATTAAATAAACGTTATTCAAATCTTTTTCTTCGGCCAACTTCAAACTCAACGCCCCTCCAAAAGAAAACCCAAGAACATTAACTTTTTCACATTCTTTTTCTAGTCTCTCAACATCAAAAGAAACCTGAGAATACCAATCTTCCAACGTATAACTCAAAAGACGACTCGGAACCTCTGCATGACCCAAAAGCCTAGGCACATAAACGTAATCCCCAAACTCTCTACTAACCCTTTCACCAACAATCCGCATAGAATCAGGGCTATCTGTATACCCATGAATAAGCACCCAACAAACATCTCGAGACCCCCCAATTTCAAAAGACTCCCCGCCGATAATCACGCCATCAACATGCTCCCAATAATCCAAATCTCTTTTATCAATATTCCAAGGATCCAACGCCCCAGTATTCAAAAACAACAACAAGGCCACGGCAAGAAAAAACAATGCAACAACATACCTTCTAGCCAAAAACACCCTCCAATCTAACCTCATAACAACAATCCTCATATAAATTATATAAATATATCTCAAAACAACCTATACAAAACCCCACTTCCTTAACAAACAATTTATTAAAACTTAGAAGAGTTTCTTCAAAATATCAAAGTCCAATAATCTTAAAAACCAAAAACCTCTCCTAATCTCAATAGTCCCGTAGTCTAGTGGTCAAGGATTCTGGGTTTTGATCCCAGCGACCGAGGTTCGAATCCTCGCGGGGCTATTTTTTTACAATGAAAGAAGTAATATTGATAGGCACAAATCATCTAGATACAAAGGGTCCAGAAAGATTAAAAAAAATTCTAGAAAAAGAAAAACCTGAAATAATAGCACTAGGGTGCCTAAAAGGAGATATAGAAAAAGCGACAAGAAGACGAGAGGAAATAAAAAGAGAGAAACTGGCAAGAAAACATGCCAGAAGAAAAATAAAATTCACCCCATTCACTCAATCACAAATACCAAAAATCAACAAAGAAACTCTAGAAAAAATACTTTCAATAATATCTTTTGAATTGATAACAGCAAAAAAATATGCAACAAAAAACAATATAGAAATAATCTATCTGGGGAGAAAAGAGCACATCAATGAATATTTCAAAAAAAATCCATGCAAACCAAACAACCCCATACACCACTTCAATATGCTAAAAAAAGAGGCCTTCGAATTTTCACCAAAAACATTTCAAAAAGGAATAGATTATCTTTATACGCTAGAAGACGAATGCAAAGCTCCACAATATATACAAAAAGCAAAAGGATATGCCACAAAAGAAATACTAAAAATAAAAAATAAAAAAACAGCCTACATCAACGGAATGGATTTATTTTTTAAAAACTCTCCAAACATGTATGAAATATTAAAAGAAAAAGGTTGCAATGTAAAAAGATTAAGGCTAATAGAAGCAGATAACCTCTAAAAATCCCCCACAGTTAATCTTAAAAACCCAAATTTACATCAATTACAATGGCAGAAATGAAAAAACCTACATGGGTTAAAATGAAAGAACCAGAGTTAAAAAAAGTAATCCTAGAACTCTCAGAAACATATGCACCTTCACAAATCGGAATCGTTCTACGAGACCAATACGGAATCCCAACAACAAAAGTTTTCGGTAAAAAATTAAAAGAATATCTAAAGGAACTAGGAATAGATAGAAACGAAGATCTTGAAAATGCAGTAAAGAAAGTAGACAATTTAAAGGAACACCTAAAAAACAACATAACGGATAGAAGTGCAAAACATAAACTACAACATGCACAATCTAGACTTAACATTACAAAGAAATACTTCGGAATACCAATCAGAGAACGAAAGAAAAAATAATCCTCAGTCACCTAAATCTTTTTAAGCAAATCTAAATTTCTTACATCCATGCTAAAAGAGATCGATACCTTCGCAAAAGAATTCCTCGAATTTTCCAAAGACTTACCAATAAGAATAATATCACATCATGACACCGACGGTATAACCTCAGCAGCAATTCTAATAAAAACATTCTCTAGGCTAGATAAAAGATTTTCGGTAAGAATAGTTAAAGGGCTAGAAAGCTCCATTATAAAAGAAGAGTTGAAAAGACAGCCCAAGGAAGCAATACTTTTCGCAGACTTAGGCTCAAGTAATCTAGACAACTTTAAAGATTTGGACCAACCAGTTTTCATACTAGATCACCACGAAATAAACAAATCCAAAGTAAACGGCAAAACAAAAATAATAAACCCTCACCTAACCTCTTCTCCAGAAGACAACTGCGCAACAGGGGCCGGCCTCTGCTACCTCTTCGCAAAAACAATATCCCCCGAAAACCAAGATTTATCTTCCCTAGCAGTAATAGGACTAATCGGGGACCGACACGAAACAAAACTCTCTAAAATAAATAAGCAAATAGTAAATGACTGCACAGACCTCAAAATAAAAAAAGGAATCGCAATATACCCCTCCACTAGACCCCTACGTCGAGCATTAGAATGGTCAACTTCCCCATATATACCCGGAGTAACAGGCTCAGGACCAGGAGCAATGGAAATATTAAGAGAAACCTCAATTCCTTACGAAAAAACCCTAATGGAACTCTCAGAAGAAGAAATGTCGAAATTAATAACAGCTATCATGATAAGAAGGGCCCAGCACAACAAACCAGAAGACATCCTAGGAAATCTTTACATTTTAAAATTCTTCAACACAAAAGAAGACGTCAGAGAAATTTCAACCTTAATCAATGCATGCTCCAGACTAGGCTACTCAGACATGGCAATATCGTACTGCCTCGAATCAGAATCAGCAAAAGCAAAGGCCTTAGATATATACACAAAATACAAACAAGAATTAGTCTCCGGATTAAAGGTTGCGGAAAAAATGGACAAAATAAAAGGGAAAGGCTTCGTAATTCTAAACGCAAAAGACCAAATAAAGGACGCAATAATTGGAACAATCTGCTCAATGCTTTCAGGTTCTCCAAAATACGATCAAGGAACAATTCTTATTGGAATGGCATATAGTGAAGGCAAAATAAAAGTCTCGGCAAGAATAGTAGGACACGAAGGAAGGAATCTAAAAGAGGTTTTGGAAAAAACCGTGACAATCTTTAAGGAGAAAAATCCACAAACAATCTCAGAGGTCGGGGGTCATCACTTTGCAGCCGGCTGCCTTATTGAAAAAGACGGAGAAGCTGATTTCATTGAAACCTTAAAGAAGGAATTGGAAGTGGAAATAGTAAAAGTATAAACAACGACATCTCAAAAAGCGAAGCCAAGCGTTTCAAAGAAACGCCAAATAGGGATTGTGGAAGAAAATTTGTTTACAAATTTTCAGGGAAGAAATTTTTAAGATAAAAATTTCGGGTAGCTTCGCGCCACGAAACGCTACTCCCCCAAACCCAAATCCAATCCCTTCAGTTCAAGTCCCAAAAGCTCCCTCTTTAAAACCTTCCTGCCCCCACTCCACAGCCCCTCAAATAAAACAAGATAATCCTCAGCAATCTTCCTATTAGTTATAACAACGGCATTGCAATAATCCCCCCAATTAAAAATCGCAACCATCTCCTCATTAACAATAGTACAAACACCCTTAGGCAAGGGGGCCCCTGCAATTCGATAAACCTCATTAGAAACAATAACCGTCCTCTCGCCCGGAGATAAAAGAACCCTACCCAAAATTCCCTGCTCTTGAGCCAACAACCCAGCAGGAATATTCTCAAAATAATTTTGCCTATAAGCCTCCTCAACCCCACCAAAAGCCGAATAAATCAAACCCATCCCAGCAATAGAAACAATAACCTTCTTCACAGCCATCCGACCAGAAAACAACTCAACCTTAGAAGAATCAACCCCACTAGAATAAACCTCCTCAAAAACACCCAAGCTCTTCTTAAAATTCTCAAAACTATCCCTCAACAATCCCAACAAGCCCTTGGGCTCAAGACTCCGATACCTAGTCACATTCTCAAACTTATACGTCGTCACAAACCCACGAGCAACCAACCTCTCCAAAATCTTATACACATTCGTCCTCTCAATCCCAGTCTTCTTAGAAATCTCCGAAGCCCCCACTCCCTCCACCTGCATACAAGCATAAAGAATCTTGGCCTCCTTATTTGAAATACCAAACGACTCCAACATCTTAACATAGTCCATGTCGTGAAAAAATCACCACAAATATTTAAATTTGTCTATTTGCCTAAAAAAACATGAAAACAAGAAAAAACAACGCGACAAATTTAGAAGATATTCTTTTAGTAGCAGGAATAGCTCTAACGCTAACAACATTCGCATATATTCCAACACTAGCTAACTACATGGATCAATCAGTAAAAAACCACAAACCAAAAATTCACCAATCAAAAACAAGCAAAACTCTAAGATTTCAATACACCTACTTTAAATGGGGCTACGACAATAACGCAGACGGCATCCTAGATCATCAAAGCCCAAACAGATACACAAAAATAAATTCCAACCATCCCTCATGGGACAAAGAAATGCAATCAGTCTATTTGAAAAAGTTCAAAACTCTTAATCTGCAAAATAATAAAAAATAACAAGACAGCAATTCTAATTCTTAGCAGGCTTAGGCAAGGCGCAAGGTTCCGAAGCGTGCTAGCGCACGTGAGAGGTTCTTACAACGAAGCATAAGTCGCTAAGAATTTGAATTAATAGCAGCCGACACAAATCCCCTAAACAACGGAGCCGGCTTCAACAATGAACTCTTCAGCTCGGGATGAGCCTGCGTAGCAACAAAATAAGGATGATCCTTGATTTCAATAAATTCCACAAGAGTACCATCTGGACTAACCCCACTCAAAACCAATCCATTCTTCTCCAAAATCTCATGATAAGCCGGATTCACTTCAAACCGATGCCGATGCCTTTCACTAACCTCATCGCAACCGTACAAATCAAAAACCTTAGAGCCCTCTTTAACATAAGCAAGATAAGCCCCAAGCCTCATAGTACCACCTTTCTCAGTAATCCCCTTTTGACTCTCCATAATATTAACAACCGGATGTTCACAGTTTCTGTCCACTTCAATAGTATTAGCGCCTTTAAGACCACAAACATTTCTAGCAAATTCAATAACAGCCATCTGCAACCCATAACAAATCCCCAAAAAAGGAACCTCATTCTTTCGGCAATAACTAATAACATCAATCTTACCCTCAGTTCCACGAGAACCAAAACCACCAGGAACAATAACTCCATCAACTTCATCCAAAACATCCAAATCCCCTTCCTCTGTATCAATCCACTTAACCTCAATTTTAACACCACAATTAGCCTCGCAATGCTTCAACGACTCAACAATACTAGCATAAGAATCCTCCAATGAGGTATACTTCCCAGCAATACCAACAACAATTTTTTTAGTAGCAGCTTCCTTCTTCTTAATCAAACATTCCCATCTTTCCAAATCAACATCAATAGGCATATTCAACTTACGAGCAATCAACTGAGAAAGTCCCTGTTCCTCAAAACTAAGTGGAATTTTGTACACATCATCAACATCAATACCAGTAAAAACGCATCCCACATCTAAATTCCCAAACTTAGCAATCTTCGCCTTAATCCCATCTGTCAACATCTCACTACATCTAGCAATAACAACATCAGGCTCAATACCTCGCTGTCTCAAAGAAGCAACACTTTGTTGAGTAGGCTTACTCTTCTGCTCATCCACCCCATGAGGAATCGGAACATAGGTCAAATGAACAAACAAAATATTATCCCGTCCAACCTTTCTAGATAAACTCCTAATAGCATCCAAATAAAGTTCATTTTCCATATCCCCAATAGTCCCACCAATCTCAATCAAAACAACATCAGCATTAGATTCCTTCCCAACCTTCAAAAAATGATCCCTAATAAAATTAGAAACATGCGGAACCATCTGAACAGTTTTCCCTAAATAATCTCCCTTTCTCTCTTTCTTCCGAATAATCTCAAAAACCCTACCCATTGTCAAATTCCAATCAAATTTACAAGTCGCCCCCAAAAACCTCTCATAATGCCCAAAGTCCATATCAACCTCACCACCGTCATCCAAAACAAAAACCTCCCCATGCTCCAACGGATTCATAGTCCCAGGATCTGTATTCAAATAACCATCACACTTAATCGGAACAACCTTATAAGATGAAGACAAAATATTCCCAATAGAGGCCATAGCAATCCCCTTCCCTAATCCAGACAAAACACCACCAGTCACCACAATGTATTTTCTTTGCATAACACAAATCACCAAATTTAACTTTTAAAGAATATTATACTCAACTATACACTTTTAAAAAATTCCAAAAACAAAACCCTCCAACAAAATTTCCAAAGGAAAAAGTGGCGCCAGAAGTGCTACAATTTCCTTTGGAATATTATCGCGCCAATACACCAATACCAAAACCTTAAAAACCAAAATCCTCATCAAAATACATGGAACAAAAAGGAAAATTCATAAAAGTGAAATGCTCAAAATGCAAGGAATCACAAACAATTTTCGGAAAAGCCTCTACAAAAGTTAGATGCCTAAGCTGCAACGCAGTTTTGGCTCTACCATCATCAGGAAAGGCAAAAATCCGAGCGAAAGTCGAAGAAGTCTTGTGAAAGTTTAAATAAACTAAAACTCTAATTTTAATATGGAAGAAGGAAATCTAATACTCTGCAAAGTAAAGAAAGTTACAAACACTATTACATTCGTAGAAATGCCAAACGGACAAGAAGGAACAATTATCTCTTCAGAAATCGCAGCAGGACGAATCAAACTAATGCGACAATACGTAGTTCCAAATAAACAAGTCGTATGCAAGGTCCTAAGAATAGACGGCAACCACGCACACCTTTCCCTTAGAAGAGTAAACTCAAAAGAGAAAAAAGAAGTAATGCAAAAATTCAAACAGGTTCAAGCAATAAATGTAGCATTCAAACAAATATTAAAAGAAAAGGAATCTGAAATAAAAGAGGAAATATTAGAAAACTTCAAGGACCTCTCCGAGTTTGTATCAAAGGCAAGGCAAGATACAAAACTCATAGAAAAATATATACCAAAGGAATCCATAGAGGCAATAGAAAAAATAATAAACAAAAAACGTAAAAACGAACAACTTAAACAAAAAATAACCATCAAATGCCTAGAAGACGATGGCGTATCAAGAATAAAAAAAATATTTAGCCTAAAAAATGAGAAAGTAAAAATTTCCTACATCTCAGCAGGAAAACTTTCTCTTAAGCTAACAGTAGAAGACTTCAAAACAGGAAAAAGAGAAATGGTAGAAATTCTAGAAGAACTAGAAAAAAAGGCAAAAGAAAATAACTGTGAATTCTTCGCAACAGAAGATAAGTAAAAATGGCAAATGGGGAATTAAAAAAATGCTCCTCTTGCAATTTTTACACACTTAAAAACGAATGCAAAAAATGCAAAAAAGAATCATCTTCAGCACACTACACTTTTCCAAAAATTAGAAACGCCCCTCCAAGATCAGCTCCATTTAAACGAAGATAAATTAACAACAATTCGCTCTCCAAACTATATTTTTTCTTCATCCAAATAACATTACCATCTCGCGCGAAAAAAGAGCGCAACACTCTTCGGTTACCGGCTATCTGCAATCGACTACCTTGTCAAAAACCTCATTTTTAACAATCTCCATATCCTCCTCCCAAAGTGGTGTCAACTTGGTCCTATTATAAATAATCGCAGCCGGATGAAATAATGGAATCAGTTTAAACTCCAACCCCTCAATCTTAATTTTTCTAACCTTCCCATGAACATCGCTAATCTTATCTTGCTTCTTCATATCTTCCACCTTACCTAAAGCCAAAAAAAACCGAGTGGCATAATTCCCAAGAGAACAAACAACCCTCGGCCTCATCTCACGAATCTGTTTCAACAACCAAGGAGTATGTGCCACAACCTCTTCCTTAGTCGGATCCCTATTCTCAGGAGGTCGGCACTTTAAGATATTCGCAACATAAATATCATCCAAACTAAGTCCAACTCTCAATAACAACTTATCTAAATTTTTACCCGAAGCCCCAACAAACGGCTCTCCTAACTCGTCCTCTTTCCTTCCAGGCGCCTCACCAACAAACAAAATATCCGAATCAAAATTCCCCTTTCCAACAACAATATTAAGACAATTCTCAAAAAGCAAAGTCTTCTTAACCAACTTAGCCTCAGAAAAATTAAACTCTTTAAAATTCTTATTACTTTTCATAGCTCCACAAACAATCAAAGACTCTTAAATCTTATTTTTTCTTATTAACAAAGAAAACAGCCACAACAGCTAAAAGAAGGATCAAAGTAACTGAAACCCATAACCAAACCTTATTAGCACCCTCTATGACATCCCCAATAACATCTTCAGCATTCTCACCCTCAACAGGAGAATCGCTTGGAGAATCGCTTGGAGCAGCTCCAGAGTCTATCTCAGCTTCAGCATCAGCAGCAACGGTAGCGTTACTAGCGGTCGTAGCAACTCCTCCGCTTCCACCACTACTTCCTCCTCCGCTTCCACCACTACTTCCAGAATCGCCAGCAGGAGTAGCGGCAGGCACGCTCACAGTATAAGCAGAGAAACCCATTGAGACAGGAACCTTGCAATTAGTCTCGGTAGTGTTTCCACTACATTCCACATAATCATCAACATCCTGACCACCAGCACCAGCATCATCTGTCCAATTAAATGTATTAGATGCGCTATAAGCCAAAGGAATCCCAATCTCGATATAATCCTCAGCACCACCAAGTCGCAAATCATTAACTAACTTATTCCATTTCTTTCCTGTAGAATTCATACCAATCAAATCTTCATCTTCATCACAAATAAATGCATTAGACAAATCTATATCTGTAGGCTCCAAAACATTCATACCATAAAATCCAATACTCATATCACCACAATGAAAGGTCATATTCATACTCTTTGTAATCGAAGTATTTGTCTTAATTCCAACATCAAAACTAGTCAAATTACCACTAATATTAAATGTTTCAGTAAAATTATAACCAGTCTTATTTAGTGCAGGAATATCCACAGTAAATCCGTCTGGCAAATCCATTTTAAAAATAAAGGATTTAGTAGAAGCTGCTGATTTAGTAGTAAAATTAGAACATTCAGAAACTCCACAATTATTAGATGGGTCACAAACTTTAATCTTATAATAATAAGCTGTATCATTAACCAATGTATATCCAAGATTGTCTTCTATTAAATCCACAGAATGGAATGGCTTAAAATTGGCATTGGCTTGATATCCAGTTCCAACATCAGATACCGTGGTATTAATTTCTTCACATCCTGAATCAGTCAAATAAAATTGTAAACTCAAATTAGAAGGCTCACTAGTATCAACTTTAACAAATGCCGAATCAGATAACCTATCAATATCACTAAACATCACAACAGGAGCTGTTGCATCATTAGAGTCCGAAACGAATGAAAACCCTACACCAGCATTACAATCAGGAATAAAGCTACAAAAAGGATCATCGCAATCAATCAAACCATTCTCATCATCATCAACTCCATTCTTACATTCCTCATAAACATTAAATCCAAACTTCTGGAAATTCTTACATTTGGAGTCCTTAGAATTTTCAGGATCACTACAATCAACAAATGCGAAATCAACAGTTCCAGGAGTATAATAACCAGGACCAATAGAGTCTGTTGGACTGTCTCGTGAATCTGTATCATTAGCACTGCTCATAAATATTTTCATATTCGCAGTTTTATTATATTCTGAAAATGATTCTATATCTTGTTTAGCAATAGCAACCATAACACCACCAATCTCACCACAGCTAAGCTTCTTGCTCGTAGTAACTAAAGCATTCGTAGGCACCCAAGCATCATTTAAACACCTCATTAATTGCTTTGTTTCTGTTGGGCCAGTAGTTGTATTTCTAGCAACATAACTAACCATAAAATCGAATCCTGTCAAATTAGCTGCTCCACCAGATTGTACCGCAACACATCCATCACTAGAATTTCCACTAGTATCTAAGAACCAATAAAATCTAGAAGTTGAATTTCCATTAGCTTGAGTTTTTGCAGCAAATGGATTATCTGGATTTCCAACTTCGTATCCATTGCAGATGATAGAGTCACTTATATTAAAAATTCCCGCACCAAAATTAAACCCGCTATCAGTAACTCTCATGCCCATTCCTATCAAATCCACCTCATCACTAACTCCAGTCTCAGCACCAGCAAAATTATCTGCATCAAATGCCAAATCAATCACATCTCCCTCCATTTCTCCAAAATGCTCATGCTCTGCCTTACCCATACACCATCCAGCAGGCTCACCAGCAGAAACATTATTATTAGAGTATGTATCATTTTTATAGGTACATGTTACATCATTCTCCAAGCACAGCGTCTGATTCCCATCATATTGCCAACAACCACTCTTTCCATTTGTATCCTTCTTTCCAAACGAAATAAAAGTAGAAGGCTGACAGGTGGCACTCATATTTCTCCACTCACAAAGACCAGCTCCACCCATAGCTGCACCACAAGCACTCTGATTCAAATCCCAATCAAAACAAGCAACATCACACCATCCACCCTGTTCAGAATAGTCGTCTTGCTGCCAAGTACAATTAACATTTGCGCCACAAACACTTTCATTCGAATTCATACAAGAGGCAAAGGGAGCATAGTCACAAAAGCCAGCAGCTGAATTATCAAGGCACCATTGATCACTAGGGTTTTCCGCACACCACGTATCATTCACCCATTGACAATCAGTTGCGACTCCACAAGCGGATTCATTATTATTATTCCAACAGTTGGTAGTTTCCATCTTGGTCCAATTCATTTCACACCAGGCATCATCTCCAAGTGAACTTGAGTCATTCGTGCATCCAGGCGTAACGCCACAAGTTGCCAAATCATCATCAAACGTCCAACAATTAGATCCGGGCATATCACACCATCCATCAGGATCCCAAGAACTATTCACCCATGTGCAGTTTAAACTATCAAAAGCAAGAGTTTGATTACAAGTTCCCTCTGTAGCCTGAGCAAAACAATCTCCTCCAAAAGAAGCTCCTCCGCAAAAGTTATCAAAACCGCAATCAGGATCATCACAATCTACAAAATTATCTGCATCATTATCAATTCCATCAAAACAAACCTCTCCAGTAAACCCAACGGGGCTACATATTCCGGCTCCATTGTCCCAAGAGCAACTAAGACTACTATTCTGACAAGAATCCACTTCATAACAAGAAAAGCAATCATTCGTGCAAACTTTCTTAGTACTATCAACACAATAATTACTAGATCCTTCACTTACCCACTGACACCCGCTATTAGCAACACTTGCTTCACATGCCCCCTGAGGATCTCCTGCAAAATTACATCCTTCACATTCAAAATTACAATCTTTTGCTCCTCCATCTTCCATCTCTTTTGGAAAATCGCAAAACCCGAGTCCATTAAATGAGTTTGAGCTATTAATCCATACGCATCCGCCACTAGAACCACCCACAGCCACCGATCCCTCACAAGCAGCCTCTGCAACACTAACATCCGCCCAAGCACTTCCGTCACTTTGAAATTCACAAGCCCAACAAGAAGCATCGCAATTCATCTTATTATTAAAACCCTGCCCTTGATCAATATCAAAAAACCCACCCATCTCACACCAAGAATCTTGCTTCAAAACTCCACCATCAACATAATACTCTGTATTCCAATTCCCACCAGCAGATGTACAAGAAAACTCGCTATTAATAACACCAAAATCTTTCTCTCCTCCACCTGTCCCAAAAACCGCATTATCATTAAATGTGCAGTTTTTAACCGGAGTCGTAGAGTTCTCCCATACACAAGGCATCATATAATTCTCAGACAACTGCAAGCACAATGAATAATTATTTTTAGCCAATGGGTCTTCACAATACTGAACCGGAGGGGTAGACTTTTTTTCAGAAGAAGTGCCAACCTCACAATACGCACCAAGTATAACTGAACTATTTGTCCATTTACAATTAGGAAGCGGTCCATAATTACAAGCAGTCTTAATATTAATATCATCACATGCTAAATTAGCAGAATTATTAGCATTAGAATAAATAGAATCCCCTAAAGAATGTCCTTCACAAAATCCAACCTGCTTTCCATTACAGATATTATCACTACTACTGTTTCCTGTACCAAAAGGGCCAGTTCCCGCAATACAATAAGCACACCCTGTAATATTACCACAAACATTAGGCTGATTATCAGCAAACCAACAATGAGTCTCGCCTCCAAACAAAAATCCTCCAGATCCACCTTCAAAACCACCACCAGAAGGCATCACGCAAGATCCACTAGAATTATACCATCCCCCAGCATCAAAACAAGAATCAGTATCATCGCTATAAAAATCGAACCCTCCTCCCACAGAACCCTCACAAGCAGAACCAGTCCAACTACAAGGCATATACAAATTCTGTTGAAGATAGGTACAATTGTCCTCCGTACTCACTTCGCTACAAGACTTAGTATTACACCAACCCCCTCCATATGTATTATTTTGATAAAAACAATTCCCTTGAAATGCAAGATTACAAGAACTCTCATTATTATCATAATTCCAACAACTCTTCTGCTCACAACAACCAATATCGGTAGAAGTTGCAAAGGGATTCTTATTCTGAGCATCTGTCAGGGATTTAATGCCACACCAGGGATTTTGATTATTACTATTAGAAGACCAAGTACACTTGGCCGCGTTATCCCCAGAACTACAAGCATCTTCATCTCCATCATTTTGCCAACACCCATCCTGAACTCCACCCCAATCTCCACTATTTACAAAATCATCAAAACATTCTCCCTCCAAAGCATCCCACGTACAATTAAGCGATCCAGAATTAGCCGCACAATAAGTCGAGTTATCATCATACTGCCAACACCCATCCGGAAAACAACAATAATCATCATCATGCGTACAAAAGTCATCATAAACATCTGTAATATTCAAGGTCTCTTCTGTTGCATTATCCGAAGCCCATAAGCATCCGAGTGCATTACAAGAAGTTCTAGTTCCACCAAACTGTGGCTCTTGACCAAAACAGTCTACAAAAACAGCAGAAGTAAATCCAGAAGCAAACAAAATTCCAAAAATAAAAACCACCCCCAATAAAAAATTAAATGATGTTTTAGTCATACCAAAAAACAATAAAATCTACATAACTACTTTCTCACGAATATATTCAATATTTCCCTGACAACGCCAATAAAAAAATCAACCCTTAAAATTAGAAGCCTCTTTAACATTCGCCAAATCATGCGGCTTAGCCTCAACCTGCCCAGCATTAGTCACACGATTAAACTCCGACCCTTGCAACTCCAAAATATTACGAGCCCCAACATAACCCATGCCGCTTCGAAGACCTCCAACATATTGAAAAATAATATCACCAACAGGACCCTTATATGGAACCATCCCCTCAACACCCTCTGGAACCATTTTGCCAACCTTTTGAGAATACCTTTCAACAGAACTAACATTGTCCTTCATAGCAGCTTGAGACCCCATTCCGCGATAACTCTTAAATTTCTGTCCGCCAATTTGAAGTGACTCTCCAGGAGCTTCTTTAGTGCCAGCAAAAACACTTCCCATCATAACAACTGATGCTCCAGCAGCAATAGCCTTAACGACATCTCCACTATAACGAATACCACCATCAGCAATAATGCATTTACCAACTTCCTTCGCAGCCCGAGCAGCCTCTGAAATAGCGGTAATCTGAGGAACACCAGCACCACTAACAACTCTCGTAGTACAAATAGAACCAGGACCTATTCCCACCTTAACAACATCAGCACCTTCATCAAACAAAGCCTTCGCACCCTCATAGGTCGCAACATTCCCTCCAACTAAAACAAAATCATAGTCACTTCTAAACTTCTCATGAACCTCTCTTACGGTCTTAACAACATTCTTAGAATGACCATGCGCAGTCCCAACCAACAAAACATCGCAACCCTTCTTCAATAGCCTCTCAGCTCGTTCTAAATCATTCACACCAACATTTGCCCCAACCCGAAGCTGTCCTTTAGAATCAACATTATACATCTTACGGTCCCCTTCAATAATACTTCGAACATCATCAAAACAATACATACCAGCAAGTCGACCCTCACTATCAGTCAAAACCAACTTTGGAACTCTAGATTCACTCATTAAATGATAAGCCTCTAAAACACTAGTCTCTTCAGAGGCAATCACAACATCCTTAACCATAAAATCCCGAACCAAACTTTCTTTCTTGGCAAATTGCATCTTATCCCCTGTAACCAAACCAACAACACGAGATTCACTGTCAACAACAACCAAAGAAGAAAAACGGTTATCATACCTATCCAAAATATCCAAAACGTCTTTCTTTTTCTGATCTGGGCCAACAGTAATGGGCTTATCAATTTTCTTATTAAGGGTATTTTTAACATCTTCAACTGCTCTAACCTGATTTTCCAAATCACTTTTCCAAAGAAAACCAATCCCTCCCTCAAACGCCATTGCACGAGCCATATCAGCACCACAAACAGTATCCATGTCTGCAGCAATAAACGGAATTTTTAAGGAAACATCTTTAGTTAAATTAACATCCAACAAGACATCTGACGGCAAAACCTCACTATACCCAGGAACAAGCAACACATCATCAAAAGTCAAACCCAAACCCTCTTCCCTAGCTTTACCCAAAACATCTACCATAATTAAAAATAGAATTTACCTTTTTAAAATTTTACAAAAAAGCAACTCTTAATAGAATTAAAGTAAATCAGGCAACACTAAAATACCTCAAAAAATCCTCAACTTCCCTAACAAGCTGGGTCCCAGCAGAACACTTCTCTCTGTCCTCCAGCTGCGTATAAATAACCATCTTCCTCAACTCATTAGTTTTTTCATACCCTGTAACGTCAAAACCAAACCCATCAAGCCGATAACGCAATCCAGAAACATGCACATACTCCCCTCCAACCTTCAGGTCATCCGCACTCAAAATACTCATGAGAAACAAAAACTACCTGTCCTAATAAATGTTACACCTCCACAAGAAATGCGTCGTCAAAGATGGTGCAATTTCTTATGGAAAATGCTAAAAACCATAATTACTTATAAAAACAGTAAATGAACAAAAAAATTATAATTCCCATAATAGAAGCAATTTCCTTCCTTATGGCAGGAGTATCTTTTTCTTTCAATATATATTTATTTGCATTATTTATTTGCATGGGAATATTCTGTCAATATGAAATTTATAGAAATACCCCTCAAATATCACATGGGCCCATCGGCTCCATTCCTCCAAAAAACACCCCAGAAGGAAGCGTTCATCTTAATTATAAAAATTAAACAAACAATTTTAATTTTAGGCAGGCTTAATCAAGGCGCAAGATTGCGAAGTGTGCAAGCGCACATGAGCGTTCTTGCAACGAAGAGTAAGTCGCATAAAATTAGAATTAAACATCAAGGTCTCGGAGACCGTCGGTCTCTATCATAAACACAGTCTCATTATCCGGCAAGTCAGGACTATCAATCAACTTGCAAACCCGAGAATCCTTCTTCCCACGCCTCAAATACATCCGATAAGTACAAGCATGCCCAACAATATTCCCACCAATCGCCTTAGTCGGATCCCCAAACATTTGCGCTGGATCACTCATAACCTGATTAGTAACATAAACCGCCAAATTATTCTGCTCAGCAACCTTCATCAAATTATGCAAATATCTATTCAACCTCTGTTGTCGGTCAGCAAGCATCCCTCGACCCGAAAACTCAGCCCTAAAATGCGCAGTCAAAGAATCAATAATCATCAAACGAATCGGCTCCCCATCCTTAATCAAATCAGCAACACGATCCAATAACAACATCTGATGATCCGAATTAAAAGCACGAGCAACCAAAATATTTTTCAAAACCTTATCAGCATTCGCCCCAATCCCCTCAGCAAACTGCCTGACCCTCTCGGGTCTAAAAGTTCCTTCTGTATCAATATAAACGGCCTTTCCATTCGCCCCTCCACTCTCAATTGGCAACTGAACACCAACAGCTAAAGACAAAGCCAACTGAGTTTTCCCTGACCCGAAAGCCCCGAAAGCCTCAGTTATCGACTTAGTCTGTATACCTTTTCCTCCCAGAAGATTATCTACGTTTTTAGATCCAGTAGTAATATGAAATAATTCTTTCCTTTTTTCCTCATGCGCCAACCCATCAATAAAACCCATATCCATCATCTTTCTAGCAGCCTGAATCGCCTTCCTAGCAACAGCCTCACTCATTCCAGCCATGTCACTAAGACCAGTAGGGGTTAAAACAGCCAGCCCCATCAACTCATAAATACCGGCAGCCTCAAGCTTAGCAACAGCCCCAGGGCCAACACCCGGCAAATCAATTAGCTGCGGACCCTTATCTTCCTTCTTTTTAGCAACCTTTTTAACAACTTTCTTAGCAACCTTTTCCCCAGCAGAAACATCCTTATCAACCATAAACCAAAATGACAATTCTCCTTTATAAGAATTTATATCATTCAAAATACTTTTTCAAAAATAAACCAAACATCAACCAATAGTAACAAAACAAAACAAACATCCTCAACCCAAGAACCACTCTTAACAAAACCCTTAACCTTAAACCCAAAAGGCCAAAACAACTTCAGCCCCATTTTAGTAAAACAGTCCAAAATCAAATGAGACATATATCCAACAAAAAATCCAAAACCAAGCCAACGATTAAACACTCCAACGACACAAGACAAAACCAAACATCCAACCAAACTATGCAACACCCCTCGATGCCTAAAACACCAACTCAAAAACCAAAACCTCCTACCAACCTTGCTACTACAAGAATCAATATCAACAAAAACACTTCCCAATAAAACAAAACCCAAAACCCAAAACGGCATCTCAACAAACCTCGCCAAGATAAAAAAACAAAACGCCCCAAAAAACAAATGAGTTCTAAATAACATCCACAAACAAAACACCTTCCTCTAAAAAAGTTTTCCATAGGAAGTTATACATGCATAGGGCATCCTAATTTATTATGGAATAAATAACACAGGATAAATTAAAATAATTTTCAGCAAACCAACAAACAACCCCTATTCTTTCTTATCTAGCTCAACTATCAAAGCCTCAACATCAACCCTCTCAACACTATTAGCAACAATCTCCAAATTATTAAACAGCTGATTCCTATTAACCCTACCACTCAGATAAATCTCAGTTCCAAGCAAGTCATCTCTAAAAGCCGCAGCCTTAGCTTCATCCGCCAAATCTTCCTCGTTAACCAAAGCCTTAATCTGATCCGAAAACATAACAACCCTCATACTCTCAGTGCCATCATCCAAAACAAAATTCAAAATCGCCCGACTCTTTTCCTCAACCTTACCATGCTCAGCACAACTAAAAGTTTCATCTTCAGCTTTAATAACCTTTTTATTACAAGTAGGACAACAAAAATAAAATCTAGGCTGAAAGACCTGAACAACAACTCCACGAGACTTAACACTTTGACCCTGACTAACATTATCCAAGGTCTCCTCACTAGTAGCCGGAGCATTCTTAACCTCATCCATAATAACATCACTCTTCTTCAACTCGCCAAAACTAGACAAATGAATTTCACTCTCTCGCGTAGACCCATTTCTAATCTCAACAACATCCCCCACCTTAATAGACTCATTCTCAATCAATTCAATATGATTAGTATCCCAAAGAACAACTCGAGTAGAACCACTGTCATCAGCCAAAATAAAATTCGCAACCTTACCCTTCCGGTCATTCTTCTCAAACTCTCTCACGGGAAAAATATTCATAACCTTCCCAATAACATTAACTTTCCTAAGTCCTCCAATCAATTCTGAAACCTTCAAATCTTCATCCTCAAAACTAATTCCAAGCTCAGCCGCAATAATTTGAGCAGCTCCTTCTTTAGAAATCAATCCAGACAACTTGGCCTTCTTAGCCTCAACTTTACTCTCAACCTCTCCTTTCTCAAGGCCAGCAGACTTAGCAATCCTATCCACCAACAACTCATAATTCTTCATAAACAAAAAACCATTTCTCACTATTTAAGTATTATTGAGATGAAGTCCATATCAAAAAGTACAGCTCACCAAAGATATCCACTAAACAAACCAATACGGATAAATTATAAGTTTTACATAGGAAAACTTATAAACCAAATTCAATACCTTTATTTATGAAATGTACAAGTTGCGAAAAGGAAACAACAAAAATAGTAAAATTCCCATGCCCAAAATGCAAGGAAGAAGTTCTAAGATGCGACAAATGCAGGGGCCTATCAATAGAATATACATGCGCTAAATGTGGACACAAAGGACCTTAAAATGACAGCAGGAATAAAATTCAAAATAATGCCAAAAGGTGCGGACACTTCTCTAGATGACCTTAAGACAAAACTAAAGGAATCAACAGAAACATTCGAATCCGGAATTTTCAATGAGGCAACAGAAGAACCAATCGCATTCGGACTTAAAGCACTAATTGTAACAATCGCTTTGTCTGAAGACGAAGAATCTGACGCGGTAGAAGAAGCTTTCTCAAAAATCGAAGGAGTTTCTTCAGTAGAACTTATCGACTACCGAAGGGCAGTTGGATAAATCTATTCAAAAAACTTTATAACTCTTAATAACTTAAAACATCTATGTCAATCACAGAAGAAGAAGCATCCAAAATAAAAGAACACCTACTAACCCAACTAGGTAATTTCCCAGAAGAAAAAAGGGCCCAAATCTCAGAACAAATATCATCCATGTCCAATGAACAAGTAGAAGTATTCGTTAAACAAAATAACCTAAACCATCTAGGAGGACAATGTATCTTCTGCGCAATAGCAGCCGGACAAAACCCGTCTTACAAAATAGCAGAAGACAAAGATTACATAGCAATTCTGGAGCTAAACCCACTAAGCAAAGGCCACGCCTTAATAGTCCCAAAAGAACACCTAGAAAAAGTCCCAGATTCAGCTGACAGACTAACTCAAGAAGTCGCAAGAAAACTTAGAAACAAATTCTCTCCCCAAGAAGTTAAAATCAACGAACTAAAAATAATGGACCATGCACTTTTAGAAATCGTTCCAATTTATGGAAATGAAACAGAAAAAAGAAAGGCCTCAGAAGAAGAATTAAAATCCCTACAAGAAGAAATATTAAAAGTAGAAAAAATTCCAATACCAGAAAAACCTCAAGAAGTTAAAATAGAGGAAATTCCAATACTACCTCCAAGAATTCCCTAAAATTTCAAAGCAAAAATAACCCCAAAAACCATCCCTTCAAAAACACATAGCAAATAAACGCAATCAAAAACGCCGGAACAAAAGGCAAACCCTCCTTGATCAAAACCTTCCTTCTACCCTTCAACAACTCAATATCTTCTAAACTCAAACCATCCCAATCAGCTCTAATCACCTTCCGACTCCCAACGGCAACATCATGCACCAACCAATCCCCCTCCCGAAGTTCCAATCCACTAACCTCTCGAACCATAGAAACATTCTCCAATCCCTTAGCAAAAAGATAAAGGAAAGGGAAAATAAAAAGCAACACACCAACAAGAAAAAACAAAAAACTCTTAACTCCCAAAATCATCAAAACCCCACTCACCAAAACAATACCCACAAGCCACCTGTTCTTAGCCAACAATTTCCCCATTTCAGCATTAACCTTCTTCCTATTCTTCCACCATAAAACACCTGAATAAAACAACCCATAAAAAGAACCACTAACCATCAAAAATAAACAAAAAATACCAACATTAGTCAATGATCCATAAAACGTAGCACCTAAAAAAAATGCCGTCATGGCAAACAACAACTTCGCATCCCCTCCGGCAAAAACTCTTCCATAATAAAATAAATTCATAACGATAAACATAACAACAAGCAAAAACCCAGCATGAAAAACCATACCCGAATTCCCAGATAAAACAGCCTCATAAAAAACATAAACAAAACCAGAAATAAGCAACAACAAATTCAACCAATTATCAACCTCACGTCGTTTCAAATCCTGCATACAAGCAACAATAATACCACCAAAAAACAACCAAAACAAAAAATCAAAACTCATGAAACATTCCCCTTAGCGCGGAAAAACCGCGCAACATTCAACCTGATACCTGATACCTGACACCTGACACCTCGCGAAACGTGCATACAAGCAATAATAATTCCAAGACCAAACAACCAAAATAAAAACCCGAACTCCATATTAAGAAAAATTCCTATCAATTAAATTTACAATCAAAATAAAAACCGAAAGAACTAGTCCAATAAGAGCGATACTCATATCTGAAGAATCAAAACAAGAAGTATTTATGGTATTCAGAAAAATATAAATAAAAATCAAATAATTAACAAAATTACCAAGAAAATCCAAAATACCAAATTGCATATCAAACAAGGGTTTTAATTATCCCATACCCCAAAATAATAATTGCAATAATTCCGGCAAGTACAGCCAAATAATTTAACCACTTCAAAACCTCTTTACTCATAACAAAAAAACCCAATCATTTTATTTAAAACCTCCTCTTCTTCCCCTTCCCACTTCCCCTCTTCTTCTCAACCAACACCTTCCCCATCTTATCCCTCTTCTCTCCACTCTCAATCTCATCAACATTAGCACTCCTAAACTTCCCACCCTTCTTATATCCGCGATTAATCCGCTTCTTCTTCAAATCATTTTTAGTCCGTCTCCGATCACATCCACCGTAATCCATCAAGCAACCCTCCCCTTATTTAGCCAAGTCGCGCGAACTAAGAGCGGGCCCGAAAGGGCTATCCTTTTTCTCTGGACAACATTCAAACCTGCAACCTGCAACCTGCAACCTGCAACCTCGGCAACAGCCGCATCATTCTTAGTCCGTCTCCGGTCACATCCACCGCAATCCATCACAAAATACCTCCAGCTTCAACAATCTTCCATAAAAAATTATGGCGTTTTTCTGAAAGAAAAATGCTATTATTTTTTATGGAATCTTCCGAACCACCGAACCACCGAACCACCGAACCACCGAAAATGCTTTGCATTTTACATCCACCATAATCCATACAAACAAAAAACACTTCAACTTAATAAATCTTAACAAACTATCTTTTCCCAATCAAATACCCACTACCTTTCTTCTCAATCAAATACTCAGCAGAAAAATCATATCTAAACCAAACAGGAAAAACAACATCCGATTCCTTATCTGCCTCCAAAAAAATCATCTTACCAACTTCTCTTCTCTTCAAAATCAAATCTCCAGAATCCTTCTCAACAGAATACAAAGCCTTCTCAAAAAAATCATCTTCATCACCAAGCTTTTGACCAACACCCTTTCCTTCAAAAACCAAATCAGAAATAATAAATTCTTTCATCTCTGTATCCAATTCGCCAACAAAACTATTCAAAAATTCTTTTTCAAAATCAACAACGCCCCAACTAACTCCCTTCAAACTTTTTCTTATCAACTCTTTCTCTCTCATCTCAAAAATATCTAATTCCCCTCTAGTCTCCAAAACAGCCTTAGGAGAAACAAGAGAAATACTCAAATCTCCTTTATGAGCCAAGCTAGACATTATAACAAATCCACACATAACCAAAGTAAGCATCACAATATAAAGTCCCATGATCATTCCACGCTTCCCCATTCTCCCCCGACTTCCAGCTCTTAATTCCTGACACCTGACACCTGACACCTGACTCCTAGCCTTCATATCCAGCCTCCTGCATAGCCTCACTAACACCCTCTCCCTTGGCAACCCCAAACTTAATCTTCATCAAATCTTCATAATCACTACTGACATAATCAAACAACCCCTTAGCCTCACTCTCATTTCCAAAAGAAAGCACCCCAACAGGCTTCTCACTAAACTTATTCCAAGGCCCAGCCAAAATAACAAATCCAATCAAAATAATAGCAACAATAATAATCGTCACAAACATAGATATGAGCGTTCCAATTTGACCCCTCCTATTCATAATTAACCAATACCTCCACTTCAACCTCTCCATCAAAACTATTCCCATCCTTAACAACCAAAACAGGATGCTCAAAATTAAAATAACCAGGATTATATTTAGCTATCTTCTCAACATTTTCATTATTCCATCCCAAAGCCACATTACCAGTCAAAACAGTCTTCTCAAACAAATCACGAACCCAAAGCAATCCAGAATCCCCCTCACTTAAGGTCTCAACCTTACTCTTGGCTTTCGAATCTTGACCCCTAAACACATCCACTCCAACATAAAACCTCTCACTACTTCTCATTCCACAATAAGAAATAACTTCATCATACTTTTCACTATCAATCTCATCCAAATTCAAAACTCCCTCTCCAGCCAAACACTCAGTAATCGCAATCCCCAACAGCCTAGCCTCAGCATCTCTAACACTAATGTCATAAGAATAATAAGTAGCAGAAACACCAAAAACAACAACTGCAATAACCGTAATGACAACCAAAGTCGGAATCATCTCAATCATATCCGAAACCCCACTCATAAAAACAACCTCCAACAATCCGCAAATTCAAAAAATTTATCTAAAGCTGCCGAACCGCCGAACCGCCGAACCGCCGAACCGCCAGAAAAATCTCCGATTTTTCTCATCCAACCTTCACCACAAATTTAAATTCATCCTCCTCAACCTCTACACCATAAGCAGAAAAATAAGGATATCCTCTGCTCGAAGGAAGTCCATCAACACCAACAAAAATCATCCCCTCACTAACCCTCACACTATCAACCAAACCACTAGGATTCTTCTTCTGAACCTCAAAACTAGATCCCGCATCCGAAGCGTCAATTAACAACGCCAACTCTTTCTCCAAAACCTGCTGCTTAACCCCCCTAGATCCAACCTTCGCATCCATAGCCGACAAAAAAATAACAAACAACATTCCTATTATAATAATATGAATCAAAATCTTATGTAAAACACTTCCCTTCTTCCCCTTCATGCCGGAACCCCTTCCCATGAACCACAAACATTTGCATTTTTCCACAAAGCTCCATCAACAAGAATCTTCTTAACCTCCTTAAAGGGATTAGGGTCTTGACCTGTTTGAAAATAAAACAAATAAGGAATATAGTTTCCAATATTTCCTGTAGTAGTAGAAAACATTGCTCCATAATTAATCATTAAATCTCCCTTCTCTGGATCCAAAAATTCAGGCAAACTAACCTTACTAATATCAATTGCACTATAAACTCCCCCAATAACCATTCCCTTATCAACTCCACCCAATCTATTCTTAAAAACGGCAGGTACTCCTGCACTAGCATCAACTTCAAACTTACCCCCTCCAATATCAAACTCCAATGCAGAAGCAGGGCTAAAAGCAGGAAACTTATCTCCCGAATCTTTCAAATAAGAATAATAACTAAACCCCTGATCCATATCTGAATTTAATGCATCTTTAATGCTAATCTTCTTCCCCGCTAAAGCCTTCTTTGCATCATCAGTTAAATGAATCCTTGCACAAGGAACACAAGCAGAACTAACCTTAAAAATATTAGACGGAAAAACATCATAATCCCCACTTCCATAAAGCGCCCAACACTCTGCCATAGCATCCGCAATTTCTTTTTGAACACCTTTTATATCACTGACATCGCTTTCACTAATCTCCACAACCCTAGTTTTACACTTTAAAGGAAACTGATCCTCAAACAAAGCCTTAGAATCAATATTAAAACCCAATTTCTGGTCTTCCGGCATAGCAGCCCTCAACTGAACACTCTGCCAACAAACCTCCCTATCCCCATCCTTATCCAAAATACCCTCATTAAAAATAAAAAAAAGCGCAATGGTCATAACCAAAACAGCCAAAATCAAATTCAATATAATACCATAATGATACTGCCCCTTCTTCATAACCCTAAAAGCAATCCCAAATTAATAAACCTTCCCAACCCCTCTCTTCCTTGCCCCCTTCTCCTTATTCCTTTCTCCTTGCACCTTATTCCTTGCATCCTATCCAGCAACAGCCTTAACAATATTTCGAATAATTATTCCCCCAGCCACAATAACAGCAATAGCAAGAATCCACTTAATCGTATTATCAGAAACCATCTGCCCCCTCCTATTCATGATACATCACCCCTCCTTCCTTACCGTAACGCACTTTGCTAAACGCATATCCAAAAGCCAAGCCTCCATGCGAAGCATGAACTCTTCCAGCAAGGCTGAATCTTTCCAGCAAAGCTGAATCTTTCCAGCAAAGCTGAACCTTTCCAATCACAAAGTGATTAACTCCCCTATCGCTTAGAAAATTCATAATAATCCCCCTCTCTAGAAATTTCAAAACTAACTCCCTCTTCAAAAACTTGCACATCACTCTTATTTTTATCAAAACTAAAAGCCAAATCAAAACCAGAACAATGCTTACAAACAATATTTTCATCCTCATAACAAACACAAGCAATATTCCTTCCTCCCTTAGAAGAAAAATGCTTTTTCCCATAATTAAATTGGGCAACTCCTCCAAAATAAACCAAATAAAAATTCAAATCATCCTCTCCATTATCAAACAAAACAAACTCTCCACTCTCCCCATCTCTAACACTATCAACTTCACTCTCCAACCTCTCAAAATAAGATTCTGCAACCTCATTTGGAAGATAATAATCAGGAGCAAACAACCTAAAAAGTAAAAAAATCAAAACACTAACAGCGGCAACGGCAATAATAATCTCAACAGCCGAACTACTAACCATCTCACCCCTCTTTCTCATAAACATACACTACGCAAAAAACGACTAACCAAAGTCATCCTTCTAACCTCCTTAAATTTTTCCTCAGACAACCTATAATGATTCTTATTTCCAACCTCAACCCAATAACCACCTGCACCCTCATCACTCCCCATAGAGGACTCCGCCCCCTCAGTAAAAATAACACACCCAGTATCACTGGGACAACTATCCTTAGAACTAACAAACTGATCATCACGCTTCCTAAAATTATCTGAAACAAAATACCATTCGGTAGCTAAACTTCCTCCATGAGAACCAGTCTTAAAAGAATTATAATCAGTTGAGGTAGTAAATTTTGCATCCATCAACTCCTGAATAGAATTAATTTCCTTCCCTCCAAAAATAGCTCCCTTATAGACATAAGTTAAACCACTAACTCCACCACTAATCAAAGCAAGTGGTTTTGAGCCATGTCCATTATTAATTATAGCTCCTCTCTCAACATAAACCTCTCCTCCTTCTCTCCCACCCCCAAGCTCTGCACCAAATAAAGCATCTTTATAGATATGAATTTTTCCCCCTGTCATGCCCGAACCAAAAAATCCGTCAAGCACTTTTGCTCCGGAAAGAATATGTATCTCCCCCTGTGACATCTTAACACCAAAATCTCCACCAGTAATCTCAGCACCATTTTCAATTATCAATTTTCCATCTCCCTCAAAACTAATCCCAAAAGAATTTCCAGAAACATAATTTTGAAGATATCCAAGACCTGCACTCCCCTTCGAATTTATACAATAAGTCTTGCCATTAGGAATCTCGACATGCTCATCATTCAAAACAATGTGCTCATCACAATTATAATTAAATTCACTTAAAACAGATGTAGAATCACCCTTCCCCTCAACAAGAACAAAAGGAATATCCACAAAACTCATACGATCAAACAACAAATTACTTCCACTGTTAAAATCATCATAAGGAGAGTATCTCAACCCAAACTTTTCTCCCTTTTCAGACTCCAAAACAATAACAATATTATCAGAAAACATGTATGTATTAACATTAAAACTCTCACCATCAACGACAACAACCTTCCCATCAACAACTTCCTTAATCCTATCAAATTCCTCACTAGAAATTTTAACCTCTTCTAATAACTCGTATTTTTTATTATAAAATGCAGATCTCAATAGATCAAACTTCTCATCAGAATCAACCTCATCACTATCATCATTACCATTCCAAACAGAAACAAATCTAAAATAATAAGGAAGATCATTAATCAAATTCCCACTAGGGCCAAACCTCCATTCCCTACATAAAGCGTTCATGCCCTTATCATTTCTCTGATAAATTTCTTCGATCATCTTAATTGCAACCTGACGATACATTTTCTTATCTTCCAAAGAAGTCAAATCTCCAATCCCTTTACTTTTATCACTCTTATCGCTATAATCATATTTAGCTTCATATGGATCCCCAATAAAAATACCCAAACCCAAATTATACTTTTCCAAATGCTTCCTAGTTTGATTCTCATCTACAACTCCCTTGCCCTCCTGTCCTCCATGAGCTAAAAACCTCCAACCCTGGTCAACAAACCTTTCTAAATAATCTCTCTCCTCACTAGTCCAATTTATAACACCATTAGTCAAATAACCCTCAGCCAAACCTTTTGTTAATTGCACCGGACCATATGCAGTAGATCCCGTACCAGCAGCCCTAGTTCTAATCCAAGGATCATATTTAGGATTATTCAAATTATCCACTCCATGCTCGGCAGCCTGAAGAGAATCATACTTATTATTAACTACAGAACCAAAAAACAAGCCTATAATCTCCCCTTTATCTTTTAAATAATCATACTTCTCATCCGCATCCAAAATCTTCCAATAAACTCTATCATCATTCGCACTATCAACAACATCATAAAAAAACTCAAGCGCCTCATCATCATCACTCCCCTCCCAAACAATTTCTCTCCCATCTTCCTCAGAAAACATCTTACCACTCTTAGCATTAAAACCACTCCCACTTCTTATCGGCCCCCTCCTAATCTCCCAAGCACCATTTTGCCAAATAGCAACAATGTCCTCTCCAGCCCCAGCCCCATCGCCATACAAAACAAACTTCCGAGTAGAACCATGCTCAATAGAAGAACCGGCATCCTCTACCCAATTACCATTTTCATCAAACACCCCCTTAGTCCCTCCAAACAATTCAACCACCCCATGATAAAGCCCCCAATGAAACTCAGCCTCCTTCACATCCCCCACAATCAAATTATCCACGCCTTCCCACTTTTCCCCAACTCCTCTCTCAAAAACTCCGCCCTTAACCCTATAAGGCCCAAGGCCTCCCCCGCTAACATTACACTCATCTCGACATCTCCCAAGCAAAACATCATCTCGACCCTCCAATCCAAATTCCTTAAGCAACCCATCTCCCCCAACAAAACCAGAAACAGGCTGACTATAACAAACCTCATCTTCTCCACTTGCCCAAAATTTCAAAGTATCAGCAATCCTATCAAACTCCCCCTCAATCGTTTCAATACTAGGCATCATACCATTAGCAATACCATAAGAAAGCAAAACCAAAACAAATACCATCAAAACAATAGTAATCAACTTACCAATGGTCCAATCACTCGCCCCTCTTTTATCAAAAAACTTCACACTCAAATCGCCAGAAAAATCCCTCATTTTTCTCACCTACCAAACCTCAACAAATCCTTAATGGAACCTAAAATTTCAGCCCCCTTCCCACTAAGCAAAACAGCAACCGCACTAACCATAATAATCAAAACAATAATAAAAATAATCATTTTCACAATCTCCTTAATTTCCATAACCCAACAACACTAAACTAATTAATAAAGATTCCTAAAAAATCAATTACAATTAATAGAAGGACAGGATGCAACTTTAATTTTACTACTACCAACTAAACCGCTACAAGTGGCCTTACAGCTCTTTCTTTTAGAATCTCCAACAAAGGGAGTAGCAACATTTTTACAGCCTTCCGCTATCTCCACCTCTTCCCCAAACTTCACAGTCCGAGTCTGATCACAAAACCCATACTTATCTCCAGAAGAACACTTCAAAGCACAAGCCTGAACAATAGTATCAACATTAGCACCACCACTAAAGGAAGTCACCCTATCCCATAAATTATTCCACCCACTAGAAAACCCAAAAATCAAAAACACCAAAACAGCAATCCCCAAAACAATAGCAATAATAGTCCCAAGCGTCATCTGCTGTCCTTTTTTATCAACCATCTTAAAACAACTACAACTCTTTTATTTATAAAACTTCCCTTAGTAATTAATATTTCCAATAATTACATGGGGAAATCCAGGGATCTGTGACTACCTATATTTAGCCACAAGCAAACTAAAACAACAAAATTTCAACCCTCCATTTGCCAAGAACACAAAAGCAAATAACTTCCATAAGAAATGCGCAGCCACAGGCTGCGTAATTTTTTATGGAACAGCAAACCAAGAACACAAAACTCAGGAAGCGATATTCATTCATGCTCAACCACAATCAAATTAAAAATCTATTCATAAACAAAAGAATTTACACCAGACCTCTATATCACAATGCCCACAACCCCATCAATAACCAAAAAGGAATTAATCCCAAAACAATCAAAAACTTCCTCCTAAAAACCCCTACAAATCAACACTAAGCAAAGCAGAATTATCCCCAGCAACCGCAAAAGTCCTAATGAACTCAAAGTCAATTCTTTCATTACTATTCAAATATTTCTCAACAATCTTCTCAGACTCACTAGCACCCTTATGAGAAAAAGTCCAAGTCCAGCTAAACCTATCCCTACCCGGAATAAGCTCATAAATATTCCCACCACTAACATTAATACCCCTAGTAGTAGATGCATTAAACGCAACGTCCTTCCCATCAAAACTACTAAAATCCTCAGGCTCACTAATACAAGCAGCAACATACATCCCATCAACATAACTATTCCCACTCTTTTCCAAAATCATAATATTAGAAACATCTCTACTTCTACGATTCCTACTATTAACAGCCTCTGCAACCACCTGCAAGTCACCAGAAAAATCAAGCAACTTATTAAAAGAAACGCCCCCATTTGTAAAACTAACATTATCTCCATTAACTCTAAGCTTTCCAGTTATAATGTCATCCGGATCACTTGCCCTAATAATAATAGAGATATTATCACCCTCACTAAAATATTCCCCACAAGAAGGAGAAATAATTTCAATCTCCATCGGATCATCATCTTCAGTTTCACTAATTGTCAATTCTCCACTCTCAGGACCAGAATCCCCAAGAATATTAAAATAAAATTTATCGTAATCTGAAGTTTCATCAAGATGTTCTTTCAAAATTCTCCAAACTCCTATTGCCATAGAATTCTCGCTAGCACCAGGAATATTCAAAATATCATCATCAAAATAATCAGGAAAACTTCCATCTCTTTCCTTAACCTCAAAAGTAGCACTGTCCGTATTAATAGTAGCCAACTTAACGGTATCTCCCAAATCAGCCTCAGTAATTATATCCCCTTCTGGATTCATCCAACAAAGACCATCCTCTCCACAAGTTCTTTGACAACAAACCTTCAAATCATAAACACTAAAATCAGCAACATGAGCGTTGCTTTCCCCAGACAAGGAAATCATTTCAATTGGATATTCAGCACTACAGCTGTCCGCCATACTATCACACTCCAAAGTTCCAAAATAAACACCCTCTTCGTATACCGATTCCTTTGGAGCTTGGGCATGAGCATTATTTATACTCGAAATTCCAACAACCCTATTAATACCACCATCTCTACTCGCATGAGGATTATAAGAAGAAAAATCACAACACAAATACTGATCAAAATTTGTCTGATCATATCTCGCCACATGAGAATTATCTTCCCCATATAACTTCAAAACCGTATAATCAGCCTCACAAGAGTCCTGAATAGAACAAGAATTAGCACCAATAAAGCCAATAGAAACAATCAACAATAAACTAACAACGAATCTCCCCATTTTTTTCACTTCCATAATAAATCATGAAAAGGATTCTTTTTAAACTTTTTCCAATTTAATCCAAAAAACAACCATTAGAACTTAGGCCCTCCAAACGACCCACAAAAACCCCATCACCCTCAGCCCTTTGCGAACCTTTGCGACTCCTCTGCGAACTTTGCGTAACAGCTACAAAATTCCAATAAAATCCAAATAATACACCTCCATTCTTAAAAATTATATACTATTAATTACATACTATTAATTAACAAACGGGATCATCAACACAAGGAGAAGAATATGTCTCAGCTTTACAAACCCAAGTATCACGTTCACCAGGACCTTTTCCGCTACAAGAATAACAATTAGCCCAATTCATATCACAACACTTTATATAATCCTGCTTTTGGCAAGAATATGTAAGAGCAGGAACACAATCACCATTATTACAACTAGTAGTAGGCTTAGCTTCCAAACACAAATCATCACTCACAACAGTTCCATCTCCCTTCTGACAAGAAACACTCCTGCTACCCGGCCCACAGTCAGCACTACATCCTCCAGTCTCCCATTCCACACAAAACTTACCCATATCAATAGCTGCCTGAAAAGTCATATCGACTCCATCTACATTTACCGCAATCTCGCTAGCAAAGTGCCCAGGATCTAAACTTTCAGAATAAGCATTAGTAGAAGTAGAACAAAGTCCCTTTGGAACAACAATAGATTCTGACAATTTTCTTTCAACACCATTCACAGAAACCCAAATCTCTTCCGCACTATGTCCATTATTAACCGCAGAAACAATACTAAACAAAACAGGTAAATTAATCAATAGATTATTCTCAATAGCCGCTTGAAGCGTCATATCGCTTTCCTCTAATTTAAAGTTAACATGCCCAGAACCATGCCCAGGATTAGAAACAACCAAGGCACCAACAAAAAACACTCCAATTAACAAAACTAAAAAAACCGCCAAACATCTTTTTCCCACTTTCATAAGATTAAAGAAAGTTCTACATATTTAAATGTTATGAAACAATCCCAGAAAAAACCCTCCCCCTTTGCTACATAATTCATTAAAATTTTAACTTATTATTAAAAAAACCAAACCTCCAACTTCTAAGCTTTCCCCTAAGTCAACCCAGCCAAAGCAACCGAACCAACAATAGTCAAAGCGATAACCGAACCACTCGCAACAACCAAATACAAAATCATCGAAGTCTTCAAGTTTCTTCCAGTCTCAGCAACAACCATCAAAGGATCCCGGCCAGCCTTAATTATAACAAGCGTCTGCGTTAAAATAAAAACAACCTGAATCAAATAAATACCAACAACAATCTGCAACCAATAAGTCGGAATCATCTTCGTAACATCAAAAATAGCCAGTATCCCCTCAATCCCCCCAGCTCCCCCAATAGCTCCTCCACCCAAATCTCCAGAAGCAAACATAGCACTAAGAGCCCCAAGAATAGTAGTAATCATTCCACTAAGCCCAACGATAATACCGCTAAGCAAGGGAGCTAAAAAAGTCATATTACTTTTCATATCACTAATAATATCAGCCAACAAATCATTCAACCGATCATTAATTTTTTTAATATTTTTAGAATAGTCGCTTATCGACATCAAACTTCGAGCAGCAACAGCCAAGCCCTTCTTAACAGATTCAGTCAAAATTTTCATGCTAGTAGCAACAAGTTGCGAAGGGTAAAAAACAACAGCCCCTCGCCTCGGATCAAAAAGCGCCTTCTCCAAGCTCATGCCCAACTGCCCAACATTCTCATTAACTATTTTAAAAAATCCCTCAGTCGCAGTACCCTTAACACTACTAGAAACCTTAACAAATGCAATCTCAGCCGGACTCCCATCTCCAATTCTATTCCCCAACTGAAAAAGCGAAGAAGTAAATTCCCTTTCAACCTCCTTATATTTTTCTCTAGTAACCAAAATCTCCTCTGTCCTAATCCTAGACCCAACAACAAAAACCATAGCAATAGAAGCCGGAATACAAAGGCTAAGAACCAGAGCACCACTACCAAAAGGCCCAGACAAATTACCAACAGAATCCGTCAAAATTCCAAACACACCACCATTCCCCAAAAAACCCATTCCAACAGAAGACCAAGTATAATCTCTAGTAGTTCCAAGCCAAATCGGAACTGGCGTATATCTCCACAAAAATGGAATAAATCCAACAATAAAAAGAGGAAAAGCAAAAAAAGCCCCCTTCCAATATCCAGCATTACTAATATATTTCCCATACAAGGGATTCTTTTCCAGCAATCCACTTTCCCCGTAACCCCCCGGCCTCTTCATTAAAACATTCTCAGTCATAGAAATAACCATAAACGGAATCAAAACATTAAAGATCAACAAAACATGATACCAAGCAATAGCGCCACCAAGCATAGTTGAAGCCAAAGGCAAAATAGCTAAAGCAAGAGTAGGCAAAACAATTCCAAGCATATAAACATTAGTCAAAGGCGCCTTAGCCTCATGAGTATACTTAAGCATCTTGTCATAAACCCCATCCAGTATAACCTGCAAACTTTTCTCCAAAGTACCAATCCTCCGGGCTTCATCCGGCTCATACAAGCTCGACTCAATCAAATGAAACGCCTCAACAAACTCCGAGCTATAGCCCTTCCACCCCAACAAATAATTATCCACACTCTCCTTAATCGTAGAAAATCGCCCCACCTCAACATCCCAAAAAATCTTCCTAAAATCCGTACTCAAAGGCGGCATCAAATGCTCCGAAGCAAACGCAACAGCCTTTTCAAAATTACTAGTATGTTTCATATAAATTACAATATATAAAATCGCCGGAACCATCTGAGACGAGGCCTTAAGTCGCCAACGAAGCGCCAGTCTCTCGGGAGTTTTCGTTGCATAAAAAAACAAGAAAATAGCCAAAACAAAAACAAGAAACAAAAACATCATAGAAAAAACATCCGTCAAAAGCCACACTGCAACAAAAAATGCAATACCTCCAAAAAGCGTCAAAAACAAAAGCATGGTAGCAAAAACCAAAACCTCTCCTGCAGTCACATTTAAATGAGCAACCCTAATATCTTCCTCAATTCTTATCTTGTCTTTCTCACCAACCTTAATACTAAAAACATTACCCATAGATTTACACCACTTTTCATATCTACTAAATTCCGGCATCATCTCTCCCTTAAATTTATCATAACTCTTGCTAAACTTTTGTTGGCCACTCTGATTATCAAACCCCTTCATCTGCCGCTCTATCTTCGCCCCATACTTATTCAAAATATCTTCAGTACTCGCCACACTTCACCTCAACAAAATCAAAGCAACAATGCTCTTAAACTTATCTTCAAAACCCAAAAAATATAACCAAACAAATTTTCATAAGAAATGTGCGACCACAGGCTATGCAATTTTTTATGAAATAAGTATTAAAAAATAAAGCTCTATGTGAAAAGCAAACCCTTCATAAAATAAACTCTTCCATAAGAACAAAATCAAAGGTTAAACTTTTTACTCTCCCTCTCAAGCCATCTCTTCCACTTAGGAAAAACCTGATCCCCTTTAGGAATCCCAACGTCCCTCGTAACCTCATCGCTAATCTGATGAAAAGCATTATTAGACATAACCGTAAAATCCCCCTCAAGCAAATCCGGATTACCAACCTTCTCCGCAAAATCCACGCTCTCTTGTTTAATCTTAGCCCGAAGAGTAACATTATCCCAAACCGCATCCCAATCCCCAGCCCAACCCTTAACATTACTAGCAATATCTTTCATTATCTCACTGTCTCCATTAATCAAATCGTCAGTAGGCAAAATCTTATCCTCCTTAACATCATACTTCATTAAATCAACAAACCCACCCTCAACCTCAGGATCTTTAGTCCAATGCTTTCGAACCTCACTAATAGATAAAACCCTCCTCCATTGATGAAGCCCATCCGCACTCTTAATCGGATTCGCAACAACAATCAAATCAGTCGCCTTAAAGCTCGTAGCCGGAACTTCCAAATCATTAACAACCCTATCAAAAACACCATAAGGAGAAGCTCCATGAATCGTCCCCGCAACAACATTCGCCAAAGCCCCAACCCTCATAGCCTCATAAAGAGCCCGAGCCTCACCACTTCTAATTTCCCCAACAATCAAAGAAGAATCTCCCAAACGAAGACTCGCCCGAATTCCTTCCTCAGCCGAAACCTCAGTACTAGTCCCCTGACCCAAAGCACTTCGAACCTTCATAGACAAAATATCATAATCTAATTTCCTCATAGCCGACACAGGAAGTTCTAAAGTGTCTTCAACGGTAATAATTCTCTTATTCGGCATAATCTCCAACAGCAAACTTCCAAGCAACGAAGTCTTCCCACTAGAACGAGTACCAGCGACAAGCATAGTCCGAGCCCCATCAATCATAAAACTAAGAAGTCCAGCACCAAGAGAATCAATCATTCCATTCTTAATAAAAAGTGGCAAAGTCCAAGGCTTACTTCTATGCCTCCTCAAAGTATAAGCTAAACCGCCAGCCGACAAAGGCTGCTGAATAATCGCAACCCTCGCACTCATATCCGCCAAATCCAAATTAGTATCTAATATAGGGTTAGCCTCATCCAAGGCCCGACCACTAGTCATCCTAAACTTCGCAGCCCAAGAATCAGCATCCTCCTGAGACGGAACCAAATTAGAAACACACTCCCCAAACTCATTATGCCGAACAAAAATATTCGACAACGAAACCGGAGCATTAACCATTATATCCTGCAAATAAGAATCCTGCAACAACACCTCTAAAATTCCAAACCCAATCGTATACCTAACCAAAATATTAGCCAACTTCTTCAAGTCCCCATAGCTTAAAGAAATATTTTTACTCCCAGCCAAATCACCAATTAAATCCCGTGCAACATTAAAAAAAACCTGCCTAGTCCTTTCCGGATCACTAAACTCTTCAGCGGTAGGTCGGTGCTCAATCAAAACATTACGAGCCAAATTCAAAAGCATATGATGATCTTCATCCAACAAATATTCGGGCGGAGACAAATGATAAACCATCTTCGCCTTGTTCGGTCTCTTAAAGATACTAACCAAACTCTCATCACTTCCGCTAGCAATTCTATACTGCTTAATAATCTCAGCATCACTTGGAATCTTAGCAACCATCCTAGTAAAAGTAAAATTAGGCATAATATCTGCACGAAAAATCTCCGCATAAATAGCCCTGTTGCCCGCAGCATAAGAATCAAAAAAATCCCTAGATTTTCGAATAAGCTCCAAATCCTCAAACCAAACAATTATCTTTTCCAAAAGTCTAGCATACGAACTAACAGCCTTTTTCTTAGCCTTAATTCTAAATAATTTCCCACGAAGTTCACGATAAGCCAAAATCGGATCACTGGAAAGCAACTCATTAATAATCCTATTCAAAAAAGCATACGCATCATAATAATCATTCCCCAATCCACTAAGCCTTTCAGGTGTAACAATTCGCTCTTGCTTAGTCAAAAAAGTGACCAAACCCGCAACACCCTGAAGCATCCTAATCTGCGAAAAATCATAAGAATAATTCCTCTGCTGAACAAAAACAACCCTAGCAACATTAGACTCCTCTTTCAAAGTATCAATCGTTCGAGCCATAACCTCACCAGAATCCCCAATAGACGGAACAATTCGGTCTCCCAAATAATTAACATATAAAACGTTCTCTCCGCTTTCCCTAGACACCTCATAAGAATACAAAGCAGCATCACCCTTAAACATCATACAAACAAAACATCAAAACAATATTAAAACATATCTATATTAACATCCTCATTTACAAAATTCAACAAGAACAATTATAAACTTCTCTAGCCTTAATCTCAATATGGCACCACCCCAAGACACCGACGCCCAAGTAAAATTCCTCCTATCCGATTTCAACACTAGGCTAAAAGACACAGACGAAAGAAACAAGCTAATCAGAGAAAGAGTATTACTTCTAGGGAAAAATCTAATCGCATCCAGAAAAGAAATGGAAGATGAAACAAAAAATCTAAAACAAGAAAACATCAAAATACAGCAAGACGTAGACAAATTAAAAAAAACATCAAGCGCACTTTTAACTGAATTTGAAAAATTTGTCAAAAGAGAAGAGTTATCCATGATAGAAAGAATGCTTAAAGACTTTCAGCCACTAGAATTCATGAGAAAATCCGATGTAGAAGAATTAATTGAAAATAAAATAAATATAAAAACATCGATCACGAAAGAATAACATGGCAACATTAGATAGGGTAATACAAATGCAACAGGAAGGAAGGTCAGACAATGAAATAATGGCAGGACTTCAAGCAGAAGGAGTTTCTCCTTCAGAAATAAACGAGGCAATCAATCAGGCTAAAATAAAAAACGCAGTTTCTCCACCAGAACAACCCGCAGCTCCCTCTCCAGAACAAGGCGCACATCCAATAGGCATGCAGCCCTCTATGATGTCACCCCAAGATGTAGCAACCCCGCAGCCACCACAACCACAACAAGCTGAACAACAAACCTACCAACAACCAGAGCAATCGTACCAACAACCACAAGGCCAGCCACAAGAAGAATATTACACTCCACAACCTCAAAGCTACTCAGAGCAAGACTACTACCCAGAACAAGGAGGATATGGAACCGAAACAATTTCCGAAATAGCAGAACAAGTAGCAACCGAAAAACTAGAGGATTACAAATCAAAAGTAGGAGATATAGTATCCTTCAAAGCACAAACGCAAAACAAGGTAAACAACATGGATGACAGACTAAAAAGAATAGAGGATTCAATAGACCGTTTACAACAAGCAATTATTGGAAAAATAGGGGAATTCGGAGAATCCTCAGCAATGATACATAAAGATCTAGACAACCTCCATGGAACCGTAGCAAAACTGATGAACCCACTAATTGACAACGTCAACGAAATGAGAAAACGAAACAAATAATTTTTACATAGGCACTTCCAAAAATAAATCTATCCCTCAAGTGTCCACAAGAAACAATATTCATCAAAAACATTATTATCTTTATGAAACCCTAAAGGTTAAGTATAAAAAACTAAGGACCCTTAATTTTCCAAGAAACTATTCCAGCTATAACAAGCAATAAAATCATTCCAAACCATTCCGTATCAAACCAACTTCTAACCATCCCCCAGTTCAAAACCCAATTAAAAACATATGCGCTACTAATAATAAACGTTCCAACAACCAACCCCAACATAACCCAAGCAAACCAATTCTTTCCACCAGCACCCAAAAATTGACCCAAACCCTCAGCTCCAAGCCCAGGAACAAAACTCATAATCAGTATAATAAAAAACAAAACAAATATTCCAACAACCATCCAAGCACTACTAAACTGAACAAACTCAACCAAACTAGCCTCCACTATAAAAAAACTAGAAAGAATAAACGAAACAAAAAGTGCCATCCAACTATCTCCCAAAACCCCAGTACTTTTCAATATAGCATAAATAACAATAAACACCAATAAAAATGCAAAAATAGGCATAAAATATCCAATCACTGAAACAGCAGCTTCTACCATCTACCCTGCCTCCGAAGGCTTACCCTTCATAACAGCCACAATAACTCCAATAATTACACCCAAAACAAATATTCCCCAAAAATTCTCAGCAAACCAGCCTCCAACACCTACCCCACTAGTCCACGCATTCCAAGATCCAAATGACCAAATCACCGTTCCAACCGCAACAACAATACCGACAATCATCAATGGAGTATTAGATTTCTCACTAGCATCCTTGCTAAAAAACCCAATAAAAATCAATGCCACTAAAAAAATACTTAATCCTACTCCAAACCTAGGAAAGACAATCGCAAAAAACTCACTAACTATATCAAACTGCAAAGACAAAAGTCCAATAGCAGCAGAAACAATACCCATGAGAGGTCGCTCCTCCCCCAGAATTTTCGTCTTACTTAAAATAGCAAACACAACAGCAAAAATCAACAGAAACGGAATCACATAAGAAAAAACTCCCATCTCATTCCAGATATTCAAAACCTCAGTAATCGTAGTCACCATTAATCAAACCTACCAATTCATATTTATATATCTTTCTCACCCTCCCCTTCTCTTATAAAAATTAAAAAACCCTTCTCGGAAATCTTCCATGAGAAATTAAGCGTGTCGAAGACACCTTAATTTTTCATGGAAACAAAATCCATAAAATCCACACACAGGCCAACCAAAATCATGCCACCTAAAATCAACTTTTAATAAATACAGCACAGGCGAAAAAACAAAGTTTTTTCAACAAACCCGCAAGCAACCAACAAGCAGCAAATAGAACTATCCACCAGGCTTATTTCCGCCACCCTTCCCACTAAAAACAGCAACAGCCATAGCCCCCAAAACCAAACCAATCATAACAACATTCATCCAAACATCACTATCTCCCCCAAACGAATTCCAAATCTTGTCATCAAGCCCAGTAACAAACAAAACAATCCAAATAGTAAAAACCCCGGCCAAAATCCCCATACCAATCTTAACAGTACTACTCTCTCCAAGCTTAGTCAAATCCCCAGCAACAAAACCATAAAGAATCATAAACACCAAAATAACACCAACACCAACAGCCATCCAAGGCATAATCCCAACAAGAATATCCCTCGGCCCAGGAACCCCAATCAAAATCAAACCAATAACCATCCCAACCATAGCATCAATCTGCTTCTTCTCTTTCCCTAAAATCTCAGACTTCTGCAAAATAGCAAACACGACGACAAACACTAATAAAAACGGCAACAGCATTTCTGTAAAAAATGGATTATCAAATATCATACTTATCTAAACAATAAAACTTATTTAAAGATTCCTAAAATAAGCCCTAACCATTCAAACAACAAAATCCAAACACGACCAAGCTTCTATAAGAAATTGTGCGGCGAAGCTGCCTGCTCTCCGAGGATTTTCCGAGGGAACTCACGTGTTAGATGGGGCACTGGAGAAACGCTATAATTTTTATAGAATAAAAAACCAACAACTAAAAACTAATCACCAAAAACCGCAAAGCTTAAGCTTTGCTCACATATCCATATCGTCATCATCTTCAAACCCACCAAGCTCTTCTTCCTGCTTAACCGGAACAGCATTCTTATTAATAATAACAATATCCCCAATAGCCTTAATAAATTGGTGCGGAACAATAATACCTCGAGCTCCACCCAAAACTTCAATCATTCCAGACTCACGAGAAACAACAATTCTCCAACCATCTATCTTATTATCTACCAAATTCAACTCTTCAACCACACCAAATAAATCCCCAGAATCTGTATAAACTCGCCTTCCAATAGACTCACTCATTCGTTTTATTCTTAACATAACCAACCAACCAAATTTTCATTTAAATAGATTTCTATCCTCAAACAACTATATTTCTCTAGACTAAAACAAAAACCCACGAACCATTCAAAAACTCTCACCACATCTCTACAACAATATTAAACTAAAACAACTAAAACAAAATACGATCAACTTCATCAATACTACAAAAGCCAACGTTTAAATAAATCTCGCCACAAATATTTCCATGGACAAAAAAGAAATAGTGACAATAATCTTGGCAACAATAATCTTGGCTCTAACCTTTTCATTCAAGCAAACCGAACTACTCTACGCAAGCGCTCTCTCATTCCTAATAATAATCTCAGCAAACGTTCTAGCAAAAAAAATCGTGGGATTCCACTTCGAAACCCATGTAAAAACAAAGTTTTGGACATGGTACCAATTCGGACTAAGGCAAGACATGCACTTCAAATCCCCAGTCCCAATGGCATGGCTCCCACTGCTCTTAGTTCTATTTACAAAAGGTAATCTGCTCTGGCTAGGAATACTAGAATTCGACATAAAGGCAAAAGCGGAAAGAGTAGCAAAAAGGCACGGAAACTATAGATTTACTCAAGTAACAGACTGGCACTTAGCATGGATAGCAACATGGGGAATAATCGCAAATCTGATATTTGCAATATCTGGATACATTTTAGGATTCGAGCTATTCGCAAAACTTTCACTTTACTTCATGGCCTGGAGTGTAATCCCAATAGGAAGACTAGACGGGGCAAAAATATTTTACGCAAACCAAGCTATGTGGGCAACAATATTCACAATAACCATGGCCGTATTGGGATGGGGCCTAATAACAGTAGCATAAAAACCAAACCCCTAATCCAAAACACCCTAATCCAATGTCAAAACAAAAACTATTCAAAACAAAAGATCTGCAAAAAAAGAATTTCTCACTAGTTCTATCTGGGGGATCTTCTTTAGGCCTAGCACACATAGGAACAATAAAATTCATAGAAAAAAACAACCTTAAGCCATCCGAAATAATTGGGACATCCATGGGAAGTGTAATAGGAGCACTATATGCACTAGGGGAAACCTCTGAAACCATCCAAGAAAAAATAAAGGATCTAAAAACACAAGACCTATTCGAAATAAAATACTTACAAGGGAGAGTAGATTACAGAAAGGCAAAAACATTTCTAAAAAAGATATTTCAAAACAAAAAAATGAAAGACGCAAAAATCCCTCTAAAAATAATAGCAACAAAGCTAAAAAACGGAGAAGAAAGAATCTTCACAAAAAAAGACAACATAGAAATATATCATGCAGTTTTGGCCTCAGCCGCGATTCCAGGAATACTAAACGCAGAAAAAATCAAGGGAGAAATGTATGTTGACGGATGTGTAAGTTCAAATTTGCCTCTAGAAGCTGCTAGAAAAAACAACATAAAACTAGCCATAAATGTAATAAATAAAAAAGGGAAAGAATATCATTACAAAAATCCAAAAACATCCCTGATAAAAAACATAAAAACAAAATTCGAAATACTAAGAAGAGCCTCCTATTATTACATAATAAAACAAACCGAATCAAAAATAACAAACACAAAAAACCTAATCTTAATAGAACCAAACCTCAAAAGATTCAATTCATTCAAATTAATAAATCACAAAAAAATAATCAAATCCGGGTACAATGAAACGAAAAAATATTTCGACAATGCGGAAAAGGTAAGACATAAACACAAAAGAAAAGTTTTGTCTCAAATGGAAAAAATAATATCCTTCCCAATAACAAGCACAAAGAAAATGATCAAGAACATTCAAAAACTAGAATAGATATTCTCTAATAATATGAAAGAATTAAAATTAGCCCCAAGAGAATATCAGTCAGCAATATTCAAAACCTGCAAGAAAAAAGATTGCTTAGTAATTTTGCCAACCGGAACAGGAAAAACTCTCCTAGCCCTAATGTCTGCAATAACCAGATTCAAAGAATTTCCTCTTCAAAAAGTCCTAATCCTAGCCCCAACAAAACCTCTAATCGAACAACACTACGAATCATTCAAAAAAAACCTACCCAGTGATTGGGCAGACATGCAACTCTTCACAGGAAAAACACCCGCAAAAAAAAGAAAAGAAATATGGGAAACCGTAGAATTCGTATTCTCAACCCCGCAATGCATAGCAAACGATATTAAAAAAGAACTATACTCTCTTAGCGAAGTCTCCCTTTTGGTAATAGATGAATGTCATCGTTGCCTAAAAAACTATGCCTACAACAACATAGCACAGCGCTACAAAATGCAAGCAACAAGCCCACGAGTCCTAGCACTAACAGCCTCACCTGGAGGAGATAAAAAAACAATAAAAGAGGTATGTAATAACTTAGGTGTCAAGGCAGTGGAAATAAGAACCAGGGATTCTCCAGATGTCAAACCATACTTACAAGACCTAAGTTTCGAAAAAATAGAAGTAAACTTTCCATCAAGCTTTCTAGAAATTAAACTTCTTCTAGAAACAATATACCATAGAAAAATATCTGAATTAAAACACAGGGGAATCTTTTTTGGACAACCATCAAGAACAATGCTTCTAAAAACTCAAGGAAGATTAATACAAGAAATCAAAAAGAAAAAAGATATGAACAAAATGCTAGCAATGTCCGCAACCGCAACCGCACTAAAAATATCTCACGCCCTAATCTTATTAGAAACCCAAACAGTTTCATCTTTCATAGCCTATCTAAAAGATCTATACAAACAATCCGCAGAAAAAAAATCCCGAGGAGTACAAAGACTCACCAAATCTCCAGAATTTTCAAAGGCATTTTCCCTAGCACAAATCCTAGAACAAGAGCACCCTAAATTACAAAAACTCCAAGAAATAGTAGTCTCTCAATTTAATGAAGACCCAAATTCCAAAATAATAATCTTCGCCCAATTCAGAGAAACCGTTAGAACAATATCCGAAACATTAAACAAAATACCAAACATAAAAGCAGATAACTTCGTAGGCCAAGCAATTAAAAATCATGGCAAGGGGAAAACAACGGGACTAAAACAAAAAGAACAAAAAGCCATGATAGAAAAATTCAAAACCGGAGAAATAAATATTCTAGTCGCAACCTCAATAGCAGAAGAAGGCCTAGATATACCCGAAGTTTCCGAAGTAATATTCTACGAACCAATACCTTCCGCAATAAGAAAAATTCAAAGGGCCGGAAGAACAGCAAGACTCTCCAAGGGGAAACTAAAAATCCTAATAACAAAAAAAACTCTAGATGAAACCTTTCACTACGTGGCACAAAACAAGGAAAAGAAAATGCACGCCGCAATTGGACAAATAAAAAAAGAATTCGACAGTCCATTTAGTGAAACCCAGCACACGCTTCTATAGCACTATTCCAAATATCTCTTAAATTCCAATATTTGTTTTTTCTCAACAAGATTTTTAAAAACTTTAGATTCTTTAATCTCCCTTTCATCTTTTCCAGAATGAGAGCAAATAACTTCTTCTAGGCTAGGATTATCTTCTAAGCATCCCTCGCACAAGGGACATCCACCATCATACAAATGATCCACTAAATAAACTGAACCACTCGGAGTTATAACTGTATCACCCGAACTAACATCCTGATATACATATCCCCTCTTTTCAAAACTAGTTATTGATTGATCAATTCCCATACCAAGTCAACACCACCAAACCTATATAAAAATAACTACATTAAACATTATTATGAAACAAATAGAAAACATCTTCTCAAAAACCAAAACCGAAAAGGAACCAATCTGCCCAAATCCAAAAATTCCCATAATAATAGATAAGCGAGAAAATCAATCCCTAATCACCGCAAACCTAACAGAACAAAAAGCAAACTTCAATCACGAACTCCTAGAAATCGGAGACTATTTAATAGCTGACACAATCATCGAAAGAAAAACATACAAAGATTTCACCGCCTCCATCACAGACAAACGTCTTTTTACTCAGATAAAAGAAATGAAAAAATATCCTAATCAACTCTTAATAATAGAAGGCTTCGATTTCTCATACTCCTCCCGCATTCATCAAAACGCAGTCCGCGGAACCCTTCTCTCCCTAACAAAACTCATCCCAATAATTTACACCGAAAACGAATCAGATACCGCAAAATTTTTAATTCAAATTGCCAAGCGTCAAGAAAAAAACCCACAAGAATTTAGCATCAGGCAAACCAAATCCAATTTAACAAAAGAACAGCAAAAACAATTCATATTAGAAGGATTTCCAGAAATAGGACCAACAGCAGCAAAAAATCTTCTTAAAAAATTCAAATCACTAAAAGATATATTTAACGCAACAGAAAAAGAATTAGCAAAAACACTCAACAAAAATCAAATAGGAAAATTCAATTACCTCTTAAAGAACTAAAATATTTTCCAAAAATTTCAGCTTGAACATCATCACAAATATCATACAATCTCCTAGATGCACCTCGTGAATTCAAATCCTTAATCTCCTCCACATAAAAACCGATAAACTTCGCCTCCCCATTGACACAAGGATAATCTTTGGCCCAATCAGAAAATCCCCTCATATATCTTTCAGAATAAATATTTGCACCCTCTTTTAAAATTTCCAGTGCTAATCTCCTTTCCATTAAAATAAACTAACCAAAAATCCATATAAAAAAACTACCGTGCCAAAAAATATACATTCAAAACCAGCAATCATATAAACCCCTGCTTACTTTCTACGTTATATTTCTCCTCAACATAAGAAAACAAAACCAATATCCAAAATAATCAAAGACATAGGGCCCTAATTCTTGTCGGGCTCCAAACTAAAACTAGAATATTCAACCTTAGAAGCAAGCTTTCTAACATCTTCAAGAGTCACCTTGTTGATCAAAGCCTCATAATCATAGTACTCTTCAACATTACCACCAATCTCTTCCATGACCAAATTAACGGCCGTCTCACTAGAGCCCTCTGATTCAACCTTCCGGTTCCCAACAACCTGAACCTTGGCATCATTCAATTCCTCTTCGGTTAAATTCTTCATCTTGAAAAACTCTTCCAGACAAACCCTCTTCACTTCACCAACCTTACCAGGATCAGCTCCAGCCCAAATAATCAAATACCCATAATTATTTCCATTATCCAAAAAGGTTTTAACTCCATAAACAAGCCCTCTCTTTTCTCGAACCTCACTAAAAAGTCTACTGCTCATACCCTCGCCCAAAATAGCAGAAAAAACTTCCGCAACATAGCGATTTTTATCACTAGCCTTAGGAAAATGAAAACCAAGTGCAACATTGGCTTGCTCTATGCCAACTCGAATCTCACCACTTTCAACATTCATTAAAACAATATCTTTCATCTCAAGCTTCTTGCCACCACTCTTATCTGCAGACAACTTTTCAGCCAAGGCAACAACTTCTTCAAAATCGTTATTACCAACAACGCAAAGCACCGAATTATTAGGAACATAAATCCTATCATGCTCCTTCTTTAGTTTTTCCCTAGTCATTCCCTTAATGACCTCAGCTCGTCCAGCCCCACTATAACCAAAAGGCTCTTCATACAAATTCTCCTTAATCTTCTCTAAAGTATGCCTCATAGGATTATCTTTATACATTTTAATCTCCTCACAAATAACATCCGCCTCCTTAGCCACATCCGCCGAGGGAAAAATAGGATTAAAAAAAATGTCAAAAATAACATCCATAGCAATATCTAAATGACGAGAAGGAAGCTTCACATGATAGGCGGTAACTTCCTCATGGGTAAATGCATTCAAATCTCCTCCAATTCTTTCAACCTCACTAGCAATCTCTCTAACATTACGCTTATCTGTTCCCTTAAAACATAAATGCTCAATAAAATGCGCCATCCCTTTGTCCTCAACAGAATCATAAGCCGACCCATACCTCACACCAAGCATAACTGTAGTTACATCAACATCTCGCTTCTCAAACAAAACAGTCAGCCCATTATTTAAAACCCTCTTCTGAAACTTCATAATAATAAACACTTAACTCAACTTAAATAACTTCCCACATAACCTCTTCTCATAAAAACCAGAATACAGGTCAAGCTCATCAAACTCTTTTACAAGGCCAATATTTTTCAATTACTTTTTCAACTTCTTTTTCAACAAGCCAAGAATCTTCACATATATCATCAAACTTAATTTTTAACTTTAAACTTCTAACATGCCCATTTAAAACACAAATATCTTTATCAAACTCTTTACGTATCGAAGTTAGTTCATCCAAATAAGGAATAACGTTTTTCCTTATTCCTAATTCTGGAGAGAAGTATCTTTGATTATAGGTAGGGAATTCACCTAGAGACTCAAAATTTTTTTCAACAAATGGTCTAAGTTCTAAACTACCCCTCTCATTTTCAATACAATCCTTGTAACTTCTACACACACCAGCTAAAGTAAAAATTGACTGAAATGAATTAACATAGTCTCTTCGAAGCGATTTCATAAAAAAGATAAATCTGATGTCTATATAACCCCCGTGTCTATATAACCTAAAAATAAAAACGGGCAAAACGGGCAAAAAACCCACTCTAACAAGCTTCCCTAAAATTCTTCCAATTTGGGAAGATTATGTGAGCACCTATGCAACGAAATATAAATAACTGAAAATAAAAATTATCCAAAAAACTCTTCCAACTTAGGAACAATCTGCTTCTTCCTAGACATCATGCCATCATACCATCCATCGCCACTCTCTCCAAAAACCTCTTCCCTTAAACCAGCATCCCTAGAGACACAAAGTAACAAGCTCCCTTCTTTCATGATATCAGTAAGCATCAAAAACACTGCATCTCGACCATCATCCATAAGTTTTTCCATTTCCTCCAATAATTCATCCTCTCGTCCAGAAAGCATCTCCAAGTCAACCAATTCCAACTGTCCAACTCCAATCATTTTTCCACCCATCTCAAAATCCTTATAATCCCTTCCAATTAAATCCTTAGCCAAAACCCCATCAACATTAGACTTAACTTTAAACATCTCCATACCCAAGGCTTCAATATCCTTAACTCCAGCCTTCAATGCCAATTCCTCAACAGCCCTCCTATCTTCTTCAGTTGTAGTAGGCGACTTAAAGATAACAGTGTCCGACAAAATAGCGCAAAGCATCAATCCAGCAATCTCCTCACTAATCTCCTTCTTATAATAATCAAACAGCCCCTTAATAACAGTACAACAGCATCCAAGCGGACGAATCAAAGCCTCAACAGGAACACTAGTCTCAACATCCCCCAGCTTATGATGGTCAACAATTCCAACAACCTTAGCCTCACTCATTCCATCCACCGCCTGCGACAAATCAGTATGATCCACCAAAATAATTTCTTCACCCTCCGCTCCCTCTAAAATATCAGGAATATCCATCTCAAACTTTTCTAAAATAAATCGGCTCTCATCATTAATCTCCCCTGCAACTCTCGCCTCACATTTTCTCCCAAGCTGCCGCTCCAACTCCGCAACAGCGATCGCCGAACAAACCGAATCACTGTCAGGAACCTTATGTCCAACAACATATATCATAAAATAATATCACCCTTTTCCCTTAAATACCTAACGATTTCCCTATTTTTTCAATCTTATTAGAAAAAACAAAAAGCCTACCCTTTCTTCTCAACAACCAAAACCCTTTCCCCAAACATCTCAAAATCCCGCTCAACCTCATAATTCTCCTCCAAAAAATCCGTCAACCACTTCCTCTTAACCGCAAACTTCTTCCCGCCCCCAAGGCTAACTAAAGGAACACTAATAACCAAAGCCTCGCAGTTCTTCATAATCTCATCCACCAACTTCAGGGAAAAATTCCTCTCAATACTCTCAAGCGCATCTACAACCTGAAACAAAAAAACAACTCTCTCTCGCTTAGCATCTTTCAAAACACCAACAACATTCTCCAAATCAAACAAATCTTCACAAACGGCCTTTCCTTCAAAATCCTTCTCTTTAAAAAACAAATTCATTTGCTCAACCAATTGACCAGCAGCCTCAACTCCAACATAAAAAACACCCTTAGGCAAAAACTCATACGAAAAACCATTAACGCCACATCCCAAATCAACAACACTTTTCACACTGTCAATTTCAGAAAAAATCTCTCCATAAAACCTCTCATAATCTCTTTTCTTAGAAGACATATGCGCTTCCAATCTATCCCCTTTATTCTTTAAAACTCGATTAGTCAAAAACACGCCAAAATATTTTCGAAGCCACTTTCGAGCTTCCTTAACATCATTATTGCTTTTTCCCAAGGCCCTCAAAACAACAGAATCCGGCAACCCAGAAAACTCCTTCTTCCTCTTAACCTCCTCGATAAAACCAGATTTGTGCAAATCCGTGCAAATCCGCAAACTCTTATTATTCCCCATACCTATTTATCTTAAACAAACTTTAAAACAATTTCTCATTCCAAACCTCACCCAAACTTTCCCTTCCAAAAACCCTTCAACCTCTCAAACTCATTTTCATTAATCCCATAATCCCCAAGCTCACAAACCCCATCATCCGAATGAAAATCCCCTCCACCAGAAACGGCCAACCCCTCTTTCTTGGCAAAATCTCCAGCCTCCTTAATCATATCCAAAATCTCCTTCTCTCTAGCATCCCTATTTCCATAAAAATAATCAACTTCAATACCATCTCCCCCACACTCAACAAAACGCTTCATAACAATACCTCTCTTAGAATAAAGCATGGGATGGGCCAAAACAGCAACACCACCAGCACCATGAATAATGTCAATAGCTTCCTTTATGGTAACTTTCTCTTGCCGAACAGATGCCTTACCAGAATATCCAAGCAATTCATCAAAAACATCCTGTATACTCTCAAAATCATTATACTTCCTCATCAAGATCCTAGCAATGTGCGGACGCCCATAATTAACTCCATTAGCCTCTTTCTTTAACTCTTCAAAGGTTATCTCATACCCAAACTCACTAAGTCTCTCAATCATTCTCTTCTTCTGAATCTCCCTAGCCTTCATTGACCCCCTAGACAATTCAGTCAAACCCTCATCTTCCAAATCCAAAAACAAACCCAAAATATGAACATCGCAAATATCAACTTCAAAATCATCCGCCCCAATCTCCACCCCAGGAACAATCTCAATATTCTTATCTTTGGCATACTCAATAGCTCTTTTAGATCCCGAAACAACATCATGATCCGTAATAGCAATGGCGGAAACATTCCTTTCAATAGCCAAATCAACTAATTCTTCCGGAGACAATTTACCATCTGAAGCAGTAGAGTGAACATGCAAATCAATTTTCATCTAATAAAAACAGGAACAATCCTTAAAATACTTACCCAAAACTCCTACCAATGTCAAAAAAATCACAACAATCACCCATGAAAAATTCCCAAAATAAAATTCGCGTAAATTCGCGCAATCCTACCCCAATCCGCACTCCAATTTCCCCCACTCAAAGCCCACAAAACCTCAAAATCATATCCTTATTCCGAACCTCGGGATGAAACAAAACCCCATGAAAATTCTTCCAATTAACAGCCTGCGCATAATATTCCCCAGCATAAATTCTCCACTTTAACGGAAAATCCACATGATTCCCATGCAAATGATAAACCTCTACCTCGCCCTTAAGTCCCAAAAAATCCTCTACAAAATCTTCCTTAAAAAATCCAATCTCTGCCTTACCCTTCTTTAGTTTTCCACCAAAACAAAGACCCAAAATCTGAAATCCGGCACAAATACCAAGAACCGGCTTATCAAAACTCTTCAACCAATCAAACCTATCCAAGTCATCCAAATATTCCCCATCTTTCAATGAAGTCCCGCAAATAATAACCTTATCACACATCTCCAAATCCTCCGCACTTAAATCACTATAATGAACACTCAAAACATCTCCCTCTCTAAGCACATCCAAAACCGGCTTAACAAATTCATAAAAATGTAATCTCTCACGACAAACATTAATCACCAATATCATTTCTCAAAACCCCCTACCCCAAATAAAAACTTAAACTCATTTCTTCCTTTTTTTCCAAAAACAATACCGTCACAACTAGACAAAACAAGAGTTCTTCGAAAAACCCAGAACCTCAAATAAACATCTCTAAATTTTTTAGGCAGAATAAAACCCTTTACTCTGTGTTCTTTCTTACCTCTCTCGATCTCAGTAGACAAAAAATTCTCGTTACCAAATCTAATCTCTGCATAAATTTTCTCCATCATCTAAAAACCTCTTTTTTCTCCCAAAAATATTTCCATAGAAAATGATGCGCGTCGAAGACACCATTGTTTTTTATAAAATAGGATGCTCGGATGCTCGGATGCTCCCTGAAAATCTCCGATTTTCACGCTCTCACCTCATCCAACTTTTCCCGAATAGCTTTAATCAGCCTAACATGAGTCTTGTATAATTCCCGCTTCTTCTCAAGCGCGTTCAAAATATCCAAGGTCTGGGCCTTATATCTCCGAGCAAATTCCTTATCCAAAACATTCAAATCACTAACATTATCCAATCTATCTGCCAACTTAATAATCAAAGCCCATCCACTAATATACCTCTTATCCGAAAGCTTCTTGCACAAATATTTAGTCTTCCCAAGATTCCCAGAAGCATACTTATCCGCAGTCATCTCCAAAACAAGCAAGGTAACAAACTCCCCAAAATCCTTCCTAAGCTCACTAATACCACTATCGCTATCCTCCAACACATCATGAAGCAATGCAGCAACCGCAAACTCCTCCGCCCGTGGAGCAACACAATACTTCAAAACAATATCAGCAACTCGAATAGGATGGTTAACATAGGGCTCTCCATTCTTACGAACCTGCCCCTTATGTTTTTCCTCGAGAAGCCTCTTTGCTTTAAGAAAAGGCTTAGATTTAATCATTTTCAACCTCGGGCCCAACAAGACCATGTCCGCAGAGAACCAAATCTCGTCGCCAAGAATTTTTATCTCCAAAATCTTCAAATGAAACAACTTTTAACTCTTGGCTAAAAAGCGGACATCCTAAAACAAAACTCTCAAACTCCCCTCCCTCCCCAGCCGGATTAATCTCAAACTTCTTTTGCAGCTTGATAATCTCATCAATAAACCTCTCATCAATCTCTCTCCCCAAAAATTCTTCGTCCAAAGGATAGGCAGCGACTCCAACAACAATCACCTTAAATTTTTCCCGAACCAAGTCCCTCAAGATCTCAACCTGATCTTTTTGCCAAAGCGGATTAAAAACATCCAATCCCAAATCACCACAAACCCTCTCTACCCTTGAAGCCTGATAAACCGACTCCACAGCCCCCGTAACAATCCCCTCAATTCCAAACTTATCCCGAGCCTCTTCAATAGCCACCCTCAAATCCTCAAGCTCAAGCTCCCTCTCTCCTAAGGTCTCCCTCAAAATCAAAGGCATCCCCATAACCTCAGCCTGCTTCGAAACCTTATCAATAGACGGAGTATGAAACATAAAACTATCCTGATTCTTAGAAGAAATAGAAATCAAACAAGTCAATTCATAACCCTCATTTTTCGCGACAAAAGCCGCCAAGCTAGAATCCTTTCCCCCACTAAACAAAACACCAAGTTTCATTCAAACAAAAAAGAATCCCAATTTAACAATCTTACTGTTTTCCTTTGCCAACAAATAGCAGGCAAACATAAAAACAAATAAGAAGTTCTCAAAACCTCAAAACTCTTGAAACCGAACAAAAAACCGAAACACGCGAACATAGTACCAAACAACCAAGGAAATAAGAGAGCCAACAATCCCAATAAAAAAAGACAACAAAACCATATTTAAAACATTTCGAACCATTCCAGCCAAAATATAACTAGAAAGCAAGGTCCCAATCAACAGGGGAACAATAGAAGCACAAACACATGAAGTCAAAACAACTCTTAAGGAAACACTTTTCAAAAACCTTCCAAAAACAAAAATCAAACCCTCAAAAATCAAACCCAAGCAAACAAAAACAATTATTCTGTCAATCCCAACAACTCCAAAATCAACAAACCCAAAACTAAGCAAGGCAAAAACCCCAGAAAAAATCAAAACACTACCAAATCTCGGAATAATAAAAAAAGAAAACGACAATAAAAAAATAAACAGAAACATGGAAGCAATGTAAGACATCTGAGAATCCAAAAACCTCGAAGATAAAAAGCTAAAGCCCGCTCCAATCAAAGAAAGAAATAAAACAAATAAATGGGCCCAAAACCTCATCTCGTTATCCTAAGCCCAATAGTCTTAGCCCCACTAGCATTTTTCTTATCCAGAGCTTGCCCCAAGACCCTCTCAAGAATCCGAATCTTATTCTCAATCTTAACCATATTATCTTTGTATCTTTTTTCCCTAATCCTATAAGTCTCCGTAGTAATAATCTTACTTTTAAAACAATCAGTTTGCGCCTTCTTCAAAAGCTCTTTAGTTGTCACAAGCTTGACCCTTAATCGAGCCAACCTTTTAACCTTAAGATGCCTATCAATTTTTTTATAAACAGGAATAGAAATTGCAATCAAAAAGGCAAAAACAAGAAGACTTTGCCACCAATATCGAACAAAAAACCCCTGAGTAGCCAAAATAGCAGAATTAATCTTTTGCTTCTCTGCAACTAATTCATTCAATCTCAAATTAGCCTCTTCCAAAAAAACCTCAGCATCATCATATCTCTCGCCCTCAAAAGCCTCTCGAACACTTCCCAAAATAACCAAAGCATCTTCCGTATCAATCCCCTGATCCTTATATTTAAAACCATCATCCTCAAACAAGGAAATCCCATCAAAAATCCGATAGGCCTGCTCTCTCCTTAAAACAATAACCTCAGCAAGACGAGAAGCTTCATCGTAATCTTGAGTCCTCTTCTCAAAAGAAGGCAAACTTTCGGCCAAAACAATCAACTCCCCAAGATATTCTTTTCTAGAAGAATCACTCTCCAAATCAATTTCCTCCACCAAATAAGAAGAATCCATACCAACAAAATATTTCTTAGCCTCAAGTAAATTGTCCTGAAAAAAGAAAACAGAAAAGCCTTCTTGTTTCATCTGGATAACAGTCTCCTCTGCCTCCATCAGGCCACTCAAAACCTCATTATAATTCCCAGCAGCAAAAACAAAACAAAAAACAAAAATTGCTAAGACAAGTCCAAAAAACCGCCTCATTTACTTTTCTCCCTAATAAATAAATTTTTCATCTTATCTCCAATACTATTCATAAACTTCAAGAATTTATATGTCTTCGTGCCCCTCTCCTTCATCTGCTTCTCCTCCAAAACAACCTTCTCTTCATCTAACTCAGCCAACCTCTCCTTCTCTAAATTATACAAACTCTTAAATTTCCTCTCTGTAAGATTATTCTTCTTAAAATAATCAATTTGTGTCTTCTTCATCAAAACCTTAACTTCAACCTTTTCTTTTTCCAAATTCTTCAACTCCTGCTCAGTCTTCAAAATTCCAACCCGCTTATTACGAAGCTTAACCCTAATATGTCTAATCTCATTTAATCTCTTCTCATACTGCGCAATAGCCCTCTTGTATCTATCAGGCGAAAGCGACCCCTCAGTCAAATATCTAACCTGAGACTCCTCCATCAAAATATTTATCGAAGCTTCTTCCTTAACAAGCCCCTTAAGCCTATGATTAATAATAAAAATATAACTATGCTTATACGAAGCAAAAAGAGCAAAAAACAAAACAAAAGCGGAAAATATAATCGCCCACCAATAATTAATAATGACCCAAAGCAAATCAAACTTACCCTTAGTCTCCAAAATCAAAGCCAACTGAGCATCCCGAGCCCGAGCCAAAGCAGTCTCATAGTCTCCCCTCTCAAAAGCCTTAACTGCCAAAACCAAGCTCTTCTCAGTTTCTCCAACCTCAAGCCATCTCTCCTTAGCATTGTCAACCGCGTCCCGAATCTCTCTAATCAAAACATCAGCCTCAAACGCAATCTTACCAATCGCCAAAACCTCATCAGTCAATTCCAAAACCTTCTCGTAATTCAAAATGTCAAACGCCTTTTCAGCCTCGTCAATTAAACCCTCAACCTCATCAGCTAAAAACCCAGCCCTCTTCATGGAATCCAAAACAGCCAAAGCACCCTCTAGTCCCAAAACCGCCTCCTCGCTACTCTTCTCAATCAAAGCAAAAACAAGCGTCCTCTCCTCCAAAAAAGGCTTACTAGAAAAACCAGCCTCCTTGCTATTCAACGCCACAAGATCAGCCGCAATCTCCAAGGTAATTTCATAATCTTCCTTTTCCAAATAAGGTGGGGCAAAAATTTCAAAGGTATAGTTTCGACTCTCCAAAAAATGCAATCTATCTTCTTCGGCGACGCCAAGCTTATGCATCCAAATCTGAACAGATCCATTAGTAATATCCCATAAAGTTATGGCAGCATCATCCTTACCATCTCCATCCAAATCAAGATTCCTAGACTCCTTCAAATTCAAACTAACATTAATAGGATTCGAAGAAACGACAAAATCAGCAGACTTTGAATCTAAACCAGAAAGCAAAACAGAATGCCCAGGCATCCCAGTAAAATTAAAACCAAAATTAGCCCCCTGTCCAGAAAGCAAAATATTTCGACTTTCAATATACACAAATTTCTCCGAATCAAACTCATAAGATATTTTGACATACTGCGTCAAAAACCCATGCATCTCCACAACCAAATTTTCAAAAACAGCATTCTCATAAAAATTAGTAATCGTAATAGGTAAAAATTCCGTAGTTCCACGAATCACTGAAAACCTCTCCGTAGTATAAATCGTCTCACTACCACCCTCAACTTTCTTTCCGCTAGAACCCCCTCCAGAACCTGAAGATGGAGCGCTTGGAGCAGGAGCAGAACCGGAACTACCCCCAGAACTACCAGCAAAATCAGAACTCGCTTGAACACTAACCACAACAATATCATTAAATATCAATCCAACACTCCCCAAATCTACCCCAGAAGAATTAACCGCACTAGAATTAATACCAACATTGTAGTCTCCAGGCAAAGCATCAGAAGGAATAGTAATTTCTATAACATTTTCAGAATCATCTCCAGAATAAAATTCATCTTCAAAATCAATACTAGACGTACCAAAACTAACCGTCCAACCAGATGGCAAATCGTAAAAAAACGTGGTATTATATGAATCCCCTTCTCCTATATTCTCCAATTCCGCAACAAATTGAACTCCAGCATCTCCCTGAGTAACCGTCAAAACCCCATCATCTGGAGTTAAAAATCTAGAAACAAGGGCTGGCTGATTAGGAGCAACAATCACAGCACCGGTAAGAACCTTAGAAAAAACACTAATATTAGTCCCGACCCTAAAACTCGAAATACTTAAAGAAACCATTTTAACACCAGCCGAAGTCGCACTATCATTTATAGAAAGAATCTTGATTTCACCTGAAGCCAAAGTAAAATTTTCACTTTCATTGTATATTGTCTCTTCAGAATCACTAGTCAAATTAAAATCCAAAGCGAAATCCCCCGTATTACTAATAACCAAATCCTCGAAAGTCACATCATCAGAAAAATTGGCACTCACTGGGTCAAAGGATATCGTAGGGCTACTTATCCAAGCATAATCTAGCTCTATGGTTTTATTAACAATATCGCTAAATGCAAAATTTCTGACGGAATCGTTAGAAAACAATCTCAAATTATAAACACCAGAAATACTTACGTTCAAAATACTCTCATAAAAACCAGAAGCACCATCATAGGCCATACTCATATTTTCATAAGTGCTAGAATTTTCTAATTTATATTGAAGAGAAACAGAGGCAACAGAAGTCAAATTATCACCAACATCCGCAATCACAGTTATATTAACATTCGGATCCAGCCCATCGGCAAGATTTGGACTAGTTGTTAGACTAACAAAACTAGGTGCAGTATTATCTACAACAAAAGATCTAGTTTCACTCACATTAGAATTACCAGAAACGTCTGAACAATTAATTATCCAACTATGATCACCTTCAGAAAAACCTTCAATATCAAATGTCGTAAAAGTGTCGTTAGCAACTGTGGAGTTGGTTTGATTCAATAAAGAATCTATAAGGATAAAACAATTAAGACTACTCTCATAAACGTCCAAGGCAGTAAAATTAAATTCGATACTTGGACCTAAAATATTAGACGAATTAAAATTATCAACAGGTAAAATAGAAGAAACATTAGGAGCCTCAACATCAGAAACAACAAAAGAACTAGAATTCAAACCCAAATTCCCAGAAGAGTCATTAGCAACCCAACTAACATTATATTGCCCAACCAAAGAAGTAGATCCGAAATTAAAATAATAATTATCACTAACATTGGAAATACTCATCACAACAGAAGTAGAATTAGGATAGGTAACATTAGCAAAAATCCCAAAGACAAAAACATCATCAGAAACAGAAACATTACAAACAACACCCTGACTCAAATTCAAACTAGAAGGAACACATCCCAAGTCTGAGACAACAGGAGAAACCACATCATTAACATCAAACCCACCAACTTCACTAGAGTTAACATTCCCAGAAGAATCATTAGCAACAAAAACCAAAGAGTAAGATCCAACAAGACTCGGAGCAACATAAGAAGAATTATATTTATTCCCCGAAGCAAAACTCAAAGGAACAACAACCAAAGTAGAATTAGGCAAAGTCAAATTAGCAAAAACATATTCAACACCAATAGAGTCAGTAACATCAGCAGAAATCTCAATAACGTTAGTTAC